>Ga0160427_10002635_pt1 | contig 10758 bp, 7 predicted proteins | sample SolpanmetagenomL_FD_108194 | JGI IMG/M metagenome (GOLD analysis project Ga0160427, IMG submission 108194) | Solar panel surface microbial communities from Lawrence Berkeley National Laboratory, California, USA - L | ecosystem: Engineered > Built environment > Solar panel > Unclassified ...
CATCTATAACATTCCTATCCTCAGATGAGAAAGTGTCAAAGCAAGGTGATTTTCCTACGGTTGCATACAATGTCTTGGCATCCAGGTACAGCCTTTTATTCCTTATCCAAACACACACTTGATCGCACATCATAAAATTTTTGTGTTGAGTTGGAAATACGATCCGCTTCGAGAAATGGAGATCCCACACCACCAGCAAAGGGGTCGACTGTTTGCCAAGCATTATGATATACAGAATATGTGAAGCTACATATTGAGGGTTGACCACTTATGGCTGGTGCTTGAATTCTGTTTGTCGCACATGGTTTTAAATTTGCGGTGCTCCGGTCATGAAATAGGAAGGACAGCAGAAACACGATAAGAGCTTCCTCCAGATTGACTTTTCTCTTATCAAATATTCACCAGATATAAATCTTCTTTTTTTTCGCTTGATTGGATAATATAAAATCTTGCAGTGCTCGTGATTGCTGTGGGGAAGTGAACTGCCCAAGTTGGATTTCGCTGAAGAGATGAGGAAGAGTGAGGCAGCGAGAACGGAATGGATAAGATTAACTTGCCTCATGCATTTGTTCGTTCGCTCATTCGACCATTAAATGAGTTTAAGCTCTTATAGCGAATATTGTCGTTTCACTTGGCATGGCCTCTTTTCTTCTGAAAGCAGCCCTCCGGCACGAATGACTTGCGCTGTGTGACGATCCAACCCAAATCTAGAGAAGCAGGTACGGAATCGACCCAACCCAAGGATGGAGGAGTTTTGAAGACAGGCAAGATTGATGATGTTCATCATTGATAATCCTCCTGCTTTTGCATTCTTCAAACTTGCTTGGCCTTCAGGGATTGGTTAGCTGTGTAACTCTATAGTAACTGCATCGAATCATTTCCGTCTCAAATTTGACGTCTTGCTGACTCCCAAAGAACGACTGTGATAAATATCACGTTCATTAAAGTTTTGGGAAGAAGGATATCGTTACGCCCTTGTTTAGTGTTCGGTGCGTCTATTACATCAAATATTACCATTTCAATTTTGGTACTGGTTGGTCTGCTATGATTGTTGCACCATGCTTTTTCGTTTTTCGGATGCTTGAAATGATCATGCTGGAAGCGAGGAGATTATAAGTTTTAGCTTGGAGCTAAATCTTGTCCATCCACTCTGTAGTAATTTACTGATCTGCCACGGCGAAGTGGATATTCCCCTTGCCTTGTGTCTTGCCGTCAGATATGTACAGGACATTTCTGGGAATGAAGAATGCCCATGTCATTGTAATTATACCAAGGAAAAGCTCGCCTTCACTTGTGTCCACCACTCATGCCTCTTTATCTACAAAATGTAGAGAATTAAATGTCATGATGACGACAATCAAGAGACCCTTCTCTGATAAGAGGTATAGCTCGCCATCTTTCTTTTTTGCCTGTGATCTAATAAGGCAAGAGTCTTGGCATAAGGTTGCATTCCATACCTCAAGATATCGCACATTATGCACTAGTCATTCCACAAACATCAGGGCTTGATAATGTCGTAGGCCACGGCATGATGATCCGCTTCGCGAGATGTGACAGTTTGATGCTGTAGCAATTGTTGTTGTTGTTGTTGTTGTATGAAGCCTTGGCAGGCGAATGTATATTCAGAAAGATTTCTCTCTAAATTTGCTTCGCACAAGATGTCTGGAGATTTAGTATGGCCGAACCATCGCTTTAGTATGTCCAGATGATATCTTTGCTTCTGCCAATTGCAAAGTCAGGTATAATGTAAAATATGACTGGAACCGTTTGATGGTTCTGGACTGACTTCACTTAAACTCAACCTTTGGACATTATCATTATTAATATTATTGATTTTCATGATAGTCATATCAATTGAAATCTACCTTTGGTCGATGCTAGGGGTTTGGCGCACCACGCGTGCACGGTCAGTTAGCACTAATAATTTTAGTACAAAACACAACCCATATCAACATTCTGTGTGACTTACAATATAAGTTCAGTATTTCTGACATCGAAATGCTACGCTCTCTTCAAGATCAAAAAAAGATAAGAGGTTGTTACACTAAGTTTAACTCGGGCTCTATACTTCAGACTTTTTTTTTTTCTCCCCAAGAGCTGTCAATCTCTCTCGATGGTGATAGTAGTGCACGATCAGGATCGAAGGAGAAATGTGTAGCTGCAGCTGTTAGTATACTAAAGATAACTATATTGACGTCAATCTCAACAATCAAAGCGTATAACTTTAGCCTTTGCAATTGCAACCTTGTTGATGAAAGATGGGATATTCACACATTAAACACTGACATCTTGTGCAAAAAATAAGATATAGAACAACAAACAAAAGATCAAATCAACTAGTCAACTTTGTTCACATCAAAACAAAGTCGACAACGATTGCGGAGCGAAATTGTTAACTTTATATCATTACACTGCGTCCAAAACAGTTGAACATGCGAACGATTTACGCAGTATTCGACTGGAATCTGAACGGTCACTCGAAGATGTATCGACTCTCTGTGTTCTGATTAGAGGCGGAATAAAAATGAAGAAGTGATTGTGAGAAGTTTTCAATTTGTCCAAAATCTATCGTCATATGCTCTAGTTACAGAGGAGTGCAAACAAATTGAGAAGAAGTTTGAGAGAAATGACTTTTGCAACAGGAGATATTGTGATCTATAGCGAAGATATCTACTGTACTGATAAAAAGGAACAGGAACCAAGCTTTCTACCGTCTTTACGATCACAAGTCCAAAGACAACAATATCTATTCCTTCGATTTTCCAGTTTAAACTTGAACACTAACAAGCAATCCACCATTTCCATTAGCAGCATTGGCACCAGCAAGAGGATTTCCGCAATTCTGCAACACCCATGCTCCACCGAGTGCAACGTCGGAGCAATAAGACGAAGCAGAAGATTGTCCACTAATCACAGTTCCAATCCAGTTGCAGTTATTTGCATAGCAGAATCGACTATATGGCGCAGTATAGCATTGTTGACGACCGAGTTGGTAGAGATAGTTGTAGCAGGCTAGGGCATCGGAGTAGGAACACTTGTAGCTGTTGTAGCATTGAGGGTTATAACGTTTGCTGAGTCCAGGCTTGTCAGTCTGACCAAAGACTGCTGGATCGATGGGTTTGATCAAGTCCTCGTGGGTGAGGCCTAATTCTGCGACAGTTGGTAGTCCTTCTCCTGTGACGATGACTTTGGTATAGTCTTTGACAGGATGGGCTTGTTTGGCTATTGGGTTTGCAGCGGCGTTGCTGATGAGAGCTAGAATAGTAACAATAGTGGTGGTGGTGAAAATGTTGAAGTTGACCATTTTGATATATTGGTGTTTGAGTGGATGATGTTTTGATATATAAATTTTATTTCTGGGTCTGAAAGTCTTGTTACTGTGAGATACTCCGAAGCTGTTGATTGCGAAGAGAGCAAGAGGGGAGAAGCATGCACTTTATATACCGAAGCGTCAGTATAAACACGAAATTTACAATCAAGCTTGGATGTTCATGAAGCTTACAACATGAGTGGGATAGCAGGCAATGAACGGCTGGATCCTTCGGCATTTGTGAATTTGCAATCATATGCACAGTCTCAGAAGTTGCATCTGTTGTTCAGGCACTTGAACGTCGTTGGTCCAGATGTTTTCATCAACACGTACTAAAATGTCGTAACATATCGACATGACTACGACCAATCAAGGAGCGAATATAATGTTGAACATTCTACTAACATGATCCTGGAATTTAGTGATCACTGATCGTGTTGTGGGTCAATATACGAGTTCTTTTTTTGTATAAGGCAATGTCCTAGAATCTACAAGTATCGACGGGGCTTGAGGCCCAGCTTTTGTGAAACAATACGTTAGACTTTTTATATCCGGCTTTCTTTTACAAGCATCGTGGACCACTCATCCATATCATCTTGAAAATTCTTGATGCCCGTTTGATTATAGTTCAGATCAGAATCGAACTCATCAGTTATGACGAGCTGACCTTCACAACCGTTGTGGATATTGGTCCAGGCACTTCTCTGGTGGTACATGCCAGTTATGTAAGTCAGAGGTCCGAGTGTGCTTTTTCTAATGTTTCTGCGCGCGCTGGCTATGCATATGTGGAGTGAAGGATATAAGCTTTTTTGATTTTGACTACTCGAGTAGGGAACTGCGGCGCTGAGGTTCATTGCCAAGCCGGGCGCACGGTCCTCTCCAAAAAAAAGTCTATAGCTATCCGCATGCAAGACTAGCCATTTTTATCCGGGCAACATCATCCATTGCGCAACAGGCATTTTCTAAATATTTCTAAACTTGGCGTGCGCACGCTCAAATGAGGAAGGCATATAATTTTTGTCTTGAAATCTGTGTATCGCAGGGACCCCTACATCTCTGTAGCTGTTGTGGTTGATGTAAACGATGTGTAATGTAGTACATTCGTATACTTACTAAGTGAGCATGTATAGAAATCAAATGCTGCTATTGGCAACCAGTGCACGGATTAAGGGATGATAGTCACACGGCTACTCTCGGGATGATTGGCAGATGAAGCAGTCATGCTTAATTATAATCATATAATTCATAATGTCGTTCGACAACCTTGGATCCATAGTTTTATATTCAAGATCGACCTTAAGCTTTTTCTTCCCCTGTAGTTCAGTTCAACATCAGTACCGGTATGTCTGACAATTCGATGCCCCGCTGGCCGCGGCCGAGACAACCGTGACCCCAGGTTTGACAGTATTTTATAGGTTTTAGTTATTGCTGGAGCAAGGATCAACCTTATAACACTGCCCTTCGAGAGGAACTAGCCTCATGTTGATTCTAGAAAGATATCTTTTTGAACGACCTAAACACCCCCTGCCAAAATTGTGAAGTAGTTCATTGCCTGACGTGGTTAAGGTTTTTCTCTTTGATTAATCATCTTGGAGGTCAAAACATATGATACCGATACGATCAAGACTCTTTCGTTGTAACGTTACTATGCTTTACGGAAAGCCCATGCATTTTCATTCATATGATGAATATATTTCAAATACCGTTGATGATCATCTCACGGCTTGTGACTTTGTAGTTGGTCAAAGCAATCGAGAAATTTCGAAATGTTTGCGTCGAATCATCAGCTAAAATGCTGCGGGCTTTATTGCTCATGATGCTAGCTTTGCTTGTATCTTACAAGTGAAGCACAAGGAATGATATGGAGTAGTGCCGACCTCCCTGCTAGCACCAACGAACTGAGTCATGGATCTAATATGTATGACTCTAGTCTACAGCACGAATTTCATAACTCATCAAATCATAGGAGCAGACCACTCCAATCTCCGTCATTGTTTCTTCCTTCGCTTGCTCTATCTCGCGGTAGCCTTTCAAAGCACACAGCCCAATTTCGTCCATAACTTCTCTAGCCTCTTGGCTACTCCTTGGATCAGCATATCGTGAACTGAAATGGTTCAACAGTAATACGCCTTTCGCAATCTTTCTTTCCTTCTTTTTCTTTTTGTCTTCTGTCTTTTCCTTCTTTACGTTCGCCCCCTCTGCTGCAGCAGAAGCTGTCTCAGAGATGGCATCGATAACATGACCGTATATTCCACCATGGCTACCTAATCCTATTCTTCTTGCAAATCTTCCTGCCATCTCTGGAGTCGAGTGTCCATGGCTTATGGTTTTTATTTCCACAGTGTTGTAGGATTCTGAATCACTGCCGTCTGCTTTTAAACATGCATTCGTGGCTTCATGGATGAGTACATCTGACCCAGCAGCGATATCTAACATGCTGGAAGGGTCATAGGTGTCACCTAATATTGTGATTTTTCTACCACGACGGGATTTTGGCTTAATCAACATTGTTCCATCTGGGAGTTTGATACCTGGAGAACTGCCATCTTCGTTATCTGGCATATCTGATAACGTCTTTAACAGACTCATTGGTACTTTAGTTCCCTGTTTGATGAGATTGTGACTGTTCGCAAGAATGCGCATGCGGTAGTCGTTTGTAAATTTACCCAAGATGGGTGGTTCGGTGAGAACGTAGCCAATACAAGGAATTGAATGAAGTATGGGACCAGCATCAATGGTCCACTCTGTACCAAGTTTTGACCCAACAATTTGTGTTAGATTACGCCAACTTTTGTTTTCGGGATCCAAAGGTATATTGACACCAGTCCGTAACTCTCTTTCATTCAGCTCATCTTGATCGTTTGTTGTAGTTGCATGGAAGGAAAATGCTGATTTTGAGTCTGATGGAAAATGGAGCTCGTGAACGACATACCATGCACCTAAATGAGTGTAAGTCAGAGCGAGAGTTTGGCGTATGTATGCGCGAAGACCGAAGGGACCGAAGAGTTCGATATTCGGCACGGACGGCCTAGGTACATTTGATAGTGGGACACGCGGATCAGGAGCATCATCCGTAGTACCACCTGCACCGTTGCACAGAGTTGAGAGGAGCGGTATAAGGCCGAATAGATGGTCACCTATGTACTATTATCAGTGAAGGTGATAAGATTATTAGTTTAGAAATCTAACCATGCATATGTGTTATAAATATTCTATTGATCGCTACGAGAGAAGGATATTAGCAAGATTGACGTAAGGAGACTGTTTTTTTTAAATAAAAAAAATGAGCGAAGATTAAGACACATGATTCAAGGCTTTTGAAGCCGCCTTTACTGAGTCTCGTATGCTATGAAGTCCATCCTGCTGAGCCAACGAGCATATTCATTGTGAATCGTTCAGAGATGATTGCTTATTTTGGCTGATGAATGGCTATAAATTGATTGCGTAAGACTGCTTGGTCGAATGTAAAATCCATTGAAGTCTTATATATGCCCTCATCAACCACATATCATCTTGATACTTGTTTCTTCGACTATACATTGCAAATAGCCTATCGTTTGACAAATTTAAATGTCGTGAATTTCCTTACGCTCAAGAAGTATAGTGATGACATTACCATGTCCCAGGAAGCGAAATTATGACTGAATGATGATCAACAATCTTACCTCCTCTCTTGAACCCTGTCACTTTCTGCAGTTGATGTTGTGTCGCTTCTCCACAATCAAACAAATACGTATTTCCCGTTCCTGGAAGTGTCACAGCTAGCGAACTGTGGTTCCGGGTCTGCGATGGCACTGCAGAGGCTGTACCGAGAAACGTGATGGTTGTTGGCGGCGCCATGTCTTGATGATGCGAATGATATGAAATTGTCTTCAACTTCAATAGTTTAGTCCGAGTCGAACTTGTGACTCATGTTTTGTCAACTGGTGTTTGCTGACTCTCTTTCGTCTTGTGTCAAAGTGCGGCTGAACGGCCACTTTGAGATCTCGATCCCACCAAGTTGGCGAAAGACCATATGAAAGTGTTCAGGCAATATGTTAACACGGATGATGGCCGCAAAGAGCGACAAAGTGCTGTAATTTAGTGATTGTTTTGAACAAACACGCATATGACCCATTTTGAGATTCTGCTGCACAGATATGTGCTGTCTACAAATTTAGGATGTTTTAAACCGAAAGTAAGTAGATTAGGATTTTATGGATCTCAGTTGGAATTGAACAGCGACTCGGCATACTGATACAAAAAAAAGGCACAACGGCCAAACAACTTGAACTAATCTAAAGACTGTTCAAGTGGTCATATATGCTTTGAGATTTCGATCCTTGTAGAACTATCACAAGATTGGACACTCAATGGTGTTGCGAGTATTCATGTATGGGTATCTTGCCGCGTTGAGCGCTCCTAGAATGTATTGACAACAAGCGCTGCATGTCGGATAATTCCGATAAACTCACCAAGCCAATGATTCAGGCTTCCAATCAAAACATCCATTCCCCAGACAGATCAACTTCAACCTCCATTCATCGCTTTCTCTTAAAGCAAATCAGTCATTTCACAACCAACAACCACAACATCATCATGGCATCTGGATACGGCCGCAATGGAGGTATGGCCGACAGCATTCACATGTGTTACAGAACGTACCACTTTTCCGGGGTCAATGGCTAACTTTCACGACTTGACAGGTGTTTCCCGATGCTTTCCCTTCTGGCAAGATCTCATCGCCTGCTACGTCATGAACACCAACGCCGAAAGCGATTCAGGAAAACTCAAATGCCTTGGACCCCGAGACGATTACTACGAATGTTTGCACCATACTAAGGAGGTGGGTGATCTTCTCTCAGTTCTTGGGGGAAATTGGGGGGAAATTCAGCGCACGATACAACAATTGAGAGCGAAGCACAACCAATATTGAAGATACTATGACTGGATCGAATGGACAATAAGTTGGACTTATGCTGACTTTTAATTTCGATGCAGATCGCCAAATCACGAGCTATAGCGGAACGGATACGGCACGTAAAGGCAGGGCATGGTGAGGTCAGAGATGAAGCTGCATTGAAGTCGCTAGGTCTACTGCCGAACAATTGAGGATATCAATATGACATGGGAGGTGTTTCCTGAAGAACGAGGAGAAAGACCAATACAGCAGACTGGAGCAGTGTATATATTCTGATCATGCGCGTTCTGCTTTAATAAACAATGTGTTTTTTTCGTGAATACACTCAGCCTCTGTGTCATTTTATGTTTGGAGTAGGGCTCTAATATCAGGAGACAAATCATATTTAGGCAGATGACTTTTTTATTCAACTCCATAGATTTGAAAATGCGCACTTTACTGCGCGACATGACTTTGTGGTTGTTCTCCTTGTGTGTATTTTGAATGCTGAGTTGTGTAATTGTCGGAGGTGGAAATATATTTCAAAGTAAAAGTTGCCCGTCATTTTCCGCCATTTGTGGAAGATCAACTACCACACGCCCACCATGGAGACATCTAGCATCTACGACATGAATTCACAAATCAATCGACCGCTTCTCTTAGGTCGAGATGGGTCGACTACCGACGACCAAGGATAGTCACTCAAGGATCCATGCAAGTTGATGTAAATTTGCCATCAGCTTGGACTCTGCTCTCTCGTCTTTCATCAGCACAACCTCATCTTCTGTTTGTACAACTCACGACGGCTCTGTAATCCTGTTCTTTGTGTCGATCGTCAAATACAGTAGACTAACCGTTGGCTTCTGCTGAAGATGTAGGATATCTGCTTTCCCCTCTCAATGTCAAGTTTGCTAACTTGCGTACAGTTTTGCTTTGAGTCATAGGTTTCTCCATCAGGATGGTAAACAACAACAATCACAGATCATCGTCACCTCTTTATCATCTGGATCAACTCTTTGCAAATAGTGCAACAGCAGATGAGCAGCCTGCGAAAATTGACAATAACGATTTAAGCACGTTTCAAAACTCCGATCATTTCAATACAAGTGGCTTGGAAGATGCATTGAGTGATCCGAACGCGATCGTACCTGCGGTATCGACACCACGTCCTTTTAAAAGACGGTTGAATGGACGGATCCGTGATCCTCCAGTTCGAACTCGAGAAGACAGGTCTCAATCTCCTACAAAATGGGGAGCACACTTCGCCGCCGACTTTCCTGCCAACGGAGATCAGAGGGTGGTCCAAGCTCAAGATTCTCCATTGAGTCTTTCCAATATAGATGATAGACACCATAATCAAACTACCAGAGAGACTCTCCTGCAAAGGTGGATTTTGGATGTAAATCAACGAGATCGACAGGATTTTCAGGATTTTCAGGAGTTCTCAAACTCTCCTTCACCGGAATCCGTACGTCAATCTCTGCAGGATCACATTGAGGGATTCGATATTCAAGCCGAGGATTTGATCAAGTATCGGAGCATGGTCAAAGGATTATATCACTACATGATTTCGAGGACCGATTCTGCCAACACAAAGTGGAATCAATCTTTTACGATCCATCAAAAGGCAAATCTATTACTTGTAGGAAGACAAGTCGATGATGTAGACTTGAGAGAGATGTTAATATTCCTTACACATATCCTCACATGTAAGAAGATATCCACAATAGTCTAGGATCGCTTTCTCACAAGTCGTAGGTGATGCTATCGAAAACCCGCGGTATGTACTGATGCGAAAACACTTGTTAAGCATATATTGCTCTCTTTGCGAAGATGGCTACAGTGAATTCGCGACATCAGTTATGCTTGAGCATCTTCAAACTACAAAGTACTCGACACAAGAACCAGATATCACCCAGTCAATACGTATATGCTATGACATTTTACTTTCTTCTCAAAAGTTCTGCTATCATGAACTTCAAACAAGGGAGAGTTTTGTCAAAGTTCTGTCAAACATGTTGGATTCTCATGTTTGGGACTTTACTCCACAATATGACACCATGAGAATTTATTTCAAGTCATTGGCTCTCATCATGAACCACTCATATCAAGATGTCATTCCAGGAGAGAATCCAATTGAAGCCAAAACGAGGAGACGTTTGAGGACTATCTTGTTCAAAGATCTAGCCAGAAAGATATGTGAGTGTTCAAAGCACAATTTAGAGGGTACCGGGTTGAGTAATCAAGGTCTGATCATAAACAGTTATGAAACCAAACCTGTTCAACTTTTTTGGGTGGTCTCAGTTAAAAGACACCGTTCATGGACCCTGGTTACCATGTAAACATTGGAATGTCCTAGTCGAAGTGTTGGAACACGCAATACACTTACCAGCGAATGTTGAGGGGAGCACCATACAGCTCAAACATTTTTCGATCGTTCTACAAAGCATAAGTCAAATACCAGATAACAAGCGTTTCAATCGCTGTATCAAGGTGATGGATCGATCTCTTCTTCGGCTTATCTTTGTTCTTTATATGCATCGTGGTATCACAAATTGCTGGAAGAAGC
>Ga0160427_10002636_pt1 | contig 10754 bp, 7 predicted proteins | sample SolpanmetagenomL_FD_108194 | JGI IMG/M metagenome (GOLD analysis project Ga0160427, IMG submission 108194) | Solar panel surface microbial communities from Lawrence Berkeley National Laboratory, California, USA - L | ecosystem: Engineered > Built environment > Solar panel > Unclassified ...
CCCAGATGATAATTTCACACAGCATCAAATCAAGAGATTCAACAAGATATAATAAAATTCAATAAAGCTACCGTAGTATTAGATACTGAAATACATAAAATGATATATAACCCTTGACATTAAAATGCCGGCATATAGATAACGAACTCTCTCAACGTCTTCACAGACTTGCATCTAACATAACAACACACCCTTTCCACTAGTACTCACAACTTGCGCTCTTGAAAAAAATCGAATTAATGTCGTAATAACACAAGACAAGATAAAAATGTGGATCTTGACCAAATATGATAACAATGTTGTCAAAGTTTCTTCGTGCTGCAAATCATCAATCGACATTATCATTTCTCAGACTTTGATTTTGGACGAGTAGGACTGGCATCCCCTTCTGCAACAGCGTTCTCCTTGTCGGCAGTTTGGAGCTTGATCCCGCCGTCACGAGAATCTTTTGAAAGGCCTTTCACCATTGGAGTTGATGCAGCAGTGATATTGAAACGACTGTTGGAAGCATTTGGAGACAACATGGTCAGAGGTGTGCGAAGAAGTCCACGGAGTCCAGGATCCGAGGGATTAGGACCGCGACTGTTTGACTGACCGACAAAAGGCTCAAGATCATGAACACTTGGTGAAACAGAAGATTGACCACTAATACTGATACGATCATTGGCAAACCAGCCATTTCTTTGAGCTTGAGTAGCAAATTCATACTCGGCAGATCGAAATTGACGAGCAGCTGTAGTAGTCTGCTTGAGATGCTTCTGTTCTTGGGTGTCGGCAAACCTGATTTGAATAGTATGTTCCTCGTCATTGTCAATTACTATCTTGTTGTTGAAGTTTTTGATGATCTCGTCACAGTCATCACGACTTTCAAAGCGAGCAAAGCCGACCCCACGACCAGTACCGTTACTATTTCGAAGGATACGGGCTGAGCAAACTTTGTGTGGACTGAAGATGCTTGCGAGTTCCTACAAGTCTCGATTAGTATGGACATAGTACTGACTTGAAAGTGAGTAGAAAACATACGTGCTCATTCATGGTCTTGGGCAGATTAGACACGTAGAGATTGGTATTACTATCATCTGCGATAGCCTTCAGCTTAGAGTAGAAGGACTCCTGTAATAAGATCAGTATCAAGAATAGATATAAATAAGGTAGTGGCAAAGATGACATACTCTTGCAAAGCTGACTTCATAGCCAAGGTGGTGAAAGCCACGAATGCAGTCTTCAGCATCCTTGAAATTGTGAAAACGAACAAAGCCAAAACTGTTATAGAATATCAGTAATGTATATGTTCAAGGATGAGTAAAAGCAAGTCACTTACCCCTTGCACAAGCCTGTACCATGATCAATAATAGACTTTGAACTTTTAATATCACCAAAACGACGACCCCAATTGTCCAACATTGCATCGGAAGTCTCTGGCATAAGACCACGAATATAGACATTGGTTTCACCACGTACATTCTCCAATGCCCGATCGAGCGGCTTGAGTGGTGAACTTGGTGCTGGAATTGCAGGAGGAATAGCAGGTTCCTTGGTGACAATCATCTTCAGACGAGGTGAGATTGCTTCGACTTCAGGAGCCTTTGTCATCGACATGCTGTAATTGGTCATGATCTGAAGAGGAGATGGTGTAGAAGTTGTAAAAGCACCACTAGGTGATCTATTAAGAATTGTGACGCCGCCAGGAGGCATCATTGGGTATCCAGGATAAATGGGAGTGCTTGGTGTATCGTTTTCCAATGACGAAACTGACTCTCGACGAGGAGTGATGAGGTTCGGTAACTCTCCGTTTGTAGTCATGGGAGTCCAAGCTGATGACATTGGACTGTTGTTATGATAACCGTTAGCTACATAATGACCAGTAGCTGGACTATATATTGCTGCAGGATGCATGCCGCCATTGTTGCCGAATGGATGTCCGCTAACTATATTGTTGGTCCAATATTGTGGTGACATGTTGTTATTCATGCCAAAAGGTGTAAAATGGCCAGAAGGCCCAGCAATATGATTGGACCTGTTACCAGTACCGTAAATGCTGTCATTGAAACCCAAACCTTGCAAGCCTTGAGTTAAGAGAGTAACTCCAGCACCGTTTGAATGCCCATCCTGATGATTGTAAGGCGTACCATAGGGAGTTTTACCAGGTCCACCTGGCAAGGATGGTACCCGGTTGACAAACGAGGTCTCAGATTTGCTCGCAGCTTGAACAAGTGTAGTTTGTACATGTTTGGGAGTTGGTGTAGCCTCGGCCATGTTTGGCAAGAAGCAAGAGCGATGGTTTTCTGCTTTCGAGTCAATTTAATTCACCATGGCAGTATAATTCATTGCAACTCACTCGAAAACTAAAGGTCTTCCAAGAATGAGGTACAATATTATCAACAATTCGCTGCCTAGATTTATAAAAATCAAGAGATGTGATGCATGCAATAATTGTTGATGAGCACAGAAGCTATGCAATCAATGACGTGGCATGTAAGTTGTGAATGATCAAGATAAGAGAATGATCGAGAAGAAGAAGTTGATTGATGACTATGGTGTGATATAAAGAAGAGAAGTATTATGATAATGAATCGAAGTATTAATTGTAATTGTTCATACTTTTGCCGTTGGTTGAACAAGGCAGGAGCAATTGCAGCAGCTGGTGCTTCAAGTGTACAGACAAGAAATTCCGAATTGGAAGTTGCGTGCTTGCGAGCTTGATTACACCACCCCACGTACTTTCTTCAATGGTTTAATACAGTCACGACCTGCGTGCTTGTATGAGCCCTATTGAGAAGACACGAACCCGTGAAAGTTGATGATTCAGAGGAGCTTTGCAGGAGTGCTGGTATGAAGAGGAAGAGAAGAGAAATGAAATCGAAGAAAGGAATCACGCAGAAAAGAGTCGGTACACCACGGGTGAAAAAAATCTTGAAAGTAACGCGACCAGATCTAGATGAAACGTGTATAAGGACCCACAGGGCTCACGAATTGGTTGGCGGTGAGCCTAGATCCGACGATCATGACGTCTGTGAGATGTAGTCTTTCAAGTGAAGTGAAGTAGAATATGCAATGTGAAAAGCTACAATGTACCAACAGTGCCGCATATAGCCGGACATGAGCTCCAGATACTGTTTCTATACACTTGGAAAGCGATACATATGAGGTGAAAGAGTAAGAGAGCTATGAGAAGAGAACGCAAAGGGAGTTGGAACATATAACAACCATATTAGTAAAGGTTACTTTCTATACCCATGCCATTCATGTAATTTCATGTAAATGCCTCGCAAAAGCACCATATATCACAAGCTCGGACAAACTCACTGACACTACCGAGGCTAGAGAGACACGTCGTTACGATCGTCGCGCACTGGCCATGGACGAACGGGTCGATGATTATGGTGAGAGTAGTTGGACGAAACTTCACTTCGAGCTTCAGGCATTTTGAAGGTGACATTATTATAACTGCCGTGCTGCTTCCCCACGTTAATTATTTATTACATGGAAGCAAACTCTAAACGCGATGCAATTGATCATACTGTAACAATACATTTTATACATTATATATTGTCCATATTATTACTATGACCATACGTCTTCTTGATAAACATTTCGTGATCGCATGCTTTTTACAATTTCTTCTGCTTTACTTTCTTGTACACCCTTTTCTGCGGCTATTATCTGTATCAGTGAAGAATTTATCTGTCTTGCCATGTTATGAGCATCTCCGCAAACATAAAAATTTGCCTTTTGCTGTATAAGCTGCCAGATCTCTGCGGACCGTTCCTTCATCCGATGTTGTACATATACTTTATTCGGTCCTTCGCGAGAGAAAGCTGTGATGAGCTCGAAATTGTCACCAAGATCATTCTTGTATTGCTATCAAGGATATTAGAGTCTTGAATCTAGTAAATCGTCCTCAAAAACAAACCTTCCACTCATTCTGATATAGAAAGTCCTCCTTACTATTTCGACACCCGAAGAAAAGCAAAGTCTTTCCTACTTTCTCGCCATTTTTTGCCTGTTGAGCACGTTCCTGGACGAAACCCCTAAATGGAGCCACACCAGTACCAGGACCAATCATGATGATCGGCTTAGATGGATCCGAAGGTAGCTTGAAATTAGAATGACGTACGTGTACAGGCAGGTGAACGCCATCGTATTTGTTGCGTGGACCATTCAATGCATATGTAAGTCCATGAGGATCTGGGTTGGGATCACCGTGCTGCTTCTGTTTAAGAGCCAAAAGATAGTTGGTTGTCACACCTCGTACTACCTGCGTGACCCCAGGTAACTCTTTTGTTTCCACGACGGCCGTTATTGAGATAGTCTTGCTCTGAACTAAAGAAGAAGAGGAGATGGAGTAATAACGTGGTTGGATTTTGATTAGGCCTTCGCAAAACAATGAGAATGGTATGCTGCTCCACGATTGACCCCGACCGATAGACTGTAATAAATGTGCAATATTGTAATTTTGATTTGCTACCTTTTCATGGAAATAATCTTTATCTTTGCCAATTTTCAATATTTCGCTCTTGATGTCCGGCGTTGGTGCGAACTCGGCTAATGAAGCTACGAATTGTCGAGATACAGGTCCACATATCTCCATATGATACCGTGCGACTGTGTCGTACGTTGTTGGGGAAGGAAAGTGTACCTTAGAAGTTGGATCCACGCTTTGAACTTTAATAACCATATGACGTTTGTCTTTTAATCCAAGCACATCCAGAAAGCGATCGACTTCAGATCCTGGATTGGTAGGCCATACGGCTACATGATCACCGGTTTGATAGGATAAATTAGAGCCGGAAATATCTATCTCCATGTGAAGACAATTACGAGTTGATGACGTAAAAAGCTCTTCGGACCTGGCTATCGGAGCGATATAAGGATTTGTGGCATTGAAAGGACCTTTTTGTTTTGATTCCAGATGGTTCTTGTTGGGTTCGCCGAGGTATATATCTGAGTTATTGGAATTCAATTCGGGGTGTTCAGTGACCTTGAAATTTGGCTCGTATCTCGCCTCGCGTTCTTCCAAGCCCATATGTGCAGCCAAGTCTTGCCACATAGGTTCTCTCCAAGCCAGAAAGTCCTCTTCCATGGTACCTGAGCCATCGTCCCCTTCGCCAACAAGGCCGATTCTATTGGCTCCAAGCTTGTCCAAATGACTAACCACTTTTCGTATGACGGCATTATAATGTTCATATGTATTATTTCCCAGTCCGAAAGCCACATATGTCAAGTTCTGCAGCGGCTTCTCTTCACGACCAAGTCCATCACTGAATTCCACATCCGGGCTGCCAATGAACTCCCAAAAGTCTACAGCGTTGTCTGTTGGTTCTCCCTCACCATAAGTGGCGAGCACAAATATTGCAATTTTGTTGGATGGAAATGAGTCGAGATTCTCGTAATCGTAATCTTCGAGGTCAGCCGTCATAGTCTTTAATCCGAATCGAGAAGAACCTTCTTTGGCAAGACGCGTAGCATAGTCCTCTGCAGTGCCAGTTTGCGAGCCATAAAAGATAACACAATTCTTTTCTGTCTCTTCGAGCTTCTTGACTACATCTCTGGTCTTGGAGGTCTTCAATTGATTATTGACCTTCGCCACGCTGTTGATCTCGTTCGTAACATTCCAATATGTACCCTTTGTAAAGTACAATGCTGTAGCGATTAGAAGAATAACGAGCACCGCGATGTCTAGCGAGTCTAATCGAGCCATGGCGGAACTGGTTCCGAGCTAGATATCTCAGTTATTAGACAAACGAGCACTCTCGCCTTGCGCGAATAGTCCGCATTAGACTATCGCCAGACTACGCTGAACTCCAATTACATGCGTGCAGATCTTATTTATTATTTACAGGCTTGTTCTGAAAAAATACGGGGCGAAACTTAAAACGGTCGGCCCTGTAGACAGGGTTTGACACAAAAACTTTCCCGAACTGATTACGATGTTGCGGCATATGCAAAACTTCGGGACTAGTAGTGACCTGACTGGTTTCTAATTTATGATGCTATACTACACAGCCCCAGGATACTTATGTTGTATAGAAACTCGTGTTCTTCATCCACTTCATAGTGTATTAGTACAGGCTTAGACATTGGTATCTTTTGAATATTGCCTCATGTATGTAATCTGATAGATATGTAGTCAATATCGTCCAGCTGTTACATAAAAAGTAGGGCTTGCACCAATGTACTACGGCCGTCAACTTTAATCTCAAAGTCTTAGCCAGACCTGGCTCCGCATGTGTGAAAGAATTGATCATTGTATCACCTGCGAGAAAAAGGCCGCGATAAGAGTTGACATTTGTTACACTTGATCATGCCTGTGCAAAAGAGGGAAAGACGGCGCCCTGTCTTCGGTGAGATCATAATGCCGCCAACCACAATTTCTCGTATAGCAGATAGCTTGATCCGACTTGAACCGCATTGGAATATCCCAATTCATTGTTCTTCAGATCCTCCAATAAGCATTGTTTGCATATCAGATACGCACAACCTTCAACCAACAATACCCTTGGGTGATATCCTGATACATGCTGGAGATTTGACCAACAAAGGCACTGCCAAGGAGCTACAAAAGCAATTGGACTGGCTCAATGCTCAGTCACACCATTACAAGATTGTGATCGGGGGAAATCATGATACATGTCTCGATGCGACGATGACACAGAACATATCAGCCGACGAAAAGTCAATGATACAGAATTTGGACTTTGGCGATCTAATCTATCTATGTCGAAATGAAACATTGTTGACGTTTGAGAATGGTCGGAGGCTCAGGATTTTTGGTAATCCGTATAGTCCAGCATGCGGTAGATTCGGATTTGGCTATCCGCGATCCGAAGATCAGTGGAAAGATCTCATACCGGATCATACAGATATCCTTATCAGTCATGGCCCCCCTGCGTTACATTTGGATCGAACTAATCGTGGGTTGCAAGTGGGATGTGCATACCATCTGAGAGAATTGCATCGTGCCAAGCCAAGAATCAATATTTTTGGACATATACATGAAGCACGAGGTGTAGAGACTGTAAGATGGACAAATGCCCGCATGGCCTACGAAGAAATCAAGATAGGCGCTGAGGCTTGGATATTACTGGGAACGATGATCCTGAGTATTCTCAAGCAATGGCTCGGCTTGGAATGTCGGCCAGCGACGACCAAGCTAGTGAATGCTGCAGTTTTGAACCACAAACTGGGTCCCTCTGATGATCGTGCCGCCATTGTTATTGACATTTGAATCATGATTACGGTATATACCAAGTTCATAAACATAAACAAGAATAAGCATTGTCACAATAAGGTTCGAACCCTAGATAACGGCTCGGTATGCTCCGAGCGTGGCTTTTTTTGTACTGTAGTGAAACTTTTTACGTTTTTTCTTATTTTCGTGGAACGCTGAGCCATAAAGAAATGTCGAGCTGACAGGTTCTGGCGGGGCCGCTTCAACTAGTGCCAGCTTGTTACACATCAGTGTTCTCTTCGTTGCGACACTCCATAGCTATATCACATTAGATGAATTCTCGAAGACAGTCTTCTGGGAGGGCAGATACAATTAATTTTCTCACAGCGATAATCACTTCTGTCCATACAACTTCAAAGTCAAGTTTGTCATCCGCCGGGCTCATGCCCTTGGACTAGGTTACAATTATCATCCGTTGATGGAGAGGTTTCGACATCCATATAATGTCAAACAACCATGAAGAGACGAACAGTCCCGTGACTCGAGGTAGAACATTCAGCTCGGCTTCAACGCAAGCAGATGTGCGAAGTTTTGTTTCGATACCATCGCCAAAACCAGCTACGATTGAGTTCTCGGAGCGCAAGGCGTCCATTTCTTACGGCCATCATCGACAAGCTTCGATCGTTCATGGTGTTCAACATGGTGGAAGTCCGAAACAACCATCGCAAAGTAGCACCCCGCTCAGTCCGCGCCGACAATACACCCCCATATCGATTAGAAGAGCGGAATCGCCATCTCCGATCGGTACAAATATTAGCACAAGCACTCCAAATCCGGTGTCCTCAAGGAATCCACTTGGGATCAGCGTTGGAGAAAGTAGAACCTCAGAGCATACAACTCAAAACGATGTTGGATATCCAACCATGAAGAAATACATAGAGATGATGGAGAATGAGCGTTCAAGGTCGAACTCTGTCTCGCAAACCAGACAGCCAGAACTCACTACAGTTGGAGAATATGCTTTGCATCACCTACTTACAAATTTTATCAAGGAGGCAGATGAACGCATAGAGAGATGTATGAATGAACCTAATGACGCTATCATCAACGTGGAGTCAATTTGTGGACCTGGAGTCGACTCTGGATTTGATCAATTGATAAATGCGCTTGGGCATATTGGACGAGATCGACCCAAATCCTTGATCGATTCCGTCATGTTGTGGAGACGTGGAAAAGGCGATGTGACGCAAGCTTTGTATAGAGAAGCCGATAGGTTGAGGTCTCAAAGTCTTTCAGATACGACCGGATCTCGACGAGGGCCTAATATGGCACGTTTTCAGCCAGAAACACATATGGACTATCATTCGATAAAGTTGATTGAGGTCAACCATAAAATCAAGCACGCCGAAAGACGATCCGCTGTTTCGGTGTATATATTATGTAGAGTTTTGATACAAATCATTTCGCAATCTCGTCCAGGCACTCTTCCAGATGAAACGGCAGATCGTCTTGAGGAGGTCATTTGGACGCAGGTCAGAAGCACAGATGCGCAAAGTCTGTCTCAGTCCATGGTCAAACAGGCGCAGTGGAATATATTCGGTCAGCTGCTTGGGGTCATGAGTGGTCCAAGGTTTCAAAATGTACGAGATAGATATGTTGCTGAGTTAGGTGCATTACAAACAAAATTAAGCGTCAAAGATCACATGGAAATGGAACTTGAACGTAAAGCTGTTCTCTTGGTCGGTAATATGAGTTGGCTCAAAATACGGATCACGCCCGATGCTGCATGGGAACAGTCTTGCGATCTACTTAGACTTCTTGCATCTTACTTTGCGCACATTCATGGAAGAACAATCAAGCATGCCTATTGCCAATTGATCGAAGATCTTTTATTACCGATTGCTGCCACGGCTACTGCTCAGCTGAACAGTAGCACGTGGAGATCCGTAGTGGAAATCTTGAGAGTAAAAGCCAATCAGCTACTTCTTAAGCCAAAACACTGGAGGCAAGCATTCCCCCTTCTGACCGCTACATTATGTGTGTCGCCGCCAGATGTGTTCATATCACAATGGCAGACCATAATTCTGAATTTACAGCCCAAATTGAAAGATCGCACTACTAGATCTCAATCATTAAAATCCATGTGTCGACTTGTTTGGCGTTTTCTGTATCGAATATATGATCGCGATGCTAATAAGAAGCTCGATGATATTATCAAAATGACTTTTCAGGCCGGTAAACGCTCAATCTTGACAACCGAGCCTTCTATCGCAGATCCATTGATACAATTGATACGCATTATTGGATTTCGATGTCAAGATATCTGCTTCCGATCCATCATATTTCCGCTGATGAATGCAGATGTAATACTGAGCGGTAAAGATCACAGAATTGATGCACTTGAGCCGGAACGTATGGTTATTGGTATTCGAGCATATTTAGCCGTCATTGCGGATCTCGAAAAGGGACAACAACCAAGATTTCCGCTTGCTTTCGATTGCGAGGCCTTACTCGATCCGTATAATAGATTACCTCACTCTCATAGACGATCGCTGTCCTACTCATCTCCGAATCTGCACAGTACTATCAGCAAAGATTCGCAGCCTGTAGATACATCTAATCTTTCCGAGGCAACCCGTGGTTATCATATAACGTTTTGTAAAATTCTGAGCGAGATTTGTATAATTTGTGACAACACGTTCGGTGGTCAGGCGGTTCTCGATGAGAAATTATCCCATCCCCTTCCAAAGACTCCAATGTCAGATGCATTTGCATTTGGGCGGCGTGATGAGATGACCAACCCCGCAGATATGCGTCAGAGCTTCTATGATCTCTTACATGTAGCTGTGCAAGCTCTACCTCGCTGTATTTTGGCCGAGACACCCTTTAATCCACTTGTAAATCTTTTGTGCACTGGGACGGCTCATATGCAGAGTCATATAGCATCCTCTTCCGCACAAGCTCTCAAGTCAATCGCTCGTGGATCTCAGTATTCGCAGCAGGTTGCAAATGGTTTCTCACGATTCATATTCAATTTTGATGATCGATATAATACAGTAGCTGATGGAGGCTTACTTGGAGCACAACATATTGAGAGCACTCTCAGACTATATGTTGAGCTTCTCGAAATTTGGATAGAGCAACTTCAAAATGAGACAGCAAAAGCGGCGGATTCGGCAGGTCGCGCGGATTTGGCCATATCACGGATTGCTACACTAGATCTCAACAGACAACGTCAATTTGCCCATGTCGATGAAGTAGAATCTCATGGACTTTTTTTTCTTTGCTCTCCATCGAGACATGTCCGTGCCTTTGCCATCCGAGTATTGCGATTAGTCACGAAGTTTGACCTTGCACTTGGCAGACCATCACAACGTATAATCGGGATACTTGAGGGTAGTTCGCAACAGGTCATTAACCTGAATGATGAAAAGCTGACTCCCGCTGAGCGTGGTAGACTACAGAAAGGCAACCTGAAAAGCTGCGTGGGTTCTACAATGGTAGAAGTGTGCAGCAGTGAAATTCCGAATGACTCGACTCTGTGGGGCAAAGTCTTTCCCGGCCTCATCCGTCTAAGTCAAGC
>Ga0160427_10002637_pt1 | contig 10754 bp, 9 predicted proteins | sample SolpanmetagenomL_FD_108194 | JGI IMG/M metagenome (GOLD analysis project Ga0160427, IMG submission 108194) | Solar panel surface microbial communities from Lawrence Berkeley National Laboratory, California, USA - L | ecosystem: Engineered > Built environment > Solar panel > Unclassified ...
TAACTTAATGAACTGCTAGAATCCTTGGAGGGATTTCCCTTTTCCATTTATCGACCTGATCTCCTATCATCTAAGAGACCATCTTGCTTGCAATCTCCCAGCCATTCACGATCAGTCGAATTCCATCTTCAGAATCTGTTTTGAATATTACGACCTTTTCTGTTCATTTGTTTATGAACGTGCATTCTTGCAACATCACTTAAGCGCATCGATCATCACCACCAGTCACAACTCGACACACCTCTACCAAAATAGACCATCAAGTTTTGAGATCATTATCAAAACTATACCACGAGCACACCCGGGTATCCGAATCCACGATACGCAGCTCACCGCAAAAATGCCTCTCTGTGGTTCTGGAAAGAGTGGGATGTCGCAGCGCAAGATCGTCTTGCTAGGTGACGGCGCTTCTGGCAAGACTTCTTTATTGAATGTCTTTACAAGGGGGTAAGGCTCATTTGAATGTAGATGGTCCATATAATGCTTTAGCTAATGAAATCTCCAGGTACTTTCCACAAGTATAGTATGTTTACCAAGCAAATGCCATAACCACGTGTGCGCGTCGACTAACTAAGTATGCTTCCATGCACATAGCGAACCAACAGTTTTTGGTATGTATGCCTTACAGAAAGTGACTGTCAAACAAATAACTAATATAGAATAGAAAATTATGTTCATGGTATGATTAATTAAGCCAAAGTTATTCTTGAGTTTCTTTGCTCAGACACAATGTGTTTTCAGATATTTACGTCGACAACACACACATTGAACTCAGTCTCTGGGATACCGCTGGACAGGAAGAATTTGACAGACTCAGATCACTCTCATACAGCGATACGCATGCGATCATGCTCTGCTTTAGCGTACGTTCATCGTTCGATATCGACAACTGCGACTGATCTGATGATTTAGGTCGACTCACGCGATTCATTAGAGAATGTGGAATCGAAATGGGTTGGAGAAATTGCTGAAAATTGTCAGGGTGTTAAATTGGTGCTGGTGGCACTGAAATGCGATTTAAGGGAGGGTGCTGATAATGAGGGACCTGAGAAGGCCAGCCAATTTATACAGTATAACGAGGGTCTTGCTGTCGCCGAAAGGATAAAGGTGTGTTGACTAGATACTATTTGGGTTTCTAACAATGCATTCATGCTAACATAATGATAGGCACTAAGATACCTTGGTAAGACTCCCTGCCAACCACAATGAGATCTCTTTATGTACTTACACGATTTATAGAATGTTCAGCAAAGATGAATAGAGGAGTCAACGAGGCATTCTCCGAAGCGGCACGAGTTGCTTTAACGTCAAAGGCAATAGGGACAACACAGTCGAGCAGTAAAGGCTGTGTCATATCTTGATTTTGTCGACTACAAACGAATGCATGCCACCACACATTTCAACAGAGACACCTCGCGCTCTAACATATATTGTTCTACTTCATCTCTCAACTTTATCCTAGTGAAAGCTTGGATAGTTGTTTTGAGGCTGCCCGACATCACCCTGCTACCTCCGTCACATTTACTTAATTCGATCTTGGTTGCTGAATTTTTGGTTTTCTTTGCATCTTTATTCCCCTAGCGGAATATTTTTATATTTTGGTTGTCTTATTAGCTTTCATTCTTTTGACGTCCGCTCTCTAACTGCTTATTCGCAATCTATTTCTCGTTACCCACCTATTTTGTTCTTCTGCTGTTCTTTTCTTGAGTCTGGCGTTTGTAACATTGAAAAAGCGATGCCGCTGAATTGTGTCCGTCCATTAATGCTTCTGTTTTGTATTGTCATTATTTTTTTTGATAGCATGAGTGTGTACAATATGCGAACGGTTCGATTTAAAGCATCGTCTGAACACTAAAGTAGCTACACTCTGGCCTTGCTATCTACTTATTGAAAGGGATCTTTGATCTTCTGAAAAAAAAAAAAAGACAAGGGTCTGCGTGTGCATATAACCTTATAAACGTACAATCGCAAGAATTCCGCTGTGGTGCATGGCTCACCGAAGCCGCTATACCACTCTCTTGATGCAGCCTTTCACTATGTGCGGCGAAAGACTAACAAGCATTATGGCCTTTCACAGTGCATTTAAACCTGAGATGAATTCTAGAGCATGAATGTACACAATACTAAGCAAAATATAGTGGGGGTTCCACTTGCTTGCTTGTTTGTGGATGTCACGTGATGTCTTGCGATTGCGTTATCAACGAGATCTGCAAAGGGGCAGCAGATTTGCAAGCAAGTCCGGCCGCGGGGGGCAAGTAAGTCAAGAACCAAGAGAATGCATGGATTAGATAGCAGAAAGGAAGATTAAAAAGAAGAAGAAGGAAAGATAGAGACAGAGATAGAAATCATGATATAACTTAATTCTTCAATTGGTGAATACTTATCCGTAAGGCGTGATAATGATTTTGAAAGGACTTTTCGAGGGGGCAATAGTTGATTGTGTGCTAAGTAAGTACTATACAGTACTGCATCTTGAGCTCTAGCTCCATCTGCCTGGCCTGCATAACGATTTCCCGCATATCTCTAGAAAATCAATTAATCAATCACCTAATAATCCATTGAACTGATTTGATGCTATTATTATTTGCTGATTGCTGTTGTTATATTAAGTATTCATTCATTCAATCTTATCACGCCCCCCATCCCCCCAGCGACTTTTTATCTTCTTGCTTGGTCTCCACTGTCGGAAAGAGCTAAGAGCACAACAAGACAGAGACAAGGGGAAAAAATATATATACAGAAAAAAAAAGCACAAGATCGACCGATCGCACAATCACACAATCATGTCTCCATTTTCCGCGGGCACCGTCCTGATAGCAACTGATAAGAATACCACTTACTCTTATATATCTTCTCTCTTCATCCTTCACTGCCAGAATGTCAAAGTGCACTAGTAACAAGCATCGCCAATCCCTCAGTCAACATCAGCAGGAGCAACAGGACATCCCCTCCCAAGAACACGCTCAATTGCCCTCACCACATACAATGACTGTCGAAGAGCCAGGTTCCACCGCCTCACGGCATACAAATGCACTGCTAGTAGCAAATGAATGCAACGGCCACATCCATCTTATCATTGGAGGTAATGCGGTTGCTGGTGCTAGATGTACGAGGTCGTTGGAAGCAGGTGCTAGACCTATAGTAGTTGCAAATCCTGCGAATGGTCTACATCATGGAGTACAGAGAAGAGTCGATAGTGGAGAGATTGAGTGGATACAGAGAGATTTTCAGGATGAGGATCTAGCTGTGCTAGGAAGAGAGGAAGTGGGTGGTTATGTAGACGCTGTCTTTGTGACCTTGACGGCGAGTGTGGAGCAGTGTATGTTCTCCCCACCCGCTTATAGCTCTACTTCTTCTTCATCATTTTGGATTTTGAGGAGCTTGAAATATGCTAACATAGAATGTGATTCTTTTTAGGTTCTAAAATATCACGACTTTGCAAACGTCTCCGCATACCTATCAACGTCACGGACTCGCCTTCATTGTGCTCATTTACACTACTCTCTACCTATAAGGATGGTCCTTTACAGATTGGTATCACAACTTCGGGTCGAGGATGTAAGCTGGCTAGCAGAATACGGAGGGAAATCGTGAGCACTTTACCACCAAATCTTGGCACAGCCTGCGATAGACTCGGCAATCTACGACAAAAAGTCTGGGAGGAAGACTTACGAGACCAATCGTGGCCGGAGGTGGAAGATGATGATAGTACAGATCAAAAAAGTACATTCAATGCCTTAGTCACTGCTGAGGAGAACAAATCTAGGCGGATACGGTGGTTGTCACAGATCTGTGAATATTGGCCACTAGGCAAGCTTTGCGAGCTATCGAAAGATGGTGTGGATACCATATTCGAAAGCTATCTTGCAGAGAAATCTTTATTGGCATACCCAACAGCAGATCAGGTTAAAGGACGGGGCAAGATTGCGTTGATAGGCGCAGGACCAGGTCACCCAGATCTACTGACAGCAGCGTCTGTCAAGGCTATTCAATCTGCTGATCTAGTTCTTGCCGACAAGCTTGTTCCTGCTCAAGTGCTTGATCTAGTTCCTCGACGAACCGAGCTGTATATTGCTAAGAAATTCCCTGGAAACGCCGAGAGAGCACAAGAGGAGTTACTTAGTATGGGTCTCGCTGGACTACAAAAGGGATTAAGTGTCGTGCGTTTAAAGCAGGGCGATCCTTACATCTATGGTCGGGGAGCCGAAGAATATGCATTCTTCAATAAACATGGGTTCAAACCATTGGTCCTTCCAGGAATCACATCGGCACTATCAGCACCATTATTTGCAGATATACCAGCTACACACCGAGCAGTTTCTGACCAAGTATTGATTTGTACTGGTACAGGCAGAAAAGGTGCAGCTCCAGACCCTCCAGAGTATAGAGCTGCACAAACAGTTGTATTTTTGATGGCACTTCACCGATTGAACGCTCTAGTGGAGAGTCTAGTTGTTGATAAACAATGGCCTAGCAACGTACCATGCGCAATCATCGAAAGAGCAAGTTGTCCTGATCAAAGGGTCATCAGATCAACACTGCAGAATATCTGTGAAGCTGTCGAGGAACTCGGCAGTCGGCCACCAGGTCTTATTGTGGTTGGTTGGAGTTGTGAAGTATTGAAATCTTCGAAGGAAAGATGGGTGCTTGAGGAAGGATATGCTGGTTTTTAGAATACGTTTTTTTGGTTGGATCTCCTTGCTTTACATTTTCGCATTGCTTTTGTATCATTGGAGCATTTAGAGGAGCGTTCAGGTGTTTATTGGGGTATCTTTATTCTAGATGTTGCTCATTTCATGTATATACAAATTTCCCTTTATTGATTTAATATTTCTCTTTCCCAGTCTGATTTTTCATGATTTCAACGCCAGCACTAGCGCCTATCCTGTGTGCACCCGCTCTGATCATTTCAACACATTGTCTAGAGAATTCTTATTAGCCTATTTTTATACAACAATGCTATGATCACAATCACAAAAGTAATGAATTACGATGCACACACACGTTGGAACGAGATGTTTTTTTGGGAGGGGAACGTACTCAAAGTTTCGAACTCCACCTGATGCCTTCACTCTAACCTTACCCTCCTTATATCCAACACTCTTCCTCATCAACCTAACATCCTCCACGGTAGCTCCACTACCATTGAAACCTGTGCTTGTCTTGACAAACGATGCACCCGCCTCACAGCTCAACCAGCACGCTGCAATCTTCTCCTCATCTGTCAACAAACATGTTTCAATAATCACCTTGACTGGGACCTTTTCCTCTGCTCCGGCGGCAACAACAGACGCAATATCGTTGAGAACGTAGTCGTACTCATGGTTTTTAAGGTGTGCTATTGAGATGACCATGTCGAGCTCCAATGCGCCGAGAGAAACGCATTCTTTTGCTTCGGCGACTTTCATAGAAGTAGGAAGTGCGCCAAGAGGGAATGCGATGACGGTGCATGGAACGGAGATGGAGGAAGATGAGAGGGAAGCAGAGACGGTAGCTAGGTGTATAGGATTAATGCAACAGGACTATTATATTTGATATCATGTTTATATCTTTCTATTAGCTTTTAGTCTTCTTATTTACCTCCAAGGATATTCGTTCCATTAGAAGTATATAAACAAGAAAAGTATAACTATAGTGTGTGTTTCGAAACACTAGGAAGAGAATGTCGAAGGAATTAGGAATTACGTACAGCAAATCCATGCTCTTTAGCTTCTTCACACAAGACTTCAATCTGCTGTTTTGTGGCAGTTGGTTTCAACAATGTGTGATCAATGGTTGCAGCGAGCTGCGGTGATGGTTTACTTAGATCCCAAGCAGAGGCATAATCTGGTTTGCTGCTGTCGGATAGAATAGATTTGATGTGAGCTTCTACCAATGGTGTGAGATCAGCATTTGTGCGTTTGTGATCCATTTTTCTTTTATGTATGCTTCTTGTTGACTATATCTATTGGTGATTATTATTGTGTCCTTGATGATGGTGATGATATCAAATATTTACGCAATAGCATGAGCGATATTGAATTACCTTTATGCTAAATTCAAGCTTGTATGTTCATGAAGTGTAGGCTAACTTACTCCTTTATGCAGCTGTTCGTCGCCAGTGGAGTCGGCGAACTCCGCCAAAACATTATTGTCTGGAGGCTAAATGTGCGCGCCCAGGGTTCATATTCAAATTAGTGCAATATATTTGTAGAGTATTATATCAAGACATTTATTGATGACCAAATTAAAAGGCACATCTTACACAACTGCGGCGGCTGGTTGTGCTAATTTCGTTCAGATCTTATCATTTCTAGCAACATTTACCTTAGTCAGCCAAGAAATCTATCGACAAAAGTCCTCATGCAGAGAAAATACAATCAATACTTTATATATTATATTACACCAAAATGTGCCAAGCAGTTAATTGTTGTATATGTACTTCGTTACCTCTATATCTCTATGAACTCAAGCGACTCTATGCATGGTATGGTACAAAGCTAACATCAAACATTGATAAATAAAATTAATGCCACTAATAAGCGTCCAATAGGCCCGAGCTCTCTAGCATCAATACAATTTGATGAACAGCATTTCGTACATCCTGTTTGCTTACATCAACCACGAGATCGGCGTTCTCAGGATTCTCATAAGGATCGTCGATACCAGTAAACCCTTTGATTTTTCCATCACGAGCGGCTTTGTACACTCCACGCTTATCTGTCTTTTCACAGTATTCTAGTGGTGTTGCGACGTGGACAAGGAAGAAACTACCAAATTGACTGACAGTCTCCTTTGCCAATCGTCTGCTCGCATCGTGTGGAGCAATTGGAGCAGCGATAACTGCAGCACCTGCTCTAGTCAACTCTGCTGAAACAAAGGCTATACGTTGGATGTTCTTGTGTCGGTCCTCTTTTGAGTAACCTAGTTCTGCTGATAGCTCTGATCTCACTGTCTCTCCTAGCAATAGTGAGACAGATCGACCGCCTTGTTGGTTTAATGTGACTTGTAAAGCTCTTGCGATGGCATCCTTTCCAGAATTTTGGTATCCGGTTAAGAAGACTGTAAAACCTTGCTGATATCGTGGAGGATGAGATTCCCGCAAAACTTTGACAACTTCGGGATATGAAAACCATTCTGGAATATGTGCTCCAGTACGTAGTCTCCGTCGTAGTTCTGTACCAGAAATGTCAAGCGTCTTTGTACCCGCCTTGACTTCATCAATTGGCTTGTATTCATCAGTATCCGGAAGATATGTCATCATCTGGAAAGGTACGACTTCTATTCCTAGCTCATCCTTGTACTTTTCTACAGCATATTGAGCATCGTATGGGCCATAGAAATCGACTCCTTTTGAGTTTTTGCCAGGTCCAGCATGATCTCTAATATATGCGTCAGCAAAACCAAGCACATCAGTACGACAGTATATCGGTCCTACCTTCCGACAATGAAATGTGTTGCGCCATGATTTCTTCGAATAATAGCGTGCCAGATTGCCTCTCTTGGTCCACCCATTCTCATAGCTAGCCCTAAAAGTCCTAAGACCGCCATTCCATTTGGATATCTTGGTAGTAGTGCTTGATATACCCGCACACGTGTGAAATGATCAATATCACCTGGTTTGGTCAAACCAACCACAGGGTGAATCAAAACATTAGCTTGACGAGATCGCGCGGCTCTGACTGTAAGTTCTCGGTGGGCACGATGCATTGGATTCCTACTCGTGTCAGCTATTTTCCCACAATGTTAAAAATCCTGAATCGTACCTTGTTTGAAAAGCAACAATCTTGGACCAACCAAGCTTCTCAAAGTGTAATCTTAGTTCCGCAGGAGTATCTAGAACCAGTCAGTGCGTTGTTCTGCTACATCATATCGGATTGCTTACATCTAAGCGCAACGTAATCATAGTGCTGCAGACGGTTGATTGCCTCAAGTTTACCACCAATGTAGTATTCTTTTGTAGTGTTGTACAAGTATTTGATAGCAGGATGCTCCTCATCTCCACCAAAAACCTCCTTTGCTTCGAGCTCCCTAAACAACTGTCAGACAAGAAAAAAACCGCAAAAGTCAGAAACAACAAATCTTACTTGTCTGGCTTGTAAATGTCATCTATAGTAATGATTGCCAAATTTCTGTCATCTCTAAAATCTTGCAAGGTCACTCTTGATCCTGGCTTTAGGCCAAGCTGCTCAATCTTTTCCTTCGAAGCATCGAGTGTAATTGGCATACTAAAGAGTACGCCATCCGCAAGTCGGGTGTTCTTGACAACACTATAATCTACACGTTAGCAAGAGTCTCCAATTTTGCTTTCGACTAAGTTCCTTCCTTACCCTTCATAATCCTTTTGGTTCATAAAGCCTATGGTTATGTTAGTCTAAAACTCCTCAACACCTTCAAAGTAAGGGGAACTTACTTTCTAGAGGTGAAAATCCCCCATTAAGGATCAATTCGAGATCGCATAGCTGGCGCTCAGTTAAAACCAAGGTTGGCAAGGTTTCTGCTTCTTTGGACAGCTCGCTGCGACGAGGAGCATCCCGAGCCAATAAGTCCTTCAGGACTCCTCCATGTGGTACTGTAGCTGACATTTTGCTGTAGATTTTTCTTGTAAGATGGTCTGAGGGGTATCTGGAGAAAAAAAATGGAAACTGACAAAGTGAATGATAACGAAGAGTAAATGACTGGGTATGCTAAATGTCAAAAGAACTTTAGGAGAGATAGAAGAAGAGAAGCAGCGATTGAGTCCCGAGGATCGGATTAAAAAGACTTCCTCGACAACAACAATAACCAGAACAATCAAATGAATTTATCTATTTGTTTATTAATTATTTTAGTCCTTTAAGAAGATGATGAAGCAGCTCCTGTGCATTTACTGAAAAAAGCTGGCTGACACATCATCATTTATTATTATTATTGTTATTATTATTCTCATTTCATTCAGTCCGTCAAATATCATCACCTATCATCATGAGCTTTGAGCTCTCTGGACCAATGCGGATGCTGTACCTTTTTTTTTCTTCCTTATGCAGGATTGCGTGCTTCTCTGGCACTATCACAAGCATCCCTCTCTCTCTCGTCTTATCGATAAGAGCAACAGCAAAGTCTTCACTAATAAATCAATTCATTTACATACACTCAGCTTGCTCAATTTACTGATGGCTGACCCCGCGGAGCTCTTATCCCATATTTATTCTATACACCTATCTCGGGATTGTATTCGGGAATTAGGGGTAAGCAGGATTTTGTCTGTAGAAAAAGAAAAAGAGGGAGAAAAAGAAGAGGTGTAGAATTATTCATTTTTAAAATGGCTGCGAATTGATGCTTTTTTATCATCATCATCATCATCATCATCATCAAGCTTGAGGCCAAGATTCTAATAGCAAGAATAGATGCGAACTTTTTAAGTTTCCTTTCTGTGCTGATCCTTTGATATATTTTTTGAGCATATGTACAATCATAATTGGTCAACTCTCCCACTCAAGGTTACTTAGTAATCATCAGTACAAGGAGCGCCTGAAAAAGCCTCCATGTACAAAACTCATCGAGGTTATGTTTAAGTGCAAGAGCAGCCAACTTTTACCATTGGCCCCGTTTGGTCGATGCATGATATAAGTTGTCTGCTCGCAAGGAATAGTACGGCTGCAGTAAAGTAGTCCTCGTCAACAATCTCCATTGAAAAAACATGTAACGCCTTGTGTGCTCAGATCATATATTCTAATGCCGCTACAAATGACATGACTCCCTCTTTTTTTCTTCTCCTTCTCTCACGGCCCCTTTGTGCTCTGAACTCATCGTCTGGTAAAGCCCATCAAGCTCATCAGGTCCATCCAGTTTCCTTTTGTCGCATGATACCTGATCTGTTGCCCTTTTGCGCACCCTTTTCAAACAAATTAGATTCTGATAATTTGTCGTTTGTTTTGAGGCGAACTTACAGAAGCACCTCCTTCAATAACCAACTTGTCCAGCTGGAAGAAGCGGCTGACGAGTGTTTGTCTCTGTAGTGGGAATATCAGTCTCGCCGTGGTACAGATATCACAGGATGATCAGAGCAATAATAAGACGCACTTTTATAACGTCCAGTTCTTTCAGCCCATGTTGTACGAGTTCCTGGATTCTTCGAGAATCGGTCTCATTCTTGTATTGTCTAAATGCATCTCGTGTTCGTCGGGCAGCGTATTCGCGGAAATTGTATGTCGCAAAATCACGGGAAGCACGGAGAAGATTTCTGTACTGTAATTTCGTTTGAAAGGTCTCTTGTTAGTCTTACATTTGTGGCAGCGACATTGACTTTTTGAAAAGGAGTGGTAGACTTACAAGTGCGCGAACCTGGAGCGCAGACTCTGCCATGGTTGATGTGACGGCAGACATGGCCTTTTTTGAGAATATTACTATGTGATAGCAACGATGTAGATAAGTTGAATGTGTTGCTATAAGGACATGATCCTGTGTTTGTGAATAAAGTATTTCATTGGTGCACGAAAAGAAGTTCTAAGCAATGATGCCATGATCGTGTTTGCCTTCAGCCTTATCGATAAGGTTTGCCATGGAGAATTATAAGAACAAGCTTGATCGGCGCCGAGAGGAGGGCATCGGAGAACTGCAACTGGAGCATCAGCCATGGATGATGGTAAACGGCGTAAGCTATTACGCTGTACTTTTGAGATAAAGTATCTATAGGTCGACACATATTAATATGCTTGAATGTACCTGAGAAACAACAATGATTCGATTAGGAGGTTTGTCATGCGCATTGGGCCTCACCGTATGCAACTCTGATA
>Ga0160427_10002638_pt1 | contig 10752 bp, 14 predicted proteins | sample SolpanmetagenomL_FD_108194 | JGI IMG/M metagenome (GOLD analysis project Ga0160427, IMG submission 108194) | Solar panel surface microbial communities from Lawrence Berkeley National Laboratory, California, USA - L | ecosystem: Engineered > Built environment > Solar panel > Unclassified ...
GCACCCATTTGTCGTTGATGATCGTCCCTTGTAGTTCCATCTCTTCTGAATCTGCCTCAGCTGGTAACGGAATGGGTAAGTCGTGCTGTCCTGTATGTCTTGTCGGCAATGGTTCTCTAGTGCCAGGAGTGGATGGGAAGTTCGATGCTCCTAGACTATGTCGTGAGTATGCACTGGGAGTGGCATGGACATTGCCAGTCTGTGCTCGAGGCGAGCTTCGTTGGTCGAACTGTGGTTGGTATGGTGTTTGATCTTCGCGCGGAGGACTCTGGAGGACATAATAAGCTGATGACCACTCTAAAGACACTGCAGGACCCACAGGAGGTGATATGAATTCCCAGCGGCCGTCGTGGATGGAGTCGGCGTAAGAATTGCTGATTGTTGGCCGGAGCGCATTGGTGAGGGTAGCCATGGCTCGAGTCTTGTCGCAATGTTATTCAGCAGTAAAGGGTACTGTTCTGTGTATTGGCAGGCCTATGTTAGCTGTAGTAATAGCTTGTTGTAGCACAGGCCGGAAGGCATCAACAAGAAACAGCAAACGCAGAGCAGAGCAAGCTGAGCGGTAAAGATGGTGAACCGGACTAGCTCCAGCTGTAGCAATAGAAGCTCCAACCAGTATGAATGGACAAGACTCGTCGAGGAGGAGGAGGAGGAGGAGGAGTGAGTCTCCTAGCTTCAGACTTCACTTCACTTGAAGTGAGGAAAAACTTGGACGGAGACAAAGGCGGTGGAGGTAGTGATGCTGAAGAAGAGGGCTGTATGCCAAGAAGCTGGGGAAGAACAATCTGCAAGTGATCCCATGGTTCACCAATATCAGTAATCAGCATCACTTTCAGCTCTTGAACTTCGTTCAAAGAACATATCAGACACTAAGGTAACATATATTTCATCAAATTGCCTACACTATCGTCGTGGGCCCAAGGTCATGAGGATGGGAAGGCCACCGCTAGCCAGTAACTCACTCAAGCTCCTCTTTGTCTTTCTATGTGAAACTCCTCCAATCTCTTCCCCTTCTCTTATACCCAATCCTTGTCGACACCACCATCGCTCAAATACCCAGCAGGTCCATTATACGCCATAAACGCAAACGGCACACTCGTAGCATTCCTGTTAGCACTAACATATAAGCCCCCGGTCTCATTTTGCGCCAAAGCAAGGCCATCCTTGCGCCTCTGCATATAGCAGAACTCCGATATGCTATCCCAAGCACCAAACGCACAATCTGGCTGGTCTTGACACGCTTGGCAGCAGGTGTAATTCGTTGGAGTGTAGAAAGACCATAGCTGGAGGACGTCAGGGTCGTAGTAGATGTCGTCGACAGTAAACCCGCGTTCTGCTTTTGGAAAGCTGGTCGGGAGGATGGGCCCGAGGACGCGTTGGGTGCGGCAGGCGCCGTAGAAGGTTGTGGTTGCTGTGGGGAGGGTGTATGTTGTGGTTGTGTAGCTTGTTAGAGTTGAGGGACGTGCTGTCACTCCGGTGGTGAAGATGAACATTGAAGAGGTTGTATGTGTGTGAGTGGCGTTGTCGAGGAGTTTGGTGTGCGTGGAGGTTAAGAAGGTGGTCGTTTGTACTACAGCAGTGGGTGTATGGCCAATTCGAGTAGTCGTGGTATTAGCAGGAAGTACAGTAATGTAGCCAGTGGATGTTACGACTGTCGCAATGCAGGAGACAAGACTTGGATAGGCGGCAACGGCGTTGAGACGAGAGAGGCCAATAGTAGAAGTAGGCACCACAGAGGTAGAGTTGGTGTTGTCAGGGACATCGTCGGTTTGATCGTCGTTGTCATCCTCGCCCCGCCTGGATAAGGTGGAGTTCACGACAGGTGCGGGAAGTTCAGGCCTGCAGGTCTCCCTCGTGGCTCTAATGTTCCTGAAACCTGAGGTAGTCTTGAGGACCGATGTTACTGTGGAAAGAGTTGTAGTAACTGGTACAGTCATGGTAGTAGTATTGGTAATGCCAGGAATGATAGAATAGTAAGTTCTTGTATAAATCCTGGTCGATGTGGAAGTGCTCTGAAACCCAATGGTCGTCGTAGTGGCGGTATGCTTAGTCTGCGTGTTGGTCCTGGTAAATGTTGGTGGGATTGATATAACGAATGGCGTAGAAGTATGCACCAAGCTGAAGGTCATGTTGCTATACGTTGTGCTTGTTATGTTGGCCACACTAGACACTGGTGTTTCGACCTTGAGTGTGAAGCAAGATATCGTGGTGCGAGTGGTAACCTTAATGTTTGTTGAGTTGACAGCTTGAGCTGATTGGACAACGAAGGCCAGGATTAGGCAGAAGACTGCAAAGAAAGATCTCGAGGCAGACATGATGAAAATAGTACAGTATACTCAATATTAGGTGGGCGTTGATCAGGTTGTAGGTCTTGCTGTGACGGACTGTATGAGGCAAGATGTAAGGAAAGAGCTGTGCTGAGCGTGTGAAGATGTTTCAAAGAGCGGCAAGTACAGCAGTAAAGACAGACGAAAGAGAATGATTGAAACAGGAATCAGTGTGTGTCGAAAGATGTGAAAAGCAAAGACATGGGAAGGAAGAGCACTTAGAGCAGGCATCAAGTTGATATCAAGTCAAGTCATCTCCTCTCGCGTCTAGTCCCAGGTCACTAGTCGCAAACAGTGCACCAATTTCATTACTGCTAGCTTGATTACCAATGGGGCATGCCATCACCGAAGTCAGAGAGGAAGCTCAACAAAGATAAGCGTGATGTTGGTTTGTTTGGAGTCAAGATGTCGTGGATTGAAGTGGAGATAATAGCCGTTGATGGCACGCGCTCAAATAAGGTTCAAGAAGTGCTCGAGCTGTTGGTGCGGGCAGCAGTTCCGGTGGTCTGAAACAAACGCCACATCAACAACCTCATTTCCACCTTAACGCATACAAATATTGCTTCGTTAGACAGTTGGAGCTATATAACTCAACCACCCGAATCGTTTCATGTACGGAAGCACTAAGCAGGATGTGGTGGGTCTGGTAATAATAAATTTGAAGAGCATGCCCAACAGTCCTCCTCGTAATCAATCACCAAAGTACCTCGTGAAAAAACCCAGTAACATCGGCCTCTCATCCAGCTGGATCTGATCATGATCGCTTATCCAGCCTCTTCAACCACTTACCCACACCTTTCTCAACCTTCTCAGCCTTTGCATCGACAACTCTCAGTATTCCTCCACTCGTTTCCCTCTCAGCACTATGACCTGCATGGCTAGCTTCTCCCTGAGCAGGTCGATACACCTGGCTATGGATAGCATATGGAGACGCTGGTACAGACCCGGCGTATGATGGATTTCCAAAATACCCTGTCGTTGGTGTCGCGTACTGTGAATGACCTGCAGAGTAGAGCACTGGCGATGCTTGGGCATGATAGCCTGGAGAGTACATCTGTCCCATGTAATGCAAATGACCAGGCGGACTTCGCTCCATTTGTGGAGGGACAGATGTTGGTGCTGGTGGTGGCGGAGGAATGTTGTACGTTGCGTATTGAGTCCTAGGATAGGTAGGTTGAGGCCGCGATGAGTGACGCAATGGTAATTTTCCTGTGCTTGGTGGAGTTGATGGGGCAGCTTGAGGTGAGAACAGGTTGTGAAGCTGCTCTGGTGTGGTTGATTGTGCTGTTGGCGGAGGTGCGAATGATATAACTTGTTGTGCATTTGGTGACGGGAGAGGCTCAGTCTGATAGCTTGACAGATGTGTGTGTGGGGTTGGTAGTGGATTGTAGCTGTATGATGTCTGGTGGTGAGGCGAAGGATCTACCCGACCGAATTGTTGTTCCCCAGAAGCTGTTTGTGCCGTAGCTAGTGCAGTCTCATTGGTCAAAGACGTAACCAGATTCGTTTCCGTATCTGCTGGAGGAGGCGTCTTTTCACGATCTACAATTCGTTCAGGTGCTGCTGGAGATGCTGGATTGTATGCGGCGGGAACGAAACTCGTACCGGCTGCTGTGTCTGGCACAGATGCAGTAGTGCTTGAAGAAGACGTCCTTGAAGGTGCTTCTTCTGCAGCATACTCCAGCTTCTCAACAAGGGAAGGTGTGCGTAGCTTTCGCGCATGAACAACCTCCTCATCAATCATAACTGATCTGATTGGGAGTGTCATCGACATTTGCAGCATAAATGAAGTCTCCTCCCTGTGCCAAAAGTAAATGTCCAGTTGTCGTACTGTGAAGACAGCCCATGTTTCGTTCCGCATGTCGAGTGACCACAGACTCCAAGCCTTTTCATCTTTGGAAGCTGCAGCTCTAGTAGTAATAGTCATAACACTTGGCCTAGATGATGAATAGGAAACAATAGCATCATCAAGCACTAACGAAGTCTCAAATCAGTATTAGTGCGGTTTCTTCAAGGAGCCACGTACATCCTGCCAATGCATCTTGATGCTTTGTTCCTGGTCGATCAGCTATTTCCAGACGTCCCTGATCAGTTTGTCTGTTGTGATGAAGATAGACACAGGAACCTTTGTCGAAGCGATGATGAGGGGGGAAGTTGTCAGGGTCATCAAAGAAGTAGTGAATATCAGCATAGGCACCAACCAACAAAGTATTTTCTTCTTTGGTTGGAGGCATAACGAAGCACGACAACGAAAAATACAAAGTAGCTTTGTTCAACAACTTTCAATAGACGAGCTCAAGCACGAGACTGATTCCGCATGTAAGCGCGACCTACATGACGGTGACACAGAACATTCTTGTGTCACTGATTGGCGCTTACGAGCAGGTGCTGAAGCACAAACCGACACCGTAGCTTGTACAGCGATTGAGGTTGAGAGATGAGATCACGACTCGTCAGAGGCTCACATATCGGCAAGAAGTAGAAGTGATTAAGGAATGGCCACTCGCGACAAGGGAGGTGGTGATCATCGTTTAAATCTCGGTCTCTTTAGTCCTTGGCAAACGATTGAACGACATGCCACCAACATCAACATCAACAAGTGATGCTGAATCCAAGTGTCACTCCAAAAACAAGCACAAAAGACAGTCAAGGTGAAATGAGGACTCATTCTGATAAGTGAAAAGTTGATTTCATTTCACTTCCATGACCTTTTTGTCTTCGGTCACTATCAATTCTTCATCGCACTCTTCTTCGGAGCGATGAGAATGTCTATCTACATCCTTCCTCGCTCAATGCCTCGTCAAAAACCCAGTGGGAGTGTCGTAAAAAGAGTACACGAGCGTACTGTGACAAAGAGGAAGGAAAACCCAAAAACGCCCTCGCCATGCTGATGCTGATGCTCCTTGACCCAATGCTGGTGCCCTTTTGCCAATGCTGATGCTCCTTTCCCAATGCATCTCTTCCAGGTGTTTGCCGAGAACGATGTCTCAGGGAGAGCACCCCAGCGTAGCCCTGTCTCCTAGTTAATCACATATTTCAGGTGTTGGCTGAGAACATTGTCTCAGGGAGAGCACCCCAGCGTCGCCCCCCCTCCTTGAACTTCAAACCAAACAGTGCTTTTTCCATACCCCATGCTGCCCAAACCAAACGCCCAAAAACCAGATCCATTCATGCCTCGGCATAACCGAGACGCGCATCTTCCTTCAACATCTCATCGAACCACAAATTGTCTTCCTCTGTGGGCAACATGTACCCCTCAGAAGCAACAGTCACCGCCTGGGGAGGTACAGGCAAGTGAAGGTCACCATGTGGAGAGTGCCCAGTAGGAAAGTTGACCCCTTCATGGGGTCCTGGTTGTGACATCCCCAGCATAAGGAGCTGGGGATCTATGGTCGCCTCGTCGTTCGCGACCGACCTGAAGGGGGTGACGGGATTGCCGTCACAGTTGTTGAGTTGCCCTTTGTATGGCAACTGTGCTGCATCTCCGAACTGGTATAGTTCGGGATTGCAGATTGGTTCCTCCTCGAGGAGGCCTTGAGGGGTGCCGAGGAAGGCACCGGGGTAGTTGTTGAGCGGCTCATTGAGTAACGGCTCAGGAAATCTCCAGGAGACGGAGGAGAGGTCGAGGGGGTTGTCAACCATCATATCTCCGTTGAACCCCGTCAGAGGGTTGCCGTAGGAGTTTACGGCTTGTAGTTGGGAGGCAAGAAGATCCTGCGTCCCATTATCCTCTTCATTGAGAGGGTACGACGTCGCATAGGGGTTGGCGACGTTGGGAGGGTTGGGGAAGCCCTCGGGGGCCTCCAAGAGGTAGGAAGAGCCGCCGAAAGCAGCCACTTCCCAGTCGACCTCCAATGGGAAGGTCGAAGCCGTTGGCAGGCTTGTTGAGGTGGTGAGGGGGGCGTGAGGAACCCCGGAACACTCAAAGGGCGAGGAAGAGCCGCTAGAAGGGAGTTCATCCCCATTGACGGCCATTGAGAAGGCGGGAGCCGCCAACACGCTTTGTTGAGCGTTGACGGTGGTGTGAGGAGCCCTGTAGGACTCCAAAGGGAGGAAAGAGGCGTTTGTGAACGCCTCTTCCGAATTGACCTCCTCTTGGGAGGTAGCCATCACTGGCACTGTTCGTGCAGCTCTGGTGGTGGTGCGTGGAGTGCCGTTGCACTTCTTACTGCACTTTTTGGCGGCGCTTGGGTCCGCGAAACACGTGCCACAGGAGGCACAAGCGTGAGGCTTCTGTTTGCCGCACACGTTCATGTGAGCGGCCCTGGCATAGGAGGCGTTCACGAGCTCCACGTTGCAGCGCGGGCAGTTCACTTTGCCCTTGCCGAAGTGCTGGTGGATGATATGGCGGTCCATATCGCCTTGCCTGACGGTGTATTCGCCGCAGACGCACTTGTAGTCGCCTTTCGGGACCATTCTGTTGCCCTTTTGGACCATAGCGCCCTCGGGCTGCTTCTCGTAACTCCACCATTTGTGGATGGACTTGTTGCCGGCTCTATTAGGATATTAGCATTTATTCTAGGATGAGGGGGTATACACAAGCGTGGGAGGGTTGCTGATAGACTTACAGTTCCTTTGGGTTGGTGCGGAGACGGTGCAAGAGTGGCCATTCCTGCTCCTTCTCTCCACTGTAGTCCGCCTTGAGGTAAGCGCGGTCCGGGTTGGTGCTCTTCTTCTCAACACCGGCAGGCTTGGGAGCCAGAGGTCCCTTTCCCCTGGCGCCTCTTTTGGCAGCCTTGAGGGGAGTGCTGGCAGCGTTCTGGGTGACCCCGTTGCCAGAGGTGGAGGAGGAGTCCCCAGCATTGGTGCTGGAGACGGCAGCAGCATATTCGTGTCCATTCATGTTGAAAGACATCTGTGAGGAGTGCTGTGGTTAGCCAAGGTCTATCAAATGGATTGAGAATGAGGATATCTCAACACACCTTTTCTTGAGAGTGAAGAAGTCGTTGAAGAAGGACTTGGGTTGGAAGTGGGCTGTGTAGTGTGCCGGACCTATATTGGGTTAGCTTGGGGATGTTGGAGGAGTAGGTATCCTTGAGACTTACTTCTTGGATTGAGTGTTCTTGTTGAACACTTGAGGAGGGTGAAGCGGGTACGTGAGTGATACCGGACCTATATTGAGTGAGCTTGAGGACCGTGAGGTGAGGTAGATCCCTGACACTTACTTCTTGGGAGTGAGTCTCTTGAGAGAGAGACTTGAAAAGGGTGGAAGTGGGTATGTGAGTGATACCGGACCTATACCGGGCTGTTCTTTGTCTGATATCGGTGAAGGTGTCTTGGTGACTTCTTAAACGAGTCTTGATTGGGATTGAAGAGGGTGTTTGGTATGTAGAAGAGTAGAGTAAGGGGTGTGACTTGTACCGGAGAGGTTTCAGAAAGAATAGTTCAGCTTGGGTGTGACAGTTGAATTGATACAGAAGAAGGGAAAAAAAGAGAGAATTACTGAGGGAAGAGCAGAATATCCTTATAGGCGGCGTGGGCATGGTGAGGACAGCAATGTGTCAGAGCAAAGACGAGGGTGGTGTTTAGACTTCAGCGACAGCAGCAGGTGACGAGAGCAGTAGAGCAATTGATGTTTAGACTTCAGTGAAAGTAAAGCAGATGACAGGAGCAATAGTGGCAATGGCACCATTCGTCTCGAGGTTTGAAAGGAAGCTTTGTAACTGTGTAAAATTCTTTCTGTCTGGCTGCGCTGCACGACTTGATGACCTTTGCCTTCCCCTTTGGCCTCCATATTGGTGTCCGTTTGTTCCTTGACTCTTGCGCTACGTCCTCATCTTTTTCTCGTACGAATCCGACTTGAATTGCCTTGCATATGGCGAGGAGGGCGTGCAGGCGGACGCGCAGACGACAAACAGTAACCAAGGGCAACCACTGCTATACCGAAGGAAAGTTGGCGTTCAGCCGGTCAGAGGACCAAATCAGGCGTGTGAGTCACCTTGAGAGTTTCAGAATGCCCTCAGGCATACCCGCCGACGAGGTGAAACTTCCATCGAGGGTTGGAATGGTGTGTTCAACGAGCCAAGATTGATTGCAAGCCTTTGGCGAGAGGATTCTGTAAGGTTCTGGCGTACTCCGAGACCGTGGTCTGAGAAGCCTGATTGGTGAGGGAGTCGGTTCGGACACCTCAGCCGGTGTCAGAAGACCATATCGCTTTTCGGAAGCCTTGACTCACAGCAAGCATTGTGTATGAAATCTGTCCTTTGCGAGACTCGGTATGGTAGGTAGGTTTCTTCACAGTGTTGGCACGGTAGCGATGGGGGGTTCTGGAAGATGTGTCGGTGCTCTGACGTGATTAGGCTGATGGTGACGCAGCATAGTCGTAGCAAGGAACTGGCTTTCGCGAGACCGTATTTGGTAGATAGGTTTCTGTACCGTGAGAGGCGCAGCAGGCAGGGAGGGTTCCCGAAGATGTGTTGAGCTCCGACGCGATTAGTATGGTGCTGGTGAGGTGGACAAGGCCCCCTTGTCGCGAAGGTGCGCAGGCATACACGCACGCATACACATAGATAATAAACAAGCAGGCTAGCAGGCTGGCAGGCACGTACACATAGTTATGTCAAATCTATCTAGCTATGAATGCATGCATTGTGAAGGTCATTGAAGTGACTCGATCAGCAATAAGGTCGTGACATGATGGGCGTGATGCAGTGACAGCGACGGCTAGCGACCGAGTGGCGAAGCATCAACGACAGCCAGCAAACAGCCATGCTCCATTGCCTTAACATGAACGATGCCTTGACCTACAGCAGACTCAGACCACGAAGATAGTATCACTTCGCACCTGAGATGCCTCGACCTGTCATTCCCAACAATTGCGACCGCTGGCACAGAGGACGAAGCTCGAACGACACTGTCTCCATAAGAAGAGCTCGTTCATCACTATATGTCCAGGCCACTGCAGCATCGCCTTTCACTACCATAAGACACCCACGACAATATCCATATAGCAACAGAACAAGTCATCAACCTCATTGTTGTCCAGCTGCATATGGAAATTTTCAGGGGTGAAATTTGAAATTGTGATAGCTGAGCGCAAGCACGTGTGCCAACCCTACAGACAAGCAAAACACTTCGCAGCAATGCCTAAGATATATGGAAACCTGCCAGCAGCTTCACATCACTAGTCGCTAAGCCCATGCACATCCTCGGAATGTAAGGTTGCCAGAGTCACTCTGAAGGAAGGCGCGAGGCAGCGCGATACTTTTTTCGAACACAACGCACGGACCACCGAAACTTTGGTAGAGACAACCTCTGCTTCTTTCTCTTTCTTATATCACATCCACCACACACACAACGCAGCAGAGACTTCTCTTCTTTCTGTCACCGTACAGCACTGGTCGTCTTCTTCTTCTCAAAACGTCACGAGGAGCAGCAGCTACCGACGGCAGCGCTTTCGCTTGGAGAATCTTTCCTTGTATACAGCGAGCAGAAACGAGATGACTCATTTATAGCTTCACAATCACCTACCTTTCAACCTCACATCACTTGCATTGAAGGGCATTGCGCAGGATGGACGGACGGTGTGACCACTTCGCTGCTTCATAGACAGGCAAGTCCTTCCAGGCTTGAAGACGACGGCGCTGACATGCATCTCCTGCAGGCTTCCTTCGCCCACAACATCAGCAGAACGAACAGCTTCGCAGCATGCGGAGTGCTCAGCACTCACCGCGCAGAGCGGAGCAGACTGGTGATAGAACCACCTCGCAGCCGCATAGTCTAGCAAGTCTATCCACTCTTCATAGCAATGGTACTAACACGCAAATTTGACAGGCTAGCCTCGCCCACGACGTCAGCGTCTCTACGACATACGATCAACTGGGCAGCTCGCACAGCTCTCATAGTCGACGAACTGTTTCTATTCTGCTCATTTCTTGTTTTTCCTTTTTCGCGACTGTACCGTCCTCGACACCGATGTCTGTAATGTTCTCGAAGTCCGTCAATTTCGTCTTTCTCTCTCCTCGTGTTGCGCCTTCTACTTTTCGTCTTTCTTCTTTCCTAGAGTGCAATGCGGCGTCAAGAGCTTTCGACATCGTGCGACATTATCACAGGTCTTTGCTTGGTCCACTACAAGCTCCTACGGTAGGACTCTGAAAAGCCCTGTCAGCTCGTCGCAAGGCTCGAAAGCGCAACACCACTCAAGAATGACATGTCACATTGCAAGAAAGAACAAGATCACAATCGAAATATATTTCTATTGCTTCGGCGGCGATGAAGCGCTTTGGAGTTTTTCCACTTAGAGCAAACCCTTTCGTACTCAGCTCGAACCTATGAGCCATTCTCCTCTTAGCGAGCGGAGGACTTGCGACGAGGACTTCAGCTTTAGTAAACAATGTAGCCATCACTGACAAGAACGTTAGTCATTGTTTGGGAGCGTCATCAGGACAAACAGCATCACAAACCCACAGCAAGACGAGCTTGCAAA
>Ga0160427_10002640_pt1 | contig 10748 bp, 12 predicted proteins | sample SolpanmetagenomL_FD_108194 | JGI IMG/M metagenome (GOLD analysis project Ga0160427, IMG submission 108194) | Solar panel surface microbial communities from Lawrence Berkeley National Laboratory, California, USA - L | ecosystem: Engineered > Built environment > Solar panel > Unclassified ...
CGGCGTCGCCGCCGATGGTCACCGGGCCGATGTGCAGCACCGTGTCGGCCTTCTGCACCTTGCGCGACACCAGCAGCTGCTTCTTGTCGTTGGCCTCCTCGAGGTCGAGGCTGGCCTTGAAGATCTCCTTGAACACCGCCTTGACAGCGGCGTTGGAAAAGGGGCCGGGGTTCAGCGTCTCGAGTTCGCGAAACTGCTTCTCCTCGCGCTGCGGGTCGTAGTGGTGCGGGCGGCCCTCGAGCGTCTTGGCGTGGCCGATCTTCGCCACGACCTCACCCCGGCGGCTGAGCAGCTTGAGAATATCTCTGTTGATGTCATCGACCTGCGCGCGCAGGTCTTCGATAGAAGAGGTAGAGGTCATTGCCCCATAGTAGAGAACCCCGCCTTCAGGGAAGCGGGGTTCACATAGTCAAATTTCGGCCCGGGTACGCGACTTCAGGATGCCGGCCTTCAGGCACCGGCGAACGGATCGCCCACGTTCACTTCCGACTCGGCCTCACGCTTGCGGAAGATCCGCGAGAGCAGCACACCCAGCTCGTACAGCAGGTACAGCGGCCCGGCGAACAGCGACATGTTGACCGGGTCGGTGGTCGGCGTGATGATCGCGGCGGCCACCAGGCAGGCGATGAAGGCGAACTTGCGCACGCTTGCGAGCATCACGTGGTTTACGATGCCGATCTTGGTCAGCACCACCGCCAGGATCGGCATCTCGAAAAACAGGCCGAAGGCCACCATCACGGTCGTCACCTGCCCGATGTAGGTGCCGACGCTCAGGAACGCCGACACCGTGCCACCCAGGAAATCGGCCAGGAACTTCACCATCGGCGGCAGGATCAGGTAGTACGCCGTCACCACGCCGAGCAGGAAGCTGACGCCCGCCCCCACGATGAACGGCGCGGCCCAGCGTTTCTCGTCCTGGTACAGCCCCGGCGCGATGAACAGCCAGATCTGGTGCAGGATGAACGGCAGCGCGAGGGCGAGGCCCGCCCACAGCGCGATGTTGAAACTCATCAGCAGCTGCTCGGGCAGCTGGGTGGCGACCAGCTGCAGCTTGCCGGCCTTGTACAGCGTGGTGTGCGTCAGCGGTTCCTGAAGCAGCTTGATGATGCGCGGCACGAAGTTCCAGGCGAGGCCCAGCCCGACCACCAGATACACCAGCGAGATGATCAGCCGGGTCCGCAGCTCTTCCAGGTGGTCGAGCAGAGGCGCACTCTTTTCCAGCATGCCCTGAAGGTTGTTGTCGCTCATGCCCGGCCTCCCCTGCTCAGTGCCGGTCTTCGGGCTTGACGACCGTGACCGAACCGTCCGCGTTCTCTTTCGAGGCGGTCTGCCTGAACTCCTTGATGCCCTGCCCCAGACCCTTGCCGATCTCCGGCAGCTTTCTGGCCCCGAACAGCAGCACCACCACGACAACGATCAGCAGAATTTCGACGATACCCATGTTGGTTCTCCTTGGCCTGAACCCTGCCCGGGGCAGCGTCAACGCCTGTGTAGAGCTTCAGGATAGCTCCCGCAAACGGACGCGAACGCCGCCGTGAACGGAACACCAACCTGTAGAGCAAAACGACCGAATGCATCGGAACAGCGGCCCCAGGACTTCAGGAGCGCGGCCCGAACTGAACAGCTGAGGAACGGGCGGCAGGACGGCGAGCCATAAAAGACGACGCTGGAGAGGTTGTTGAATGACAGCCGTCCTGCTGCCCTATCTGGTTATATGCAGGAACCGAACGATTGGATGTCCGAGTCTGCAGGTGGCGTCAGCCAATTCTCACGGCCTCTGGAAACCGGGCGCCGTCTGGTCAGGCCGTGGGGCCACCGGACCCGCGCCCCTCTTGCCGTGAGAGCCACGCGCCCAGCCAGGGCAGCTTCTCGGCCACGCGCCCGCCCATGCCTTTCCAGTAGCGGCGCGCCCAGCCCTCGATGACGCGCTGCTGGCCACGGGCCACCGCCATCGCGCCCTCGGGAACGTCGGCGGTGAGCGTGCTGCCCGCCGCCACGAAGGCCGCGTCTCCCAGGGTTCGCGGCGCGACGATGGTGCTGTTGCTGCCCACGAAGACGCCCGCCCCGATGGTGGTGCGGTGCTTGTTGAGGCCGTCGTAGTTGGCGACGATGGTCCCGGCCCCGATGTTGCTCTCGGCGCCGATTTCCACGTCTCCCAGGTACGCCAGGTGTCCGGCCTTCACGCCCGCGTGCAGATGGGCGTTCTTGGTCTCGACGAAGTTGCCGACGTGGACCCCGGGTTCGAGCACCGTACCGGGCCGCAGCCGCGCGAAGGGACCGGCGTCGCTGCCGCCCGCCATCCGGGCCTCCTGTACCACGCTGTGCGCGTGAATCACACTTCCCGCCTCCAGGACGCTGCCGGTCACCACGCTGTGCGGCCCCACGCTCACGCCGTCGCCCAGGGTGCCGCCGCTCACCACGCTGTACGGCCCGACCTCGACGCCCTCGCCCAGCACGCAGCCGGCGAGCAGGTGCACGCCCGCCGAGATGAAGCAGTCGCGCCCGATCTTCACGTCGTCGTGAATGAGGATGCTGTCCGGGTCCTGCAGGGTGACGCCGGCCCGCATGTGCGCGGCGTTCACGCGCCGACGCATGATCGTTTCGAGTTCGGCGAGCTGCAGGCGGTCGTTGGCCCCCATCACCTCGCCGGGATCGGCAATCTGGAAGGCGGCCGCCCGCGCGCCGCTCTCGCGGTACAGGGCCAGCAGATCGGTGATGTAGTACTCGCCCGCGACGTTGTCGTTGCCGATGCGGGCGGCGAGTTCGGGCGCGTGCGGGTCCATGACGTACACGCCGCTGTTGAACTCGGTGATGGCCCGCTCGGCCGGGGTGGCCGCCTTCTCCTCGACGATCCTGAGCACCTCGCCGTCCGGCCCACGCACGATGCGCCCGTAGCCGGTCGCGTCGAGCAGCTCGCTGGTCAGAACGGTCAGGCCCTCGCCGCCCGCCCGGTGTGCCTCGATCAGCGCTTGCAGGGTCGAGAGCGGAATCATCGGGCTGTCGCCGTACAGCAGCAGCACGTCCGCGCCGCCCTGCAGCTTGCGGGCCGCCATCAGGAAGGCGTGCCCGGTGCCGAGCTGCTCCTCCTGGCGCGCGAACTGCACGCCCAGGGGCCGCAGCGCCGCCTCGACCTGTTCGGCGCCGTGCCCGGTGACCACCACGATGTCGCGCGCACCCAGGCCCTGCGCCAGCTTCACGCTCCAGGCGACCATCGGGCGGCCCAGCACCGGGTGCAGCATCTTGGGCAGCCGCGACTTCATCCGGGTGCCCTGGCCCGCCGCCAGGATCACCACGTCGAGCGGGCGCGCGGCAGGCACCGACGATTCAGGTCCACTCATGACTTGACGGCTCCCGGCTCGGCCACCACGGTGCGCTCGCCCCAGGGCTGCTCGGGCTGCTTGCGGATGCGGATCAGCAGCCAGATCGCCGCGATCACGAGCGGAATGCTGAACAGCTGCGTTTCGGTGAACAGGCCGATGCCGGACTTGTCGAGCCCTTCCGAGAGGTAGACCTTCCAGGGCAGCGGGTTGAGGCGGAACGTCTCCTCCCAGCCGGCGCGCAGCAGGCTGTACCACAGCCAGAACTGCCAGAAGGCCCAGCCGGGACGCTTGCTGCGCAGCCAGAAAAACACCGCCACCGACAAGATGATGCCGATGATGATGCCGTACACCTGGGTGAAGTGCACGGGCGCGGTCATCACCTGTTGCCCACCGATGTTCTGGCAGTACTGGAGCAGGTTCAGCGGCGTGGCGGCACTGCACATCGAGTCATGAAAGCCGCGTGCCCAGGCGGGCCAGTGGTAGCCCACCGCCCAGCCGGTGACGCGCCCGATGGTGTCCGAGCCGTTCATGATGTTGCCGATGCGCCCGCCGATGATGGCGAAGCACACGCCCGGCACGAACAGGTCGGCGTACTGGTAGAAGTTGATGCGGTGCCTGCGGGCCGCCCAGATCAGGTAGCCGGTGCCGAAGATCAGGCCGCCGTGGATGCTGATGCCGCCCTGCCGGATGTTCACGATGTCGTACAGCAGGCTCAGCCCGGTCTTGCCGGCGAACAGGTTCCACGAGGTCGCCACGAAGAACAGGCGCGCGCCGATCAGCCCCCACAGCACCGCCCACAGGATCATGTCCGAGAACAGCTGCTCGTTCAGGCCGCGCGCGCGGGCCATGCGGGTGCCGACCACCGCCCCGATCACGATGCCGAGGGTGATCAGGACGCCGTACCAGGCGATGGTGAAGTTGCCGATTTGCAGGAAGACTGGGTGCATGAGAACCTCTGTGTTCGGTGGGCCGGAAAGACCGGGCGTGGGCGCGCTCAGGCCGAAACGAACGGCAACCGGAGCGGGCGGGAAACGGAGAAGACGCCGTGGAGCCGTGCAGGAGCACGCTGAGCGTGCCGATGCCACAGACGGAGGCGGAGTCTGAGAACGGCGTCAGTCTACCCCGGCCCATCGGAGAACGGGCTGTTCGAAATGTCCCGCAGCCGCAGGAGCCGGGCGCGGCTGAAGACGCCCTTGAGCAGCACCTCGCCGCCGCGCACCAGCACCGGAACGTCCCAGCCGTAGAGGCGTTCGAGGTCTTCGTTTCCCGAGACGTCGGTGCGCAGATACGGCCAGTTCAGCGCGCCGAGCGCGGCCTCGGCGTCTTCGCACAGATGGCAGCCGGGGCGGGTGTAGAGCACGTCCGAGGTCACGAGAGGACGCTCTCCCCCGGCTTCCACAACCGCCACAGCTCAAACGCGCCCAGCAGCAGGTGCAGCACGAACTTGGCCGCGATGCCGGTCAGCAGGCCGAGCAGCGTTCCCCAGGCGGCCCGCAGGGCTTCCAGCGGCGGCTTCCTGACCCAGACGAGTTCGGCCAGCAGGGCCCCGGCGAGCGGTCCCACGATCAGCCCGAACGGAATGAAGATGCCGACCACGCCGCCGATGAGGGCGCCCCAGCCCGCCTGCCGGCTGCCGCCGTACTTGCGCGCGCCCCAGGCCGAGGCGAAGTTGTCGACCAGCGAGATGGCGACCGTCAGCACGGCGAAGCTGAGCAGGAACGGCAGGTCGGGCCAGGGCTGGAAGCCGTCCATCAGGGTGGCGACCACCGAGCCGACGAAGATGATCAGGGTGGCCGGAACGACCGGAATGAAGGTACCGACCATACCGACCAGCCAGCAGATCAGAAACACGAGGAAGGGCCACGACATATGCAGACAGGGTAAGGCATCCGGGAGGGGCGGCCGTCCCGCCCTCAGGTGGCCGTCAGACGGGCCGTACCATCGTCACGTACTCGGCCTCGAAGCCCGCCCGCTCGTAGAAGGCCCGCGCCCGCGCGTTGTCCCAGTTGGTCTTGAGATGGATCTCGCGGCAGCCGTGCCCGGCGGCCCAGGTCCGCACGCCGTCCATCAGGAAGCGGGCGACGCCCTGCCCCTCGGCCTCCGTACTCACCGCGAAGTCCTTGATGAAGGTCGTCTCCTCGCCGGGCAGCAGGTACAGCAGTGCGAAGCCGGCGGGGCGGCCCTCCAGCTCGGCGACGAGCACGGCCGTGAACCCGTAGGGCGTCTCCGGGGTGGCCGCCAGCACCTGCGCGAACAGCGCCTCGGTCTGGGCCTGCGCCTCCGCCCGGTCTCTCCATTCCGGCAGCGCCGCCACCAGCCGGGGGGCCAGCGACTGTAGGAAGGCGAGGTCGTCCGGCCTGCCGGGGCGCAGACCGAGGGGCGGCGGCAGGGGGCCGGAAATGCCGGCAGCATAGCCTGTCCAGCCCGCGCGGAGACGCTCTAAGCGTCTGCGGTACACTAACTCACATGACCTTTACCCCGGATCGTCCTCTCCGCGTGCTCGTGGTGGGCAGCGGCCCCAGTGGAATCTTCGCCGCCGACGCGCTCATCAAGCAGCAGGACGTGCCGGTGCAGGTGGACGTGCTCGACCGCCTGCCCACGCCTTACGGCCTGGTGCGCTACGGCGTGGCCCCCGACCACCTGAAGATCAAGAGCGTCACCGCCGGCTTCGAGAAGACCCTCTCCGACCCGCGCGTGCGCTTCCTGGGCAACGTCGATTTCGGCAGCGACCTCACCTACGACGAGGCGAAGGCGCACTACGACGCGGTGTTCTACACCTTCGGGGCCAGCAGCGACCGCCGCCTCGGCATTCCCGGCGAGGACCTGAAGGGCAGCATGAGCGCCACCGAGTTCGTGGCGTGGTACAACGGCCACCCCGACGCCGCCGCCCGCGAGATGCTGCTGCACGCGACCGGCGTGGCCGTGGTGGGCGTGGGCAACGTGGCGCTCGACGTGTCGCGCATCCTGTCGAAGACGGTGGCCGAACTGCGCGAGTCGGACATCGCGCCGCACGCGCTGGAGGTGCTGGAGCGCAGCCCGGTGAAGGACGTCTGGATTCTCGGTCGGCGCGGCGCGGCGCAGGCCAAGTTCACCACCAAGGAGCTGCGAGAGTTCGGCGAACTGCACATCTCCGACCCGATCGTGAAGCCGGCCGAGATTCAGGTCTCGGAGGCCGACGAGGCCGCCGCCGACAGCACCGTGAAGAAGAACCTCGAAGTGCTGCGCGACTTCGCCGTGCGCACCCCCGAGGGCAAGGACCGCCGGCTGCACCTGAGGTTCCTGGTGTCGCCGGTCGAGATTCTGGACGACGGCGAGGGCAACGTGGCGGGCCTGAAGATCGAGCGCAACCACCTCGACGCGGCGGGCAACGCGGTGGGCACCGGCGAGTACGAGGTGCTGCCCGCCCAGATGGTGCTGCGCAGCGTGGGCTACAGAGGCGTGCAGGTGGCCGGCGTGCCCTTCGACGAGAAGCGCGGCGCGATTCCCAACGAGCAGGGCCGCGTGACGGGCCGGGTGGGCGAGTACACCGCCGGCTGGATCAAGCGCGGCCCAAGCGGCGTGATCGGCACCAACAAGGCCGACGCGGTCGAGAGCGTGAAACTGCTGCTGGCCGACGCCCAGGACGGCACCCTCAAGCCGGCCGCACTGCCCGCCGAGACGGTGGACGCCCTGCTGCACCGCAAGGGCGTGGACGTGGTGACGCTCGCCGACTGGAAGACGCTCGACGCCCACGAGGTCGCCACCGGCCAGAGCCAGGGCCGCCCGCGCGCCAAGGTCGCCCACAAGGCGCAGATGCTGGAAGTCATCCGGGGCGGGCGCGGCTGACCCGGAGCCGCCCGTGGATGACCTGCTCGGCCTGATCCTGGCGCCCCTGGACCGGGGGCGGTCAGAGCAGGTCCGGCAGCATGTGGCGCGTCACCTAAACGACCCGGAGGCCGAGGACGACCCGTTCTATCTGTTCAGGGAGGCGCTCAACGACATTCCGGACGAACTTTCGCCCGGCTGGACGGCCCGCTGCCGCTGGTGGCTGTGTCTGCACGTCGACTGGAAGGCCTACGACGAGGCGGCGTGGCAAGTGCAGGCCATCTCGCGCACGCTGGGCCTCGAATCCGAATTTTCCAGCGCCACCAAGGCGCAGTGGGACGCCTACTTCGCGGAGCTGAAGAGCCTGCGGCGGGTGAGAACGCCAGACGCAGAAGACACGACCCGCGCGTCTGTGCTGCAGCGGCTGAGAGCGGGCCTGAGCACCGTCAGGAAGGCGGTGCGGCGGGCGTCTTCGGCCGAACTCCTCCGGCCGATACGGCCCCCGTCGTCGAATGCGCCGACCCTCGACGTGCTGAGCGACAGCGCCGACTGGTTGATACAGCGCGGCTATGACCTGATGTTTCTCGACACCGGGGGCGACGAGTACCTGGCGGTGCCGGTGCGGCTTGATCTGCTGGAACAGGCGAGGGCCGTGGCCGAGCGACTCGGTCTCCCGACCTTCCTCACCTGAGCGCCGCCGCAGCTCTTACACTGTCGAGATGATCTTCCCTTCCACCGACCTGCTGATCGTCGGCGGCGGCCCGGCGGGGCTGTACGCCGCTTTCTACGGCGCGCTGCGCGGGCTGAGCGTACGGATTCTGGAGGCCCGGCCCGAACTCGGCGGTCAGCTCTCCGCCCTCTATCCCGACCGCCGGGTGTACGACGTGCCCGCCAGCCCGGCCGCCCACGCGGGCGAGATCGTGGCGCAGCTCATCCGGCAGCTGGAACCGTTCGGGGTCGACTTGCGGCTGGGCGAGGTGGCCCGCACCCTCTTACCAGACGGCGCGGGCTGGACAGTCGGTACCGATGCGAACCGGTACCCGGCCGGCGCGGTGATCGTGGCGGCGGGCCTGGGGGCGCTGTTGCCACGCGCCTCGGACGGGCCGGAGGCCCACACCGACTGGCCGCCACTGGGCGAGTTTTCGGTGCCCCGCTCTGCGTGGGTGCAGGGCGGCGTGCCGCAGGCCACCCGAGCCGCGCTCGAACTGGCCAGCCGGGGCGTCCAGGTCACGCTCAGCCACCGCCGCGCCCTCTTCCGGGGCACGCCCGAGCAGCTTTCACAGCTGGAGGCGCTGCGGCAGGCGGGCACCCTTCGCCTTGAGGCCCCTGCCGACCCGGGGTTCGAGGTGCAGGCGCAGGAACGCTGGCACCTGAACGGCTACCTGCCCGACCTCACGCCGCTGCAAGGCTGGCCGCTCGGCTGGCAGGGCGAGTACGTGTCCGCCGACGCCAGCGGCCGGACCTGTCTGCCCGGCGTCTACGTGGCGGGCGACCTGAGCCTCACCGGCGGCGACTTCAAGCTGATCGCCCTGGCGTTCGCCCAGGCTGGGGTGGCCGCCAACCACGCCGCGCACCATGTCCGGCCCGAGCTGAAGGTGAAGCCGGGCCACAGCAGCGACCGGAGGCTGCCCGAGCGGCCGTGAGCCGCCGATTCCAAAGCTACAGACCGGGAATGGCGACCGGCACGTCTCGGATCGGCTGGCCCGCCGAGGCCGCCTCGGTGCTGAAGCTCCGGGTGTCCGAGTCGAGCGCCTTGATGTCGGCAGGGTTGAGGTTGCCGCCCTTCAGCCGGCCGCCCAGCGTGCTCATCTCGGTGCTGAGGTTGTTCAGGCCCGCGTCGAGCTTCTGAAGCACCGGGCTGCCACTGTTGTGCGCGACCTTACGCGCCACACTCACTTCGTGCGCTGCGAAGGCCAGCGCCAGCCCACCCTTGACCATGTTCGCAGCGCGTCCGGGCGCGCCCGCCGAGAACTTCCCCTGCTGGTAGGGCTTCAGGTCCCACTGGTGAAAGGCGAAGTAGGCGGCGCCCAGGTGCAGCGCGAACCGGGTCTTGTCGAAGAGCGCGTAGGCGGGGCTGAGCGGCGCGGCCACCACGGCCACGAGCAGGGTGCTGGTCAGAACGGTGCGGGTTCGGGTCATGCCGCAGACCTTAGACCGGCGAAGTTAAGCGGGGGTAAAACCGTAGCCGGGGCAGTCCAAGTTCAGCCCTGGGCGCCCGCGGCCGGCGACTCTCTCGGGTGCGGCCGGGGCTTCAGCCCGTTCTGGCGCACCAGCTGACGCACCTGCTGGCAGCGGCAGCTGGGGTAGGTGCAGAGCAGCGCCTCCGGATCCTGCCGCAGCAGGCGCACCGTCGCGTCGACCAGCTCTCTGACCTGAAACAGCCGCAGCTTCGAGCGGCCCGCATAGGCCGTGACCGGGTGCACGTAAGGGGCCAGCCGCTCGAAGTCGGCCGAGCAGTTGGGAAATGAGCAGGCGGTCACGCGGCCGTCCTGCGGCAGATACCGCGTGAGCAGCGGCATGCCCGCCAGATATTCGCCGTAATGAATGCTGGTGTCCGAGCTGTGATCGACGCCCGCCAGCAGCGCGAAGCCGCCCAGATCATACAGGGCACCGATCGGGGCATAGGGGTTGGCGAGGGTCTGACGGCTCAACACCTCCTCGGCCTGCTCGCCGAGCGCCACGAAGCTGAGTGCCGGATGCGAGGACCTGCTGGCGTCGGGGCGCTCGACCATGACCTGCGCCAGTCGCCCGATGTCGCGGCTGACCCGGGTGCCGCGCTCGAACTGCGCGTGAATCGGCGACTCGGGGCCGCGCAGCAGCGTCTGGTAACTGAAGGCCGGAGCGACCAGGGTGGCGGTGGCCGTCTCGAGGCCGTCCAGCAGCGTACTCACGCCGCCTTCCAGCATACCGAACGATTTCAGGCTGCTGTGCACGATCACATGCTGGGTGCCGTTCAGCCCCAGCGACGCCAGCGCCTCACCGAGCTGTTGAGGCGACACCGAGAGGCGGCGGGCAAGATTGAGCATCGAAACAGTCTACGACGCTTTCAGGCGCAGAAGGCGAGATCGGACGTCATCCAGAGCGGCGTGACCTTCTGTCTCTTGGAAAAAACAGAATGACCCACCCCCAGCATGCAGGATGGGTCTTCACAGACAGGCGGACCGGCCGCCCTCTCCAGAGCGGTTTTACTTCACGAACAGCATCTGGCGGTAGTTGGGCAGCGGCCAGTACTTCACGGCCACTAGCTTCTCCAGCCCGTCGGCGGCCTTGCGGACGTCGAGCATGGCGGGCAGCACGTGGTCGCGCATGTGGTGCGCCTTCTCGTGCACCTCCTCGCCGCCCTCCTGCGCGTTGATCTTCTTCAGCTTGCCGAGCGCCTCGTACAGCTCGTCGGCCAGCCCGGCCACTTCCTCGCTCAGGCCTTTGACGGCCTTGCTCTTGATCTCGACCTCGCCCATCTCGGCCAGATACGAGATCGCGGCGGGCAGGATCATCGTCTGCGCGATGTACTCGGTGGTCTCGCCCTCGATGTTGACCGTCTTGAAGTAGATGTCGTACATCACTTCCTGGCGGGCGTCGAGTTCGCGCTTGCTGAGCACCTTGAAGGTCTCGAACAGCTGCACG
>Ga0160427_10002641_pt1 | contig 10748 bp, 11 predicted proteins | sample SolpanmetagenomL_FD_108194 | JGI IMG/M metagenome (GOLD analysis project Ga0160427, IMG submission 108194) | Solar panel surface microbial communities from Lawrence Berkeley National Laboratory, California, USA - L | ecosystem: Engineered > Built environment > Solar panel > Unclassified ...
AGCTGGCCCGGCCAGACCACGTCGAGCTGGTACACGTCGATGTCGCTGCTCTTGGCGGCCAGCTGCTGCTGGTACAGGCCGAGACGGTCGTTGGTCAGGTTGGGCGACTGAAACACCTGAACGGTGTTGCCGGTGGCCTTGGCCCAGCGGGCGCCGCCTTCCTGGCACATCTTGAGCTCGATGCCTACCGTTCCGCAGGCGATGGTCACGTTCACGGCTTGGGCGTTTCCGGCGGCTACCATCGAGGCGGTCAGGGTCATCAGGGTCAGCACTTTCTTCATGGAGTCCTCCGGGGACAGAGAGAGGCCGGGCCAGACGGGCAGGGCCAGTTCAGAGCGAAACAGCGAGACAGCGTGCTGGACGTCCGATCACAGAGAGCGGGAAGCGATTCCAGTTGCTTGGTTTAACGACGTGTAAAGGTTACACCCGGTCAATGAGAGTGTCAACACGGAAGCGCTTCCATATCGAAACGATTTCAGCCGATTTTGCCGTCTGAAACGATTCATACGCCGTCGGAGGAACAGGTCATCGGAGGCTCACAATTGGTATTTTCCGGTGATGGGTGATTACGGAAAGGTGCCTTCCGCTTGCTTTCGAAAACGATTTCAGTAGGATCTGGCCGGTTCCCTCAGCGTGCTCAGGTTCGGTGATACCTGATCTGCCTGGGCGCGCTGCATTCGCGCCGCAGGCGTCCGGCCAGGGTGAGCTGCCGCAGGATCCGCCACGCGCCCTGGGGGCCGAGGCCGCTGGCGTTTCGCAGCAGTGCGTTGCTCACGCCTCCCGGTTGTTCTGCGAGGTGCAGCGTCAGGTCGTGCCAGCGGGGTGTGCGTGAAGGCGGGGCATGGTCGGCCGACTGGACTTCCGCCGGGCGGTGGTCGGCGAGCGGGGCGACGCTCCGGCCGGCGGGCGACGTCGCCCGGCCCCGGCCCATCGCGGTTCTCACCTCGTCGCTCAGCCGGTACTCGCGCTCGCGGCCCCGGCCGGTGACGGTCAGCAGGCCGCGCTCCTGCATCATCTGCAGCAGCCGGGGGTCCGGTCCTCGGGCAGTTGCAGCGCGCGGCTGAGTTCCAGCCTGGACGCCGCACCCTCGCGCCCCAGCCGCGAGAGCACCATCAGCATGTCGAGTGAGAGCGTCTGCATCTGCTCCTGCTTGCGGGCCACGAAGCGCACGAAGTCGGCGTCGAAGCCGGGGTTGTGCAGCGCGAGTGTCACCGCGTCAGGGTAGCTGGTGTACTCGGGCAACTCCTTGCCGTGGCGCAGCATCAGCTGGTACATCTTGTCCACGCCCACGCCCGCGCGCTCGACCAGACCCAGCTTGGCGAGCACCTCGGCCAGCAGCGGATTGCGCCGCTTGGGCTGGTGCCGCAGGATGTTCTCGGGCGTGATGCCTCCCGGAAAGCCGCCGGGGCTGCCGATCTCCAGGCGGTCGGGGTACTGGTGCACGTGCACCACGTCACGCAGCTGATAGTCGCGGTGGGTCAGGGCATTGAGCAGCGCTTCCCGGTACACCGCCTCGTCGTAGTCCCAGACCTCGATGCGGAACAGGCCCACCTGCACCGGGGTAAACGCATTGCGGGCCTGCACCAGTTCGGCAGTGCGGGTGAGCGTGGCGAGCAGCGGGCGCAGCATGTCCTCGCGGAAGCTGAAGTCGGGGTCGCTGCTGGTGTGGTGGTAGTAACACACCTCGGCCTGCGGCAGGTGGGCCTTCAAGGCGCGCGGCGTGCCGAGCAGCAGCAGCGCCGCGACGTTGGGCCGCTCCTGGCCGCCCGACTCGCTGAGCAGGCCGAGTTCGCGCAGCAGGTCGAGGTCGGCGAGCTGCGGCAGGCCGCCCCGGGCCACGCCGCGCAGCCGCGCCACCTCGACCGGATCGAGGTCGGCGAGCGAGGCGGTGAGCGGCACGCTGGCGGTGTAGTCGGCGTCGGCCTGGGGCGGCGCGTGGGCGGGCGTGACCGGCACCGTGCGCGACCCGTCCCAGCCGAGCACCGAACCGTCGGGAGCGGCCAGCAGGTAGTGCGCCTGCGGAACGTGCACCACCAGCGCCTGTTCTAAGAGGGCTAAGTCAGGGCCGGGCAGGGCCTGATGGTGCACGTTCACGGTCAGCCGCCCGCCCGACAGCGCGAAGATGGCGTGCGTGACCTGGAGCGGGTGCAACGCCGAAGCGTCGGCGCCGGGGCCACCGACCACGATCAGGCCACCGCGCGTGTTGGCGAGCGCCAGGGCGTGCCGGGCCAGATCGTCGGGCGTCACCTCGACCCCGAGGTGGACGGTGTGCTGGCCCTGCGGAGCGGCCGTGTGGTGTGAGCGTTCCGGGTCCGGAACAGGGAAGGGAGAAGCCGTCATCGGTGGGGAGTCTACTCCGCGTCCGTCTCCCGGAAGCCCGAGACCCAGAACGGCTCGGCCTGCCCGGAGGCGCACCACACCAGGTCCACCCGCTGGCCGACGCCGTGCAGCACCGCCACCTGCCCGAATTCGCGGCCCAGGCGTAGCGCCTCTGAAAGCGACATGCCGAACACGATCACGCTGGCCTCGGCCCATTCGCCTTCTCCGTTCACGCCTGTGAGCGTGCGGTCGCCGCCGAGCCGCGCCATGAGTCGTTGCTGCGCCTCGTCGTTCAAAGTGGCGGCCTGCTGCACGGCATCCGGGTTGTGGGCCGTGAGTATCGCCCACGGCGCGCCGTCCTCGAACAGCGGACAGGGGGCGCCCGGTTCGCTCTTCAGCCGGAAGCGGTCATGCGTGGTGCCGTAGCTCGTAGCCAGGAAGGCCGAGCGAAGTTCGTCTTTCGGCGTCACGGTTCGCTCAGTCGGTCACCGGGACGTTCAGTGTCACGAGCTGCATGTCCGAGAACCGCAGCACCATCTTGAGGCGTTGCCCGCTTCTGAACTTGCCCGCCAGCACCACCCGGTACAGGCTGTCCTGACCGACCATCATGGCCGTATCGAGCGGCACCTGTTCGACCACCGTGCAGTGCGGGTCACAGCGCATCAGTTTGGCGCGGCCGCCCTCGTACCAGGCGCCGCTCAGCACGTCCTTGCCGCGCGGTCGGAAGCTGGCGGTGAGCAGCACGCCGCCGAAGGTGGGGGTCAGGGCGGTGGCCTCGACCACCGGGGGGCTGCCGGCCGAGCCGAGCAGCGGCAGGAGGGCCAGGGCACAGAGGGCCAGGGCACAGAGGGCCAGGGGGGCGTGCAGCAATCGGCGCAGGGTCATAGGTCCTCCTGAGGGATGTCAGAGTCGATCAGCGTGGTTGAGGGCAGGTGCCCGGACGCCGCGTCCTCGGCCGCAGGTTCGACCGGCCCGTCGACGTCGGTGCCGGTCAGCTCGCGCAGCAGGCTGGTGGCGAAACTGCCGCGCGGCAGGCTGAAGGTTACGGTGTAGCCGTCGTCCTCGGGGGTCACGGCGGCGTCCTCGGCGAAGATCCGCACGATGCGGCGGTCGCCCTTGCGGCTGGAGAAGGCGGCGGGCGTCAGTCCCCAGGCGTCCAGCGCTTGCCGTTCCAGCGCCCCGGCGTCCTGGGTGAGCGGTTTGACCTTGCGCCCGAAGAGGGTGCCGGTGGCGCTCACCTCGCCTCTGGCGGCGCGCGGTGATTCGGTGTCCGCGTCCTGCACCTCGAACACGCCGCCGGTGTCGTGTTTCTTGGCCATGTCGCCGGTCAGCAGGGCGGCGAACAGGCCCCGCTCCAGCCGCAGCGCCAGGAAGCGGTTGAAGACGAGGCTCTGCACGCTGCTCACCAGAAACCGGCGCACGGCGGGGTCGCGCAGCTTCGACTCGCCGCGCAGCACGCGCAGCCCTTCCTCGGCGTTCAGACCGCCCAGGCCGAAGCGCTGCGGACCGAAGTAGTTGGGAATGCCCAGGCGCGTGAGTTCGGCCAGCGTGGCCGCCGCCAGCGCCGCCGTGCCCTCGGCACCGCGCACCCGCACGGTGAAGCGGTTGCCTTTCAGGTGGCCCATGCCGAGGCGGTTGGCGTGGCGCGACACCTGCAGAATCTCGACGTCTGGAAGCGAAAAGCCCGAGAGTCGCCGCTCGGCCTTTCCGGGCAGGCTCAGCCACTGGGTGGTGACCGCGTGCCGGTCTTTCAGGCCCGCAGCAGCGATGTCCTGCGGGCGCAGGCCGAGCTGCACCCCCAATTCGCGCAGCACGTGGGCCGTGGTGTGGCCGGTCTTGCGCACGTGCAGATACAGGTGCTCGCCCTCGCCCGACGGCAGGTAGAGCGGCACCTCGTCAACCTGAAAGTCGCTGGGAACGGTGCGCAGCACGCCTCCGGTGCGGGGCGTGTCGGTCAGCGGGCGCAGGTCGGCCCAGGTGAAGCTGAGGCTGGTGGAAGGCAGGGAAGGAGTCATGGGTGGATGAACCGCCGAGAACGTTGTACGGGGAGACGCGTTCGCAGATGGGACGCCTCACCTTAAACCTACTTCATGAAGGTGGGTGTGAAGGACCCGCCAAACCGGACGACGTCCGGAGGCGCCGCCTGCGCCAGATGGCCGATGCGCCTCCCTGAGCGGCCTGTTAGCCTGCCGTGTGCCCGATCATCTTCCCACACCCCTTCAGCTGGCCGCCGTGACCCTCGCCATGCAGTCGCCGCGGCTGGACGGCTGGCGAGCGGCGGCCGAGCGCCTGCCGCTCCTGGCCGCCGAGCATCAGGGCGACCTGGACCTGGCGACCAGCCTGGAGTTCGCGCAGATGCGCTACGAACGGTTCGCCATTCCCGGAGCCTCGGTGAACGACTACTACAACCGCTGGCAGCCGGCAGGAGGCGACCTGACGGCGCTGCTGAGCATCCGCTTCGAAGGGGGTGACCGCGACAAGCCTTTCGTCGATCTGAGCGGCACCTCGCGTCCCTGGACCGAGACCGACCTGCCCGCCCTGGCGCGGGCCACGCTGGAGGCGTTCAGTCTGTTTCGGCCCCGGTATCTGCGCCTGATGTCGGGGGCCGCCGTGGACGTGGTGCCGGGCCTGGGCCGCGACCGGCGCTTCCTGGCCGCGCCATTGGCCGAGCTGGCCGCCGTCCCGAGTGCCGTGCCGCCCGAGCTGAAGCTGTGCCCGACCACCGACGACCGCCATCTGGCGCAGGCCGTGGCCGCCTACGCCGCGCTCGACGCCCAGCACCCGGCGCACGCGGGGCAGACGGGAGTGATCGGCGCCGAGGACCTCGCCGAGTGCGTCGAGGCGGGCCTGATGTACGACGTGAACGTGGATGGAACCTGGGCCGGATACGCGGGTGTACTGCCGGACGAGAAGCTGGGCCTGGAGGTGTACACCGTGCAGGAGCTGCTGCTCACGCCCGAGTTTCGGGGCCGGGGTTACGGAGCGCACCTGACCACCCTGCTGGCCCGTGCACTGGTCGAGGGCGCCGAACCGGGCCGGGTGCTGCTGGGCACCATTCACGTCGACAATGCCGGGGCGTATCCGGCGGCGCTGCGGGCCGGCCGATACGACGTCGGGGGCTGGGTGCAGCTGCCCCTCTAGACCAGATTCCGGGAACGGTACGTCACGGCCTCGGCCAGATGAGCCTCGGTGATGTCGGTGCTGCCGCCCAGGTCGGCCACCGTGCGGGCCACCCGCAGCACCCGGTCGTAGCCGCGCCCGGTGAGGCTCAGGCTCTTGGCGGCGGCCCTGGCGAACGCCTCGGGGCCGGCGGCGAGCCGGGTGTGCTCGCGCAGCGTCTGCCCGACCAGCAGGCCGTTTCGTTCGCCCTGGCGGGCCAGCATGGTGCTTCTTGCCCGTTCCAGTCGCTCGCGCACCACTGCGCTGGCCTCGCCGCCGCCGGCCCGGCTCAGCTCGTCCACCGTCAGTCGGGGCACGCGCACCACCAGATCGATCCGGTCGAGCAGCGGCCCCGAGATCTTGCCCGCGTACCTGGTGCGCTGCGCCGGGGTGCAGGTGCAGGCGCGCTCGGGATCACCTAAAAACCCGCAGGGGCACGGGTTCATGGCGGCCACGAGCTGAAACTGCGCCGGAAAGCGCACGCTGGCCCGCGCCCGGCTGATCAGGATTTCCCCGTCCTCGAGCGGCTGCCTCAAGGTTTCGAGGGCCTTGCGTGAGAACTCGGGAAACTCGTCGAGAAACAGCACGCCCCGGTGGGCCAGCGACACCTCGCCGGGGCGCGGGACGCTGCCACCACCGATCAGTCCGGCGTCGGACACCGTGTGGTGCGGCGAGCGGTACGGCGGCGTCTGCACCAGTCCGCCGCGCCCCACCAGCATGCCGGCGGCGCTGTGGATGCGGGTCACCTCCAGCGCTTCGGCGCGTGTGAGACGCGGCAACAGACTGGGCGCGCGCCGGGCCAGCATGGTCTTGCCGCTGCCCGGCGAGCCGACCATCAGCAGGTTGTGGCCGCCCGCCAGCGAGACTTCCAGCGCGCGTTTGGCCTGCGACTGCCCACGAATGTCGAGCAGGTCGAGCAGCGCCTCGGGATCGGGGCCAGCCTCGGGCGTGGGCGTGGGAAAGAGCAGCTGCGTGCCGTTCAGGTGGCCGACAGCGGCCCGCAGCGTGCTGGCCCCGAGCACGGTCACGCCGCCGATCAGGGCGGCCTCGGAGGCGCAGAGTTCGGGCAGCAGGACCGTGTCGCCCGACGCCGAGGCCAACAGCGCCAGATTCACCGCGCCGCCGATGAAGCGCAGCGAGCCGTCGAGCGCCAGTTCGCCCGCCGCGATCACGCCTTTCAGGGCCGAAGCGGGCAGCAGGTCTTGGGCGGCCAGCAGCCCCAGCGCGATGGGCAGGTCGTAGATCGGGCCTTCCTTGCGCAGATCGGCGGGCGCGAGGTTCACCGTGATGCGCGCCGCCGGAAACGGATAACCGCTGTTGCGGATCGCCGCCCGCACCCGTTCACGCGCCTCGCTCACCGCCTGATCCGGCAGTCCGACCAGAGTAAACGAAGGCATCCCGGGAGACACGTCGACCTCGACCTCGACCGGTACGGCATCGACGCCGATCAGCGCCACACTGCGCGAGGTGGCGAGCATCTAGCTTGGCCCTTTCATTGGTACGTCCAGGCGGGGCGAGAGGGCAGGCACACCGTCAGGGTAGCAGCCTCCCTCTGTGCCTGATCTGACAGATCCGGCCAGCCTCCTCATCCACCAGCCTTCTTGCCCCGGTGGTCAGACCCGGCGGCGCTTGAGCACTTCCAGCACCACTGGGATCAACGACGCCACCAGCACCACGGCGATGACCAGCAGGATGTACTTGTCGAGCACCGCCTTGGGAATCACCTTGCCCAGCAGGTAGCCGGCCAGCGTCACGCCCGCACCCCACAGCAGCGCGCCGACGGCGTTGTACAGACTGAACAGCCGGAAATCGAGTTTCACGGTGCCGGCCAGCGTCGGCACGATGGTCCGGATGACCGGGATGAAGCGCGACAGGATCAGGGTCTGGTTGCCGTTCCTGGCGAAGTATTCTCGCGCCTGCTCGACGTACTCGGGCTTCAGGAAACGCACGCGGGCGAAGACCAGTGGACCGAACCTCCGGCCGATCAGGTAGCCGACCGTGTTGCCCACGAACGCGGCCACCGTGGCCAGCAGCATCAGCAGCGGCAGGTTCAGGTGGCCGGCCGCCGCGAAGATGCCGGCCGTGATGAGCAGGCTGTCGCCGGGAAGAAAGAAGCCCAGCAGCAGCCCGGTCTCGGCAAACAACACGGCGCTCAGCCCGATGTACGAGAAGGTCTTGAGCAGGTAGTCGGGGTCGATCAGGCTGGAGAGAGGCATTGGGGCCATTGTAGAGGTAGGGGTGGAAAGGTCGCGCCGAACCCAAATCGGAGTCGGCAGCAAAAACCCCGGTACGTGGCCGGGGCGGAAGGACGAACCGTGAACCCGGACTCAGGCCTTCGGGGCGTCCTCGTGAACGGCGGTCTTGCCCAGTTCGACCATGTGCACGACCGGAGCCGAGGGCAGAATGACGGCCTGAACCGGCACTACCGGCGTCTGGGGAGCATGCACCGCCTGCGGCTGCATCGCCTGGGGCGCGGCCTGGGCGGGCTGATCCTTCATGCTGCCTTCCAGCTCGTCCTTCAGGCCCTGGGTGCCCTTGCGGAACTCGCGGATGCCGTTACCCAGACTGCGGCCCAGGTCGGGCAGCTTCTTCGGCCCGAAGACCAGCAGCGCTACCACCAGAATGATCATGATTTCGGGAAATCCGAGGTTCGGCATGTGTGTTTCTCCTGTAAGAATTCGGGTCACCTGACCGGGTTTCTCCCGGCGAGGGCGTCCCGGCGACCGTGCACCGGACCGAGAAGAGGGCTGAGCGCGGCCCGGTTCCTGTTGACGCTGCGATTCTACTCCGCCGGAAAGTGGAGATGCTGAGCTGATGTGTGCCGAGCATGAGTCTTCAGATTGAACCAAGAGCCGCGTGGACGGCGCTCAGGACGACCGTTCGTCGAGGCTGGCATAGGCTTTCAGCGTGCCGTCCATCAGGGCGACGTACAGCTTGCCCGCGCTCGCCAGCGGCGTGGCCTGGATGCCCACCGCCTCGCGGGTCTGCCACAGCACGGCGCCGGTGTGCAGGGAGAGCGCACACAGCTCTCCGGCTTCGGTGGCGAGGTAGACCACCCCGCCCGAGATGACCGGGCTGGCGGTGATGCGGCCGTCGAGCTTGCGCTCCCAGAGGTCGTCGCCGCTGCGCAGCGTGACCGCCCGCACCTTGCCGCCCCACCCGGCCAGGATGACGGTCTCACCGCTCACGGCCGGCGCCGCCCACAGTTCGTCCTCGAGGTCGTAGGTCCAGAGCAGCGGCTCGGGCTCGTGCGGGCGGGCGTGGCCCTGGCGCACCCCGAGGTGCAGGGCGTGCACCTCCCCGGGCCAGCAGCCGACCAGCAGCGCGGCCTCGCCCCGCCCCAGCTGCGCCAGCGCGGGCGTGGCGTGCACCGTCTGAAACTGCACCCGCCACAGCTGCGCGCCGGTCGAGGCGTCGAGCGCGTGCACCCAGCCTTCCTCGTCGGCGATGATCGCGGCCCCGCCCCAGACCAGCGGCGTCGCGGCGATCGGCCCGGCGGCGCGGTAGGCCCACTCCAGCACCCCGGTGTCGAGATTCACCGCGTGCAGGTGGCCGTCGCGCGAGGTCGTCAGGACCCGCTGGCCCCAGACGGTCGGCGCGCCGGTGATCTCGGCGCGGGTCTTGTGTGTCCAGAGTTCCTGGCCCTGCTGGGTGCTGCGCCGGAGCAGGCCGTCCCAGGCGCCGTACAGCACGCTCTGGCCGTGAAAGGTGGCAGGGGCCGTGACCTCGTCTCCGGCCTTCAGCTGTATCTGGACGCCGCCGCTGCTGGCGATCAGGCACAGTTCTCCGGTGCGGGTGCCCACCGCCAGCAGCCCGTCCTGGCCCAGCACCGCCGACGGCCAGGTGACTTCGCCGGGCAGCCGGGCGGCCCAGACTTCCTGAAGTCGTGTCGGCGAGATGGGACCGTCGGTCTGCTCTCCGCTCCGGCTGCGGCCGCCGCGGTACTGGCTGCGCTCGGACATCGCCCAGGCGTCCCGCCGTGCCAGTTCGAACTGCCGGGCCGCCGCCTCTCCGCTGGCGGGCCGACCGCTCTGCTTCTTCGACAGCAGGCCCAGCAGCACCTGCGCCAGCCCGTCGGAGATGGCCGGATTCAGCTCGCGCGGGTCGGGCGGCAGGTCGTAGACGTGCTGGTACAGGATGCTCTGGTCGCTGTCGCCCACGAAGGGGGGAGACCCGCAGGCCACCCGGTACAGCACCGCGCCCAGCGCGTACAGGTCGCTCACCGGGCCGACCCCGATGCCGCGCGCCTGCTCGGGGGCCATGTACTGCGGCGTGCCCAGCGTCACGCCGCTGCGGGTCAGGTGGCGCGAATACTCACTCAGGGCCACCAGCCCGAAATCCATGATGCGCGGCACCCCGGAGGCGTCAAGCAGGATGTTGCCGGGCGTCAGGTCGCGGTGAACCAGACCGGCGTCGTGCACGTGCTGCAGGGCGCGGGAGACGAAAATCGCGGCATTCAGAAACCGGCCGAGCTGGCGGGGATCGTCTTCCAGCGGCCCCAGGCCCGAGATCGGTCCGCCGGACAGCAGCGGCATGGTGAAGAACACCCGGCCCTCGTGCTCGCCCAGGTCGTACACCGACACCACGCCCGGATGAGACAGCCGCGCCAGTGTGCGGATTTCGCGCAGGAACCGCTGCTGGTCCTGCGGCGACAGGTGCTCGTGCACCGCCTTGATCGCCACCTCGCGCCCGAGCTGCCGGTCGCTGGCGCGGTACACGCGGGCGCTGCCGCCCTCACCGAGCAGCTCGCCCACCTCGTAGCGCCCGGCCAGCAGCGTTCCGGTCATGCCCGTCTCGGTGTCCATCCGCGCACAAGTTTACAAGGTTGGGCTGTGAAGCGGGCCGAACGTCGAGCCGCCGAGATCGGGAAGTCGTGCAGGGCCGCCGGCCTCTGCCCGGCAGCAAGACGGTGGCCCGGCCAGTTCACACTGGTTGCCGGGCCACCCGTCTTCGGTCTGGCACGTGGTCTGCTGATCTACGCCGAGTGGTTCCGAGCCAGGAAACTCAGTCTTCCTCGCTCACGTTCTCGTCGTCGAGCAGCGAGCGCAGTTCCTCGAGGTGAATGTCCTCGCCCATCTCGCGGGCGATCTTCTCGATGGCGAGACGCACCACCTCGCTCTTCGAGATCAGTCTCTCCGGGCTCGACAGTTCATAGGCCGTCCTGGTGAGCAGCGCGTCCTGCTCCTCGCTGATCACCACCTGTAAGCGTTTGCGTTCCTTCTTGGGCATTCCAACCTCTTGATGGATTTCGGGTTCGGCGGTCCGTTCAC
>Ga0160427_10002642_pt1 | contig 10746 bp, 6 predicted proteins | sample SolpanmetagenomL_FD_108194 | JGI IMG/M metagenome (GOLD analysis project Ga0160427, IMG submission 108194) | Solar panel surface microbial communities from Lawrence Berkeley National Laboratory, California, USA - L | ecosystem: Engineered > Built environment > Solar panel > Unclassified ...
CGACCACTTTTTCAACTTCGGCGTCACCAGTCTGGAAAACCCGCTGCCGATCACCGCCGACACCATCTTTCAGATCGGCAGCACCACCAAGACCATCACCTCGCTGACCTGCTCGCTGCTGGTGGCGCAGGGCAAGCTGGACCTCGACGCACCGGTTCGCACCTACCTGCCGGACTTCAAGCTCAAGGACGAATCGGTGGCCGCCGCCCTCACTGTGCGCGACGTGCTGACCCACCAGGGCGGCTTCCAGGGCGACCTCTTCGAGGAAACCGGCAACGGCGACGACGCGCTGGCCAAGGTGCTGGACATCCTGGCCGAGTCGCCGCAGGTGGTGCCGCTGCGGGGCCACTGGAGCTACAACAACGCCGGATTTTACGTGGCCGGGCGGGTCATCGAGGTGCTGACTGGCAAGCCTTACGAAACCGCCGTCACCGAACTGGTCTTAGCGCCGCTGGGCATGGACCATACCCTCTTCTTCCCCAATCAGGTGATGACCTACCGCTTTGCCACCGGCCACAACAAGATCGGCGACGAAATGGTGACGCAGCGCCCCTGGATCTTGCCGCGCTCATCGGCTCCGGCGGGCGGCACTTTGAATTCCACTCTGCGGGACATGACCCGCTACGCCCACTTCATGATGTCGGGCACGCTGCCGCAAGTGCCGAAAGCGGAGGGCGACGCGGCCCAGCCCACCGAAGCGTCACCCCTGGCGGCCCTGGACCGCTCCCAACTCTGGCAGCCCCAGCGGCCCATCGGCGACGCCCTCAACGGCTTTCCCGGTGAGCGGGGCCAGATCGGGCAGAGCTGGTTTATCGATCAGTACCCGCAGGCCACCATCATCAGTCACGGCGGCACCACCCACGGCCATCAATCGGACTTCTGGGTCTCACCGGACCGCAAAGTGGGCTTCATCGCCATGACCAACGCCAGCAACGGCCACGCCTACAACCGCAAGCTCAGCAAATGGATCAAGCGCGAGCTGCTGAATCTCAGCGGCACCGAGCAGCCGGACCATGTTGTCAGCCCGGACGCCCTGAGCGACTTCGTGGGCGAGTACCTGATTATCGGGATGCCGCTGAAAATCGGCTCGCATATAGAAGCTGGGCGGCTGACCCTCACCATCCCCGATACCACGCCCGGCGCGAGCGGCACCAAGCCCGCCCCGCTCCGTTTTATCGCCCCCAACCGTGCCCTGGTTACCGGCGGCGGCGATCTGGACGACACCGGCGTCGAGTTTCTGCGCGGCGTGGGCGGCCAGGTGGAATTCATGCGCATCGGGGTCAGGCTCTACCCGCTGGAGCGCCAGAACGCCGCTCAAACCCTGCCGTTGACCGACATTTAAAAACCCACCCGATTGGTTTACCGCTTCAAGTCGCCAGGAGGATCCAACATGACCGCAACCACCTACAAGAGCTATAAGAGCAGCACCGAACTCGCCGCCGCCTTCGAACAGGAAGCTAGGCGCTTACATGAAGAATTTAAGGTTCCTGGTGTGACGCTGGGTCTGCTGACGCCCGACGGCGACCACTTTTTCAACTTCGGCGTCACCAACCTGGAAAACCCTCTGCCGATCACCAACGACACCATTTTCCAGATCGGCAGCACCACCAAAACCATCACCTCGCTGACCTGCTCGGTACTGGTGGCACAGGGCAAGCTGGATTTGGACGTGCCGGTGCGCACCTACCTGCCGGACTTCAAGCTCAAGGACGAATCGGTGGCCGCCGCGCTGACCACCCGCGACGTGCTGACCCACCAGGGCGGCTTTCAGGGCGACCTCTTCGAGGACACTGGCGAGGGCGACGACGCGGTGGCGAAAGTGCTGGACGTGCTGGCTGAGTCGCCGCAGGTCGTGCCGATGCGAACGCACTGGAGCTACAGCAACGCCGGATTCTTCGTGGCCGGGCGGGTCATTGAAATGATCACCGGCAAGACCTACGAGGCCGCCGTGACCGAACTGGTCTTACAGCCGCTGGGAATGAATCACACCTTCTTCTTTCCGTCCCAGATCATGACCTACCGTTACGCCACCGGCTACAACAAGGTTGACGACAAAATGGTGGTGCAGCGTCCCTGGATGATGATGCGCTCGGCGGCCCCGGCAGGCAGCAGTTGCTCGTCGACCGTCAGCGACATGGCGAAGTACGCCCACTACATCATGTCGGGCACAATGCCGGAAGCCCTGGAAGCCAAAGACAACAAGGAAGACAAGCTGGAAGAACAAGACACCGACAAACCCGCTGAGAAGTCTGTCCTCACGACCCTGGACCGCAGTCACCTGTGGAAACCCGTTCGCAGCGTGGGCGTCGGTATCAACGCTTTTCCCGGCGAGGAAGGCCAGATCGGGCAGAGTTGGTTTATCGATCAGTACGACAGCGCGACCCTGATCAGTCACGGCGGCACCACGGTGGGCCATCAATCGGACTTCTGGGTCTCGCCGGACCGCAAGGTCGGCTTCATCGCCATGACCAACGCCAGCAACGGCCACGCCATGAACCGCAAGCTCAGCGAGTGGGTCAAGCGCGAACTGCTGGGCCTCATCAAGCCAGAGCGGGAGGCATTTGCGATGAGCGAGGAAGCCCTGACGGCGCTGGCGGGCGAGTACACCGTGATCGGCCAGCCCTTCAAGATCAGTATGAAGGTTGAAGGCGGCAACCTGATCGTGTGCGTGCCTGACAGTGCCACGGGCGGCACCATCGAAGCGACGCTGCGTTTTCTCGCTTCAGACCGCGCTTTTATCGCTGACGGTGATATGCAAGGCATCGGCGTGGAGTTCTTGAAAAAGGACGGTGAGGTGGAATTCATGCGCTTCGGCGCAAGGCTCTATCCGCTGGAGCGCCCCGAAGCCTCCGGCCCGTCTCTGCCGGTGAATACCCTATGAGTTCAATCTTCATCACCGGCGGCACCCTGATCGACGGCACCGGCACGCCGGGTCGCCAGGCCGATCTGCTGATTGACGATGAGCGGATTGCCGCTGTCCTTGAGTCCGGCGGCCCCGCACCCGCAGGAGCCGAGGTGGTGGACGCTTCGGGCATGGTGGTGGCCCCAGGATTCATTGACGTGATGAGCCACTCGGTCTCCAGCCTGCTCGCGGACGGTCTGAGCGTCGGCAAGGTGACGCAGGGCGTGACCACCGAGATCATGGGCGAGGGCTGGACACCGGCGCCAGCCGTACCGGGCGAGGCCCACGCCTTCCCCATTCATGGCCTGCCCAATGACGACGAGCGCTGGATCGAGCGGGCCAGAGGCTGGACGCGCTTCGGCGACTGGATGGCCGCGCAGGAGGAGGTGGGCGCAGCGGTCAACTTCGGCTCGTTTCTGGGCGGAGCGACGGTGCGAATGGCCGCCAGGGGCCACGCGGCGGGCGACAGCAGCCCTGAGCAGATCGCCGAGATGCGCCGCGTCACCCGCGAGGCCATGGAGGACGGCGCGTATGGAGTCGCCACCGCGCTGATCTACCCGCCCGGCAGCTATGCCAGCACCGATGAGCTCGTCGCCGTCTGCGAGGAAGTCGGACGTGCGCAGGGCATCTACATCACCCACATGCGCTCCGAGGGCGAGGCGATTTTGGAAGGCTTTGCTGAGGCGCTCGAAATCTCACTGCGCAGCGGAGCGCGGCTGCATCTCTATCACCTCAAAGCGGCAGGCAGACCGTCCTGGCCGAAGATGACGACCCTCATTGAGCGCATCAACGCCGAGCGAGCAGCGGGCAAAGACATCCACGCCGACATGTACCTTTACACGGCGGGCGGGACCGGTCTGGCCGCTTCGTGTCCACCCTGGGCCAGCGAGGACGACTTACTCAAAGAGCGCCTGCGTGACCCCGGCACCCGCGCTCAAATTCGGGCCGCCATGCAGCACCCTGACGGCAGCTGGGAACCGCTGGGCAACCTGGCCGGACCGGAGGGCGCTTATCCGGTGGGCCTGAAACTGCCCCAGCACGCCGGGTACAAAGGCAAGTCGCTGGCCGAGATTGCCAGCATGCGTGGCCAGGACTGGATTGACACGGCGCTGGATATCATTGAGAGCGAACCGGGCCGCGTCGGCACCCTCTACCATCTGATGACCGAGGAAAATATCGCATCCCAGCTGAAAGAACCCTGGGTGATGCTCGGCTCCGACGCAGCGGGCGACGACCCCGGCGACCAGGACGGCGGCCACCCCCGCGCGCTGGGCAATTTCACTCGCTTGCTGGGCCACTACGTGCGTGAGAAAGGTCTGCTGAGTCTCGAAGAAGGCGTGCGCCGCATGACCAGCTTGCCCGCCGAGCATCTGCGCCTCGAAGACCGGGGTGAGTTGCGCGAAGGCGCTTACGCTGACGTGGTGATCTTCGACCCGGCGACCATCAGCGACAAAGCTACCTACACCGAGTCTAACAAGCTCTCGGTGGGCGTGCGTGACGTGTGGGTCAACGGGGTGCAGACCTTGAAGGACAGCAAGCACACGGGGGCCTTGCCGGGCGTCCGGCTGTACGGGCCGGGAGCCGGGACACGAGCGGCGCAATGAAGCGCCGGAGTGCACCCCGAGGTCAAGCAGAGAGCATGGCCAGATGACCAGCGTTTCTCCTCTCCAGACGTCGCCGCAGGATAAGGCAGTCGTGGCCATGTTGCGTTCTGAGGTGGAGAACTTCGGGCGGCGTGATCAGCAGATCGCTCGCTATTTCATTGACCACGCCGAGGAGATTCCTTTTCTCAGTGCCGGGGAGATTGCGGAAACGCTGGCTGTGAGTGGTGCAGCCATCACCCGGTTTTCTCAGCGGGTCGGCTATGAGGGCTATCCGCACCTGCAACGGATGATTCGCCAGGATCTGCGTGCCATGCTCGGCATGAAGCAGCCCGGCGGACAGGACAGCGTGGTCGCCCGCTTTTGGGCCAGCGAGCGAAGCAACCTGGAGACATTGCAAGATATTCCTGAAGCGAGCCTGCTGGCTTTTGCCCGCACTATTGCCACTGCAAAACGAGTCTGGGTGGTGGGGGCGCGGTCGTCGTACAGCATCTCCCTGCTGGCCGAAACGATCCTGGCATCATTCCGTCCCTGGGTCCGGGCGTACTCCGCCGACCAGCTGCTCAGCCGTCCTGAGCAGCTCCTGGACGCTGGCTCGGAAGATGTGGTGGTCGTCTTCACCTTGCGGCGCTACAGCCGGGCCACTACCCGGATGACTCGCGCCCTCCACGAACAGGGCGTCCAGGTGCTCCTGATCACTGATCAGGGCGCGTCACCGCTGAGCAAGATTGCCCATCAGTGCCTGCAACTGCCCACCCAGGGCACGGATGTGCTGGCGTCGCTGGCCCCCTTCATCAGTGTTATCACGCTCCTCGCCTCGCTGGTGGCCCACGAGTTGGACGGTGGGCATCTCAAGCAGGCCGAGACGTTGAATGCCGAGTTCGGCGTGTATGAATATTGAGTGGAGAAAACGCGCGCAAGAATTCCTGCGCCTGTACGCCCGAATTGAGAATCTCCATCACCACAGCCGCACCAGCTTTTCCGCCGCACCTCAAAGAAACAATCAGCAAACCGCTTTCCAGACGTGGTCAACAATCGGGGCAGAGATAGCCCAAGAATCAGGCCATCCCTGCCCTCCGACAAAGCACGGTGAACAAGCGGTTACACAAGGGGCTTCTCAAGCACCATCAGCGCGGCAGCCTGCTGAGGTTCCTCAATGATTCAAGCATCCCGCCGACGAGCGGCGGCGACGCCAGGCCCTGAGTTCAGCGTCAGCAGTCGTGTCACTGACTTCTGGAGGGCCGTGAATGAGTACGGCTTCGTGCAGGGCATTTTGCGCGAATTCAGACGATAGGCTTCAAACCCAGCATTTCTTGATGTCGCTTGACCATGATCCTCCTTAAAGGGCGGATCATTTTAAATTCGCAAACAGAGTTTTCAGTCGCCCGAAAACCCTCGTTGAAGGCTTGAACGTTGTCTCAGTCGTCGCTTACTCAACTTACGCGTCGCCGAGGTGCCAACGACAAGATCAAGAGCTTCTGGTCTGCCAGGAGAATTGGCTTCCAGCCCTGCATCCTCTAGCTCGGCGCAGGTAGTCTGGCTGCATGGAATTCAAGCAGCTTAAGCTCTTCGTGGCTGTGGCTGAGGAACGGAACTTTACCCGGGCGGCCCAGCGTTCCAACCTCACCCAACCTTCCCTCACTCAGCGCATCCACCAGCTTGAGGAAGACCTCGGCATCATGCTCTTCCACCGCACGACCCGGGGCGCGGAGCTCACCGAGGCAGGGCAGTCGCTCCTCGAGGACGCCTACCACGTGCTGAGTTACGTGGAACAGAGCGTGCGCCGCGCCCGGCAAGCCGGAGGGGTAGACGACACCACCCTGCATGTGGCCTGGGAGTTCACGGAATACGGCAACGTCCCGCCTATGCCACAGGTGTTCCGCAGGCTAGGCGAAATTCACTCCCGCGTGATCTCCGACACCCGCGAATTGCCGGGGACCGCGCAGGTGCAGGCGCTCCTGCGCGGTGAGGTGGACGTCGGCTTCATGTGCGAGTCCTTCGTGGAAGAGACCCTGGGCTTCCACCCGCTGCTGACCGAGACCTTCCAGGTGGTGCTCCCCGAGCGACATCCCCTCGCCACACTGCCGGAGGTACCCCTCGCCGCGCTCGCCTCGGAAGCCTTTCTCCTGCACCGGGCCGACCTGGGCGGTCGGGAGAGCAGTTCCCTGACCGCCCATTGCCAACGGGCGGGCTTCACGCCCCAGGTGGTCTACCGAGGCCTACAGCTTCATCCGATTTTCGGCATGATCGCGGCGGGACGCGGGGTGGGCTTACTGCGCTCAGCGGTTCTGGCGATGCACCGCCCTGCTGGAGTGATCCACCGCCCCCTTGCGGGTGAGCCGCTTCGCTGGACCCTGGGTCTGACCTGGCGTCTGGAGAGCCCACCCCCTATCGCCCGGGTGATGCTCGCAGCGGCGCGGGGCGTTGTCCCACAGCCACTTTCACTCCAATAACGGACCCAGGCAGTAGGTGTAGTCATAGGCTGAGCCTATGACTACACCCTCTTTAACTATTGGACGCTCTGGGGACGTGAGGGGGATCATGACGGTGACGCCGAACGGGTGCAGCCCAGCTCACCCCGCGCCAGGAGGCCCACCATCACCCTTTCCCCATCTTTACACCACATCAGCGGGCACGCCTCAACCGTGAAGTGCCCGATCAGCTCCTCTATCCAGAACGTTGACCACAAAGGAGAGCAACAATCATGACAGAATATCAAGTTGACGTCCTCGTCGCGGGTGCCGGCCCAGTCGGACTCCTGGCTGCCTGGCAACTGGCCCGGCGGGGTGTTTCGGTTCGCCTGGTGGATACTGCGACCGGACCGGCCACGACCAGCCGCGCGCTGGCGACGCACGCCCGCAGCCTGGAAATCTACGATCAGCTTGGCATGCTCGGCGACATCGCGCCGCACGGCACGAGGGTCAACGGGTTCATCCGCCATCAGGGCGACCGCGCGACCCGGGCCAACTATGATTTCGGCGACCTGGTGACCCGCTTTCCGTACATGTTCAACGTCGATCAGGTGATCACCGAACGGGTGCTTCGCGGACATGCCGCTTCGGCTGGCATCGAGGTGGAATGGAACACGCGCCTGGAGTCGTTCCAGCAGGACGTTGAAGGCGTCACGGTGATGTTGCGCAGTGGTGGCGAGGGCGCAGCGCCGGAGACGGTCCGGGCGCGGTACCTCTGGGGCTGCGACGGCGGACACTCGACCGTCCGCAAACTGCTTCAGCTTCCTCTGAAAGGAGAAAGCGCGGCCACTTGGCTGACCGCCGATGCCATCGTGCACACTGATCTGGAACGAGATGCCGTCCACTCACTGTCCTCACCCAGCGGCGCACTGATGATGTTCCCGTTTCCCGATCCGGGCAAGTGGCGGCTGCTGGACACCAGCGGTGAAGGAGAACTTGAGCAGCCCGAGCAGATCGCGCGGCAGTTCAGCGCCAAGTTGTCGCACGCCCTGGGACGCGAGATCGTCGTCGATACCCCTACCTGGACGGCGAAGTTCACCATCCAGCAGCGCGCGGTTCCCGCGATGCACGTCGGGCGGTGTTTCGTTTCGGGTGACGCCGCCCATGTCCACTCACCCGCGGGCGGGCAGGGACTCAACACCGGCATCCAGGACGCATACAACCTGGCGTGGAAGCTGGCCATGGTCGTCCACGGCCAGGCTGATGCCGTGCTGCTCGACAGCTACGATGCCGAACGCGTTCCCGTTGGCCAGACCCTGCTCGCCTCCACCGGGGCGGTCACGAACTCGGCCATGGCCGGCACCACCCCCAGGGACGCCCAGAACTCCGATCGGAGCTTCATCCGTCAGCTCATCTGGAATTCGTCTGGTCTGAGCATCGCTTACTCTGACAGTCCCCTCACGGTACCGGACGACGAGCCTGGAAAAGGTCCACGACCTGGCCAGCGACTCACCCAGATCTCCGCCGCCGATGCTCAATCACCCGGTTGGATGGTTCTACGTGCGTTGCTCAGAACCTCAGCGTGGCATCTGCTCGTGTTCGTCGGGAGTGTGCAGCCCGCCGACCAGGATCAGGTCAGCGGGGACACCCTGTCACTCCCGGCCTGGGTGGACACGGTGACGATCAGCCGGCGTCGGCTGGCTGCGGATGACCACGGGGTGTGGGATTCCGACGGTCGGGTCCAGGACACGCTGGCTGCGAACGATGGGGACTGGATCCTCGTGCGCCCTGACGGGTATCTGAGCGCTCGCGGCACCGGGAACACCCACCTCCGCGAGGCCCTGGACCGGTTGACGAGCCTGCACGTGTAAGCGTCATACGTGCGCTGATTCGTAGCAGGAGCTTAGCAACCTCTGTTTCGATCGAACATACGTAACACTGGGCGCTACTAGCAGACACTCAGCTCAATAGTAGGATTCTTCGAGTTGATCGGTTGTGATTAAAGTTATGAGATCAAGTTTCTTTCGGTTGAGATTAATATAAAACAGGCTGCCCCAAATATATTGTGTATTGCATCTTAAATTACATGAGAGAAGGAATACCATCCGCAACTGAACAAAGTCAGATAATGGATATACGTGAGATTTATTTTGAAGGAATGCTCGAGATTTTGAAAAGTCAGTGTACTGAACTGCTTCCAAAGGAATAGAATGAATATCACCATTTTCGGAGCTACCGGTCTCACTGGTAAGGAACTCGTCAACCAAGCGTTGGAGCGGGATATGAGCGTCGTCTGTCTGGTCCGACGTGAACTTGATGTCAAACACCCCAGGTTAAAGGTCATTAACGGCAGCATGACCCATGTTGAACAGGTCGAAGCTGCCCTTAAGGACAGTGACGCCGTCATCTCGGTGCTCGGTTCGGCCCCGAAGCTTTTCGGCGATAAATCGACGGACGTATATTCTAGGAGTGCGGCAGTGATTGTTAAAGCCATGGGTCGAGCTAGCACCCGGCGGTTGATCTTTTGCAGTTCTGCCGGCGTCGAGGAGGATCCTCGAGAGATCTTCTTCTATAAGTTTGTTCTTAAACCGCTTCTGCTCAAGAAGAGTTACGCCGACATGCAACTAGCTGAACAAACTATCTCTCGCACGGATTTAGACTGGGTGCTGGTTCGCCCTGCCAGACTTGTCAAGGGAACACTAACCAAAAAGTTCCGTACCTCCGAACGATTCAGGCCCATAGGCGGAAGTGCCATCTCCAGACCAGATTTAGCTTTCTTCCTGCTAAATCAGGTGACTGATTCGGCCTGGATTCACAAAACCCCTACCATCACTTACTAGACCTCCTGCGAGGGTTCTGGCAAGTTGTTGCTGGTAGGGCGTAATCAAGGAGCAATGGGAGCAGATAGCCTGAAGTTCAGGCCACCTGTTGTACGACAGCCTTCCAGCTTCGCAGCGCAGTTCCCAGGAAAAATCGTCGGTCGTAAGCGCGGAGAGTCGAGCGGGTAGAGCCGTGAAGGTTGGCGATTCTGGCGTGCAGGTCGAGAAATCCTTGGGTTCGCCTGACCTGCCGCAAACCCAGTTGGGCCCGTTCTTGACGTCGTGTGGGCCGATGAGATTGTTCAATCAGGTTGTTGCACCGGGCGCTTGAGATCACCTCCTGGTAATCGACGTCATCCAGCGTCGGAAGCTCGCGGATGGCCGCCCCATCACTTGCCAGCTTGTCCGTGCAGACTGTTCCTGGGACGTGATATTCACCCAGCAGACGTTGGAAGAATGCCGTTGCCGCCGAGGTGTTGCGGTGCCGCTGGAGGAACACGTCGAGCACGGTTCCGTGTTCGTCGACAGCCCTCCATCGCCAATGGATCACCCCACCCACGACGACGTGCATCTCGTCCAGAGGCCACCGGGAACCCCGGCGGGGTTCCCGGTGGCGTAAGTTCTGGGCGAACTCACCGCTGAAATGAATGCACCAGGTGCGGATCGACTCACGGGAGACTTTGATGCCGCGCTCGAAAAGCAATTCTTCAACGTCTCAGTAACTCAAGGCGTATCGATGGTAGAAGTCATCCAGAAAATTAGGACAGGAGGGCATCGATGCTGTACCAGAGGGAGTTATCGGTAAATCGTTTAACCCAAGGACTACCGAGGGTTCAACGTCCGCCCAGCAGGACTTGACAGAAGGTCATCGGGGAATTTCTGGATGACTTCTAGTACTACAGTTGCAGTTAAGAGCGTTAGATTGAGGAATGTCGAGCTCTTTCGCGCTGGCTCAACCCCATCACTGGTGGGCAGACCTCAACGCACTCCACCAGCGCATTGCGCCCCGTTTC
>Ga0160427_10002643_pt1 | contig 10744 bp, 9 predicted proteins | sample SolpanmetagenomL_FD_108194 | JGI IMG/M metagenome (GOLD analysis project Ga0160427, IMG submission 108194) | Solar panel surface microbial communities from Lawrence Berkeley National Laboratory, California, USA - L | ecosystem: Engineered > Built environment > Solar panel > Unclassified ...
AATCACGCCGTTTATTTTTAAAATATTATTTCCCCCCCCCCCCCCAGTTTTTGAAAAGGGAATTGACGCAAGTTGTAGATAACTCATTGTCTGGGGTTCAAATTGTATGATTAGCTTTTTAAATTTTTTCGTCGAAAAGGTTGGCTCCACTTTTTTTTGTGGAATAAGCTAGTATGGATATTTGCGCTATTATTTTTTTACTACATGTTAGAGGAGTAGTGAAACAAGAAAGACTTCGAGCTTGCGGAATATTCGTTTCTGATACTAGAAGTTTGGTGAGCACTCGATAAGAATACTGGTACTTTAGCTGACAATTTACTTGTTATCCGAATGATCTTCACTAAGTTAGTTTTTCTATATTGTATACCGGTTACATTGGGGGACTCGAGATGCCGTACGCCAATTAAAGTACCCTTTCTCTTCCATATAAAATAAAATAAAAATTATACACTCTACCATACTGTGACTAGGAGAAAAGCGTCTAGAAAATGTAGTTCACCAGCCTCTTGATATCATGGGTTTGAGTGGAGAATATAATCTTTATCGTGGTAATGTGTCATCTACCAGGACTAGTGAAAAAACACCCGCTTAAAGCATGCCCGAAACACTACATAGATGACAAAACAAATCAAACAAAAGCTGATCTAGCACCACACCACTCAAGGAAGATCACAATACATTTGTCAGGGAGCTTCTGTCCGGTTCATTTTGTCACCCACGTATATACTGGGTACTACTTGTTGGGAAGGAAACTCGCCCCCAGATTCTGTCTGGCAAATATGCATAGTTGAACAATAATATAGATACTTAATACCTTTATTATGAATCTCCTTGAAAGGCGCGTCAATACTTGGCCATTGGAACTTATTGTCTCCAATCGAGTGTGAGATAGTGTGTGTTGTAGAAATTTGTATCCAACAACACTTGTCAGAGTTTGTTGCCTCGTGAGGCTTGTTTTAGGCACAAGTTCAGCCTCGATTGGACTTGCCTTATTTCGCGACCAATGATGATTAGTTGTCAGAAAGATGTGAGGGCATAATCCCTCCTAGCCCGGAGAATGGTTCCGTGAACCGTAGAAAATAACTTTAAATTGCTACCCATCTTCTAAATACACTCAGCTTGGTATGTCTATTATAGGATCGAAAAATTCCATCCTCATGCGCGCGCGCTTTCGTGCTTTCAGGTATCTTTTGATATACTGTACAGTACGCGACATCAGTTTATCCTTGTCGTTCCGTCTTTTGTTTGTCACCTGAGGAGAGACGTGGCATTTTGCAACAGTCGCAAAATGACATTCAAAATCCTTCAAATGATTCAATGTATGTATATCATAGTGCTCTTTTTGCGCTTGATCTCCCTTTTTTTTCTTTATACTTTTCTTCACAAGGCAACAAGATTAAAAGTCGAGAGTCAGTCGCTGTTAGTGTATGTATGCAAGGCGAATATGGATCTTAAGTCTTTAAGGCAGTTTGTGGCGTCGTGCTAATGTCATTCTTCATTCCACACTCACGGACTCAAGTACAGTGACCATAGGGAAAAAAAAAAGGAGACCCATCATACAGTATGGTATCGTCAATAAATGAGCATCTAGCTATAGAGGCCTCCTCCTCTGAATAGTTGTGGCATCTTCACTGAGAGAATTACCACTAAACTTATCCATTGGTCTGAAACTATGCTTCTATGCTTGCTGAACATATATACGTGGTATCAATACTGCCGAGATTAGTACTTGCGTGAGGCGTTTGGGAGAATAAGTTCGTTTTGCTAGGTAACCGCGGTGTGGATGTCGTAACCACTTGAAGAAAAAAAGGTGCAGTATGTGTCCGCCATGCATATGGGAATCAGAAATATTGCATTGGTGTGTTTAATGTTTAAAGTTGTTGGCTCTCAAATTAGGTTCTTAAGTAGATCCTTGTACATGCAACCAGTACCAGTAGCTATAGGTCAACAATTGTTCACCGGCATACCATCCCCTGTAATTTGATCTATGCCTTGAACTAGACATATCCGATCAGTGTAATGATCTTGACAAGCAATGATACACATCAAATGAGAATGTATCCAACAAGTCAATAACTTATCCAGTAGGCTTCCCCTCCACAATATCTTTTTTGATTTAGTAGATTCTTATGCTGACACACGTACTATATGATCCTACAAATCTGGTCTCAGCCGTACGTGGCAGCACCAGATTTGGTTCACCCTGCTCGAAAGAAAAGAGAATAACTTGCTACGTAGCGTCACATTCCTCACAAAATCGAAGAGTGACATGACAAAGTGTGCATACACATATACTTAGTACATCCCGCATCAAGTAGACATTTCTTTTGCGTCCCCAACGAAGCAAGCTAGCTCTAAAAAGTATGTGTGGCACATGCGCTATGATACATAGTAATTTCTAGTCCACCACAAGCTAGGGCCGCGCTCCTCTCAGCTGCAATATGAAGCAAGGCTGAGAACCTTACAATGAATACATCAGTTGAACCTTACCAAAACCCATTTATTGGATTGCATGGTCGACTAACCGGTGATAGTATCTCTCCCGGACATCCTCGCCACTCCCTAATTGATGTGTATGCCGTGCAGTAGAGAAAAAAGTAAAGTGTTGTGTTTCAGAAAGGAGCTGACCACTACATTGATATTATATTGACCTTGCATTTAGGCGCAAAGAACGCTACCGTTCAGCTCTTGATATGCTGGTTGTCTGGTCTATGCCATTGTTGATATTGACATTAAGCTTGAAAACCACTAATGCTCAACGATATGCGTCAGGGAAGAGATGTGTAAGAAGATACTACGAGCACAGCGTATAAATGGGAGGCAACATTCCTCTAAACTTTTCGAAAGGAATCATTCTAATCTTCCTATTATAACTCATCAATTGGATCATTCCCTATCGTCTCATAAAATGTTGCTCAGCTTCTATTCCTTGCTTGCCTTTGTCGTTGCTTCAGCCTCTGCGCAAACTTCAACTCAAATTGTATGCACTACCAAGTATGGAAGCAGTTCCTTGAGTCCTGTGGGCACAGTGACGCCTTCCACAAAAATCACGACCAAGACATATACAGCACGTAGTACGACTTTTCTGTACACGAAGACTGTCACTCCAGCTTATGTAACAACAACCTCGACTCCAGTTGTTACCAGCACTACATATACCACACTAGCCACGATGACCAGTACCTATACCTCATCGTCGACTATCTATGTTACATCCACAATTCCTGTTACTACTACAGCTGTTGCAACATTTGAGGTTGACGTAACTACCACTATTGGTGGTACTACTACTGTCCCTACTCCTGCTGGTTTCACTCCGATTGCTTCAGTAGCTGGATATCCTGGTGCTAAGAAGGCTCGGAGCTTCCAAGGAGCCCGAGCAGCGATTGAAAAACGCACAAGTCCAAAACAAGCTCCTGGACGTGCCTTGTTTGCAGCTCCTGGTAGCTCGTCATATCCTACCACAGTATCCTGTAAAGTATCCATCGCGATCACAACCACTTCGACTAAAACCATCACCAGTTCTAGAAGTACTACTGTTACTACTTCTACTCCGACTACTACAGTATATACCACACCTAGTACTATTACTACAACCTCTACAGTAGTTCCCTCAGATGTTACACAAACTACAGTCTATGTCTACACTGTCATGTCAACTACTACCAGTACTAGTACCACAACCTCAACAACTACCACTACTAGCACTTTAACCATCGTTGCGCCTTCAGCTACATTCTACGCTGCCTGCGACAATAGCAACTTTATCAGCACATTTGGTGGAGGACAGCCAATATTGCGTGGTGATCCGGCTGTTGATCTCACTACCGGCGAGGCGACCGTGAATAGTGCCTACGACTGTTGCGTCCAGTGTCAAACGATGGCTGGTTGTGCTGGTAGTGTCTTTAACAACGATGGTAGTGGTGGATGTTTTTTATTTTCCCGTACAGACGGAATATGTGATGGATCCAAGGCTATTATCAATTATGGTCCGGCAGTTCAAGGCAATGGTGCTACTGGTACTGGCTATACCCAATCTGATAGTGGTTGCGGCCAATTTGTATATGCAAACTAGTAATTGTATTGTTCTGCTTCTTCTTTTTTGTTTTTTCTCTCAAGAAATGTCAATCTGAGAGGTAGAAGTGTAACTAGTGTTTTGGATATTAGCCAATGTTGGCTCCGTGTGTCACACTTTCTACTTTAACCACATCAAAGCCTGAGCCCTTCCCACCCCCCTTCTAATTAAAAAATCATTTGGATTAGATCTTATTTTGATAATATATAAAAATGACTCTTTCGAACCTAGTTGCTAACCAACATGATTATATATTACAATATGGGCAGCGTATCTATACATATGTACAAAACAGGAATATAATTAAAAAAGTCTACGCACAGTTCACAACAGTTTTCATTGTCGACGTGTTTTTTTATTTTCGCAAAAGTCCGCTTCAGTCTTAACCAATCAAAACCCTAAAAAAAGCTCGAACATTGCACTAGCAGATCTCTTAGCCACGCACCTCTGTTTTCTGTTTGAAAACAGAAAAACAAGAACGCTGTGCCTAAATTAGCAAAATGGACTAAAGAAGGAGAAAGCTGTAACAACTCTTTCTATTGTCGCATTGGATATGTCTGCCAAAATCATTAATCGTCGCCAAGGCACCATCGAAAGTGACATATCATATCACTGAGTCATCGTAGATATGCTATATAGTGCAAGATCTAAGAAGAGGGTGCGATCGATGAAAGGGCGTCACATATCTTTCCATTTGATCATGTGCGGCCTGCTTGTTCAAAGGGTTCAACATATCATTCTAGCTCATGCAATTGATGCTTGACTGTTGGTTTACGATATATCCCGCACAATATCATACACATACAAAGTAGTTTAAATTCAAAAAACAAATCGACAAAAAGGTTTGGTTGATGATCAACAATTATATTACAAACATATGAAAAAAAGTGCCTCTTTCATGAATCCTAAAGTCAGTGTGATTGATATACAGTCGTATACATAAACCCACTGCAACGCACTACGCCGTCATCTTAATCACCACCTTTCCTCCTGACTTTGATCCGCCATTCTTCACTGTCTCCATCGCACCTCTCAATCTCTCCTCTGCGCCCTCTCCATATCCTTCAACAACATCACCAATGATAGCCTTAAGCTGTCCCTTCTCCGCCATATCTATAATCTTTTGCAAATCCGCGCCATTAGGTTTCATAAACAGATAGCTGTAATTGACCTTGTTCCAGGCCGCATAAACGGAATAATAGTTGCTTGACATGTTGAGTGCTTTCTGCAAGAGCCAAGGTGTATGTGGCATGGCTTTTTTGAGCTCACCGCCGTCGGGTAGAGTAGCGATGGAGACAATGTTGTGGTTTGGTTTGAGGAGGGGCATCTAGAGTAATAGTGTTGAAAATATTAGCACTCTGTATTCAACTCTCGAGTTGATCTAGTACATATGAAAGTAGTAAATGGATGATTGAAATGAAGATGTTCGAGGGATGGCAGGAGGGCGTACGAGTGCTACGGCATCCCCAACAGTGTCGAATATGAAATCGACTGATTGCTTCCCAAGAACATCGACTGGCTGTTCTTTTCTGTAGTCGACCACTATTTTAGAGTAAATTTGTCAGTTTGGTTTACAAGAAGCCGATTCTCGGATATCTTCATGCATACACTTATCCACAACACCCTCAAACTCCTTCTCCGCTCTCTGCATTTTTGGTGTCGATACGGTTGATATGACCTTAGCGGCACCCAACGCTTTCGCTACTTGAAGACCGATACTTCCAGCTCCTCCCACTATATTAACTTCATTAGCACTAATCACCACCACACATGGCAATATAGTCGCAAAAAATGTGAGAAACAAAGAGACACTCACAAGCACCCGACACAAACACCGTCTTTCCTTTAATACCCTCCCGTCCGCCCTGAATTCTATCAAACACCTGATACGCTGTCAAACCCACTAATGGAAAACACGCAGCCTCAACATGAGAAATGTTGGACGGCTTATGCACAAAGTGATCCGAAGTTGTCATAGCGTACTCTGCCAGAGAACCTTTATCACCCTGCGGCAGTCTAACAACAACTTCATCTCCGACTTTGAAATCCGTTACACCTTCACCAGTCTGTTCAACGACTCCTGATGCATCGAATCCGATGATCATCGGAAGTCTATATTATTCTTCTCGTCAGTCGAGTACCTCGAAAAACAGCATGAATGACAAGAAGAAGAAGGAGACGAGGAGGAGAACGGAAAAAAGTAGATAAAACACAAAAAGGATAAACGTACTGCTCACTCATCGCTACCTTCATATCTCCACAAGACTGTCGATAATCAATCGGATTCAAGCTGGCAGCATGGACTTTGATCACAACATGATTTGGCTTGCTGATGACAGGTTTTGGTCTTGTACCGAAAGTATATGTTGACGGCGCGCCGTAAGCTTTGTAAAAGAAGGCGTTCATATTTTTGTGCTTTCCTTTCTCTGTCTGTTTGTTGAATCTTTCTTGTGTTTATTCACTTGTAGCGCTGGCTGATTGACTGATTGATTGATTTCTCTCTTGCTATCACTCGTCGTTTTGTGCTGACTTGAGGAATGATGGATGACAGATGATGAGGTTTTGATAGTAATCACATAACTCTTTGACTGCAACTATTTACGTCCTTAATAAACAATCTGAATATCTATACCGATTGTCCAAGCTAGTGATATGCTCCGAGAATTTCCTTGGATTCTTGCGTTTTTCTTCTGAAGACCTATACACCAACTAAACTACTTGTATAGGCAGGTCGCTGGTGAAACTTGAAGATTCGACTTAAGTCCGTTTTCTTCTTCTTCTTCTTCTTCTTCTTCTTCTTCTTCTTATCATAATATCAGCAGGGTTTCGACATCTTTATCCAGACTTCAGCCGTGTTACGTCATTGGGAAAATAAGAAAAGTCGGCTACAAATTAAGCCGAACGCTTGGAACCTTGGTGGTGAATCACTTGTTGCAAGCATCGTCTTTTCCTGCGAAATCAGAAGGAGGATCAGAAGATGAAAAGTATGGAAGCTGAATGTTGTTGCTTGAGGTGTCATCTATTAGACGGGGAGTATGGTGCAAATACCAAGTATCAACAAGCTCACAGTAACGCGTGATCATCCGGCCATCACGTTTGGAGGATTGTTTTTAAGGTTGTTGTTTGACGCCACTAAAACACCACATGCACTGGCACTAACGGGCCGCATCTTTTAGTCTGTGACCTTTTGATTTCACCGCATAAATTGATGCACGATACTTTTCTACTAAGTATAACACATGGTATTTGAGAAGAGGTACATCCTAACTTAGTGTCGAGTTGATCTAGAGGATAGCTACCCTATTCTAGACAAAGTCAAGGAAAAACGAAAGAGTGAATCAGTCCGCTTGGTGTCGATACAATACACATAATACTTGAAAGGAATAAAATGAAGAAACAACGACCAACGCCTCTCTCTGTCGCTATTCTCGATACACTCGAGACAACGAGCAAAAAATTTGACTTGCCATTGAAGTCATTTGCATCCTGAATTGACAAGACATTCATTAATGCTCATCTTCGTCTGTATCTGTATCCTCACCATAGTCCTCTGCATACTCCAAACCTCGATGATGCCTATCGGTATACATCTCATGCCAATTCTTGTCGAGGTTTGCCCAACCAGTCCTTTTACCATCTTTGTCCTTGATAGCTGTAGGGTATGAAATTCGAGAAAGACTTGGTATTGTAGTAACACGATCAGGATGTGATGGAAAGTTTCTGAAGAATGGATCCGTGGTCGACAATGGCTGTGTATTTGGGTTGCAGGTTGTATAAGCAAGTGGAACTCGGCAGTGGTACATTTGATCGGCTTCGTAATAGACCATAGTCGAGTCAATGACTTTTGGAGCAGTTGACGGGTGTGCAGGTGGTCTTTTAGCAGTTGTACCGGTGGGGAAATCACTAGTTGTTCTACCTTCCATCCTTTGCAAGAAAGCAAGTGCATGGGGATCACCTTGCGTTATGTTCATAAGTTGTGCCATTGTCATATTGGATTTTCTCAAAACATCGAGAGCTGCTTCATGCATTGGTCTTCCATTTTTCAACAGATCGAAAACTGGATCATTCGACACATCTTGAACAGGTGCAGTTGCTCCTGGTTGATTCACAACTTGAGGAGGAAGACCACGGCTACTGAGATAATCGTGAAAGCCCTTGACATATGGTGATTCTGACGAGGAATGATTTTGAAGATTGGGCCGACTCTCTTTCTTCCGTTCCAGTTCGCCATGTTCTTTTCGAGGAGAAGAAAGGATTGGACTATCTGCTAAAGTAGTGTTGTGAGGTATCCTTGACGGATGATGAGGTGAGCCTGGTGAAGCATATCTGTAGATAGGTGGGACCGGATGTGGTGGCAGAGGAGTTTGGAGAATCGGAGGCCCAGATGTATACTAAGAAAGCGGCGTCAGTAATCGAACTCAACAAGTTATAATCTGCTCCTCACATTCTTTCGGACTGAAAATTGGGTATTCAACTCCTCTACTTGTACACGAACCCTCTCCGTGTCATCCTCGAGTTTTGAAGCCATGTCGCCTTGGGTAACATCCACATTCGTAATCTGGGTAGTATCTTTTGCTTTTTCTCGACTGTAGGCATTAAACATTGAAATCTGCCTATTGATTTCTGCTTGACTCATGCCTTCGAAGGGATTGAATTCAGTATCGTGTTGTATTGCTGATCCGCTGTTGTCCTTCTGAGAAGTACTGGCAGACAAGTTTTGATTATTTGTATTCATGGTTGAATGTTTGGATGATGCACTCTTATGTGGAGATAAACTTTGTGTACTACCTGACCTCTGGTCTGCCATATGAACGTCTTGTGTGTCTATAAACTGCGGACTGTCTTCGTCGTTGTTAATGTTGTCGTTATTTACTTGCTGTTCTTCTTGTTCTTTTGTGGGTGTTAATGGAACCTGAACCTTTGGACGTTTATTAGCTTCATCTGATGATTGGTCCATCGAACCGCGTTTGCAGCGACGAGTCTGCATCTTCTTAGTTTTTTGTTGTTTTGATTTGTTTTCATGTAGATGTAGAGGAGAAGGTGAATGATAGATAAATGGCTCACTAGGTGATGACAAGAAGTTGTGGTTGTTATTGGGGCGTGTGCTTCACAGCTCGAGTTAGGGAGAGAAAGAAAGGGAAGGGAATGAAGATACACGAAAGAAACAACACTTACCGTGTACACGTGAATCGTTGTGTGGAGCAATGCAAAAGAAAGATGCAATATTGGTGTTCAATCAAGTACTTAAGTAAGTACTTATATTTTTGGAAATAGAACCTTACCCTAATATTTAGTATACACAAACCTTTCAACCTCACGCTCATGGATCGTTGAAGGGCCAAGGAGGGTAAGGTCAGAAGCAGTATAGATTCGATAATTGGTTGGAAGTAAATCGAAGGGCGTTGAGCATACAAACTCCACCGGTTGATCTTGATGTATAGAGGGTAGAAAATTTCTTGCTGTGAAAATGATCTTGTCGTACCAAAAAATACAATGTTAAAACCCTCATTAACTCCATTTCCGCAGTATTTGAGCATGATTGATATATATGTGAGACGTTATGCGCACATTCAACTAGGCTCTTGTTGAGTGTACACGGCAGAGTGCATAGATGTATCGAATGTGCATGATACCTACTAAGTACTTAGTATATACAACATAGCAATGTCACAACGGATTCAATGGTATGAACGTGAATTTGAGATTATTGGATTGAACTGAGCGGTAACAAGTTAAGGATTGGTATCAATGCTCAAAGGATATCAAGGTAAAGCTTGTCTCCTCATCCAAAAAGAGAATTCTTTTTGATTCATTCTCCAAGATGCATGGTTGTACAATTGTGATGAGTCAAGGCCGCAAGGTAGGCGCATGGAACGTGCATAATGAATGAATCATGCATGAAAATTGTAACATAAACAACGGGGTGTCCTTACTACGCTCAAGCCTCAACACAGACCGTGCAAAAGAACCTTTGCAAACAAACAGCAAGCACCTTGCATTTTAGAATAATCAACCAAGCAAGACTCTTTCTGTCACAACCACAGAGGAACATAGAACAATTCAAAATCTCATCTGACTGTTGTATTCTACAATCAAAATCGTCTGCGATAATCTCACAGTCTTCATAAAAGTATCCCAAGATGGACGATCTACCAGTCTCAAACATCGAACCTCTCAAGACTGAGCTTACCACAGCAGATGCCAAACCTGAAGAAGCAGGATCCGGCGCCAAGTCTCCAAAGACTGTCACGTTCAACGAACAACCCACGACCATCACAAACAACAACAATGTCGAGACATCATCGATCGTTGCTGGCATGAAAGACATGGCTATAAGTGCTCTTCATTCTGTTGGTCTGGGTTCTCACGACGCAAAAGGTTTGTTTGCTTGTTGTATTTATGCTTTCATGTTTTTTATTCCTTCGCTACACCTCTTCAGCAGCTCTGCTAATCATGCAATATGTAGATACAGAGGCCGACAAAGAAGGAAAGGACAAGAGCATCCTTCAACAAGTCATCCAAGTAAAAGATGCTGCAGTTCACTTCGTGGCAAACGCTGTTCATCGAACACACGATGAGGTCGAAAGGAACCAAACTGTCAATGATGTCAAACAAGAGGTCACGGAGGCTGTTGAATCAGGTGCAAAGACAGCTGGCGAAACGGTTGAG
>Ga0160427_10002644_pt1 | contig 10742 bp, 8 predicted proteins | sample SolpanmetagenomL_FD_108194 | JGI IMG/M metagenome (GOLD analysis project Ga0160427, IMG submission 108194) | Solar panel surface microbial communities from Lawrence Berkeley National Laboratory, California, USA - L | ecosystem: Engineered > Built environment > Solar panel > Unclassified ...
GATTGAACACACTCGATGTGGGAAATGTGTTTATTGTGATGGGATGATGGAAGAGTGTCAAGAGAGAGAAGAGATGGGATAGTGATTATTGAAGGACTGATTGAATGCTGCTGCTGCTGTTTGTTTATTTTTCTTCTCAAAGTTGGTTTCGTTGTGAGAGACAATGAGCAGCATACAACAATACAATACAATGCAATACAAATCAATAACCTCGATGACAGAATACTTCTTTGCTCACACCGACCGAAACCATGATCCTTCTCCAGATACAAATCGTGGGATGCAGCAGTCTTGGGTCATACACGAATCTCCGTCCCATTTGATGACTTGAGGAATTGGAAGCCGAGGTGTGATGGTTGGCATTAATTGATATACTCCTCAGCAACCCATTCACTGTCGACATACAAACTCGAAATGCGCATGATTTGCTACAGGAAGATGAATGGATGACTCTTACCTACCTTGAACATCGAAGTAGAGGTGAAGACGAAATAGTGCAAGTCAGGAACCGTCCCCATCATCACTCAAGCGAGCGTCCCAATGCAGAGTCCAGCACTTTAATGGGTCCTGGCTGTACAACTCAAAATACATCTAGAAGAAAAACAGGCGAGATCGACAAACCACTTTCCGTACCAAGATACAAGATGTCCTCTCTGTTTCAGTTTTGAGCTTAAATGAACGACCCTGGCGATGTGTGCTTCTTAGTTTTACAAACATGAGGTTAGACTGCATTGACCAATGAGCAAGCAAGCGCATACACAGAATGTTGCCTATATACCGTTTGGGAGATTATGTCGGACCTTGCAGACTACTCATAATTGTAGACTGGTACTTGTATCACAAGACAAGTCACAAAGTCGACAATAGACAATTTCCATTTGCAACATTATTTCTTTCTTCAGGAATCTTTCAAAAATCAACTGATAGTTCTCGGAAGAGTTCAAGATGTAAGAATATCTTGTGCTTGGTCAAGCAAAATGGACAGCATGCGATACTTCATCACCACATTGATGATATGCTCATCTTGTCCGCACGTGCGTTCTCTTACCACACAGGATGCTTTTAGCACCAAATCGAGTCTACATGTTGTCAAAGGAGAGCAGCACATCAATTGTGAAGGAACAGCAGGTGCATACGCATTTCTGCACCTTCCTCAAACAGATCTGACGTCATCAACCTTTCTATGCTCAAGCTTATTGGACACTAAAATCTTGGGCTGTGCTACTTTTAGAAAAGGAAAACGTGAGGCTGGTGTTATAGAGCAATGACGATTTTCCTATGATGGCCCGATTTTGATGAGGCTTTCGATCCGGGCATTTTTCGACATTTATAAATTGCAGGCTGCATGAATGATAAATTTTCATCCAATCAACGCAGGCATAAGTTCTCTTGTTTATAAGAGCTCTCCTTCATCAGACGTGTTGGAAGGTTGAAACTCGCGGACAGAGGTGCTGTAGACCTTGCGCCGGTCAAAGATGAGATCTTGGAGAAGCATAGATGACTTGTGCAACATTCCCTGTGGTCGTGGCTCCTCACCATCTCAAGACGGCTGGTGACATGAACCTTGAGAAGCCAAATTTGTGGTGGATAAGCCTGCCCCGCTTTCTTTTGGAGGGGGATAAGGACGAGAAAAACTTTTTACAAAGGGATCATGCCAGCCACAACTGATAGCACTTATTTTGCGACATTTTCTCCATTTGCTGTGAATGGAGAATGGCAGGCGCCGCCCCTCCACTGATGACGTTGATCACATTGATGTTTCATGAGTCTTCAACCATATGCAAGCTGATGCAATCTTTTTTGGAGATTAGGTGGACGCACATGAGAACTAAGTGACAGCAGAAAAGTCCTCAACGGAAGTATGGTAATCATCAAAAATAGCTACGAAAGACTTTAATGCTAGCACTGTGCGGAAGCTCTGATAAACTTTATAAGCCATCAGATTGCCTAAATCTCAGGAAATCTGAGCTTCCGTTCAACATTTTCCCAAAATTTGCTCATAATTTCCTATACTATTTGGCAAGGCTTCAAGTTTACAGCTGCTGCTTATTATCAGTAATAAATTTGCGACTTCATTTTCCCTTGTGCCCTGGTCATACTCTTTTAGCTTGGTGAGTAACTGACGTGGTGAGAAGAGTGAACCTTGTACTTTTTGCTAATTAGGGTGCCGTCATCTGAGCAGCTACCACACCGATTTTTCGAAAATTACTTAAGAACAACGCACATCCCGCTGGACTCGAAAGATAATCTTTTTTATTTTTTCCCACAACATCAACAATAACAGCACCTGATATCCTTGTTCTTTAAACTCCTGTAATCTAATCTTTTTAAACTTTCAGTCCTCAAAAATGTCCAGATACGGTGGCCGCGAAAGAGACCGAGAATACGACAGACGACGATCCGTCGATGTCACATACGAGGAAAGGGACCGGTATGAACGGGGTCATGATTTCCACTTCAATGAAGATTTCGAGACGTACCGAGAGGAACGCACATCAGGAGCGCTTGTTCCTATCCACCAAGAACGAGTTATTGAACGAGAGCTTGTCAACATCCCAGCACCTGCACAAGAACGCTTTGTAGAAATCGAAAGAGTAGAGAGAGTTCGAGAGGAGCCAATTATTGAGATTCACGAACCAACTATTGAAGTCGAGATCGAAAAGAAGATTACTGAGCATGAACATGAGCATCATCACAGGCACATTGTCATTGACCACGGAACCACCTATATCAATGCTGCGCCACCACCTCCACCCCCGCCCGCGCCACCAGTTGTCGCTAAAGCTCGTCAAGAAGTTCGTGAGCGAGAAGTGACCAGAGTAACTCTTGAAGGCGTGCGAGAACGACGATACGGCCGAAACTATCGCGGCAGCGGTGATCTCGAGTTTGTCGAGCGTGATATCAAGATTGAGGAGACCAAATCTATTCCATCCCGCCCTCGTGAGCGTTCAAGTAGTCGTCATGTAGAATATCGCCGCTACAAGAATTATGACGAAGGTTTCGGTAAGCTCCCCCGGCATTCCACCGGCATATTGCCAAATACTTCCCCTCGAAGTTCCACTAGTGGATTTCAAAATATTCCAGATTGGACTGTTATTGACTCTATCCCAGCAGCCTCTAAGAAGGAATCCGAAATCGACCTGTCATGGAAGAACAGCGTCCGCCGAAATGTTCAACGAGGCCCTCGTGAGCGAAAAGGCGAACTCTGGACTGAGATTACCAAGGATCTTGTCGACAAAGCTGCTCTTGAAGAGTTTGGATATTCGTACGAAGAAACGGATGATTTCATCTACATCTTTGAGTATTTACAACGTGATCAAATTAATGATTTGATTGAGCTTTCTAAGGACATCAGACGAGGTAAATTATCTTCCCTCCTATCCGAGCGTGGATCAGCAAAATTATCAAATTTTATTTTACTGACAAGTTTTACAGAGAAAGTCGAAAAGATTGAAAAGATTGAACGATCAGAGAGAGGCAGGGCTGGTTGGGAATATGACCGTGTCAGTGAGCGTCGCGACTACACACCACATGGCGAGAGAGACGTCTTCCGTGAGCGACGTGACATTTACTACACGTAGAGCATATCATGCGTTTAATTGTTTTTCTTTCCTTCTCATTCACAAATAGTCTTCTTTTCTTTTTCTTTCTGCCTATCCAATGTTTCATTATGCTTAAACATGATCTAAACATCTATAAACCATATTATGTCTTTCCTCTGTCTCTCTCTCTCTTTCTTCTTTATCACTTCTGTTTTTTTGCTCATAAATACTTAAGATGTATTTGCCGGTGTTTTTGTTTTCCTCTTCTTTTTTTCTTTCTTCTCTTGTTTCTCTCACGCACTTTGTATGAATCTCACAAACGAACCTAATGATTTAATGATTTTATTATACCACAAGCTATTCTTGTATCAAACCCAAACATGCTATCTGTTCTTTCTTTTGGAATAAGAAAAAGACCCAGAGGGGGGGAATGTATAAATGCTCAAGTGGTTATCATGTTCTGTCAACTAATGTCTCTTTCCTTTGTCCCTGCCGTCGTTCTTTATTTTCTTCTTTACAATATGTCCTCCTGTAGCAAATCCATCGTTGATGCGAAGAAGCGATGAAGGTCTTTTGCCTTCCTGTGTAAATACTTGGTATATTTTCTTCTACATTTTTCCTTCATCTACTTAGTTTGTTCAAGGTTTTCAAATTTCTCTCATTTCTATCTACATGTCACGGTTGTTTCGCTCTTGTTTCTGAAAGTTCTAGAATAAAATATGGGTCACGATGATGTTGGACTCTCAAATCCTTAGATCCACTCTCCTGGATGTTTTGGTGAAAGTTTCAAAACACGAAAATGTTTGGGAAGAAGTTCAAACTTTTCATAGTTTTCTCAGAAATTTCCCCAATGATGCCCTTCCTTATTCCACACGACAACAACGAAAACAACAACAATAATAATGATATACAGCACCTATAGAACTGTGACAGTCTGTAAGACGTTAACGACATGAATATAGATATGAATATGGATGAATATCAAAAAAATAAAAAATTAAGTACGTGGTATATATACTGAGTATGTGTGCTTGTGACTTGACTGAAAAATCCGCGGCTCAGCTGGGAGGGACACATGCATGATGACCATGCACGGAAGGATATCCTTTTCTCCCTTTCCACATGTACAAAATTCAACTTGATTATGACAGAATAATATGGTTATCAAGAACAAATATAATTCGTGCCCCTCGTCGTGTATGATGTTAGAACAACAATAACAATATCAGTATCATGACTATAAATCTATGGCTCAATACGATGCGTACAATGAATATTGACTTGTCACTTTCCAGAAGCCACTCACTCATTTAAAGAATTAATCGTCTTGAGTCCGCAGAACCCACTCACTCACCCACTACCCCTCTCACGTGACCACAACGCGAGAAAACACGAACTGCCCCCAAAGTGAAGCGTGAATGAGTAATTTAATTGATTTCCATTTATTTTCTCCCATTTATTCCCTATAGCACACACACACACACACATCCAAAGGGCTCCTCATTCCCTCAGCAAAGGCTTCATGGTCCTCATCTCTCTTGCGATAAAGACAACAATCCAATACAACGACTATTCCTAACCATCAGCTTGACATTTCCCAGCGATCCTGCTCAGAACATCCATGAATAGGCAATCAACGACCAAAGAACCATCTCCTTCGACAATCATCTTATTCGTTTCAGAGCTCCCTTGAGTCCCGTCATCTTTTCGAAGCGCTCTCTCAAGCATTTGTCAACAAAACAACCCACATTTTGTCTTCTTTGTTTTACACTCTTTCACCAAAGTACAAATCGTTTCAAGCTTGCACATACTGAAAGCAAAACGACTTATCTACCGTCCAGTCCATCACTATGGCGCGCCTAAATAGAGCAGCGATACCAGATGACGATAGCGATATAGAGCTATACGTTGATCATTCTTGTCCACAAGCACAATCCTCATCCTCTCCTCCAACTTCATCCGACAAAGAGAACAATACACAAGAAGAAGACATGCCGGTCTCAACACGGAGTAAAGGAAAAGCTCGTGCTTCTACAGCTTCTGTTCAGACACAGGAGGCGAGAACATCGACGCCGGCGGTGACAGCTGCGGGTACGGCTAGATCTACAACTTCACGAATAGCATCAACAGTAACAACACCTGCGTCAAGGAGAAGTAAAGCTCCATTAGAGCCACAGATGCAACAAGGGAATGATGCGGATGTGCCAGATACGGAGGGCCCAGATGGTGAACCATCTGGGGAAGTCGGGATGATGTATGATCCGCAGCAGGACCATGAAGAGAGAAAGGAAATCAGACGAACGTATAGAGATTTACATCGGAAAGTGACGGGTAAGAACACCTGATTTTGGCTTCCTTTGGGGTTTTCACCTTTATTTCATGCCGAAAAATCGAGGCTAACGCAGCAATCGTATAGACAACAAGGCAGAGTATCTTAAGAAGAACAACGATGCATTATTCGACGTTTTCCAAACAGCCAACAGTACATTTCGAAAAGTCAAACAGACTGGCGACGCTTGTCTCGATTCCAAACTCCTCCTCACAGCCGGAGACCTTGCCGTCAAAAAGGCCCAGCTTCTCACATCCGGCTCGACTCACACTGGCCTCGACATTGAAGATTATATTACGAATATCATCAAATACCTCACCTCAGCAGCTCGTTCTGGCGATGAAATGCCTTCAAACGATTGGTCCAACATTGGTAAAAATGTCTCGTCCCGCTCTTGGCGCCGGCCAGCAACCACAGACTTTCTCCTCGGCCCTCTTGGCGTCGTCAAACGTCAACGAATCGTCAAAGAACGTCGTAAAGCAACTCGTCGCCGTGCCGATGAGATGATTCGCCCTGATAAACTTGACGAAAAGCAAATTGCCAAAAATGAAAACAGTACCACAAAATACGTCATGGAGATTGCAAAAGTCCTAGACGACTATCTGGTCAGAACAAACTCTGAACAACAAGGTGTCTTGTATTTCAAACTCGTCATCAATCCATTCTCATTTTCTCAGACAGTGGAGAACATCTTCTACACTGCCTTTTTGGTAAGAGATGGGAGGTTGGCGATTACTGAGGACGAAAGTAACGGATTACCTTATCTAATCCCATCACTTCCGCCGACAGCTGAAGAGGTCAAGGAGACAAACATTGTCAGAAAACAAATCATCATGGAAATGGACAAAAAGACATGGAGAGAGGCAATTAAAGTCTTTAATATCACAGAGGCAATCATCCCGATGAGAGAACGAGAGGTGAAAGCAATTAATGCTAGTGGATGGTATTCTTAGTATCTGTTCTTTGTTTCTTTCTTTCTTCTTTATCTTCTGGAAAGCACTTTGTTTAAGAAGGGAGTTTTTGGATAGTGTCTTCATGTGGTGCTTTGTAAATTTGTCTTCCTTGTCGTTTATCTAGCTACGTCTGTAATTATAGAGCAATTCTTCCTTTCCTTTCTCCTCTTCATCTTTTAAGCCCTCTTCTTCCATTCCTCCTCCCTACTCCATCTTTTTCCTAACCTTCATATATACCCATTCCTGTTACGTTATTCTTACATTGATATTCTCTCCTTTTTTTTTCGTTAGACAGCGGGCAAAGTGTCTTTTTCTTAGTCTATGGCGTAATCTGGATGGATGGATGTCTGTTCTTCTACCTGGTATTTCCATCGCGATACTTTTTCCGTATATGCCTTCCCCTTCTTCTTATCTTTGTGAAAACGATTGGCGTTGGGCATTGTGCTTTTTGTTCTGTTATCTGATCTTTGGCTGATTTCCCTCTCCTCCTCCTCCTCCTTCTCCTCCTGTATTCTCTTTTTACTTGTCGATACAATAATCTTTACATTCTAATCTCTTCATTTAACAACTTACTGTTGCCATTTGAATTCAAATGGGAAAAGAAGAAAGAAAGGAAAAAAAGTTTATGAAAGTGTCTAAATATTTATCGTACATACATACAATAATTAACAATGTTGTGTCTAAAGAATCCCTCAAAAGATTTTAAAAAAGTAAATGTCTAGATTATATACCTATAATACTTATTATAATAACACTTTACTGATTCAAATCAATTCTAGCAACGGTTGTATTGACAAAGCATTATCATAGGATGGAGACGGCCTGTATTCTGGATGGAAGTCACAAAAGGCTAAATCTTCATAAGACTTGTATTGTTCTTGTGATATATATGCTTCATAACCATCTCAAGAATATGGTAAGCGTGCGGTATTTGTGTTGTTTTGATAATACTGTGCACTCCAGAAGTAATGATAAGTTGTACTCTAGAAGTGATGGTCTGGTCGCTATACCATACAGTGGACGACATGTTCTGGGTCAGCCGCGCTCGAGGTCAATCTAGAGGGAATCATTGCTGAAAGAGTTGCAAGGTACGTCACATCTACAGGCATCGATGCCGGTTCGGAACCATTGGAGGAATGGGATGGTAGCTATGGTGCTTGAATACGAAAAGATGGCGGAAAAAGCAGCCTGTTGTGGTCGGGAGAGGTTGCTGGGATGGTGGAAGCGGAGAGTAGCGAGAACAGGAAATGATGTGGTTCATGTCCCGCAAAACCGCTCACCAAAAAACCAAAAAACCGAATCGCGAAACGCTTCAAGAAAACAACGACAGAGATACAGCCAAGAGTCTCCTCCTTCGTACACTCCCCTACTCATCCACAAAGACTGCGTAGTAAAAGAATGCAACCATATCTTCAGAACAGGTCATACCTTTGGAAGCCTCTTTCAAAATGGCAAGCCTCCAAACGTTGTACATCCTTAAAATAATGCTTTTTAATACAGCCTGCCCGACGATCTCTAAGTTAAATCCTAACCACATAGAGTGTTCATCTGATTCAGAACGCCAAAACAAGGCTGCACAAACCAAACCTACATAAATAGCATATGTTACATATAACAAGCAAAACGAGATTGTTCTTGACCAATAACATGGAATTCAAATCATGACACGAATACCTCCGTATACTCTTGTTCAGCCTCGCGCCAGCCGTGTGAGTTAGAACAAGGTCTAGCTTATAGCCACCATCACATTCTAGACGTCTTATGCCTTAAAGTCAGGATGACTTGCAAGTACGGCTGAACGATAAGTGGCTTCATAACAATACGAATATATAAATATTGTTGTACCGGCCACGTAGATGCGGTCTTGTACATTTTGTATAGAAGTACGCACTCTCGAGAGCAAAAAATGATGCGCATATCAAATGCTGAAAATCAAGCTCCTCATCAACCTCCAGATATCAGAGCCCACCAAGTCTTATGGCCGACTCCTGATCCTCACACAATAACCATCGGCTCCAGACGTGGTTGGACCTCGATATGGCTTCGAAAACGTACCCTTCTTAGCTTTTTCTTCGTGTTTGCATCTATGCTTGCCGCCCTACAAGTCTTGTCTTATTTTTCGAATAAACAACAAGGCTTAGCGACCACAAACACAGGGTATCATTATCTTTGGACGTAAGTAATTGTATACTACCTTCCAGTGTTCCTCAGCTAAGCAAATCAAAGTTATGGACCTACAGCTAGTATGAAAATTCAGATATCACTATAATATTAGTGCAATGCTGACCATGACATCAGTTTTTACGATCCTGCTTGCATTTTGGCAACAAGTTGATTATCATGCCAAGCTTATCATGCCATGGGTGGAGCTTACAAGAGGACCGTCCCCCGCGACTAAAACTCTTCTTCTTGATTATATATCACAATCGCAGCCTATTGCGCTTCTCAATGCAGTCAAGAACCGCCATGGCTTTGTATCACTTGTAACATCCTGCAGTTTAGCCCTTAATGTTATAATTATCTTTTCTACAGGTCTCTTCATGCTACAAACCGTCATTGTTACAGATGCGAATGCAGCGTTGGCTACTATAAACGCTTTCGTTGGCGGAAATTTCCCTGATATTCAAGTCGATACTCGTCCAGCGCTAGCGGTATACGGAACGCGAACCCAGAACCTAACAAACTCGAAGGGAATTGCTGAAGGCTACTCAATCCAGGACTTCATAGCGTTAAGACCGAAAATAGGTGAAAAGGTTATCGGACAAGCAGATATCTTCAACACTAGCCTATCTTGCGAGGTAGGTGTCGTGATACTAAACAATGACTCCTATGTGAATACAGGCGATATTGTCACTCTCTACTCTAACATCTCCATTCACGCACCATCGTGTGATATTCCTCCATTCTGGGTAGATACAGTCCTCAATAGCGTGTCATACTGCAGTAACGTATACACTGGATATCATGCTTCGATGCGAAGTTCCATCTGCGTGAACCAGACTGGAGAAGAAGCTAACCGCCTGGTGTTTATATACCGTCATACATTTGCACCAAGGGAAGAGAAGCCAAAATTTCAATACGAAAGTTCAATCTTGGTCTGTCAGCCTCTTTATCACTTTCGAGCTGCGTCTGTCGCATACAATTCTTCGACGGATGGCAGTTATCATGTACTGACACCAACTTATGGTGCGATGCGCAAGATTTCAAATTTGACAGATTGGAACGTGGCGCAGGGAGTTTTATCCTCCATAAATGGTTTATCCAACTCTGATTCGGTCAAAGATGAAGCCGCAGATGGAATGCCGTGCCAATTCCATAATATCGACACGTTCATGTCTCTTGCTAGAGTGGATCCAGTACTTCCTGGAAACATCACAAGTCTGTTAAACATAGACACATTCCAACGTGTGATGGAGTCAACGTACAATGCTATTGCTGTTCAAATGGCAAACATGTATCTCAAACAGACAGAGAGTACAATGTTTATTGGCACTTCAAGTTATCCAGAACCACGACTGGTCGTCAGACAACTTTCGCTCCGACTTGTGCAAATATTATTGGCGATTTCGATCCTTTTCGTGGCAATCATAATGCTCATCAGGCCGCGGAGCATTCTTCCTCGAAATCCCGATTCCATTGGCGGTATTGCGCTACTTTTGGCGGCTAGTGCACCATCAATCAACGACATTTTTAAAGGTGCAGGAAGTCTTCGTCCATCTCTCCTGTCTTTAAGTCTGAAAGATCGCCATTTTCGGGCTACAACTGTAGAATCAAGTGCATTTTCAATTCAAGAGGTACCCGTGACAGGTTTGCGCGTCCTTCAAGGAACCACAAAGACCAAATGGTGGCAACCATTTCCTCTCCGTCTTTATATTAGAATCATTACGATCCTGCTATCACTGATGGTAATTGCCGCTA
>Ga0160427_10002645_pt1 | contig 10739 bp, 9 predicted proteins | sample SolpanmetagenomL_FD_108194 | JGI IMG/M metagenome (GOLD analysis project Ga0160427, IMG submission 108194) | Solar panel surface microbial communities from Lawrence Berkeley National Laboratory, California, USA - L | ecosystem: Engineered > Built environment > Solar panel > Unclassified ...
TAAATCTGTGCTAATGATTTTAGACAACGCTCTCACGTTTCGTCGCATGGATGAATGGTCTTAAAGTATTCCAGATCAAGGTTCACGGAAAATATTCAGGTGAAGATTTTGATGAAGACCTTCGAGACGTCTTGAGACGTTGCGGCTGTAAAGGAGAGAAGATTTGCTTCATCATGGACGAGGCTAACGTCCTCGATTCCGGGTTCTTGGAACGAATGAACACCCTGCTTGCTAACGCAGAAGTCCCTGGGTTGTTTGAGGGCGATGAGTTTGCTGCTCTTATGACTGCCTGTAAAGAAGGCGCTCAACGTCAAGGTCTATTGCTTGATTCTCAAGAAGAACTTTACAAATGGTTCACGCAGCAGATTGTCAAGAATTTACACGTTGTGTTCACAATGAACCCTCCTCAAGGTGGTCTGGCGAGTAAAGCGGCGACTTCTCCTGCTCTTTTCAATCGTTGTGTACTCAATTGGTTTGGTGATTGGTCGGATCAAGCGTTTTATCAAGTTGGCATGGAACTTACGCAATCTCTTGATTTGGATAAAAACAGTTATGAACCACCATCCAGTATACCAGTGGCATACAGAGACCTACAATTACCTCCGACACACCGTGAAGCCGTGGTCAATGCCATGGTTTATATGCACTATTCACTTCATTCTTTCAACGAAAGACTGCTCAAACAACAAGGTAAACTCACATTCTTGACTCCACGCCACTTCTTGGACTTTGTGGCGCAATATGGCAAGCTGTATGTGGAGAAACGAGACGATTTAGAAGAGCAGCAACGACATCTCAATGTAGGTCTTGACAAGCTGAAAGATACGGTGGAGAAGGTTTCCGAGCTTCGTAAGAGTCTTGCCGAGAAGAAACAACAATTGGAACGAAAGAGCGCGGAAGCCAATGAGAAATTGCAGCGTATGGTTGCAGATCAACAAGAAACAGAAAAGAAGCGAGCTGCCTCCTTGGAAGTTCAAAAAGCTCTGGATATACAGGAAAGAGAGGTTGCTGAGAGACGAGAGCTTGTTTTGAATGATCTTGCTCGTGCCGAACCTGCTGTCATTGAAGCACAGAAGAGTGTCAGCAATATTAAGAGGCAACATCTTACGGAAGTTAGATCTATGGCCAATCCGCCACAAGGTGTACAGCTTGCTATGGAGGCTGTTTGCACACTCCTAGGAAACCGAGTGGAGAATTGGAGGTCTGTGCAAGCCATCATCCGTCGAGACGACTTTATTACGAATATTGTGGATTTCGACAATGAGAGGCAGATGACAAAGTCTTTGCGAACCAAGATGCAGACCGATTACCTTTCGAAACCTAACTTCACGTTCGAACTAGTGAACCGTGCTAGTAAAGCATGTGGTCCTCTTGTACAGTGGGTTGAAGCACAAGTCAATTATTCAGAGATTCTAGATCGTGTTGGTCCTTTGCGAGATGAAGTTGCGCAGCTTGCAGAGGAAGCCGAGAAGACGAAAGAAGATGCAAAAGCAATGATGGAGAATATCAAAGGATTAGAAGCCAGTATCGCGAAGTACAAAGAAGAATATGCTGCTCTTATCAGTGAAACCCAAGCCATCAAGACCGAAATGTCTCGTGTACAATTCAAGGTTGATCGAAGTGTTAAGCTACTTGATAGTCTGTCTTCAGAAAGAGTTCGATGGGACGCCAGCAGCAAATCATTCGAAACCCAGATAGGTACGCTCGTGGGAGATGTGCTGCTTTCGGCGGCTTTCCTTGCCTACAGTGGTCTTTATGATCAGCAATACAGAAAGACAATGCTCGAAGACTGGATGCTACACCTGTCAATGTCTGGAATTGAATTTAAACAACACAATCCGGTCACAGAGTACCTTTCTAGCGCTTACGAAAGACTCGAATGGCAGCAGAATTCCTTGCCTGTAGACGATTTGTGTACTGAGAATGCAATCATCCTGCAGCGTTTCAACCGTTATCCACTCATTATTGATCCTTCAGGCAGAGTAACGGATTTCTTGTTAAACCAAAGCAAAGATAGACGTCTCACAGTCACGAGCTTTTTGGATGATTCATTCACCAAACAACTTGAGAGCTCCTTACGATTCGGTAATCCGATACTCATACAAGATGCCGAACATTTGGATCCGATATTGAATCACGTCTTGAATAAAGAATATCAAAAGACTGGAGGCCGTGTATTGATCCAACTTGGAAAACAGGAAATTGACTTCTCGCCCGCATTCAAGATATATCTATCAACTCGAGATCCATCTGCACAATTTCCTCCAGATATATGTAGTAGGACGACGTTTGTTAACTTTACAGTCACCCAGAGCAGTCTGCAAACTCAATCCCTTAATCAGGTGTTGAAGTTTGAACGACCAGATGTGGATCAAAGAAGAAGCAATTTGATGAAATTGCAGGGTGAATTCAAGTTACACTTGAGACGATTGGAAAAACGACTATTGCAAGCACTAAACGAGTCCCGTGGGAATATTCTTGATGACGACAGAGTCATTGACACATTAGAGACCTTGAAGACCGAAGCTGCTGAAGTATCAAAGAAGATGTCTGAGACTGAAGGGGTCATGACGGAAGTGGAAACTATTACTGGTCAATATGAATTGATTGCCAAAGCTTGTAGCTCTGTCTTTGCTGTTTTGGAACATCTTCATCATTTAAACCACTTCTATCAGTTTTCGCTACAGTACTTCCTTGACATCTTTCACGCAGTGCTCCACGACAATAAGGCTCTGACAGCAGAAAAGGATTACAATAAGCGGATCGAGATTATTTTGAGAGATTTGTTTGTCATTTCATATCAACGGACGTCAATTGGTCTGTTGCAGAAGGACCGAATCACCTTTGCTATACTACTAGCACAAGCCTCACCTTATAAGTTTGATCGAAGCATTATCGATATCCTGCTTGATGAAAGTATAAAAGGAGCAGACGTTTCAAGTGAGCCAGAAAGACAAGACGAAATCATCTCAAAGATTGCTGCAATGCCGTTGTTCAAGGATCATGTACAGGATGTCTCTCAAGAGGAGTGGAACAAATTCTTCACGGAGGAAAATGCAGAGGACTTTGTTCCGAAACTATGGGATCCAAACACACTCTCTGGTAAGTTGCCATTCCTTCGTTCTTTTGATTTTGTGATTATGATCTGACCTGTGTAGACCTTGATCAAAGCCTCAGACATCTAGTCCTTGTCAAAATGCTCCGACTCGATAGGTTTGTTCCATGTGCAGAATCGTTTGTATCTGCTGTGCTTGGCAAAGACATCCTTGACACAACAGGAGATTTGGCACAAGTGGTCGCTCAGGTTTCAGCTACTACACCAATCGCCCTAGCTTCTTCTCCTGGATTTGATGCTAGTTACAAGGTCGAGGGTTTAGTTGAACAAACAGGATCCGCATGCACCATGATTGCCATGGGATCCAACGAAGGACTTGCTACAGCTGATAAGGCTGTTAGCAATGCAGCATCAGTTGGGGGTTGGGTTCTGGTGAAGAATGTCCACCTTACACCTGCTTGGCTACAGTCCTTGGAGAAACGATTGGATGCCCTTCGTCCTCATCCTCAGTTTAGACTTTTCTTGTCAATGGAGTCATCTCCAAAGATTCCTGTCAATTTAATCCGAGCTTCTCGTGTTTTGATGTACGAGCAGCCGGCTGGTGTGCGCGCCAACATGAAGGATTCACTTTCCACATTGTCACAACGACAGTTCAAGCAGCCGGTGGAGAAGGCTAGAGTATTCCTTCTACTGTCATTCTTACATGCAGTTGTACAAGAGAGGCTACGGTATGCGCCAAACTTGGGTTGGAAAGGCTGGTGGGAGTTCAATGATAGTGATGTAAGTACTTTTTGGTCGATCCAAACTTTTCCATGACAACCTGAATACTAACATCTTGTGTAGTACGAATGCTCTGCATTCATCATTGATACCTGGATTGATCAAATGTCGTCCAATCGTTCAAACATTGCACCAAACAAGTTACCATGGCCTATGCTGCGGACTCTTATCACTGAAACATATGGCGGCAAAATTGACGATGAGTCTGATTTTGCACTTTTACGTTCACTTGTTGATTCAGTATTCACTCCTGCGGCATTTGAAAATGATCATAAACTCGTGGATGGAGAGCATTCCCTTTATGTGCCACATGGAACGGGTATGCCTCAATTTATGGAATGGGTCAATAAACTGCCAGAACGAGAGCCGCCGACCTACCTAGGATTGCCGTCGAATGCAGAGAAGTTGTTGTTGGTTGGCCAGGGTAATGGATTATTGGCAAATGTTGGTTTGATCTCTGGATTGCTGGAGGATGGAGAGCAAAATATGCCGGACTTGGGCACAGCTGCTGGTGCTGCGTAAAGGCGTTTTGGAGCCGATGTTGCAACGTTTTATACGCCCTTTGTAAAATAAAATTTCTCTTCGTCATGTACCTTTGGTTCAACATATTTTTCGTCACTAGGAAGCTGTAGATCTACTTTCTGTCAATCTTTGGCCATGTGTTTCTTATGGGATGATATGGAAGCAACACGTAGACATTCTAGAATATTACTTAAAACAACTCATGAATATGCATGCCCGCAGCTCTACTTTAAATTATTCTTGCATATGTACTGTGTCCAAATAGGCAAATCCATTGACAAATCGCCCAAATCTGAGCAGCTACTTAACTTCTAACAAAAAGGCTTTTCCGGGGAGATTGAAGCCTTTCCTCTTTCTGTCTGAACTGTCGATCTGCTCTCCATCGCGCAACACATCGCTAACATCTCAATTCTTACTTCTGTTCTTTACATACATACATATCCAGCTGCCTCGATTGGGTCGCCGGATAGAGTTCGTCATCTTCATTCCCTCTCTATCACTGCATGCGAGATTTCTCTCGCTGACTCTCTTGTTTTTCTTGATCTCACATCAGCTTCGTCTTCTCTTCACTTTTTCCCTTTTGACATTTTCTTATTATCGTGACCCACCCGGGTACTTTTTTGCCTTCCTGTCGCTGTTACTGTCACTAATTTTGATTGACCTTCATTCTTTAAATCGTGATCGCCTCCTTTTTATGCTTTCGAAACTGTCAACACTCGTTTCCACGTCTTCCGACATTCATTTCCATTGTCTTTCTATAGGAACAATCTTCACCAGCCATGAATTGTAAGTCACAAGCCTAAGCAGCCTTGCTAGGTTGTACCCATGTCCCTTTTCACGTTATTATATATTACTTCTTCGTTACCTTTGCGGATTTTTGTGCTCGGGCAAATGCCGAAAGAAGAAGGAAAAGAGTTGAAGCAGCAGTTTCAAGAAAAGCCGCAAATTTCTCTTTGCAAGACTGCAACGCACACGACTCTCTTTCTCTTTTTTCTTCCAATACGTAAAGTCCTATTCCAACAAGGCATCCTCTCTGAGAAAGCCGATTCTTCCCGATCAAGAGGGGGAAACACATGAAAGAATGAATGAAACGTTGCAGTGCCTACGAGAAAGAGAAGGAAGAGAATTAGTTGATGAACAGGCGACGGAGAAGCAAATTAGCTAATTATTAGTGCCAAGTTTATTGACTCTTTCAATGATTTAACTTAGGCCCTTCCCGCAATGACGACCCTGAAGACCATGATGGTTACAATCAAAACCCACCGTACCTCCCTTCCGAGCTCACGACACAAGCCGACCTAAATAGCATCATGAACCTCAAAGGCAGGACTGATGTCAACCAGAGCGGACTGGATACCTTCCAAGACCGCGACCAGATATATAGGATTGGTGATGGGCCGTCGAAGAGTGCTGGAGGTGGTGTCGGTGGGGAGAGTAGGGGCTTCGAAAACAAGAAGGCTCCTACAATGGTGAGGACGGCGGAGGACACGACAGATACAGCATCTGTTATGACGAAAAGAAATTCAAGCAATCATCATCAACAATCGAAAGGTGTACATGTCACGAACGTATTGTCAAACACAACCAACTCGAGTTCAGGCTCGAATGGATCTGGTGGATTTCGACAAAAGTTTGGTGATGCTTCTACCTACGTTGTTAGAGTCACGGGCAAATATAGTAGATTCATTGGCCCAGGATTCATGATTTCGGTATCCTATATGGACCCAGGAAACTACAGCACTGACGTATGTCCATTCTTGAAGTTCCTTTTTGATGGATAGAAGTTTTGCTAATGCAACGTTTTCTCAGGTTGCCGCCGGTGCTCAATTCCGCTTTGCTCATCTTTTCGTCGTGTTACTCTCAAACGTCTTTGCCATTTTTCTCCAAGCTCTTTGTGTCAAGTTGGGTACCGTAACTGGTATGGACTTGGCACAAAACTGTAAATATCATTTACCAAAGTGGCTTAATTACATTCTCTACGTTCTGGCTGAGTGTGCTATTATAGCTACTGATATTGCGGAGGTAAGGATTACGGTCACCTTTCGAGGTTTGAAAACATGCTGACTCTGGTTTATAGGTCATTGGCTCTGCGATTGCTCTGAACATTCTTTTGAAGATACCCTTGGTTGCTGGAGTTGCAATAACATGCGTAGATGTGTTTGTGGTTTTGTTCTTCTACAGGGCAGATGGGCCGGTCAGAAACTTGCGTTACTTTGAAATGTTTGTTGCTATGCTGGTGTTTGGAGTCATCATATGCTTCTGCATTGAGTTGGCTAATATCCACAATGTGACCGCTGGCGAAGTCATCAAAGGATATCTTCCATCTAAGACGATAGCGTCTGGACAAGGTCTCTATTTAAGTTGTGGTATTCTGGGTGCGACTGTCATGCCGCACTCTCTCTATCTAGGGTCCGGTCTTGTTCAAGCCCGTGTAAAAGAGTTTGATATCAAAGAAGGAACCTATATTCCTGAAAACAACTTTTCCGAAACTGGCTCTACCAAAGAATTCTACCATCCCTCAATCTCAGCCATTCGTTCTACTATGAAGTACACTGTAGCAGATCTCGCTATATCGCTCCTTACATGTGCTCTCTTTGCCAATTCCGCAATCCTTATAGTCTCGGGCGCTACTTTGGATAGTAGTGCTGGAAACGCAGACTTGTTTAGTATACATGACCTTCTTTCCCGAAATCTCTCAGCAGCTGCTGGTACGATTTTTGCGTTAGCCTTGTTGTTCTCAGGCGAGAGTGCTGGTATTGTGGTTACATTAGCTGGTCGTAAGTTTGACCTCTCAAATTTTCTGTTTCAGGTCCTTTTTTTTGACTTTGAGTTTACTAATGTGAACAAATATATTGCAGAGATGATTTCTGAAGGATTTCTTGATTGGAGACTCAAGCCTTGGATCCGACGAAGTGTGACCCGAGGTATCGCTATCTTACCTGCTCTCGTCGTCGCTGCTACGGTTGGCAGATCCGGCCTCTCTGCTGTATTGAACGCCAGTCAAGTGGCGCTCAGTATCCTCCTCCCGTTTGTTTCTGCGCCGCTAGTATACATGACCTGTAGATCCCATTACATGCGAGTCGTAGATCGAAGCGCATTGCAAGGCAGTAATACTAATCTTGCGAGTGGTGGTGGTGAGAGAGGGAATGTACATGTCGATGGCACTAATTTGGAAGCTGTTGTACCCGAGGCTGTAGATATGTCCAACGGATGGGTGATGACGGTATGTAGCGTTGTTGTTTGGGGTTTCATTGCGGCGTTGAATACGTATTTGATTATCACTTTGGCTACTGGGAAGGAGTAAAGAACTAATAGATGTCCTTTTTTGTCCCTTTTTTTCCTGCTGTCTGGTATCCTTCTTATTGCATACGGTTGCTTCTTAAAAATTGTAATTAATTATGCCTTTGTGTTTTGCACTTGTTTGCCACATTAATGGAGAACGCAGTTGATGGCGTATATACCCTTTTCTCTCTAAGTTTTTCACAACTTTGATGTGACTCTTCGTGCATTGTTTGAGTGAATAGTATGTTGAATTTTGAATCAATTGGTTTATCTTATTCTGTCGTATATCTTATGGAAATTGTATGTAAATTCCACAGGTTTTCCTCATACTTGGTTCGGGTTGGTATATATCTGGAGGAAGCTTCTCCATTTTGTTAAATTATATCTAACCTACACAGTCTGGTAGGAAGATGGTTGGACGATGAGGTCGCTCTAACGTCACGGTTCGAGCAATCCATAGTCTCAATACATAACAAAATTGGAGCTTTGCTAGAATTTAACTGATTATGCTGCATGTATACCTAGTATTCATGAGTTGAATCTTGAATGAAATTCTTCAAGTTGCAGTGACTGGAAAAAATTTCGTCATTACATGAATTAAGTTGGAAATAAAGCTTTGGTATGCTACGATAAAGCTTGTGCCAGAAAATCTTCTCTGATATCTGCTTTTCATATGCAATTATGTACATTTGGGACCAAGGAAACAATATCTGACCAGCGCTGTGTCCTGGTGTTCTTACTTGAAAGTTGCCTCACCAAAATCACTTCAAAGAACGCCCTTATACTCTTCTGTATTTTTCCAGTCCACAGATTTTAACCATTTCTTGAGACTTGTCGTTTGAATTCCCAACTGGAAGTCATTCACACTGTCAGCGGGAAATATCCTGTTATAGACACAAAGGATATATCGGAAGGGGATTCGACTCACGTCTTGAGGTTTTTTGTTCTTTCCATTTCCACTCCCAAATCCAAACTCACCGAAGAACAATGATGCTTCAGCAATCTGCAGACCAACACCCGAACCATGACCCATTTCATCCTCCAGCTCCTGTGGACTGGACTGGACATATCTGGTCTGGACATTGTTATAATCTCCCCACATTTTCAACCATTCTACAGGCGTCACCTCCTCACTATAAGCCAACAATGTCGTACCCGCGGGTTGTTTCTCCAGCGCTTTGACAAAATTGCCAACATCCTTAGTCGTCCAAACATATGTAAACGGTTTATCCGGATGAGCTGGCATTGTCATCTGAAACACGCCATCGTCTTGTTTATGAGGTCGGAATATAGGAAATAACTGCCAGTTTTCGTAATAGGCGCCGAGCATTATATAGGATGTCTTTGCGGCTAGTTTGGGAAACGATGTTTCAAGATTATCGACAGCAGTGGCTTTTGAGTCAAAGTGATATGCATGTTTAAATTTCCCATTGCTTTCTTTCGCAACATTTGGGAGGGTGGAGAATATGAAGCGTTCTAATGTGGTGTTGGTAAGTTCATTGACGGCGGAAACAAGTCGCTCGACTTGTTCAATCTCGCGCTTGGCAACGAGAGGGCCAATGTGGTCTCCTGGTTGCAGTTGTTTGTGAAGTTCAGGATCTACTCATTTTTGCCATTTTTCTTTTGTTAGTTTGTTAAATCTTTTGGTTACTAAAGAGACCATTGCTCAATGTGAAAAATCACGTCCATAGATATATATAGCGGAGAGAAGAAAACGGCTTACCTCCAAGGTGAGCTTTTATATCCGTTACACCAAAAACTACATTGGCACCTTTGACTGCTTCTTTCAGAGAAGCTAGGTCGTCCAAGTCACCTTTGACGACCTCTACGCCCTGCGCTGACAACTTTTGGGCGGAATCTGAAGATAAATTTCGTGTGACAGCGCGAACTCGGTATTTAGAATCCTTAAGGTATGCTTGTACGACACTGCCACCCTATATTTTGGAGTTGATAAGCCTTAGTGGGGTGTTGTGTTTTGTTTGTATCTGTGTATGTTCATTGAGCAAACAAGCTTAATTATATGCTTACCTGCATGCCAGTCGCACCAAAGACGACAATCAATTTTTGACTCATGGTTATATACAACTTGCAAGTCTGCCGGAGAATATTTAAACAAATAAAAAATTAAAGATGTTTTTGAGTTTCAGGATGCAAAACAGTGTTGTCTCTGAATAAGTATAGAAACGCAGATTTTCATCGGGAGTCTCTGAATTCGAATTCGATCAAACTTATATACTTGTGCTAATAGCACGAATCTCGTAATTATAGACAAACTTCCCCGCACGGGCCGCAACCCCGGTTGACATATTATGACTTGACTCCGTGTCTTCTCAGAGGGTACTCGAGTATTACAAATTGATCGACAGACGATGTGTGAACAAGATCGTCACCTAGCATTGGACAACCTGAGAATGGACAAACAAACAAGTACGAGCAGAAGATCGTATGATATCATCAATAGCAATGTTTGTTATTACATCGACCATTGGAAAGCGTTCAGGCGCTTTGGGCGACGATGTACATAATGTGGTAAGCAGGCGGCTGGATAGTTGTTTGTGTAACGGAGATAAGTGCTCAGGCTATCCTTCTTTTTAGAACTCACTCGGCCGATATGATAAGTGAGTGAGTAAGCAAAAGAACGATGGTTGTTTGCTTCCATCATGGTGTCAGAGTTTTGGTGCAGTTGCTTGCGTGTTGTCAAGATAAAAGATTGGTCAGCCTTCCCTATATTACCAATCATATACGTGGGCGCTTTGACAGCAACAACAAGAATCGTAGGTCCTGTCCGAGAAACTCGATTGCCATGAAATAAAGCGGTGGTATGAGGTCAAAACTCAGCTGAATATGCAGCTAGAAACGAAAGGCTTTTGCTGTGGATCCCTTGTTTGCTTGAGGTATGTAGCTGTCGGAATGTTTCAAAACTTTAATGCTACGTACAGTGGCTGAAACACTGCAGTTGTGAGAGAGAAGCATTGCAAAATACTTACTTTCTTCCTATAGTAATTTTTAGGTGGAGAAATAGGTATTCCATTTCTCCTCGCTGTAAACTTGTGAGGACACGACCGCCGGAACATGATTCTTGTAGCAATCTTTGGGCTAA
>Ga0160427_10002646_pt1 | contig 10738 bp, 12 predicted proteins | sample SolpanmetagenomL_FD_108194 | JGI IMG/M metagenome (GOLD analysis project Ga0160427, IMG submission 108194) | Solar panel surface microbial communities from Lawrence Berkeley National Laboratory, California, USA - L | ecosystem: Engineered > Built environment > Solar panel > Unclassified ...
ACCGACTTTTCGCATGTCTGCGCCTGGACGCGAAATGATTCAAGTCCCACTGGACTTTATTGAGCGCCTTGCAGACGCACTTTGCTACGCCGCCTGACGCTTCCCAATGGCCAAAGTCGAGCTGAGGAAGCGAGCATATCCAAACTTTAGCATACATGATGATTTTTCTCATCTTCACAGGAATCTGAAGATGAGGTGGTAGAGGCCGGTCTGAATCAGTTGGTCTTGGCGGCGACTGGAACGATGCAGACGCTGGTCACGCTGTCGGCTTCGTAGAAGCTCGCGCAGCTGGGGGTCAGCGGCGCGTTTCGCTTGATCTGGAACGTGAAGTGATTGCCCTGCGCGCTGATGCTGACGCCGGGGTTGCTCTTGGTCACGACGGTGCGGGTAATGGCGGTGGCGGTGATGAAGTCGGCATGGTCTCCGCGTTCGACCTGCAGCGTGAGGGGCCCGTCACTGTGCAGGTCGTTGCCGGGAAGCTGAGCGAGGGCGGTGCCGGCGAGCAGGGTGGTCGTGATCATCAGGGCAAGTCGGGTTTTGTTCATGGTCATCCTTGTGAAACGCGGGAGAAGTCGGCAGGCCGACGGTGAGAGGGCGGAGGGGTGAAGAGGGCTCTACTGTCATGTGCGTTTTGTGGGAATGCAAGGGGACACCCCCCGTTGCGCCAGCATAACCCCCCCCAGCGGGCCAGTGGTGCTGGCTGCTGTTCTCACCTCCCGGAGGCGGTTTCTGCCTCCGGGAGAAAGTCTTTTGAGGGTTTTTCAGGTGTTTTGACGGTCCAGAACCCGGATTTTGCGCGTCTTGCAGGTGCTGCGCTGATCTTCTCATTTTTGGGGATTTGAAATTTCATGCACTGGGCGCGGCCTTTCCCGGTTTTCTGCGTCGCTAAACTGGATTTACGGACGCCCCGTTTAGACTGGAGAGCGTGATTACTGAGCATTCAAGGAGTTCTTCATGAAGCGTATGCGTATCCTTTCGTTGATCCTCGGCAGCGCCCTACTCAGCGGCGGCCTTCTCAGCACCGCCCAGGCAGAGAACGTCGTCATCTCACAAGTCGGCGGCACCGCTGTCGGCACGCAGATCAGCAACATCGCGACGCTGCATTTCACGCGCCCACCCGTGACGCCTCCGGACCCGAACAACCCCACGCCGCCCACGACCGTCGACGTTCCCAGTAATCCCGTGACCGTGACGGTCGCGCAGGCCTACGGCGTGATCGTCAAGCCCAACGGCACGAAAGCCGCGCCCGGACAGCAGGTCGTGACGCTGCCGAACAACACCAGCGTCCTCACCTGGACGGTTCAGAACCCCGGCAACGGCACCGACACCTTCACGCTGGTGCCTCAGGCCGACGGCATTGCGCCGGGCGATGTCAAGTTCTACCAGGACGACGGCGACGGCGTCTTCGACCCGGCCAAGGACACCCTGGTCACCAGCACCACCCTCGCGCCGACCATCACCACGACCATCTTCGGTACCTTCACGGTCCCGGCGGCGAGCAGCATCACCACCAAGACGTACGTCAACCTGGTCGCCACCAGCGTGGGCAGCACGACTGCCGCGCCGCCCCAGTACACCGGCGGCCCGGTGATCAGTGACCAGAACTGGGGTGTGACCGTGACGGGCGACGCGACGAGCGGCACGGTCGACAAGTCCTCGTACTCCTGCGGCAACGACGTGACCTGCGCCGCTCCGGTGCTGATTGCCGACAAGACCACCACCGGTCCGGTGTACGTGATTCCCGGTCAGTACCTCCAGTACCGCGTGGTCGCCACCAACACCGGCAACGGCCCGCTGCTCGGCGCGCTGCTGTTCGACACCCTGCCGACCAACATGAAGGGCGTGCAGGTTGCGGGCAACTACACCGGCGGCGCAGGCACGTTGCTCTACAGCACCGACAAGACCACCTGGACGACCACCGCGCCGAACATCGCCGGGCTTGAGGGCACCACCGTGTACCTGGGTGTGGACAGCAACAACGACAGCACCATCACGGATGCCGACACCTTGCCGCAGGCGAGTGCCATCACCCTGAATCTGGAAGTGCGCGTCAAGTAAGCCGCCGCGCCCGCTTCGCCCTGGCCCCCGCTTTCGAGCGGGGGTCGGTCTTTGATTTCAGGATTCACCCGTGCGGCTGTCAGGCTAGGGAAGATGAAATGGATGAATGTGCTGAGTGCAGGCCTGGCCGCCGGGCTGATGCTGGCGTTTTTTGGGACGATCTGGTGGCGAGCGTTCTCGGCGCGCTCGCAGGCGATCAGTGTGGCGCACTACCCGGTGGCGGGTGAGGCGCTCGTGGTGCCGGGCGAGGAGGATCTGCTGGCGGTCTTCGAGGGTCAGCCGCTGGTGCTGGAAGTGACGACCGCCGGCACGCAGGCCGCGCCGATCGGCCAGGTGGGTTCTCGGACGCTGCCCGAGGGCTGCTGGCAACTCATGGAGGCCTCATCAGTGGTTCAGGTGTGGAATGTGGCGGTGCCGACCGGGTCGGTGGGCGAGCAGACCTTCACAGCGTCGCTGCCCCGTCAGGGGCGTGCTGCGGCGCGTCAGGTGACGCTGACGTACCAGGTGATGGCGGCCCTGGTGCGAGACGGCGAACTCAGCGTGGTCGGTGAGGACCCGCAGCGTCCGGCCTTGCAGTTCGGCGGCGTGGTGTTCCTCGAAGGCCGCTACCGCATGACCCTGGTGTTCCTGAACGGGGACGGGCGGACGGTGCCGTGGTGCATGGAGTCTCACCTGGGGCTGGGCGAGCAGCTGTACGAATTCATCGTGCCGGGCGACGCCGAGGCGTTCACTGGGGAGCCGCGGCCCCTGAGTTTGTGTGCGGCGTACCTGGAGTGTCTGACGCAGGAGAGCTTGCCCTTGCCGGTCGCGGTGCCGATGTGGCCGCAGGCGCTGCTGGCGTGAGCTTCAGCAGGTCATGCCGGGCGCATCGTACAGACTCACCCGCAGCAGATGTGGTGCGGCGCTGGTGTCGAAGAAGTCCTCGAGGGCGCTGATGGCCCAGGCGATCTGCGCGGGCGCGGGGTTGAAGGCAACGGTGCTGACGCCGCCGACCGGGGGGAGGATCCCGGCGCTGTTCATGATCTCGACGAGTTCCAGGGCGTCCTGGATCTCCCCGCAGAGGGCTTCAGCCGCGCACAGGCTCGCCAGCGGGCGGCTGAGCATCCGCAGCGGCAGCGGCACCTTCAGACTGCCGGGCCGGTGATGCTCGAGCAGGCTGGCGGCCAGCAGCAGCAGGCCGGGGCTGAGTTCATGCTTCGCGTCGCCGGGCATGACGTGCAGGCTGGCCAGCCAGCTGCGGCGCTTGGCCGTTGGCAGGCGCGGATCGGCCGTTTCGAGTGGGCGCAGCAGCAGGTCGCGGCGCAGCAGCAATCGGCACACGCTGCGCTGCCAGTCAGGGATGTGGGTCGGCCAGGCGAAGGCGGCGGGTGACATGGGCATGGGTGCTCCTGGTGGACGCTTCAGCGCTTGTGGGGGGCGGGGGATTCGATCTGACGCTTCTTGATGCTCAGCGTGAAGCTCAGGGCCGAGCCGGGGACGCTGGCGGTGCTCCACTCGTCTTCGCCGTCCGCTTGCCAGGGACCGAGTTCCGGGGCGGCCTCGGCGGGGGTTGCTTCGTCGGCGAAGGCATCCAGCCACAGCTGGAGCCGGCTGCGCGCCTGCTGTTGGGCGTCGTCGAGGGTGGCAAACAGCAGGCTCTGAATGGCCCCGAGCGTGTCTTCGATCTCGAGTTCGTAGACCACCTCAGGGTCCGTCTGTGCGGCGAAGGACGCCGCGATCTGGTGCGGCGTTTCAGGGGCCGCGCACAGGCGGCTGAGGGTGCTGGCCAGGGTCGTCAGGCTGGGCGTGTTCGCCGCGACGAACGGCCGTTCGGAGAAGAGGGCCGCCCCGCCAGGCTCGGTCAGGCACGTCTGGTCGAGGAGGACGTGGCCGGGCACCCAGTGCCAGGTCTGCTGGTGCTGCGTGACGAGGCACAGTCCGACATGCGGGTTGATGGCCAGGCCCAGGCGTTCGCCGCTGGCGTGCGGTTCGCAGGCGATCAGCAGGGTCGGGCCGCTGAAATCCTCAACGGCAATCTGGGCGGTGAAGTGGGGATCAGAGGCGTCTTTCATGGTGGTTTTCCTTGGGAAGGGCCGCAAGGCAGGCTCAGCGCGGGCTTCGCAGCGTTTCGGGATGAACGGCCGGGCAGGTGTAGCCGAGACTGACCAGGGCGCGCTCGAGTTTCGGGACGGTGCAGTCGATTCGGTGGCGGATGCCGTTTTCCAGCAGGTACTCGCCGCCCGGGAAGTGGCAGCCCTGCTGGCAGGTCGCGCAGATGTAGTCGGTGCGCTCGCGGGTGGCGATCATCCGGTACGGTCCGTAGGCGCTGTAGGCGCTCAGGAGCGCCTGGTGGATCAAGTGCGCTCCGTCGTGCTCCGGTTTGGCTGGCGGGCCTTCCTGGTGGGTGTGCGCGCCGCTGCCGGGCCCAGCGAGCGCCTGCTTGACGTGAACTTCGATCTGCCCGGTCACGTCCGCCCAATCCGGCTGGTCGGCGCGCTCGGATTTCAGCCACGCCAGGGTGTCCGGCGCGCTGATGTTCACTTCAAATCCGTGCTGCTCACCGACGTGCAGGGCGTCGAGGTGCTTGTTCATCTCCAGCATGGCCTGCACGGTACTGTGCTTGTCTTCGAGCCAGAAGGCGAGGCGGTCGCCGGCGAGGCCGCCGAAGTTGTCGTTCATCAGAAGGACGACCTCGGCGGGCGTGAGGGAGCGGAAGTACGCGGTGGCGTCGGTGGTGAGATTGAACACGCCGTTGTCGCTGGTGATGCTGGCCTGAATCATATGAACCCCTTTTGAGCGTCCCTCACCAAAACACCTCACGCCCGGACGGGGCGTGAGGTGACAGCTGTGGCGGTGGTGGGGCTCAGCGCTTGTCGGGGGTGACGGCCACCTTCCCGGCGGTGTTGAATTTCAGGTCCGCGCCGACACTGCGGATGTACATGGTGCTGTGGGTGCGGTCCCCGACGCTGTTGAAGCGGACGTTGCCGGTGAGCAGGCCGGTCGTGACGTTGACGTTGCGCACGGCGGTTTCCACCTGCAAGCGCGTCGGGGTGTTCGGGGCGGCTTTGGTGATGGCCTTGAGCAGACCGTCGAGAATGACCTGGGCGCTGTCGTAGCCCATGATGGCGTAGCCCTGCGCGTCGTCTTTGAAGCTGGTCTTGTACTGCTTGGCCAGCGTGGCCGCGGCCGGCACCGCTTCGACAGGCGGGGCGATGGTGGTGAAGTAGATGCCCTTGGCCCCGGTTCCGGCGATGCTGAGGATGTCGGTGCTGTCCAGGCCGTCGCCGCCCATGATCGGGATCAGAATGCCTTTCTCGCGCAGCTGCTTGGCAAACGCGCCCACCTGGCCGTACTGCCCGCCGAAGTAGATGGCGTCGGGTTTGAGCAAGCTGATTTTGCTGATGATGGCGCTGAAGTCGTTTTTCTCCTCGGTGCCCTCGTCCCCGAGGATCTTCACGCCTTTTTTCTGGAAGGTCTTGCTCGCCTCGTCCACCAGCCCCTGGCCGTACGCCGCGCGGTCATTGAGGAGGTAGACCGATTTGACGTTCAGAGTGCTGATCAGGAAGTTCGCGCCGGAGGGCCCCTGCGCGTCGTCACGCGCGCAGATGCGGTTGACGTTCGTCAGGCCCCGGTCCGTGACTTTCGGGTTGGTGGTCGACGGCGACACGAACACCACGTGGTTGGCGCTGATGGCGTCGCTGGCGGGGATGATCACGCCGCTGTTCATGGCCCCGACGACGCCGAAGATGTCTTTGTCGGCCGCGATGCGCCGTGCCGCGGAGGTGCCGGCGGTCGGATCGGCCTGGTCGTCGTAGCCCACGAACTGCAGGTCGAAGCCCAGGCGTGCGAATTTGGCTTTGGCGTTCTCGATGGCCAGGGCGGCGCCGTTGCGAATCTGGGTGCCCTGGTCACTTTGGGGGCCGGACAGGGGACTCAGGCTGGCGAGCTTGAGGACGCGTGCGGCTTGTGCGCTGCTGAGGAGTGCGGCGCTGAGGATGATGAGGGAAGAGAGCTGTAGGGATCGTAATGTGGACATGGTGGTTCTCCTTTGAATTGAGCGGGTTGCAGGATACACGCTTTGAACGCTTCAGTACGTCGAGGACCAGCGGTTGGTGTCTGCGGGGAGCGCGGTGTACTGGTAGTGGCGTGCTTCGGCCTGCGCCTGCGGCCAGATGAGGCTGAGGATCGTGTTGTAATCGTAGGTCTGTGCCTCGCCGCAGGTGTGGCCGGTAAAGGGAATGACCACGAAATGTCCGGTGTCGACGGCGGTGATGTGAAGGCCCATGCCGGGATCCTCCTGTGCGCGTGGGAAGGCGGCCCGTGCGGTGATGTGATCGCCGCGTGCGGCTTCGAGAAGGGCGTCTTGGAGTGTTTCGGTGGTCGTGGCCAGGTGAATCATGGGATGCTCCTTATGATGAGAATCTAGTGAACTTGGGTGAGTTGCGCCGTCCAGGTGTGAACCGGTTGAGCATACCGCAAGCCCGGATGACCGACCGGGTCATCCAGCACGACCGTTTCGCCCGCCTTCACGGGGGTCGTGACCAGGGAACTGGCGTCACCAACCCAGCGTACACCGTGCTGCCTTGCATTCAGATCACACTCCGCGCGTCGTCGTTCGACGTCCACGAACAGCGTCCCGCTGGTGTTGTCTCGCCAGCGTGCCGCCCGCCGGGTCGGGCCGAGGGCCGAGAAGACCACCGATTTCTCGGTGCCTCCGCTCCTGCTCATGCGCAGCTCATCATGCAGCGGCGTGGCCATTCAGTCGTCCACCAGTTCGAGCTCGCCGACCTCGCTGCACACCTGCTTGCCTTCGTAGGTCGCCCAGTGCAGGGGGCTGTCCAGACCCACCCCGCGATTGGCGATTCTGAGGGCTTCTTCGGGACTGCTGGCCTTCACGGTGGTGTAGACGCGCACGTTTCCGGCCACCAGAAAATCCGGCTTTTCCGGTGTGAAGGGCTGGAGGCGTTCATCCCTGTGCGGTGCCTCGGGCGCGGTCGGCTGTTCGTTTTCTCCGGTGGCGTTGGCCAGCAGGGGTCGGGATTCAGTCATGTGGTGTTCCTTTGCGTTGTGCTGGACGAAGGGTCGTGAGGTGTTGGCGGACCGTGTGCTGGAAGGACTGAAGCGGCGCTTCGAGGTGTTGCCGCTTTGTTTCGCTGGTCAGCGCTGTGCGTTCGAGGGTCGTGAGCAACAGCGGCTGGAATTGCCCGGCAAGGTCGGCAGCGCCATGCCTCGAACGAGTCCCAGCGTGGGTTGCCGGGGACTCGTTCGAGGTCAGTTTCTGGACTTGAAGGCATTCAGCTCAACCAAGCGGGTCGTGCGTCAGGCGCTGGCCGCTTGGTTGTTCTGGGGCGTTGTCGCTGGCCGCTGATGTGCCGGGTCTCTGGGCCGTCGGCCCTGAGGAGCACGGTGGTCAGGGTGCTGTGCATCCGTGGTCAACTCCTGACTGACGGGCGACCGGTGTGCTGCGGCGCTCGGCGTTGAAAGCGGCCACGGCGGTCGACCGAAGCGCGGGTCGTCGGTGGGGCAAAGAAGGTAGGGTCGGGGATCTCGCGGGGGCCTCGAGGCTGCGTTGGTGGGATCGTCGCCGGACCGTGCTCGCGTGGAGAGGGGAGGGGGGATCGGTGACTTCGCTCATTTGAGTTCCTTGGCGCTCATCTGGTACGTGCGCCCTTCGGGCCACACCACCGTGATGTCCTGGCTGTGCAGCAGTTCCATCAGGTCCGGGCGGGGCTTGACGGCCAGCAGCAACTCCAGTTTGGCGGTGGGGAAGATGCGTTTGAGGTCGAGCAGCTGTCCGATGGCGCTGCGGACCGCTTCGCGGGTGGCGTCGCAGCGGGTTTCGGTCAGGGTGTCGGTGGTCGTGGTGTAGAGCCGGGTCAGCAGCGGAACCGGGTCATCCGCGAGGATCACGCGGTGGCGCACTACGCTGCGCCCCAGTTCCTTGAGGTAGGACGCGTAATTCAGCGTCAATTTGCGCTCCTGGCGCTCCTGGTCACTCAGGCGCAGCCGGGCGTTGGTCTGGCAGGGTTCGCTGGCGGCGTTCTCGATGGGCAGCACGCTGATCAGCGGCTGGCTGACGCGCCGCCCGGTGGGCAGCAGGCTGCTGTCGTGCGCCAGGACCTGGCGTGAGGCCCGGGCGTCGACGGCCCGCAGCCGGAACACCAGGTTCGTTCGCATCGGCGCGCTTTTGTGGCCGGCGTCGAGGGTGTCGACCGTCACGTACCCCGGGTCGTTGGTCGTCGTGAACTCCCCGGCGTAGATGACGTGCTTGCCGTGGGCCTTGAACATCAGCAGCCGCAGGTGGTCCCGTGCCGCGCTGAAGAGCGCCGCGTTGCGTCCGGCCAGCAGTTGCGGGCGTTTGGCGTCGTCACCCACGTAGTAAAAGCTCTGTTCACTGCACCAGCCGTCGAGGTACGGCGCGCTGTCCTGGTCGGTGAACAGCAGCGCGACGGCCTGGGTTTTCGAGCGGCTGATGCGTCCAGTGCGGGGCGCGTCCAGCTGCGCGTGCAGCTCTTCGCGCTCGTAGACCTCACCGGGAATCAGGTCGAAGTCCCCGTGGGTGTCCAGCGCTGTGCTGGGGAGGGGGTTGTGCACGCTGCTGCGTGGATGTTGTTGGGTCATGGCCGCTCTCCGGGGTGCATTGGTCTTAGGGCAGGTGCGTCACAAGCGGATGGGGCTGGGGTTTGCAAACTGTTCAGCAACTTCTGACATTCAAGGTAAATTGCTGTTCATAAGAGTTGTAAATCGCTCTACGTCAAATTATTTGACGCGAAAGCGATTCGGGTTGAGCACTGAAAAAAGCCCACCTGAATCTCAGGTGGGCCTCTCTCTGAATGGTGGAGACGGCGGGAGTCGAACCCGCGTCCGAAGTCACATCAAGCGAGCCTCTACGAGTGTAGTCCGTCGTTGTTCATCTCAGTACCCAGCCGCCGACGAACAGCCTCTGAATACCCAGGTTCAGTTTTCTTTTCGCCCCTGGCCCTGAGCCGCAACCGGAGACTAGCCATTGTTTAGGTCAGCGGAACTGGAGCGCCAATGGCGAGGCTATCCAGGGGCTGGGGCAGGGGTTTAGGCTGCCAACGAAAATTCAAAAGCTTCAGTGTTCTTGCCGTTTAAAGGGCTCGACCGATGATTAACGAGGCCAACGATCATCCTCGACTCGCAACTCAACTTTCCGCCAACCCCGTCGAGACCGGATCGTCCCCATTGGGAGTACTTAGTTTATCCTCCTCCTGTGGCCGTGTCAACGGCTGGCCGAGCAGCAGCGCCCTGGATTTCTTCCGGAGCACCTTGAGCTGCGCGGCATCAACCCAGAGGCCCGGGTCCAGAAATTTCGGGTGCGCCTTGAGGTCCTGCACCAGCACATGCTGGGGGCTGACATGCTGCGCCACGGCCGCCTCCAGCGCCTGGCGGGTCAGCACCCGGCTGGCCTGCGTGGCCACCGAACCCGTGTAGCCCTGGAGTTTCTTGCCCTCCCAGAACACCACCGCGTACCGCGGCTGGCCCTGATCGACACTCTGAAGCGAGTACACCGCGACCTGCGCTTCCTCTTCAGCGACGCTTCCGGGATTCGGCTCCAGCGTCTTGCGGGCCGCCTGCGCCAGAACGTGGGCGCGCTGATGCTCGGGAATGCTGTTGCGTAAAATCTGCTTGACCTGCACCTGCGGATGCGTCACGGCCAGAACCGCTTGCAGTTCGACGCCGTGGGCGTCGGTGTAGATAGTCACCGAAGGGCTGCCTGCCGGAACGTACTGGAGTGCTTTCAGTGCCGCCGTGACTTCTTGCAGGCCCGTGCGCGGCAGCGGCCCGCTGACTTCCAGGCGAACGCCCCCCGCGCACAGAATCACCGCTCCGAAAGCGGCGTACGGTCCGCGCGCCGCCGCGTCCACCGCCACCAGTGTTTGATCGTCTTGCATCATGTCATGATACCCCCCCCTCTACACCCATTTCAGATTACGGAAAAGTCACGTTTCGTACGAATATCCCTGTTTATGATGCCCAGATGACTCCCTCGCAGCCGACTCGGCGACGCGGGCGGCTGGAGGTTCGCTTCTCGCCGCCCACTTTCTTTCCGGGAGAACTCGAACGAACCCGGCTCCTTGAAGCCATTGACCAGAACACCCTGGCCAGGGTGATTGTCTTTTCGGGCCCTTCCGGGTACGGCAAGACCACCACCCTGGCCCAGTACGCCCGCCGCCATCCCGAGAACACCTTGTGGTTGCGTCTGGGTGAGGACGACAAAGACCCACGTTCCTTCTTGCGGTCGCTGGCCCAGGCCTGCAAAACCCACGGTGTGCCGCAGACCACCTGGGATCAGCTCGATGAGCAGCAAGACAGCCGCGACGCGCTGCTCGGCGCGATCACCACAGACCTCAACGAACACGAGTACGACCTGAATCTCATTCTGGACGCTGGCGAATTCTTGAGCGTGGAATCCGGTCGGCTGCTGACCACCCTGCTGAATGCCGTGGGCGAAGGCCACCGGTTTTTTCTGGCGCAGCACGACGAAGGGGCGTTCAACGTCGCGCCGTTCCTGGCACGCGGAGAAGCCCTGATCTTCACCGGCAACACCCTGCCGTTCACCACCACGGAAGCGCAGCACCTGGCCGAGCAGCTCAGTGAGCCAGAAGCCGCCCTCCAGGAGTTGCAAGCGCAGTACCAGGGCTGGCCTGCGGCGATGATGCTGGCCATCCACGGTCGC
>Ga0160427_10002649_pt1 | contig 10730 bp, 7 predicted proteins | sample SolpanmetagenomL_FD_108194 | JGI IMG/M metagenome (GOLD analysis project Ga0160427, IMG submission 108194) | Solar panel surface microbial communities from Lawrence Berkeley National Laboratory, California, USA - L | ecosystem: Engineered > Built environment > Solar panel > Unclassified ...
CGTGAAACGTATCATTTTTGATGAAGTTCATTCCATTGGCAATTCTGAAGATGGTCTCGTATGGGAACAACTTTTGTTATTAGCACCCTGTCCTATCATTGCTTTATCTGCTACCGTTGGTAATGCTTCTGAATTCTTTGATTGGTTGTTAGCTACTCAAAAATCAATTGGGATTGAGATGGAAATGGTACAACATCCTTTTCGATATTCTGATCTTCGAAAATTCGCATATCGACCCCCAAAAACATTTAATTTTCAACCTTTGATAACTGAAGATACTGTTGGTTTACCATCGTTGGATGAAGCTCTCGGATTTCAACCAATACACCCGATCGCTAGTCTCGTAAACGAAGGTCGTGGAATACCCGAAGATCTTCATCTAGAACCACGTGATTGTCTAAGTTTGTGGAAGTCGATGAAAAAGCATTCGACCTCTGAATATCCTCTCCAGTCATCACTTGATCCTTCCAGCAATTTCCCGTCAATCACCCGGAAAGTTGATATACTGCAATGGGAAGCAAAATTGAAACAAACCTTGAAAACGTGGATGGGAGATGTAAATTCACCTTTTACTGCCGTCCTTCACGATTTGACAAGTTGGACTTCGGAAAATCCGAATAAAACTGATGTTAATGAGAATGTCATCACACGAGACAGTCTCTCGGAAACAACTTTACCAATGTTATCAGAGTTGAACTCTCGAAATGCTTTGCCTGCTATTTTATTCAATTATGATCGTACAAAATGTGAAACCATAGGTCAATCCCTTGTTTCTAATCTTAAAGATGCCCAAAACAGATGGAAAGAGACCAGTCCAAAATGGAAAGCTCAGCTTGATGGATACGCAAAGTGGAAGAAGGAACAGGACAAGAGCAAGCTAAAACGGCCAACGATCAAGAAAAGTAAAGGAAAAAATAACGAGGATGACGATGGTCCATCAAAAGGTGAAATTGAAAGAGAAGCGGCTGAAATTGAACAAAACCCTTTTGCATCTTTTGATCCAGACGGGATCGTCGAGGGATTTACGTTTGCCAACAATAAAGTACTACTCCCATCTGAAGTCGAAGATATGAAGAAGAAACTCGTCTGGCGTCGGGTGAGTGGATGGTTGATCGAGGCTCTTCAATACGGTATTGGTATTCACCATGCAGGTATGAATAGATCTTATCGTCAAGCGGTCGAAACATTGTTCAGACGTGGCTACTTGAGAGTAGTCATTGCTACTGGTACGCTTGCTTTGGGTATCAATATGCCTTGTAAAACCGTTGTATTTTCAGGTGATAGTATATTCTTGACTGCTCTTAATTATCGTCAAGCTGCTGGTCGTGCAGGTCGTCGTGGATTTGATCTCTTGGGTAATGTTGTCTTTCAAGGTATAAGTACTGATCGTATATGTCGCCTCATGTCATCAAGGCTTCCTGATCTCAATGGTCATTTTCCAATCACGACATCGTTAACCTTGCGCTTATTTAATTTACTACACGACTCTGACAACTCCACATACGCTAGAAAAGCTATCAATTCTTTACTAAGCCAACCGAGACTCTACCTTGGTGGTCAAAACTTTCAAGATCAAGTTTTACATCATCTTAGATTTAGTATCGAATATTTGAGAAGACAATTTCTTATTGACGTTAATGGCAGACCCATAAACTTTGCAGGGACAGTCAATCATCTGTATTATGCAGAATCATCTGCTTTTGCGTTTCATTGCCTACTAAAAGATGGTTATTTTAATGATCTTTGCTCAGATTACGTTAGTAAGGGTAAAACTGAACCACGTATACTAAAGACCTTGATGTTGGTCATGGCTCATCTCTTTGGTCGTCGTTTCTGTCGTCGTACAGATCAAGAATTTGTCAATGAGATCGTCAAGAAATATAGCTCTTATGTGTTTCTGCCCAAGATGCCGGTTGAAGCCGAGACAAGACTACGTGCTCATAACGCTGAAACTCTGTCCATCTTTTCATCTTATGTCAGTACTTTTGCAGACCAGCATTCCGATAGAATCGGATCTGATAATAAACTTCCATTAACCGAGAGAGTCATTGGGGATGACAACAACTCACATGATTATATCGACACTTTTGATCATTTGCCACCAACAAAAATTCGATCTGCGTTTTCGGCATTATCAGGGGATGGTGATGAGTTTAATAGTATCAGTCAACTTTGTCAAAATGTCAGAGCTGGCGTCTGGTTAGAAGAAGCTGCAATTCCACATGTTGATCTGTACCCGGACGAAGCACAAATGCCTTTAAATGCTTGTAAGTTGTTGTCCTAACAAAATATTACGTGATCTCGCTGACTGATCGACAAGATCTGTATGACTTTTACAACCACGGAGACGTTGTGACTTTGGCAAAAGCAAATGGTATTCGCCGGGGCGATGTTTGGTTCTTGTTAAACGTGAGATTTAATCGCCACTTATATTTTAATTTACCCACTAATTAAATGACTAGGACTTTTCACTTGTCCTCGCCACCATTGTGACTAGTTTTAAAAACTATCTCAACGTGAGCGAAGATTCAGATCTCGATATGCTTGATGTAGGTGGGGAGGGTGATGTCCACGAAATGAACGAGGATGCTCGTGTTTCTACCCTCGAGACCGATCCTAAATCTTTGTCAACACTTGCCGTACAACCGAAATCTTCCAAGCAATCGAACGTGGTCAAAGATTCAGCTGTTAAGAGCCTGGGAACATTGCCATCAATCCCAAAAAAGAAAGTAGTTGCTGATAGTTGGGATGATGATGATGATGTCGATGAAGAAAGCTCATCTATAGGTTCAAACTGGAACGCAGATGATGAAAGTACAATAGATGAAAGTACTGCATCTGCTTCAAACACGACCCAATCTAATATAGGCAGTAATACTCCTGCATGGGAAGGTGGAGCCGGTGAAGGGTTGAGGAGAGTTGCACTCGCATTTGAAGCTTTGAAAAAGGAATTCGATGAGAAATTCAAGAAGACTTGGGCTTAATTGTACTCGTAGTTTATGACAAGAAGAAATTATGAATATGATTACTCTAGCAGATCTGCGAAACGATCAATAACTCGTGGATATATTCAGGAATGGTTTCGTTTCGCAGTGTCCGGCTTGGAAGAGGAGGATGTTTATCCTAACCAAATCGGATCATGATAAGATTCGATTGTATTCTGAGACCTAAATTCACCAATTTGTCATAAGGAACTCGTATTTGTCATTCAATCTAGCATATAAAACGAAAAAAACTACTGTAGCTTTTGACTGAAACTTCGAGTCATTACCATCGTGCCAGCGTGTGTCATAATTAATATAACGTATATCATTCACATGATCATCACTCACGATTTACACACATGAAAAGAAGGACCTTTAGATTTGCTCTACATGAACGCCCACTAGCTTGTGCACAAGCAGTCTTTTTTGCTACAAAGCTATGCGAATCATTCAAATCTTGGAGTCCATTCAATCAACGGCAGTGGCGAAATCATCAGATGACCTTGCAGAACTGTTTTACTGTCGAAAGACATGTTTTTACCCTTTAAGGAACAACTTATTCCCATCAGTGAATGATACTCATTTGGAAACTGTCAAAATAGTCTGGTAATAAAAGTCTTGTACCGTTATAAGCCACACAAGGGGCCATATTTGACCCAGGCTAACGCTATGTACGACAACATAATTCAAGATATCGTACATCATCGACTGTTCCAGACCAACGTTATGGTAATCGCTCATTTCCGTTGACTGTCGTTCCCGTTGGCTGTCAAAGTATAAAGACTTACCGGAGAGGCTGACGCAAAATAAGCCAACACGTTTTTCAACCGTAGTCATCCTACGATTAAAAGCCTTTCCGCCGCCTAGATTTCACCAATGAAAGGCTAACTTATCGTTAAAAAGATGATTTTGACTAGTTAGAAAAACGTGTGATCATGATGAATCTCGAGTCTTGGCACGACACCGACCAGTTTGAACGACATTTAATGCTTCAGGGGCAGTTCTAAAGACGGTACGTGCTATATCAACAAACTCGCCGAGATGTTGTAAAAGCAGTGTCATCTGCTTTGTTCAGACTGTGATCGTCTCATGCAGCGATATGACACACGCCGCTACTTTAACAATCCACATAACTTCTAGAATCACAAAGCTGGCTATAGTACAAAAACGACATTGACTAAAAAGATCTTGAGGCTCAAATCGTCTAATAAAATGACTTTTAGAGAAAATCAAGAAAATCTGATCTATTTGGGCAAGCGTTGTCAGAAGTCCTTGCGATTCTGCTCTTGATTTGCCGCTTTTATCTTAAGGAGACGAAAGTTTAGTTATTTTGTTCATAATAAAACTTTTATGTACTAATCACAATGTATACTGTAATAAAAGTTTCTTCTTACGTAGGGCAGGGTTGTATTTTGGTGGAACCAATTTTAATAAGGTTTTGTTCGTCAAATCTCCACTCCCCAACAATTGCATACCAATCCTTGGTTACCCCCACAAACTATAGGCTTGGCCGGTACGACCTGATATGCTGAAACATCATCGTGGAGATTAAGCTTTGGTACTTTATCATTTTGTCGCACGTTCTCCTTTTTCTCTCTCCTTTCATATCCTTATTCCATCTCGATTTGTTCTCCCTTTTTCCTTTCTTTACAAGTGACCGTCGTCCTTATACATTCATTTAAATACACCACGCTCATTTCACTCAAAAACAAAAACTCTTCTGATATATTATTGTCATTCTTTTCTCAAGTTTTTTCCAGCCGTTATGAAAAATTTAAGCTTATTGTTTCTTGCGCTGGTCGCAAATTCAGTCCAAGCATTTCCTTTGGAGGAATCCATGAAATTCCAGCTTCAGAGTCGTGATGTCGTTCAAGGACTTGCTAGTCAGGCTTGTACGGACGTATTCATCATTGTCGTTCGAGGTACTGGAGATCAGATACCAAATTCTCAAGTTGATTATTCAGCAAAGGTTGCTTGTGATTCATTGGTAAGTAACGTTAATGATTTAATATTTATATTTGTCGATAGATATCTAATATTCTGGTATTATAGTCTAGTTGTTCCTTGTGGGATTTACCCTATCCGGCTGCGTTGTATGACGGGAATAACCCTGGACTATACGAAGCATCGACCAAGACTGGGACATTCATGTTAGCATCTGCTATAGATGTAAGGTAAACCCGAACATATCATACAAGAAGATGAACTAATTATAATCCCTAGCAATATGCAGGACAATGTCCAAAATCCAAGATTGCAGTCATGGCAATGTCTGGCGTAAGTCGTCGCCTTTGTTTGATCTCTCGCGTGGGAAATCAACTGACGTTATTTCGTAGGGATCCGCCGTTGGTAGTTATACCATGTGTGGAAACGACGCTTATAACCTTGGTCCTTATGCTGGATCTGGTCAAGATCAAGGTATGACCATTTGTCCTTTATCCTCTAATCTCTTACTAATTAGTGTGCTAACTTGTTTGTTTAGTATTCGCCGTCGCTTTGATGGCACCTCCAACTCTTTTCGTCGGCGCTTCATTCTTGTTCACCTATCCTTCTAATGTAATGGGCAAATCTACATATCATGGCGATGCTGGCTTTCCAGATTATTATACTGGTTGTAATAAATGGGAGAGCAAAATGGCTGCTTGGTGTGACGAAGCTGATAATGTTTGTAATTATCAAGCAGGATCTCCGATTTCAGACTTTGGCGATCATGCATATGCTCTTGGGAAATTCCAGTCTAGTGCTGGGGCTTGGGTTGCTTCCAAGTATTTGGCTTTACCACAAGCGGCATTACCACAAGCACCTGTATCAAAACCAGTAACGTCGACTGTCATACCTGTTCCCGCAGTTGTTCCTTCTCCCGTTCAACAAAGTTTACCATCTCCCATTCAACAAAGTTTACCAAGTGTCATTCCTGCTGTCCAGTCAGTCGCCATTGTTCAACCATCCCAAGTTCAGGCGTTACAAACCCAACCTGTAACATCAAATTCATTTCCACCTTCAGCATCAAGTTCACCACAACTCGTTGCTTCAAGTTCCGCTCAAGCCACGCCAACTTCCACCACTGCCGTCCAGTCGAGTGGTGTTTCTTCTCAGGCTGCATTAGATTCACCAGAACCGACCTCGTCCACAAGAACTCGTGCTGGAGGGAAGAATGGATCGGCTGTTGTCGCCACCGTCACAACCGTCAGTACAGAACGTAAAAAATCAGGAATACATGTTGTTACAGAAGTCGTTACAGTCACCGATATTTTTACCAAATATTATAATCCTGCTGTGAACAACTTTCATGGACGTCCTTGATTCAGAAAAGTGGCGGGTTGATTCAAGGGATATACAAGTGTATGATCCAAGAATTTTTTTCAATTCACATCACAGTAAGAATTTTTGATTGGAGGAGTAAGATCTTTATGAACAATACAGCTTTTATTCTACTGAAGATTTTATACTAATCTAATTCCATGATTTAAATTTCATTCAAAACAGATCCATCAAGCGTGATTTCAAAATTTTTAAATTGAATAACAACAGGTTTTCTTCTAATCAGACTGAGATGCTAACACTTGAACGCGGGAGGGATACTATTAGCATGGTTTTGAGAACGCTTAGACTAAAATAAATATTTGCACGTCCTGTCGTGAAAGGTAGGTAGAATCTAGGTTACATACACCTGGCTTCTTTCTTTATTCTGTAGCATCGTTCTCCTTTATAACTCTTATGATCTTTCTGAGGAACACTTCTGTATCTGTATACTCGCAAGCCTCAGCGATTCTTCATACGCTCGTTGTCGAATCAATAGTTTCCCCAAAACAACATTTCCACACTTGAATACCTGCTTCTCCGGCGTTTCTTAGCAAGCTCCATGGCTCACTCTATACCTGCTTATGTTCAAAATTGAAGCTATCGCGCCTATACTGGCCGGATAGAAAGGGACTCAACGAAGTGCTTAACAAGAATAGCACATATGACGAATATCTAGTCATGCCCCATTGAGGCTACGGCTTCGAGGTGCGGCCTATTTGGGCAACCATATCATACCAATTTCTTCGTGCCCAGAGAGATCTTCCACTTAGCTATGGCTTGTAGCTCAACAGAGTCCACGTCAATGTCGCCTTCAGATGACTAAAACGATCAAGCCGAACTCAACATTCCGACCTTTCCTGGATTTGGATACTATTCGCTATCAGAGATAGTACAAGCATTTGACTCCACGAGAATTGACTCGGATTTTTTTTGTTTGATACGTCATTTCCAATGGACACTGATGTTACTGTTGAACTTGATTTTGCATGTTGCGAATCGCGTCAGAAATGCATCGTATGGATATTTTTTTCCTGATGTTCTAGCGTACAAGCCCGAGTTGGAATAATGATACTATCATGGACATTGAAGCCAAAGGCAAGTAAAGAATTCTAAAAGTCAAGTCGTAGGATTTAGGAGTATTTTCTAGAGTTGTAAAACCACGTCAAATTCGATACTAGACCACAAGTTTAAGGTTGGGAGGAAGAGTTCAGAGCACGTTTACTAAGGAGTCCCCAATTGACTTAGGCTTCTTATGAGATTTTACTCTTTCATCAATCAGAAAGTAAGCCTTGAAATATCGACCTAGAAACTGATCAAATTTTTTCATTAACCAGGTCAGGCAAGAGCGACCCTTATCACATATAATATGAGATACCTCGCAATCCAATAAATTCGTCGCCTAAGCATCAAAGGATGGTCAGTGCCTAGTCGTTGAGTTGCAATCATAGATATGGAGTAGGACTTCAGCTTGATTCCCCCCTACAACAAACTGTTACTAGAATCCTACCACAAGTATATCAAAATTTATGGGGTCCTGGGAGAAATAAGTCACTCTTTGGTTGTTTCGGCCTAAACCAGGAAGACACTGTCTCAAAGACGACTTTATTGACATGAAAGGTCCATGGACAGTACCTACTTGATTATGAGTATAACACAGCAATTTCTGAAGAAACATTCCTTCGCTGCGCACTATCGATCAGGACGGAATCATGTTTAGGTCAGGGTTCAATAATAGCCAACCTTACATTGTCAGAAGTAGCTCCCTGTACCAAGCCGCTATATCTTGTGTAAATAATTCAGATAACTTGTGAGCTACATTGAAGGTACAGCTCCGGTATGGACACTGCGGTCAGATTCGTATTTTTGGCAATCAAACTGTAAAATTTCAGAATTGTTAAAAGCTCGCGCGATATATCATGTCAATTTCATCTAAGCTCTCCACAAGCTTATCGCGTATATAGTTGAGCAAGTTGCACCTATGAGCCAAAATGCAAACGAACCGTTGCTGTTAGGTACCGCTTAATTCAAAACACTACAGAAGTCTAGCTTCATCCTTTAGCTTCAACTTCAGCTTGAAAATTGGACAATTTTATTGAATCTAATAATTAAATTAAACTCTAAGTAGGTCGTATCTATTATATAATAATAACTAACATAATTGTGAATAGTTATCACGTGGTTCCGCAATATTATCCGACCGTTAGTTACTGGGATAACTTGCCCTCAGAAATACAACAACCAATTGTGTAGACAAGATAGCATTCGAGATTTTTACGTTTGAGTTTCTATATATCAAAACGATGCCTGCAGAGTCGGAATTCTTCTTAACGGCGTCAGTTACGTACTATTGCCGATCCACAATAGCACGCGCCGGTAGTTCAACGGTATTGCTGTCAATAAACTTGAAAATCTTGGTGGACCAAGAAACCGTTATCGATGTTTGCCGTCCTGCGACCGTTATACGTTAGCCGTTGAAATGGGCTATTGGTGGCGTTTCCAATACAGTATTGGCATTTCGTTTTGAAACATGGTCGGTATCTTGGAGGACCGACCATCGCCTCTGGCAATTACGTAGGAGCCGTTGTCGATCAAGACAGAAGTCTATTATATAATGATGGCGAGCTCTTCTCCACGACTTTCCGGCTCCTCCCTTAAAACAGGGGTCTTTGGTCTGACAAGATTTGAGCATTGAGAAACAATCAAAATGCACTTGACCATCGTAGCCCGAGTTGCGCTCTTTGCGAGCCTTTATCATGCAGTTCTTGCTGATGAAGTCCTCAATCGAAATCCCGATCTTGGAGCAAATCTACCACCTGTTAGAAGTGCCACTATCAGCTCCGCAACCCCTAAGCCTACCAACAGTCAAGCGTTTGTCTCGTCATGGCTTGCAAGTATGTCTTCTGTGCATGCGTCATCCTTAAAGTTGGGTCAAACTACAATACGCAAGACAAGTCTGTCTACGACAAAAACTTCGACCGCTAAAAAAACCACCACTACCACCCGAAAGACGACCACGACAACGTCTAAACGTAAAACCACAACGAAAAAGACGACGACGACTACGAAAAAGAAAACGACAACCAAAGCCAAAACGACTGCTAAGCCAGCGACGTCGAAAGCGAAAGTGAAAGCGAAAGTCGCATCAAAATTATCTGGGAGAGATGTTTTCAGCGCTGGCCAAAGTGAGTCTACACCTTTAAAACGGGACGTGAATACTGGCTGTACCAATCTCGAACCGAATCTTTACAAGTATATTGGCACAGATCAGTCTCCAAGCGGTTATTTGCTAAATCCACTCTTTTCATCCACCGCGTCGGGTAATTGGCTTCCTCCAGCAGGTTACTCGACCGTCTTTACCAACATAATGGGTGCAACTCAGTTGGACAGTTATTTAACATATGTCCAATTAGCTAGCTATGACACGAGTCGATGTGCTGCAGCATGCAACGCAGTTGCAAACTGCCAAAGCTTTAACATTTACTACCTGAGAGCACCAGCATACACTCCAGATCCAAACACTTGTCAGAGTCCGGATGCTCGAGGTTCAATCATTTGTTCCTTATATTCCAACTGGATTGATGCTAGCTCTGCCAACAATACTGGCCAATATCGCATCAATTTCCTCACGACTGTGTCAGGATCAAACGGCTATAATAAAAACCCGCCGCCACCAACATACAACAGCTACAGAGGTCCCGTCGCACTTGTTGGTGCAGTCAATGGGACTTCTTCCACTTATTATCTTGGAAACACTTATTATTCGAGTTTGAATACTTCAGGATGCGCTGCTTTGTGCAATAACCTTACTGCCAGCAATCGAGCAGCTGCTATCGTGCGGGCAATGCAACTTACGTGCCTTGCAATTATTGGAATGTTTGGAACATGACGCTTTCAAATGTCTTCCAGTCCATGTACTGTACACTCTACAGTAGCCAAGTAGTTCTTAACACTGGCGTTCAGAATAATCTTGTAACTGGCACTCCAGCAAAAACCTACAACATGACCTTGTCGTATGGCTACGCTTTATTTCCCCAAGATTTGGGTCTCGTTAATACCACATGGGTCGCAGCCCCTCAAGGGTCATCAGCGACCTGCGCAATACCGTTGCCCAGTACGGCACATCTTTACTAGACAACAACTACATCAGTTACAATGTCGCTTGTAATAACGATATTCTCTATGGCGGAGACCTTACAAACTTCACCTCGACCGATTTCTATTCGTGCTTTGATATGTGCGACAATTATAGTGGCTGTAGCGGTTTCTCATTCGCCTACAACACTTGTTGGCTTAAGAATCTTACCAATTTTTGGCATTGGCCAAGCAATATGACCTCTGGCGGTGTAGACCTAGCCTGGTTGCCGAGTAAGTATGCTGGCTATTTAGCTGGAGCCCCACCTTCCGTCACAAATTACCGAACTCCAGTACCAATGTTTGGTGCGA
>Ga0160427_10002650_pt1 | contig 10726 bp, 7 predicted proteins | sample SolpanmetagenomL_FD_108194 | JGI IMG/M metagenome (GOLD analysis project Ga0160427, IMG submission 108194) | Solar panel surface microbial communities from Lawrence Berkeley National Laboratory, California, USA - L | ecosystem: Engineered > Built environment > Solar panel > Unclassified ...
CAGCTAATTTAAAAAATCAAGCATTTAAGTAAGATATACTTTTTGAGTATGAGCATAACGAATGTTATCTGACTCAAAACAATTAGCGGTGACAAAATATCAAAGCAATTTAACTAATTATTGAATGTTTTTTTACGAATGAGAAAACATTTTGGTCGTCTAAAGAATATCCTCAATGATTTTTGGATCAATTGCAAAACAGTGGTGATCAAGATTAAGAATCTGTGGACTTATGGACAGTGGCTGCGTCACTATGCCTTAATCGCCTCTCTGCCCACAGGGTCCACAAGGTTAACCACTTATCCTGATGGACAACGCACGCGCTTAGCGTAGATAAGCTACTGTGCAGTTAAAGAAGTATCCACCCCGATCCCTGTTGACCACACGCGAACTCTACACACAGCATGATTAATTTTAGCTAAGATACTAATTCTAATGAGCGTTGATATGTTTATCAGCATTTATGAATGTATCAATTAACCTCGTATTTCCTATCTTAGATTCAATTTTTTGATTTCTTTTTTTGAAAGAATTAAGTTTTTGTAGCAATTTATAGTCTTTGTAATATTTCTCTGTTACTTTCTCAAATAATAGGTACACAGATGAAGATTTGAGAGTATTTTCTTGACCGTAATATTGATATAATTTTTTGCACGAGTTAGCAAATTGCTGAAATTCCTCAGTTGGTATTTTAGAAAGTGCTATAGATTGCAAATTGTTAAAACCTTCAGGATCAAAATATTTCTGTCCAATAAGGTTAAGATCAGTTACAAAAATTAAGCTGTTTTTAATATTCTCTTCTAAAATAGGATATCTAGATCCAAGCCTTGAGGTATATGTGTCTGCCTCCAAGTTCAGTAATTTCATGTTACAGCCATATGATGAACTATATATGTTAAGTACTAAAATAGTTATTAAGTTTAAACATCTTAATATCATTAGATATTCCTTTCATTAAAATTATAATTTAGTATTTTTTACAGCATGTGTCATTCCAAATAAAATATCTTCGTAATTGTCTTTGTTATTAAAATTATGCAAAAACTTAAAAAGCTTAAGAGCTTGGTTTGACAAATCTTTTCCAGGATCTTTTAAAAATATTCCACTCAATTTCTCATCAAGCTGACATTTTCTTAGAAACCATTCTTTAACATTGCTGATACCTCTAACTTCAATAACAGCTTCTCCATAATCTTTATCAATTTTGTCATCATTTTTAAAATACCCCATAGAATTTTTTAAATCCAAAAAAATTGGAGGCGATAAAACATCATACAGACTATCAATTTCTTGCAATAATTGATTTTGGTCTTTTGCTAAATCTTCTGTGTTCATGTTATTGTTTATATTAATGCGGTAAAAGTGTTTTGGAGAAGCCACACTTGTCACAGCTAATTGATAATAATGATCAAACAAATTTTGGATAGAAGATTTTTCATTTAACTTAAAATCATCTTTAACATTTCTTAAAAGAGTAGTGCTTATAATTCCTTGAGAAAGTAATCTGTCAACTGCATTTCCAAAAAGAGCTTTAAAGTCGTCAGTTAGGAAATTTTTAAAAAATGATAAATCTAAAATTTTTCCTGATTCTTCAAAAAACTGCTCTGCATAATTTGTTTTGTTAAATAATTTAGGCACCTCAAAAAAATCTTGAAACCCATCATTATCGAGCATAACTTCTTGAAAGTAAGTAGCGTAGTCCTTATCAGACTTTAAATCTTTAAACATGTTTGAAAAAGGGCGGCGTGACATTAAAGGAAGTTTCATTTTTGGATCAACTTGAGCATAGTTTAATAAATTATCTTCAGTTTCTTGAAGAGCTTCTCCATCTTCATCATCAGTTGGCGTCATACAAACAAGTGTGAGAGCATGTAAAAAAACCAATCCGTTTAATTTTTTTTGATACCCTATGGCTAACTGTTGAATAGCCCTGTAATTACAATTATTGATATAATTTGAAAAAGTGTTTTTCAACGGAAGACTGGAATTAAACTGTAGCATGTGGCTAGATTCAAAACCAAAAAGACTATAGTAGAGAGGAATAGTGTACTCAAGTGGATGTTGAATTGTGACTTGTGGAGCATATCTGAAATTTTCGTGATTATCTGGCAAAGTAATATTTTGATCTTGTACAAACTTATATCTATCTTTTTTACGTAGATAACAGTTTGAGTCTGATAAATTTTGTTCAACAAGAAGAAGCCAAGAATCGAATGTAACTTGTTTTTGTTCAATAAGTATCTTTTTCAGAATATCAAAATTTGATATGATGCTATCAATACATTGTTGTAAGTCTGTCTCTTCATCATTAGAAAATGGACGTGTCACAAACTCTATATCGTTCGTATCAATAACAAGGTGCCAAAGCTTTTGATCGTTTTTAATGCTTTTAATAGAAAATAAGATTTGTTTTTGAATGTTATTATCATCTTTTGCCCAAGGACAGAGTCCACTTGATTCTTGGAACTCAAACCCAATTTTAAATGGCATTATTTTGAGAGGGGATTGATTAGAATCATGTTCCTCATTAGTTGATCCCCAACATGACATAGATAAGTGTAAGAGGAGTGAAAAAATAGATATATATTTATATAATCTTGTCATTTTTACTTAAAATTTGTCAGTTATGCAGCATAGATACACTATTTTGACACTGAATGTAAATATAATTGAGTCATATTATTAATATATTTTAACTTTTAAAATTAATTTTTTTGTGATTTAGGTCAGCAAGGTAGCTACATGTCGAGACATTTCATCTATTTCCCAGTCTCACGCTGTCAACTACAATATAACCGTAAGAAGTTTATACCACTTGCCTCTTTTGTTAATATTCGCCTTATCCCAGAAAAGTACCTTATCTATCAAGCACAAGTTGCTGATTACGGCTTAGCGCCTTGGCTATCAACACTGGTCACCTCGTGAACAAAAATAATTAACCGTTTAAGACATCTACAATGTCCCAGATATTATTTTAGACTTGGTAACGAGTCCAACAGATTTGATATAGGTTGTTAATCGTCTTAATATCATAACGGTGCTGGTGCCATTGTGTTTGCGGACAACCCAACAGTGCAACGATGATGTGGTTATTATCAAGTCGCTGGACCTGACACAATTGCAAAGGTTGGCTGAACAAGGACGGGTTGTTTACTCGCTGCTCACGGTAATGGTGGTTTTTTAACTTATTGTTTGATGGTTTAGTATGATCTGAGCGATGTGCCGCTTGCAAATCCACTAATGCTAAACACACCTGTCCCACACTTAAATCCTCTACCCTCACAGCAATACCTCCAACAAAATCACCTTTAGTGAGGTGAAGGGTGGCATAATCTTGATCCACCATCATGACTTGGGCATTGTCATTGTTGCGCATAAAGGCATCGACTTCACTTTGAATCGGGTTCAAAGCAGTGTTCTGGTGAACTTGGTGTTGGTTTGAGGATGTATCAACGCTATAGGCGCTCATCTGTTGAGGGCGATCTGTAATCATTGTTGGCGCAACACCTTGACCTGTCAATAGCCACGCTTCATCAACTAATAAACCTTCTCGGCCAAACGTGCTCATGAGTAGATGCAGCGATCTGTTAGATAACTGACACTCGGTATTCTCCCAAGACCGCAGCGTTGAAAAGCTGATATTATGCTTAGCACATAGTTTAGGGCGTGACAGACCACATAGCGTGCGTAGCGTCTTAATGCGATCTTGCAGTGTCTCTGTAGGTAGAATTTTCTCTGAATTCTTTTTTTTCTTATTTTTCTTAGAATTTTCATTTTTTTTAGATTTCTTGCCATTTTCGTCTTTAAAAATTGAATCCAGTTTTATGTCATCTGCATTATGACGATTAAGCTGATCTTTAGTGTCGATTTTTGCATCAACTTTGTTGTCATCAGTGGGTTTCTTTGGTTTTCTTGAGAACAGTTTCATGGCAATCAGTTAGTTATTAATATCGTATTAATGTAATTTAAAATCATAAATAAAACATTAAAGAACATTTTTATGTTGACTTATGTTCTTATCTTTTGTTATACGTTCCTTCAGTTTACACCAACTTGTGTGCTTAACCAAGGTTCAGATAATTTAGGTGGTGTATATAAGTAATTTAATAGAGGCTTTTTGTTATTAACATGGAAACAACCCCAATCGTTCCCCCAATATTATCAGCGCAACATTTCTCTAAGTTAGATCAAACTATTATTAATTTAATTATCCAACAAGCTTTTTTGAAGTTAACTAGTAATACAGCCTATTTAAATGTTCTGAACTATTGCTTAGAGCGTATGGAACAATTGCATGACGTCCGTATTGTTGTCATTGATCATATTACAACGCAAGACAATCGCTTTGCTTTCTCAACTGACGAATTAACTAAAGCAAGTACAAACGATGTGCAATTAACTGACGCCCGGTTCAAGGCCCATTACTTCTCTTGTACATCAAGCCAGCTTGAGTTAGCGTGTCAGATCTCAAGTGATAACCTATCTTATTTAAATAAATGCTTGGATCATCCCCTTACGAATATATCAAGTGCAGACAGTATTTTATATAAGATCATTCATAAGGGTTGGTTAAAGAAACGTCAGTTTAATCATGACACCCTGTCTAGTGAATCAGAGCAAGCAAACAAGTCAGGGTTATCACATCAAGATGATGTGCTAGCAGCAGAACCAAAAAACTATTACCGCCTCGACTTTATTCAACTGCAGCATGATTTACAAACGATTGGCTATGATTTGATGATTTTGAGCGCCCCTTGTAACGACGATACGGCATTGCAAACGCGCACCGCAAAGGATGGCATACAGGTGGGCTAGTTTGCCACATCAACAAGTTTCAATCACCCACATGGTGATGACATGCCTGCGGGCATGAGAGTTTCACAGCACTGCTATGAAAACTGTTTTCCTGTTCAGTTATTAATAGCAGTGCTGCTGAAAAACCGGATCGCTTTAACCATCCTGTTTAGAGGGATCCGGCGTTATTATCGCTCTTCTTAACTTAAGCCGTCTTGATAGGTAAACTATCTTGGCGGCATTTTTTATTATTATTGTTCTGTGCTATAGCCCATATCAATTGATGAAAGCAATTAAAATGATTAAAAATATCAATCAAATTTCATTCAATTTTACACTAAAAAATAATTTACAGCCAAAAAACTAATAAGTTTTATAGGATCAATAGGCTGATAAACTTCTTTAAATCGTCCCTGAAGCATTTGTTTTGGTTAAGACATGCCACCACATTTTGTATAATAAACCATCACTCTGTGCTCATTTAAAAGATTTATTTTTATTCTGATTTTTTATATTCTCAACTATCCTTATCCACTCAAGTGTCACTAAGCTATTCATCCACCATCATTGACGCCTTACAACAATTTATTTAAATTTTGTAAGTTTTGCTGAATGCGCACTTATACGCCAATTTCATTTTGACGATTTTTTGAATGAAAATAGGTTAATATTTGGACCCAAAATTATTATATATTTTCTATTGAAAAATGAATAACCATACACAAAACATTTACAAAAAATTAGATACATAGGCTAACTTTTTCTTGAGAATCTTTATTGACTTTTCAATAAGTTAGCGTTAGCTGTGATCTTATAAAAATAATTATGTTAAGAAGAATGACCATACTTTTAAAGGCCTTTTTATGCCTATTTTTTTTGCTGCAAAATTTACAGGCAGAAATAATAAAAATTACTCTTCCCTTTCAAGTTGCAAATGATAAAGATTTACAAAATATGGAGCAAAAAGCCAGCATATTGCCTGAACCAAAAGTTTATGGTGAGATGATAAGTTTTTCATATTATACTGATGTGATTGATCTAATTATGTTAGCGTCCTCAGAAACAAAAAATTGCCGTTATTTTATTGAAAATAATATTTTTAAAGATTTAAAATCTTTCAACAAAATTTTAGACATTGGGACAGGAAGCGGTGAATGTTCACAACTAACAGCTCAATTATTTAAAAAAGTAACCTTAGTTGATCCTTCTAATGTCGCACTTGATAACCTAAATTTTAGCCAGTTAAAAAATTGTAAGGAATTGATCAAAATAAATTCGACGTTTCAGGAAGCTCAAAATCTAGATAAAGATTATGACTTAATTGTTTTCGCACATGTTTTTTATTATATTCCGCCTGAAGATTGGATAAAAACAATTGAAAAAGCATATAATTTGCTTGCACCTAAAGGTGCCATTTTTATTGTTTTCAATAGAGGGGGTACACGAGAACAGCTTGTGCAGCATTTCGGTGCCCAAGTAAACTCTTTCGACAATTTTGCTGAACAGCTATTGATGAAATACCCGCAAGCAAAAATCTATATTTCAAATGAAACAATTACAACACGAAGTTTAAAAGCTACAAAGCAACTTTGTGGGCTTTTTTTAAAAGATGTTAACATTACAGCTAATACCAAAGAAGTTGAGAATTATATTAATAAAAATTTTAAAAATAATAATGGTTTCATGGCAACAATGGAACAAACCTTTATCAAGATAGATAAAATTTGATCTTAGTTTAAATGATTTTTAATTAATTAAGCATTACTTTTAAACTTAATGTTACTAAAGGTATGCCTATTTTTAATAAATTGTTTCTGCTAAAAAATCACTTTAATAAACAAGCCAAATTAAATGAAATTTATTTTCGATTTTTTGGATGGTTTTTGATAATTACCTATCCAGGATACTATTTTTATAATCAATTTTTTGCCATTCCTCATGGTTTTGAGTTGCCATTTTTTAGGCTATTCATTGCTTTCTTAGGAATATATTTTGTCATTTATCAATCCAAATATTGTTTTGGAAAAAAATATGTATGCTTTATATGGTATTTTACACTGATTGCTGCATTACCTTTTTTCTTTTTCTTTATGCTTTTACAAAATCCTGACTCTAATATATGGCAAATTAACTGCCTGTTTGGACTCATATTATTAACCGTTTTCGTAAACATTTATGAATTTTTATTATTATTTTTGATAGGCGCTGGCCTATCTTATGTAATAACCTTAATCTTAAACCCTAATTTTATAATACCTAGCTATCTTACCCCTGTCATTCAAACATATTTTGAACTTATCATCTACTTTCTCATTTACTCTCAAAAAAAGAAAAGAATTGAACTTGAAACAATACAAAATCTTAGTGCTCAGAGTGGTGCAATAGCTCATGAAATGCGCACGCCTTTAGCAAATGTGCTTATGAGCAGCTCAATATTGAAGAAGTCAACGGATGAATTACAGAAATTAATTAACCAACCTATTAACGAATATACTGCCTTTTTGAAAAACGAAATTAATGAAATAACAGAAGTGTCAAATCGACTATCAAGAATTGCTAAAAGTAGTCAAAACCTGATCAATTTATTATTGGCTAATTTAAAACAAGATCTAAATCATTACTCCCACTCTAATCTTTCAATGGCGGATTCATTAAATTACATTCTTGAAGAATTTGCTTTTAAGCCCAAGGAGCAAGCTAAAGTTCATATTAATGTTATTTCAGATTTTAAGTTTCAAGGTAATCTTGAATTAATAACGCATATCTTTTTTAATCTTTTAAAAAATAGTTTATATTTTATTCATGCTGCTAGAAAAGGCGAAATCTTTATTACGATTGATCAAAATGAATTTGAAAACAAGATCATTTTTAAAGATACAGGACCTGGCATTGCAGCGTCGCAACTTCCTCATTTGTTTAAACCCTTCTATTCGCAAAGACCGCATGGTACGGGAATTGGTTTATCTTTTTGCAAAAAAGCAGTTGAAAACATGAATGGTAGAATTGAGGTACAGTCTATCTTAGGTGAGCACACTACTTTCACCATCCGTTTGCCAAAAATTAAGGATGCTTTGATAGAATAAACCCAAGTATTAAAACTATTAGGATCTCCGCATGTCGCCAGTTTTACCCCTTTTTCATTCTACTAAGGTCATTTTTATTGATGATGATGCCGACACATTAGATTTTTTGGTTAAACTGTTAAATCTAAAAAATAAACCACATCAAACTTTTGATAACCCTGCTCAAGGACTTGAATATATTAATGCTGACACTTACCGCCAAGAACTGGTTGAGCGTCTAGTGGTGCCCAATGATGAGGAAGAGTTTTGTTATCAAAGTGATGCTATTGCTCATGAGCTATTTAATCAAGAGCGCTATGACCAAATCTCTGTCCTGGTGGTCGATTACGATATGCCGGGTATGACCGGCCTAGAGGTATGTGCGCGTATTCATAACCCTTTTGTTAAGAAGATCCTGCTCACAGGAGCTGCAGATGAAAGTTTAGCCATTGATGCTTTTAATAAAGGATTGATCTATCAATTTATCCGTAAACAAGATCCACAGTTTATTGAGAAATTGCAGGACGCTATCAAAACAGCTCAACAACAGTATTTTCAAGAAATATCAGAATTACCTGTACGTATCATGGCAGCACGCTATGATTCCACAGCTTTAGTGGATCCAGCATTTAAGATCCATTTTGATCATATTGTTAACAAACACCGTATCATAGAATACTACCTCGTAGAAGCGATGGGTAATTTCATTATGATTGACGACCAGCATCAGGTCCATTGCCTCATAACGTTGGATCAAGGCTTGGTGGAGGTTTACCTTAACTGTAAATCTTCTGAGACATTATCAGCCGAACAGATTACAGCTATTGAGCAGAAAAAGCTGGTGCCATGCTACTACGATCCCTTTAATCAATTTGGGTTTGAGAATCCTCAGCTTAGTCAATATTTGCATAAACCGATAATCGTTCAAGGCGCACAGCGCCCCTACTACTGCGTGTTTGGTCAAGGATTCTTTCCAGTTGACCCTAATGACCTTGTGCTACGGTAATCCTCAAAGACTAAATCTCATGGCATTCATAAAAAATTATCTACGCATAATTGGACAACGATTTACACATAATGAAAATATAGTATTTGGATTCTAAGTTTTAGCAGCTTGATTTAGTCATCGCTAAAGCCATTTACACTAAAATGTACAACATTTTACCGGCGATCTGCCTATCCTGCGTTGAATATTTTATCGCTAGCTCTCTAAAATATACGTCGCATTTATTTTAAAGGAAATTCAGTACTAAGTATCATGATTTGACACAAGGTAAATGGTGAGAAGATTTTAATAATTTTAGTAACATCCTTTTTCAAATAGGGAGCCTGACCACGTTATGAGTAAGATGGTCACGCTCCTCATAATATTTAGATTGGTACTAATTGGTATCAATCCAGGACATCAATTCAGCCCTCTCTTTTTATTGAGCTCTGCCAGCTGGTGGGATAACTGGTTTAATTGATCTTGCACTTCTTGCTGACGGGCCTTGAGCATCTGGGGCTCATCTTGGCCAAAGTGCTGTGTTGCCAACAGGTTGCTTAAGTAAACCTCAAAGTGCCACCAGGGGTTGAGTGTGCGCCCTCCTATGCGCTCCATCGTGCGCCATGTTTGTGGATTAAAGTTCTGTGCGCAGTTCGCATAGCGCCATGTGGTGTCCTCCTTGTCTCCCGATGTTATCATGGCCTCAAACTGTTGCTGATGATAGTTAAGCAGGCCTGGGTCCCTTCCCTGCAGGATATTATCCACCTGATCTTGCACTGCCCACCGCCTGGTATGGTTAACGTCAGCGTGCAAGGTCTCTTGATTGCGCTTAATCTCTTGGATACGGCCTATGATTTCACCACACTGTTGGCTAATGGCAAATTCTTGCGCCGTTAGAGATAACTGGCGATCACCTGTACTGATTCTGTTATGTTGGATCTTAAAAATGTTCTGAGGCTTAAGTCCCCATTTTAGGTAAACACCGCCCTTGAATGTAAATGCTTTACCCTCCCCCATGAGAAATTTGGATGTGGCGATCTTTTTGCAATAGTCCTGCCACTGCTGCAACTGACCATTGAAATGATAGCTTAGAACCTGTTCTAGCTCATTCAGCAGGCCTGCTGAGATATAACTGAGTTTTGGATTACCCACCCTATCTTGCCAGATTTTAATCATCTGTCGTCCAATATGATTTTCTTGATTATAATTTTCCATCATAGATTCCTTTTCTTTTTCTTTTAATGAAATGGAAAGTGAACGTTTTCTGCGAAAACCTTTAAGAACGCGTATTGAGGAATCCGGGTTTTGCGGTTTCCTAGATTTGGTATTTGGTGCAATAAAAGCGTTATCAGCAGGTAAATCAAGCTTTCCTAAATTAACGTCATCGTATTGTTGATCATCACAGTTTTTTCTATCACCTATGGCATCATTATCGTGCATAGCGTTAATAGCGTCATCGTTGTGTATGTCATCGGTAGTATAGTCATCATCACAATAGTCATTATCTTGATCTGGAAAATGATCTGCGCGCACGGTGGTGGGAAATGTGGGTAGTTCTAGAGCCGGTATCTCATGAGTTGAACTGGCTTGGTCTGTATGCAATCCATCGTGTGTATCTTGGACAACTGGTTGTGGTGCTGATTGAAAGTACTGACTTGATGCTAAACGGGCTTGTTGGCTCTGGTCTTGGTAATGGGGGTTTTTGAGAAAAAAGGTTTGCCGGGTTTGGCGGTTATAATAACTAGCATAAGCATAACCTCTAAAGACAGTATCATTTTGTACCGCTTGGCGGTATAGACTCAATGATTTATAAGCGATACCAATCTTGCGAAAGCATCTTGCAAAGGTATCAGCAGAGATACCCAGCTCCGCACTCCAACTATCG
>Ga0160427_10002651_pt1 | contig 10724 bp, 9 predicted proteins | sample SolpanmetagenomL_FD_108194 | JGI IMG/M metagenome (GOLD analysis project Ga0160427, IMG submission 108194) | Solar panel surface microbial communities from Lawrence Berkeley National Laboratory, California, USA - L | ecosystem: Engineered > Built environment > Solar panel > Unclassified ...
CGAAGTAGTGCTCGCGCTGCCGACGCAGCTGTTCGGGCGTGGGGTCGTCGAGATGCACCACGGCGTCATGATCGTTGTCGAGATGCTGCATGCGCAGCTTCTTCAGCGGCGTGGGTTGGCTGTCGATGTCGGCGCGGTCGATGATCGCCACGGGCAGGTTGCGGTCGGCATACAGCGCCAGCACATCCGCGGTGGGGTCATACGGCGGGTGCGGCCCGGGGATGCCGATCTCGAGGAAGAAGGGCTCGGTGCCGCGCCAGGTGTCGATCCAATGGCACGCGAGTCCCGGCACGAAATTGTCGGAATGCAGCTCCGGCGGCGCGTTCCAGACGAAGGCGCCAAGGCTGGTGCCGTAATCGTCGCGGCGGCGATAGGTGATGCGGCTGGGCTTCTCAACGTCCTTGATGAAGAACGCTTTGTCCCAGTTGTCCAGGAAGTAGGGCAGCTTCGGGTTGGCGCGATCCTTGTTCTCGACCACGTGGCGCTCGTGGAAGCCGTAGGACGCCTCGAACGGCGAGGTGTGCATCTTGCCGACGTTGACGCAGTGATAGCCGCTATCGGCCAGCTGGCGGACCCAGGTATGGGTCCAGCGCTCGTCGTTGCGAAAGACGCCCGTGGTGTGCGGATACAGCCCGGTGAACAGGCTGGCGCGTGACGGCGCGCAGGAGGGCGACGTGACGTACATGCTCTCGAACAGCACTCCTTCGCGGACGAGGCGGTCGAGGTTCGGCGTCAGCATATAGTCGAAACCCGCGGCTGCGATCGTATCGAAGCGCTGCTGGTCCGTGATGACGAAGACGATGTTCGGGCGCGCGCTCATGCGGACACGAACATCTTGCTGTCGTACCACTGCGAGGGTGGTAGCGCTTCCTTGAGCGTGCCGAACGACTTGAACATGTCGTTGAAGTTCTGGAACCAACCGTCGACGGTGCCGTCCTGCGTGAGTTTTTCCAATTCGGTGGACCTCAGTAGCTTGACCGTCTGGGCCAGCGCCCGGACGCTGTCGATCGGCGCGCCGAGCATCGCCGCCGAGAGCTCGACCGAGCGCTCGACATTGGCGGCCCGGTAGTCCATCGCTCGCTTGAGCACGCGCACGAAGCGGCGGGCCAGCTCCGGATTGCTCTTCAGCGTCTCGTCGCGCGCCACGAACGTGTTGGGAAACGAGATCTTCGGGTAGAAATCCTCGTCCGCCGACAGCTCGTGTAGCCCCGGCACGCGGCGCTTGATGATCTCGATCAACGGATACCAGATGCCCGCGCCGGCGATCTGCTTGGACGCGATGGCCGCCACAATCGTGCTGGGGTCCATCGGCACTATGTCGATGTCAGCGACAGTCATGTTGGCCTTGGCAAGCGTGAGCCGCAGGATCATCTCGCCGGACGTCCCCTGCGGCACGCCGACCTTCTTGCCCCGTAGATCCTCGATCTTGGGATACTCCGGCAAGGAGATGACACGGTCGCTGAATGTCAGCAGATTGACCGCGACCACCTTGGTGCGCCCGCTGGCCGGCAGCCAGAGCGCGCCCGGACCGATAGCGCCGAAATCGAGGCTGCCCGCGCCCATGGCCTGGATCTGGATCGGGCCGTTGGTGAACACCTTCACGTCCGGCACCAGACCCTCAGCCTCCCACAGCTTCTGGTCCGCCGCGATCGCCGGCAGGCTGGCGTTCTGGTAGTCGGCGATGTAGCCGAGCCGGACGATGTTGCCGGCGGCGCGGGCGCGCCGGCCGATCAGCGCCGGCGCGGCCAGCGCCGTCGCCGCGATGAGGTGTCGCCTGCTCAACATGATGCGGTGTTCCTCGGCTCGTCTTGGCGCTTATAGACGGCGCGCCAGACTTGGTTGCGGATGGCGGTGAACGCGTCGGAGAGGCGTATCTCCTCCGTGCGCGGATAGGGCAGGTCGACTTGGATGATGCGGTCGAGCCGGCCGGGTCGCGCGGCCATGACGACGACGCGGTTGGCCAGGTAGACGGCCTCGTCTACGTCATGGGTGATGAACATGACGGTGCGGCGCTCCTGCCCCCAGGCTTCCAGCAATCTGTCCTGCAGCCCCACGCGGGTGAGCGCGTCTAGCGCGCCGAACGGCTCGTCCATCAGCAGGATCTTCGGGTTCACGGCATAGGCGCGGGCGATGGCGCAGCGCTGCTTCATGCCGCCCGACAGCGTCTTCGGCAGCGCGTCGGCGAAGTCGGTGAGGCCGACGAGGTCCATGAAGTGGTCGGCGATGCTGCGGCGCTCCACCTTGCCCTTGCCGGCGATGCACAGGCCAAACTCGACGTTCTGCCGCACCGTCAGCCACGGGAACAGCGCGTATTGCTGGAAGATGATCCCCCGTTCCGGCCCGGGTCCGTCGACCCCCGCATCGTCGACCAGGACCCGGCCGCTCGTCGGCTTCAGCAGCCCAGCGGCGATGTTCATCGCCGTCGACTTGCCGCAGCCGGACGGCCCAACCACGGTGATGAACTCGCCGTCGGCGATGTCTAGGTCAAAATGCTCCAGCGCCGCGAAGTCGCCGAACCGGGCCGACACGTCCTGAAACGAGATCTTCGGCGTCATGCCCGCTCCTGCCACGCCGTCAGCCGCCGTTCGACGCTCTGCAGGATGCGGTCCATCCCGAGACCCAGCACGCCGATGGCGATGAGGCAGACGAACAGCATCGGCAGGTCGTAATAGAGCTGCGCCTGCTGCATCCGAAAGCCGAGGCCTGATTGCGCCGCGATCAGCTCGGCCGCCACCACCGTCGCCCAGGACGAGCCGAGGCCGATCCGCAGGCCCACCAGGATGAACGGCACCGAGGCGGGAATGATGACGCGGGCGAAGACGGTGCCGTCTTTGGCGCCGAGCACGCGCGCGGCGTTGATCAGCGTGCGATCGACGCTGATGACGCCGCCATAAACCGCGATCACGCTGGAGAGGAACGCCGCCAGGAAGATGACGAAGATTTTGGGCACCTCGCCGATACCCATGGTGACGATGGCCAGCGGGATCACGGCGAGCGGCGGGATCATGCGGAAGAACTGCACGTAGGGCTCGATCAGGCGGCGCGCGATGGCGTACCAGCCCATCAGGAACCCGATTGGGATGGCGACCGCCGCCCCCAGCACAAAGCCGGTCAGCACTCGGGCCAGGCTGGCCAGAGCGTCGGCCCCCAACTGGCCGGATCGTACGGAATCCCAGCCGCGCACCGCGACCTCGACCGGACCCGGCAGGCCGACCAGGTCGCTGGCGCTGAAGCCGGCCCAGATCAGCAGGCCGAGCGCCAACGAGAGCAGGTTGAGGGCAAGCCGCCCCGCGCCGCTCAAGGCACCAGATCCATTTCGAACTCGACCAGATCGCCGCGATAAGTGACCTCACCCAGATAGATGACGGTGTCGTCCGGCGCGCGGAACACCCGACGCACGAAGGCGACCGGCGCGCCGAGCGGGATGCCGAGATGGGCCGCGATGTCGGCGTCGGCGCCACCGATGGTCAGATTCTGCTGCGCCTTCGCGATCGTGACGCCAGGCAGGCTCGCCAGGATCGGGATCATCACCTCGCGGCGGAACCGCTGCGGAGCCAGGTGGAAGATGCGGCCATCGAGGTAGATCGCGATCACGCAGTAGGGCACCCCATCGCGCAGATGGATACGGCGCATGAAGGTGTAGTCCGGTGCCGGCCGACCGTCGCGCTCACTCAGCCGCGGCAGGGCGACACCCTCGGTGAGGTTGAGCAATTGCGGTTCGTCGCCGCGGAGCATGTCCACCAAGCTGTGCAGGCTGGTGTGCACCGACAAGCGGCGGCCGGCCCCGGGGGCGGCGAGGACGAACGTGCCACGCCCCCGTCGCGACTCCAGCAGCCGCTCCTGCTCGAGCAGCGCAATCGCCTGCCGCACCGTGACGCGGGCGACGTTGAAGCGGTCGGCGAGCTCGGCTTGCGACGGAAAGCGATCGCCCTCGTGCCACACGCCGTCGGCGATCTGGCGCCGCAGCGCTTCCGCCAGTTGCGCATAGAGCGGCAGCGGATGCGCGCTGGAGAGTGCGGGACGATCGGCAGCGTGGATGCTCGTCATCGGTGCCTGAGCGTGACGCCCGTGTCCGGGTCGAACAAATGGACACGCGCTGGGTCGATGCCGAGGGTGAGCGTGTCACCGGGCCGTGGTCGGGTCTCGGGCGGGACGCGGGCGACGTAGCCGGTTCCGGCACAGCGGAAATGCACCAGCGTGTCGGAGCCCAGCGGCTCCACCAGATCGATGCCGACGACGAGCCCGGGCGATCCGGCCGGCACCGGCAGCATGGTCTCCGGGCGCACCCCGATGGTGACGGCGTCGTGGTCGACGCATCCCGGCAAAGCGAGGCGGGTGCCATCGGCCAGCGTAGCCACGCCGTCCTTCAGGCTGGCCGGGAAGAAGTTCATCGACGGCGAGCCGATGAAGCCGGCCACGAAGCGGTTGGCAGGCTGCTCGTACACTGCCTCCGGCGTGCCGACCTGCTGGATCCGGCCAGCCTCAAGCACGACCAGCCGGTCGGCCATTGTCATCGCCTCGACCTGGTCATGGGTGACGAAGATCATCGTCGTCCGCAGCGTCTGCGAAAGAGCCTTGATCTCCGCGCGCACCTGGCCACGCAGTTTGGCGTCCAGGTTGGACAACGGCTCATCGAACAGGAACACCTTCGGCTCCCGCACGATGGCGCGCCCCATCGCCACGCGCTGCCGCTGTCCGCCGCTCAACGCCTTCGGGCGACGATCCAGCAGCGCCTCGAGCTGCAGCATGCGCGCCGCCCGGTCCACGCGCTCGGCGATCTCGGCGCGCGGCAGGTTCCGCATCTCCAGCCCGAACGCCATATTCTGCCGCACCGTCATGTGCGGATACAGCGCGTAATCCTGGAACACCATCGAGATGTCCCGCTGCGCCGGCGGCACCGAGTTAACCCGGCGCTCGCCGATGAACAGCTCCCCCGCAGTCGCCGTCTCCAGCCCGGCGATCATGCGCAGCAGCGTCGATTTGCCGCAGCCGGACGGGCCGACGAACACGACGAACTCGTGGTCCTCGATCACCAGATCCAGCGGCGGGATCACCTCGGTCGTGCCGAAGCGCTTGACGACGCCCTGAAACCGGATCGAGGCCATCAGCCCTTCACCGCGCCCATCGTCAGCCCCGAGATCAACCAGCGCTGCACTGCCGCGGCCAGCAGCAGCGGCGGCAGCGCGATCAGCGTGGCCGCCGCCATCAGCCCGCCCCAGTCGGTCGAGCCCTCGCCCACGAAATTGAACGCCGCGGCGATCAGGGTCTTGGTCTCCGAATTGGCCAGCACGAGCGCGAACAGGAAGTAATTCCAGGAAAACACGAAGGCGAGGATCGACGCCACAACCAGCCCAGCGCTCACCAGCGGCAGCGCGATCCGCCACAGGCTGCGGATGATGCCGCAACCATCCACCTGAGCCGCTTCGAGCACCGAGCGCGGGATCGCGTCGAACGACGGCAGCAACACCCAGATCACGATCGGCATGGTGATCACCGCATGAGTCAGGATCAGCGCCCAATACGAGCCGATCAGCCCAAGCTCCCGGAACATCACGTACCACGGCAGCAGGAACAGCGTCCCCGGCGCCATCCGCGCCGCCAGCGTCAGCAAGGCGGGCCAACTGATCCGGGTGAGCGAGACGACGTAGGCCGACGGCACCCCGAGCACGATGCCGAGCACCGTCGATCCGATCGTCACGATGAGGCTGTTGCGCGCGTAGTCGATAAACGGCGTGGTCCCGAGCAGATGGACGTAATTGTCCAGCGTCGGCGCGAAGATCAGGCTGGGCGGGTAGGCCGTGACGTCCTGCGACGACTTGAACGACGACAGCACCATCCAGCCGAGCGGCGCCAGGATGACGATGCCGATGATGCCGAGTTGCACCACCGTCAGCAGACGGAGCCAGGCCGGGCGCTCCATCTACCACGCCACCGCGTTGCGCATCTGGTTTAGCAGCAGCACCGCGCCCAGCACGATCGCCGTCAGCGTGACCGCGAGCGCCGCGGCATAGCCGAACTGGAAGAACTCGAACCCGACGCGGAAGCCGTAGATGTTGAGTGTGTTCGACGCGTCGTTCGGGCCGCCCTGGGTGGTGATGTAGATGATGTCGAAAAACCGCAGCAGGTCGACGCTGCGCAGGATGGTCGCAGTGGCCAAGGTCGGCAGCAACAGCGGCAGCGTGATGCGGCGGAAGGTGCGCAGCCCCGAGGCGCCGTCGATCTGGGCCGCCTCGTAGACGCTGGCCGGCAGCGATTGCAGCCCGCCCAGCACGATCAGCGCGACATAGGGCGCCCACTGCCAGGTATCGATCAGCGCGATCGTCGGCACCACCCATTGCGGCGAGGCGAGCCAATCCGACGGTGGCAGGCCGACGGATTGGAGCAGGTAGTTGGCCGCCCCAATCGAGGGGTCGAGCACGACGAGGAACATCATGCCCGCGACCACCGGCGGCAGCATGAACGGCGAGATCAGCAGCGCGCGCAGCGGCCCCGGCATCCGCTTGGCGTTGAACAACAGCAGCGCGAGATAGGTGCCGGCCACGAGCTGCATCACCAGCGAAACGACATACAGCACTAGGCTGACGCGCAGGCCGCTCCAGAACACCGGGTCGGCCAGCATGTGCGCATAATTGGCTGCGCCGACGAAGCTCTGCCCGCCCCCGAGCTGCACCTTCTGGAAGCCGAGCCAGACCGTGTAGCAGAACGGGAACGCGATCAGCGCCAGGGTGAACAGGATCGCCGGCGCGCCGAGAACGGCCAACTCCGCCCGCGCCTTCCCGCTGCTCGGGATCATTGGCCCGCGATCAGGGCGTCCAGGCTGCGATCGGCATCGGCGCAGGCCTGGTCGACCGTCTTGGCCGCCAGCAGTACCTCGTCGACGGACTGCCCGATCGGGCCGCGCGAGGCCGGGTTGGCGACGATCGGGAAGCCGATCTCGGAGCTCCCGGTACGGGCGATCGCATCCACCGCATTCTGCCATTCCTGGCGGATCGGCTTGGCGGCTATGAAGGCCTTGTAGTCGGGGTCCTCGGCGATCTTGGCGCGGGGTGCGGCGATACCGTCGCGCGCCAGTTCCGCCTGCATCGCCGGGCTGGTCGCCCACTGGACGAGGTACCAGGCCGGCGCTCGCTTGGTGCTGAACGGTGAGATGGAGAGGCCCCAGCCCAGCCCAGTCGGGACGCTGCCGCCAGGACCCGGTGGCAGCACGGCAATGGCGGTGTCGGCCTCGCGGGCGCCGCCTTCCATCATGGCGGGGAACTCGTTGGTCGATTCGAACGCGATAGCAGCCCGCCCGGTGCGGTAAAGCGAGCTGATCTGGTTGAACGTGTAGTTCACCACGCCGGGCGGCCCGTACTCCTTGAGTAGTCCGGCATACAGTCCCAGTGCAGCCTTGTTCGGGGCGGAGCACAAATCGGATTTACCGTCGCGCATGTATCGCCCACCCATGTTGTGGACGAAGTTGCTGTAGGTATAGGCGAGCGCGTCGCGCAACCCGCGCGAGACGAAGGGCGTCATGCCGGGATTACAGGCCTTAATCGCCTTGGCTGCGTCCGGAAATGCGTCGAGAGCGGTCGGGAACGCTACGCCGCATTTGGCGAAGACGTCCTTGCGGTAGTAGATCACCGGGCCTTCGACGTTGGTGGGTATGCTGGTCAGCTTGCCGTCGATTGTGGCGGCCTGGACCAACACCGGGCTCAACCCGGCGAAGTCGTAATCCGGCGACGCATCCGCCTTAAACGCTCCGAGATCGGTATACCAGCCAGCCCCGGCGAACTGCGCGCCCTCGCGTGAGACGAGTGTCATGAACACGTCGACCTCGTTGCTCCGAGCGTTCAGCACCGTCACCAAACGCTGGCGCATCTGCTGTTCCTGATAGGTATCGACCTTTACCGTCATTCCGGTGAGTTTCTCGAACTCGGCCTTATGCTTGGCAACGGCGTTGCCGACCGCGTTGTTGTTGGCCAGGAACGTGATCGTCGTGCCTTTGTATTTGGTCCAATCGAAGTCCGCCGCCTGCGCCTGCGGCACGCGAGCGGCAACGAGCGCCGCCAGGGTCAAAGCGCGGACGGCTGTCGATGCCGGCATGCGGCAGTTCCTCCCAAATGCCCCGCCGCCCCCGTAGGCTTCCTGACGGGTTGTCCTATTTATAAGAACAGTTGATGCACTGATAATTGGGCCGTCGAGGCCCGTCAATCGCCGAACACGTGTCGGTCGAGGAACGCATTGCGGAACTTGCCGCCGGGATCCGCCCGTCGGACAAGCGCGCGAAACTCATTCATCCGCGGGTAGAGCGCAGCAAGGCGTTGGGCACGCGCATGCATCACCTTTCCCCAGTGCGGTCGCCCCCCGAGCGGCAGCAGCCTTTCCTCGATCTCGCCCGTCAGCCGGTGGACGGCCTCCTGCTCCTTGTTCCAGGTGAAGTGGATGCCGAGCACGTCCTGCCCGTACGACGCACTGAGCCAGAGCGTGTCGGCCGCCACCGTGCGCAATTCGCTGATGGCGAGATGCGGGTCGATGCGGTCGCCCATCGCGCGCAAGATCTCCAGCGCGTCGACCGCCCGGTCCCGCGGCACCAGGATCTCGCTCTGGATTTGCTCGGGCGACCCCGCATCGCGGTCGGACCGGAAATGCGTCAACCGTTCCGACCACGGGCCCGCGACACCGAAGCGATTGAGGCGTGAGGCCGGGTCGTCGTCCCCGTAGACCATGGCGTGGTTGGCCGACTTTGCACCGAGATGCCGGGCGGTGATCGCCTGCATCCGCGCGTCGTCCACTCGGCTCTTGAGCCACAGCCGATCGACGTGCGTCCCTGCCCATTTGGTGAACAGGCTGACGCTGTAGGCGCCCGACATGATCTCGTCGAGCCGCCTGAGCACCGTGTCCCATGGCAGCCCGGTGAACGCGTCCTGGCGCACGTCGAACGTGGGCTGCACGTCCAGCGTCATGCGGGTGACGATGCCGAACGCCCCGAGGCCGACCACCATGCCATCGAAACCTGCATCGCCGCGCTCGACCGTCGTCAGATTGCCGTCCGCCTCCACGCGCTCGAACCCGGCAACCGCGGTCGCGAGATTGCCGTTGCGATCACCCGAGCCGTGGGTTCCGGTGGCGGTGGCCCCCGCGACCGTGATGTCGGGCAGCGAGCCCATGTTGTGCAACGCGAGACCATGCCGATGCAGGCGGCTTGCCAGATCGCCGTATCGCATGTTCGCCGCCACCGTCACTACGCTTCGCTGGCGATCGATGTCGAAGTCGCAAGACAGGCTGCTTAGATTCAGCAGATCGCCGCGGGTATCGGCAATACCGTTAAAGGAATGTCGGCTTCCTAATGCTCGTGCCCAGCGGGCCGCGGCCACGATTTGTTGGATTTGGCCGACTGATTGAGGCCGGTGTAAACGCGACGCGGTGAAGGTGTACGTTCCCGACCAGTTTTGTTCATCAGCCTGCATTTCCAACTAGCCCTCGACCACGGTGTCCGCTTTCTTACTCTTGCACCTCCGAAGCGGACTGTCCGGTAACGGCCACATCTTGCCATCAAAACGAACCCGGGCCCGTAATCTAGCCGTGGCAGACTGTCTTGTGTCCGTAAGCGTCGCGGCGGCGACATCTGGCGGCGCGTGAGCGAACTTTTATCCGGTTGGCGCATGAATAGAATGTCGCCGGACTTAGCCGTGGAAGCTGAGAGCGCTCATACGACTGATTATAGGAGCGCTCGTATGGCTCGTGTCGAGATCCTGACGCGGGCTGAATCGAGGCGGTTGTGGACGACCGAGCAGAAGCGCCAAATTGTCGCCGAGAGCCTTGGTTCGGACCTAAGAGCTCATCCGAAGATAACTGCTTTGACGGGTGACTTACTCGTTGCGGTTTGGTGTGCCGGGTGGATCGTGTAGTTCCATTCACCGTGGAACGCGTCCCGGGTGATATGAAGCCCATCCATCTCGTTGTCGGAGACGATAATTCCTTTTGCGTAATAGGTGCTGTCCAGTTCGCATCGAACGGTTAGCCCGGTCTTGGTTGTGGTTGCCGCGATCAGTTCGACGATAACGCGGTAGCTGACGAGCGGCTTGGCCTTCCAGTTCATCGTGATGAACGAGAATAGTCGATGCTCTACTTTGTTCCACTTGCTTGTGCCCGGCGGCAGGTGGTGCACAACAATATCGATGCCGATTTCAGTGGCCAGTCGTTGCAGTTCGATCTTCCATAGCCGTAAGCGCGAGCCGTTGCTGCCGCCGCCATCAGCGGTGATGGTCAAGTTCCTGGCCAGTGGATAGCGAATGCGGCCAACCTGTTGCCACCAGCGGCGGATGGTCTGCACAGCGAAGGTGGCGGTGTCGTTGTTCATGCCGACGCCGACCCAGCCCGTATTGGCCGCGAGGTCATACACGCCGTATGGCGCGGCCCGACCGAGTTCCTCGATCAGGAAGTCATGCACCCGCACTTCCTCGGGCTCGCCGCGCGGGCGCCACGCCTGACCAGCGTTCTTGAAATCGCCGACAAGCTCCTTTTTCTTCGTGTCGACCGAAATGACCGGCTCGCCCTCGGCCAAGGCGGCTCGCACGCTCTCGTTGAGATGCTTGAACTGGGCGTCGCGATCCGGGTGGCTGTCGCCTTCGCGCGTCTTTCGATTGGCCTGAAGACTGAACTTCTCTCGATGCAACAAGTCACCGACGGCGGAACGTCCGATCTTGTGGCCCATGGCGACCAACGCGTTGGCCAATTGCGAC
>Ga0160427_10002652_pt1 | contig 10719 bp, 9 predicted proteins | sample SolpanmetagenomL_FD_108194 | JGI IMG/M metagenome (GOLD analysis project Ga0160427, IMG submission 108194) | Solar panel surface microbial communities from Lawrence Berkeley National Laboratory, California, USA - L | ecosystem: Engineered > Built environment > Solar panel > Unclassified ...
CGAGGTCCGTCCCCACAGCTCGCTCGACAACCATTCACCCAGGGTGTTCGCCCGCCTGAACCAGGCAGGCTGAGATAGATTTGGAGTGCAACTGGACTGGACCGACGACGGGGGGAACCTCAAGTCAGCATCCTATGATTTGTCAGAAAAGGCCGAGGCCTTCTTTGGTTTTACTCTGTTATTTCTGTTAATGATCAAAGCTGTTTATGAGTTTTCAAGATGGCTGGTTCAGCTTATTCGAGACAGAATCAGAGTTGGCTACTGGTAAATCCCGTGCTCATCTGCACACGACACCCACGAACGCCGCCCCTGCGCAGTGGCACAAGCGCCAGCGCGAAGATGCTGACGAGTATTCCCAGTGGAGCCTGGTGGACGTCGGGACTTGAATCGCCTGGTGCTCTGTCACCCACAGTGGTAATCAGGGCGACACCCCAAAGACAGTCCTGGCCCTACCCGCCCGCTCAACAGCACCCCAACGTGGACGGCCAGCAAATCCAGCGTCCCGTCATGGCCGATGCACTGGGCACTTACCTGCTCTTCATCGGCAGAAACTCCCGTTCCAACTGCGCTGGGTACGTCTCATCTGAATCCTGCGCCGCTGTCCGGAGTGGTACGCCGTACGTCAAGCTGTCTCCCAGACAGACCACACCCCCGGCGAGCTCCGACGGCATTGCCTGGAAAAGAGTCTGAGCCAGCAGCCGGTTGCCCGCAGCCGTCAGGTGCAATCCATCGGTGCTCATTTCCGGCGTCGGGCCGCCCGCCGCGTCGAGCGCCTGCGCGAAGTCCGCGACCGTCACCTGTTTTTCCCGGGCCACCGCGAGCAACGCCCGGTTGTAGCGGTCGATCAGGTCATTCGGCTCCTCTGCTCCACTCGTCTGGTGCTGCGCCCTCAGGCGGGACGTATCGACGTGCAACACCGTGGCCACGATAGGAATGATGCCGTGTGCGAGGGCCTGATCGATCATCCAGGCCATGTTCGCCGCATAATCATCCAACGCAACGAATGCGCCCGGATTCAGGGCGTCGTTGCCGCCAAAGTAGAGCAGCAGCACCGAGGGCCGAGCATCCAGGACGTCGCGTACGAAACGGGCGCGCCCGTCCGAGCTGTTCTGGCCTGGGATCCCAGCATTGACCACCCATCTACGCGCCAGGTGTAGTGGCGTCATCCGCGTCGCCCGATGCTCTGACGCAGCCCGATACGGAAGAAAGCGGCAGCCTCGTTCGATAGAGGCTCACTGGGCTGACGGTACTGGTCAGACACAGCGTTGACCGTCTTTACAGAGACCACTGGGGGCAAAGCGGTCGCGAAAACCAGCAGTGGGCGTTTGAAAACATGAAATGCGTTGGTCATGGACTCAGGGTAAGGTGCCGACCGCGCCGGGTTCTTGTAGAAACACGACATGCTTTCATCTGAGAAAGCGTCTGCCGCTCTCCCCATTTTGCAGCTGTCTGGGTATTTGGTGCCACATCCAACGTTCCGTCATGGCCGACGCTCGCCCAGTGCCGCGACGGCAGCGACAGCTTCAGCACCCACAGACGGGGTACCTGCTCACATCACGGCGGCGTGGCAAGCTGGTTTCGAAGGAGCAGCTCCCGCTGACTCAGCACCAGCCGCTCGTCAGATACCTTGAGCGTTTGCTGCAGCAGCTGCGCGGGCTGTTTCAAGCACTGAACCAGCCGACGTCTTCAGCAACTCACTCGGCTCAACCTTGTGTATAGACGATCACTTCTACACCACCTTAAGGTCCGACAACGGCAATCACGGGACACAGCCGGTATGTTGATGCATGACTTCACTCCCCGACGCCGATCACGGGCCGGTCCACCGGCTATCGGCGTACCTCCAGGACATCACTGAGGCGCTCGCTGCTGCCAGCACTGAGCAGGAAGTCATCGAGATCGTCCTGACCCCCGCCGTGCAGGCCCTCGGGGCTGCCGCGGGAATTGTCCTGCTCGTGGATCATGCCGACCAACAGATCAAGATCGCCGGCAGCCAGGGCTATGAAGTCAGCCCACCCACGATCTGGCAGGAAGGCTTGGTTGAAGACCACGTGCTGATCGCCGACATTCTCCGGATGAAAGAAGCCATGTACTTCGAGGACGAGGGGGCCTTGAAGGCCGCGTATCCAGATCTGGAGCGCCGCACTGGTGGACTTGCAGCAATCGCCAATGCGGCGCTGCCAATGTTCCTGGATGACCGTCCGTTTGGAATCATCGTGCTGGACTTCACCGAACCGCACTTCTTCACAGGATCAGAGCGGCGTTTCCTCAACATCCTGTCCAACCAGTGCGCGGTCACGATGGGCCGCGCTGAAGCCATCCGGACGCTGGAAGCCCGGGTTGAGGAGCGCACTCGCCAGCTGCAAGAGGAACGGGCGGCCCTGGACGCCTTCGTGGCATTCACCGAAGCCGTCGGCAGTGAGACCGCCCTGCCCACGCTGATCCGCCAGGCGACCACGGTGCTTCAGGGCCGTTTCCCGGAATCCAGCGTCGTGTATTACGAGGAAGAGAGCCAACTCTGGAAAGCGCGTTTCTGGAGCGACGACCTCGATCTGCGTCTCGAGCTGCTCGCCGTGCTCACTGCCGGACTTCCAAGTGAAACGCCGCTGTTCGCAGAAATGCTGCGGACGGGTGAGCCGGTGTTCACCGACGCCTGGGACGCCAGACGGGAGGGTGTAAGGTCAAGCGAAGAGTACGGGGCCGCTGCGAACTATCCGCTCCTGATCAACGGTGAACTGCACGGCGTGCTGGCCGTCGGCCTCCAGACCACCCGTACCTGGAGTCAAGCAGATCGGACCCTGGTGCAGTCCATCGGTCGGAGCCTGACCCTGGCGCTGAAACGCACTGAAACAGCTCGTCAGTTGGCGCGTCAGAACGCCGAGTTGCAGGCCCATACCCGGGCATTGGAGGCGTTTGCGGACCTCACCCGGGACCTGGCACTGACCACTGAACCGCTGCTGCTGATCCGGCGCGCGCAGGAGGTAGGGATGTCGATGCTCGCGGAAGGCGCTGCACTGTACTACGTTCCCGAAGGCGAGCGCTGGTTCAACTGGGTGCAGCACGGCACGCTCCGCTCAGCCGAGTTGCAGGCCACCATCGATGATGGCCTGCTCTACGCCGAGGCCAACAACCTGTTGATCCCCTGGACGACCGGCCAACCGTACTATCAGGACGTCTACAACCACGATACCGATGGCCTGGGTTCTCTGACGCGCCACATCAGTGCGACCGCCACGCTGCCACTGCGGGTGCTGGGCAAGCCGTCGGGCGTGCTGGCCTTCGTGATGTTCGACCAGCACCGCTGGTCGAACGTGGACCGAGTGGTGCTGGAGACGACCGTGCGAAGTCTGGAACTGGCCCTGGACCGGGCAGAATATGCCCGCCAGAAAGAAGCGCAGCAGTTCGCGGTGCTTGAAGCCCGGAACCGGGCAGAACGGGCCAAGCAGGAAATGGAATGGCAGCGTCATCAGGCCGAGATGATGCAGCGCCTGGCCCACCATGACATTCTGACGGGTCTTCCTAACCGTGCCGGGCTGAGTGCCACATTGGTGGAAGCCATCTCGGCGGGCAGCCCCTTTGCCTTATTTTATCTCGACCTAGACGGCTTCAAAGCGGTCAACGACACCCTGGGACATGATGCTGGAGACGAACTGCTCATCCAGTTTACGGCGGTGCTTCGCCGTGAGGTCAGGAGGGCTGCGCAGGGACGTGAACAGGTGCTGGCCCGGATTGGCGGTGACGAATTTACGGTTGTGGTCAACGGCGTTATGGACGAGTGCCAATCGGCGGCTATCGCCCTGAGAATGCGGAGCGCCCTGAACCAGCCGTTTCGAGTGGCCGGTCAGGACGTATTCATGACCGCCTCGATCGGCATCACGCTGTTTCCTGCTGATGGGCAGACCCCGGAAGACCTGCTGAGAAACGCCGATCTAGCGATGTATCAGATCAAGCGCGAGACAAAGGACGGCTGGCGACACTACATGCCGGTTATGAACCAGGAGGCACACGCACGCCTCCTGCTCGCGAGCGGCCTGAAGGGGGCGTTGAGCCACAACGAATTTCAGCTCTATTACCAGCCGCAAATTGATCTGTCGAGTGGCGAGGTGCAGTGTCTGGAAGCTCTCCTGCGCTGGTTCCCAGCAGGAGGGGAAGTGGTGTCGCCCGACCGGTTCATTCCGGCGGCTGAAGCTTCCGGCCTGATCGTCCCCATCGGTCAGTGGGTGTTGAACACCGCCTGTGCTCAGCTCGCGGTCTGGCGGAAGAGCGGCTTCCCGAACCTGCGGATCACAGTCAACGTTTCACCTATCCAGTTTGCGCACCCGGAGTTTGTCGAGATGGTTCAAGGTGCTCTGGAGATGGCTGAGCTGGCGGCGAGCGTCCTGGAACTCGAATTGACCGAGCGAGGCATGCTGGCCGACTTCCCGGCAGTGTTCGAACAATTCCGGGCCCTGCAGGCCCTCGGCGTCCAGATTGCCCTGGATGACTTCGGAGCGGGAGAATCCAACCTGGGACGTCTGCTTCAGTTGCCGTTCGATGTCCTTAAGCTCGACCGGAATCTGATCGCTACCCTGGACGAACAACCGGAGGCTTGGCGGTTCCTGCGCGCCCTGCAGGTCTTCGCGTCGAGCCTGAACCTGGAATTGGTGGCTGAGGGGATCGAGACGCCCGGACAGCTAGAGGTCGTGCGGGCGCTTGGTTATCACCGAGCCCAGGGTTATCTGTTGGGACGACCTGCCGCAGGGTGGCCTCCTCCAGACGTAGATCAACATCATGAAGTTGACTTTGAATGCTGATTACCCTTCGAAACGCGGCATAAGGGTCACCAAGCTGTGCCAGGACGCAAGGGAGGGGTGCAAAAGGAGGGTAACTTGATTAGCGGTTCCCGGCCCCCCCGTCCTTCGTCTTCGGATGGGGGGGCCGCGGTTAAGCTGTAATGGATGGCTGGGACAAGGGTGAACAGGAGCTGATACACGCCTTGTCTGCCGGATATGGGGCGAAAGATTAACAGTGAGTGGAGCGGCTAAAGCCAACCGTCGCAGCGGCTCGAGCACCAGCGCGAAGGTGCTGACCACATATCCTGGCGAACATCGACACTTGCACCGCCTGGTGCCCAGCATTCACTGCTCTCAACTTTTCAATTCCAATCGTCAGATACCTTGAGCGTTTGCCGTAGCAGCTGCCCGAGCTGCTTCAACGACTGAAACAACAGAAGACTTCAGCAACTCACTCGGCTCAACCGTAGGCGACTTTCCCTTGACCTGTGCTTCGACCCCACCGTCTATAAGGAGCGAAACACAACCGTGGCAGAACGCAGTTGAAGTGGCCGTCTGAAGTTCAGACGGCCACTGACCTCATCGCGCCCCTACCCAATTAAATTGCCAGGACCATCCTGTTCAGCTGTAGAGCTTGTTCATCCTTCAACGCCGTCATCCCCTCCAGCAGATTGCCTATTTTCGCAGGAGGTCCATTGACAGAAACACCATCCCAGAGCTGCTCTGGCCAATTGTCCCAATACAAACCGTCTCCTACTCATGAGTCAGGCGGTCTTTCAGCATGAAGCCCGTGAGCCGTTCCCACAGAGGTTCAGGGAGCGTGAGGGCTGCCCGGTCATGGATTGAAACGGTGGTCTGAATGTCCTGACTGCGCCCAGCCTCCACTTTCTGGACCCACTCCGGATCAAGCAGGAGTGCACGGCCCAACGCCACAAAGGATGCCCCCAGATGAAGTGCCTGAATTGCATCCTCAGGACTCCAGACGTTGCCGACTGCAATGAGCGGCGTTTGCGTCCCCAGACGCTCAGCAATCTGTTCCAAGCGGCTGCGCTCCAGATCGTCTCCTCGGCGAGGTTGGCCCGCATACTCAGACAACGACACGTGAACATAGTCCAGGTCCTGATCTCTCAAGGCTTCTACCAGATTTAAAGCGTCGTGCATGGTTAAGCCCTGCTCGTGAGCTTCCTCGGGAGAAAAACGGTACCCCACCAGAAACGGACCTGGCGCATGGGTTGCTACGACACGCTTGACCTCCTCAATCACAGCCAGCGGGAAACGCAGTCGATTCCCCATCGAGCCGCCCCATTCATCCGTGCGGCGATTGCTGTGGCTGGACATGAACTGCTGAATGAGGTAGCCGTTCGCCCCGTGAATTTCGACGCCGTCAAATCCTGCTTCAATGGCCCGGCGGGTCGTCTGTCCAAAATCAAGCACGATGTCCTGGATTTCTTCTCGGGTGAGGGCCCGAACGGGAACAGGGGTGTCAGATCGAAAGGGGCTGGTTGGGGGTGGCACGGTACTGGCCGAGACAACGTCGTTGTTGACGAGTTCAGGTAAAGCCTGATAACCCGCGTGAAATATTTGAAGGACGGCCCGTGCCCCACCGCTTCTGATGGCCTCTGCCAGCGTCTTCAGGCTCTCCAGGCGATCATCGTGTTCGGCCCCAAATTGACCTTGGAATCCCTTGCCATTCGGCGTGACGTAGGTGACCGCCGTGAGCGCCAGTCCAACGCCTTTTGAACGCCTTGCAATATAGTCCAGTTCAGCTTGAGAAACCAAATCGTCAGGGTCACTCGACCAGGTGGTCATTGGGGCCAAAACCAGGCGGTTTCTGACGTGGACGCCACTCCGGAAGGTGTAGGGCTGAAAGAGTGCTGAAAAGCTTCGCATATAACAACGTTAAACGTACTGATATGTAAAGTCAAGCAGTTTGTTTTACAAACTATTAGTGAGCGACTCCGGTCTTTGTCGTTCTAGACAACATTTCTCCACATTTTCATTCCAGCCTTCGACAGAAGCGTGAAGCGAAATCAACCACGCCTCGCCAGATATCAGGCTGGTCGAGCCAACGCGGCCATCGCCACCAGCGTGTTGCTAGCCACCAGGTCGGCAAAAGCGTCGTCGAGCGGGGCGTTTTGGATGAGCAGGCGGTACCAGATCGGGCCGAGCATCAGGTCGATCAGGAGTTCGAGCTGGCGTTCGTCCAGGTCTGGCAGTTGGCGCACGAAGATGCCGCGCAATTGGCGTCGGCGTTTGCTCAGATGGCGTTCGCGGAGGTCGACCAGGAATTCTGGTGACTGCAGTGCCTCGGCCATCAGCGCGCGGTTGAGGGTGCCGCACTCCCCGCTCAGGGTCCGGCAGGTGGCGCGGGCGAAGACCAAGAGGTCTTCTCCGGGCGTCTCTGCTGGTGGAAGCGTGGGAAGTTGGTCGGCCTGTTCGGCAAAGGCGTCGAGAATCAGGGCACTCTTGTGTTTCCAGCGTCGATAGAGCGTCTGCTTAGCAATACCGGCACGGTCGGCGACCGCCTCCATGCTGATGGAGGCGTAGCCGTGCTCCCGCAGGAGGTCAAGAGCTGCCTGGTGGGCCTTTCTGGAATGCTCGGCGTTACGTGGACGCCCGGCGGCGCGCGGTGTCTCGTTCATGCCCGTATGTTACCACTTGACAATCCGTTACGCCGCGTATTTAATCTAAATATGCAACGCACCGTCACAAAAACCTCCGGTGACCCCAGATGGCCCCTGTTCTCGCTGGCCTTCGCCTTCTTTACAGTGGGGGTCACGTCGCTCTCGGTGGTGGGATTAAGCCGCTGGATCAGCCAGGATCTGCACATCCTGCCAAGCCAGACCGGGTTGCTCGTCACCGCCTTCGCCCTGATCTATGCTGTGACCGCGCTACTCGTTCAGAGCCTGTATGGTCACTGGCCCCGCCGCCGACTTCTCGTCACCGGACTGGGGGTCCTGAGCCTCGGGCTGATCTTCAGCGCCGGGGCCGGCAGCTTCACCCAGCTGATGCTCGCCCGGGCTGTGGCGGCCGTCGGTGCCGCGATGATTGGGCCGGTCGCCTCCGCCACCGGCAGCCTGCTCGTGCCTCCCGAGCGGCAGGGCCAGGCGCTCGCCACGGTGTTTGGCGGCTTCACCGTCGCTGCGGTGCTCGGGGCCCCGCTCGCCTCGGTTCTGGCTCCCAGTATCGGCTGGCGCGGCGTCTTCCTGGCACTTGCCGGGGTCGGGCTGCTGGCCGCGGTGTTGGTCTTCAAGGTGCTGCCAGAGGTCGCCGCAGGCCAGCGGGTCACGCTGAGCACGTACCGGCGAGGGCTGGGCATCAAGGGCGTGCGCTCGACCCTGCTCGTCACGCTCCTGCAGATCGCCGCGCTCTTTATCGTATATGCGGTGGCGGGCAGCTACCTCGGGGAGCGCTTCGGCAGCTCGGCCGAATGGACCTCGGCGACACTGCTAGGCCTGGGGCTCGGCGGCGTGATCGGCAATGCCCTCTCCAGCGTGGCCGTCACCCGCTTCGGCAGCCACCCTACGCTGCTGTTCACCCTGCTCGCCTCGGCCGTGACGGTAGTACTGCTGCTGGTGGCACCGCCTCTGCCGTTGCTAGGACTGGTGCTGCTCTTCTTGTGGTCCGCCTTCGCGAACATGTTCCAGGCCCCGCAGCAGGCACGACTGATCGGCCTTCACCCCACGGAGCGCGGCCTGATGCTGGCCCTCAACGCCAGCATCCTCTACTTGGGCATCAGCCTGGGGTCCTGGCTGGGCAGCGGTCTGTTACCGCGTCTGGGAGCCGAGCACGTGGTATGGCCGGCGCTGGGGCTACTGGTGCTGGCAATGCTCAGTCAGAGGAGTTCCGGCAAGTTGAGCACGGTAGGTTGATCGTCTGTGGCCGACCGCATGCCCTACCGCCATCGATTTCCACTGAGCATCATCCAGTAGCCCTCTGGCTCTACCACCGCTTCTCCCTCAACCCGCGTGATGTTCAGGAACTGCTCCAAGAGCGCGGCATTCAGGTCAGTCATGAGACGCTTCGCCAGTGGGATGTCAAATTTATACCGCTTCTTGCCGAAAAATTGCGGCATTGAACAGTCTCATCAGCCCACCAGGTAACAGGAACGGAGTCAGATCGGCTTCAAGAATCCCCGCAGGACGCAGGAATTCCTTGCCCTACATGCCCGCATTTCGAACCTTCACCAGCACGCCCGAATGACCGTTCCCGCACACCTCCAAAGAACGAACCAAGGACGTGCGCATCTGGCATGGCAGAACGCAGTTGAAGTGGCCGTCTGAACTTCAGACGGCCACTGACCTCATCACTCCCCTACGCAATTGAGCATGTCACTGTAGAGGCATGGGGACCTTGCGGATTCAGGTGAAAGACGCTCTGGACGTCACGGCAGTGCACGCCAAACTGCATCTTGAGGTCGTTGGGGAAACGCTGGTGATGGGGAACGCGGCTGTAGAACGGGTCAGAGAGGTGCGGGAACTGACTCAGCAGTTGCAAGTCGTGGGCATCTTGGCGACTCAGATTCATGTGAAAGGCATCGAGATCAGCAACCGAACAGGGCTCCTGACGAAGAGTCAAAAGGCCCGTTTTCTCCTGGTCGTGGAGTCGCAAGCGGAACTGCTGCCTGAAGTGCTGGGCGTACTGGCTGATCAGAAGCAGGTAACATTGCAGCGGCTGGAATGGATCTTCGACGACTTTGAGGCGAGCCTCGTCCTGGCTCCTCAAGCAATGCGCAAAGCCCGGCGGCGTGCAGATGTCATTGCTGAAGCAGCGGGTCACCGGATCGTGGGCGTGCTCAGCGCTTCCGACACGTGGGAGATGCCGGTCAGTATCGTCCAACTGCAGCAGGATTGGACAGTGCAGGAAGTCCAACGGAATGCTCGTCCCCGAGCCACTTCACTCGACGCCGGCGTTCCCTACGCCTCGACGCAGGTGTTGACTGTACAGCTGACCGTAGATTTCCAGCTGGAGTAAGAGCTGCGACGCCTTGAAGCGCGGTAATGGATCATCGAAAGTCAGGAGGATACACAAGGGTCGGCTCCCGTACGGTGCCGGTACGTAGAGGCTAAGGGACCTGAATGCCGCTGTCGCAGCTGACTCCGCGCAAGCCGCTCGTCAGATCCGCTGAGCGTTCGCCGCCGCAGCCGCCCGGGCTACCTCAATCACCGAATCAGCAGACGACTTCAACAACTCACTCGGCTCAACCGTAGGTGACTTTCCCTCGACCTGTGCTTCGATCCCACCGTCTACAAGGAGCGGAACACAACCGTTGCTGAACCGAAAAGCGGGGAACGTCCGTGGATCATGGACGTTCCCCGGCAGACCCGGTGGGCCTGGGTGAACGGGCTTACCAGCCGCGACCCTTGATGCGGGCCAGGTCGGTGCTCAGCTGCGCTACGGCGGCGCTGCCGGTCATCTTCTTGTTCAGCACGTCGCTGACGGCGGTGCTGAACGCCTGCGAGACCTGATTGTACTTGTCCTTGGTCGGACCGGAGGGGCGCGGCACGGCGGCGGTGAAGACATTGTAGAGGCTGCCGAAGAAGGGGTTGGCCTTCAGCACGTCCTTGTCCTGGTACAGCGCCGGGAGGGTGGGGTTATACGAGCCTTCAATGGCGCGAATCTTCTGCTCGGCGGGGCCGGACAGGTAACGCACCAGCGAGATGGCCGCCGCCTGGTTCTTGGAGTATTTGCTCACGCCGAGTTGCCAGCCGCCGAGGCTCGCGGCGGGGCTGCCACCGGGGCCAGCCGGCAGCGGAGCCACGCCGATATTGCCCTTGACCTTGCTGTCCTCGCCCTGGCCCAGTGACCAGGCGTAGGGCCAGTTGCGCATGAAGGCAGCGTTGCCGGATTGGAAGATGCCGCGCGCTTCTTCCTCACCGTAGGTGGTCACGCCCGCCGGGCTGATGCTCTTGATCCAGCTCCCGGCGGCGTCGAGCGCGGCAGCGGC
>Ga0160427_10002654_pt1 | contig 10715 bp, 14 predicted proteins | sample SolpanmetagenomL_FD_108194 | JGI IMG/M metagenome (GOLD analysis project Ga0160427, IMG submission 108194) | Solar panel surface microbial communities from Lawrence Berkeley National Laboratory, California, USA - L | ecosystem: Engineered > Built environment > Solar panel > Unclassified ...
CCACCCAAAAGGCCGCAACACCCCGTATCCCAGTAAGGCTGGTTATGTTGCGCACCATTGCTGGTGCTCTAACTCAATGGTGACAACAACAAAAGATGTAGCCGAGGTCGCAACACTGTTTGAAGGGTGCGACGGTCAGGCGAGGTGGTGCCCCGTACGGGAACAAAGAAGCCCGCTTAAGTCAAGACCTTAGCACGAAGTGGGGCAATATTGAATGCCCCGGTTTTCCTAGAGATCGCAAAGCCGAGTGTCCCACTTTCTCGGCACTCTACCCGCCGCAGGGACGTGTCGGAACAGCTTATGGGCCGAGCCTTGCGAGCGAGCCGACGCCACTCCGGCTACCGCGGGACAGCGACATTGCCGGCGTGCTCGCCCGTGCAGCCGATCGTGCGGCGGATGAGGCATTCGAGGCCGGGCGGTTCGCTGCGGCCGATCGGCTCGCCGGCCTTGTGCTCGAGCTGCAGGCACGGGCGACGGGGGCGCGCGCATGAACCGGCAGCAAAGGCGCGCGGCAGAGCGGCATGTTTATAGGGCCGGAGTGAAGGCGATGGCGGCCGAAGTGCGGGGCGCCATCAAGCTCATCACGGTTCGGCCAATCGACTTCGCTCTCATGCTCGCCGACGTGGAGTGCGGCTGCACCGAGCATCTCGGCCTTATGCGCATGGTGTCCGACACCATCGGGCGGGTTCATCGGGCATCCCCAGCCGAACCGATGTTGTGCGCAGCGTGTCCCGCACCGCTGGCCGGTGGGTTCGCAGTCGTCGTCGCGCACGCGGCCAGGATCACGCCGAAGAACGGCTTGGCGATGGGCGTGTGCGTGAGCTGCGGCACCGATCTGAACAGCATCGAGGCGGCAGCAATCAAAGGTCTGCGGGCAATCTGGCCGGATCTAAAACCGCTTACGATCCATGATCAGTTGGGGCACGCTTGAGCGGCCCTGATGCCCAGTCGTCCAGCTTGGCCCGTGTCATGGGCCCGGTTGCCCGCGATTTGCTCGGCGAGCCGAACGGCAAGCTCTCATCCAAGGTCGAGCTACGCTTCGGCAGCCACGGCAGCATGAGCGTCGACCTGGCCAAGGGCACATGGTTCGATCACGAAGCTGGGGAAGGTGGTGGCGTCCTCGATCTCCTCCGGGTGCGACGCGGCTTAGTGAACGGCGCCGGCATGGCCTGGCTCGAGGAGCGCGGTCACCTCGCACCAAAGGACCAGGCCAAGCCCGGCCGGCCGCGCCAGGTGGCCGCTTACGCCTACACCGATGCCGATGGTGCGGTGCTGTTCGAAGTCTGCCGGTTCGAGCCGAAGACTTTCCGCCAGCGCCGGCCCGACGGTCGCGGCGGCTGGCATTGGGACATGCAGGGCGTCCAGCGCGTACCATACAAGCTTCCCGACGTTCTGGGCGCCATCAGCGCCGGCGAGCCGGTCTTCATCGTCGAGGGCGAGAAGGCCGCCGACCTCCTGGCCGCCGCCGGCCTTGCTGCCACCTGCTCGCCGGGTGGCGCCGGTAAGTGGGCACTAGCCTATGCCGAGTGGTTCAACGGTGCCGACGTCGTCGTGCTGCCGGACAACGACGACGTCGGAAGGCGCCACGCCGACACGGTCGCCGACAGCCTGGCCGGCCGAGCCCGGCGCGTCCGCCTCCTCCCGCTGTCTGAGCTTCCGGACAAGGGCGACGTCGCCGACTGGCTTGCTGCTGGCGGGACGGCCGAGCAGCTGTTCGACCTAGCCGAGGCCGCGCCGGTTCGGGCAGCGCAGGCGTCCAAACCCGTGTCGGGCGCCGCGGCCGCAAACCCCTACCGCCTCGACCTGGTCGACCCGCGGACCCTGGCCGGCGTGCCGATCCCGGTTCGCGAATGGATCATCGAGGACTGGCTACCCTTCGGCCACGTCACCCTGTCATACGGCGATGGTGGCGTCGGCAAGACGCTGCTCGCCCAGCAACTCATGGCCTCGTGCGCCACCGGCGCCTACTGGCTCGGCCTCACGCCGCGCCGGTGCAAGGTGTTCGGCCTGTTCTGCGAGGACGATCCCGACGAGGTCCACCGGCGCCAGGACCGGATCAATGATGCGTTGGGCATAGACTGGGCCGACCTGGGCGACATGCGCTGGGCGTGCGCCGTAGGCCAAGACAACGTGCTGGTGCGGTTCGAGGCGGACGGCAGCTGGAACACCACGCCGCGCTTCGATCAGATCATTAAGGCAGCGAAAGACTTCGGCGCCCAGCTGATCGTGATCGACACCGCGGCCGACACCTTCGGCGGCAATGAGAACGATCGGCAACAGGTCCGCGCGTATCTTGGGCCGGTGCTCACTAGGCTGGCGCGCGACATCGGCGGCGCCGTGCTGGTGAACGCGCACCCATCCCGGTCGGGAATGTCCTCCACCGGCGACCTCGATGGCGGCTCGACCGCATGGAGCAACACGGCTCGCTCCAGGTGGTCACTCACACGTCCAATGGCCGAGGAAGGGGCCGAACCAGATCCCAACGCCCGCATCCTCACTCGGCGCAAGGCGAACTACTCGAGCATTGGAGAGACGATCAATCTGCGCTGGCAGGCTGGTGCCCTGGTCGCTCAGAACGTGGCGACCGGTCCGTCATCGTCTACTGCGCCCTCCAGGGCGGCTGCCGAAAGCCTATTCCTGACGCTGCTTGATCGGTGCCTCGAGCAAGGCCAGGCCGTTTCCTCTTCAGCGACCGCTCCCAACTTCGCGCCGCGTCTTTTCGCAAAACGGCCCGATCGCGACGGCTTCAGCAAGCGGGATTTCGACATCGCGATGCAGTCGCTTTTCGCTGATCGGCGCATCCGAGTTGCCGAGTATGGGCGGCCTGGAAAATGGCGCAGTCGGGTCGAACGTGACACCCAAAACGACGCTGAGGACGAGTGATGCCCAGCATCGTTCATTACGAAACCGAACATGCCCAGGCTATCTGGAACCCATTGATATCGTTCAATGCCCAGGTTATGCCCTGGTGCTTTGCCCAGGCTTGCCCAGGCTCGCTTAACTACCTGATTTTATTGGTGCCCAGGCTCTGCCCAGGTATGCCCCCGTGTCCCCCCTATAACCCCCATACGGGTGGCGCCCGCTTAAGAGCGGTGCGCACCCGTAACGAAGAGGGTTCAGATCGCGCCTCGATGCGTGGGTCTTTGCCCTTCCGATACACCTGCCGACGGCCACCATGGGGAGGGGGGTCAAAAAGCTGGGGACAAAGCCGACTGTCGACCGATCCACAGTCATTCTTCGCTAAATCCGTACAATTTTCGCATTTTTTCGGAGGATCTTTCCGTGGCAAAGCGCGGTCGTAAGTCTGGCGCGTCTCTTGGGCTGGTGGTCACGTCCCTGCCGCAACGGATGCCGCCACCGTCCAACCTCACCGAGGCGCAAGCGCGCGTTTGGCGCAGCGTGGTCGGCGCGAAACCGATCGGCTACTTCGATGCCGCTACCGGCCCGCTGCTGGAGGCATACTGCGGCACCGTCGCATCCTCCGATGTCATCTCGGGAATGGTGGACCGGTTCGACCTGGCCGGGATCTCGGATCCGGCCAACCTGCGCCAGTATGGCCGACTGCTGGGGGTGCGCGATCGCTTGACGCGGCAGATGCTGGCGCTTGCCCGTAGCCTGCGCCTCACCGTGCAATCGACGCGTCGGGCAGATGCTGCCGATAACAGGTCGGCTCCGCACGGTGCGCGGCGGCCATGGGAGATCGGCACTGAGGGGGGCGACGAACCGGCATGAGCGACGGACGGCTTGATCGCATCCTGTCCGGTCTGGCGCCCGATGATGCCGCCTATCTGTCGAGCCTGGTCGAGCCTCCCTGGAAGCAGCGCGCCCGACGCCTAGAACGGCGGGACGTAACCGTTGTGGTTGCGGCCGGCGGATTGGGAGAGGTTGCCCCGGCCCGGCAGGCAAGAGCGCTGGAGCGGGCTCTTGCGCGGTATCTCGCGTCTGCCTGGCATACCTACCGGCTCATCGGCCCGTTGCAGGAGAACTTGGCTCTCTACCGGCTCGCCGTTCTGAACGACGGCCGCGGCTTGGGGTGGCGCCGCATCGTAGACATCCTTGCGCTGCATCCGATGCCGCCTCCATTGCAGAAATCACCGGAGTAGATTGCAACGGCCTCTCGCTAGCTTTGCCGGATGAGCAAGCGAGCCCTGGCCTTGGCCGACACTGAAACCGACAACCTCACCACCGACCAGAAGCTCGCCGCGATCGATCATGAGCGGGCGACCTGCAATGCCGAATTGGCGAGCCTGCCGGCGCGCGAGACGATCCTTTTGGAAAACGATGCCGGCGACGATGCATTCGCCAGCTTGGACCGGGTCAAGCGCCGGGCGGAGATCAATCTGGCCAAGTTGGACGTGCGCGAGCGGGCCGTCCTGCATCAAGCCCGGCAGGATCATGACGCGGAGCTTGTTGGCGTATGGGCGCTGAACAGGGCGCGATATCAGCTGGCTGCCAAGGCTTACGGCGATGCGGTTCGGACCGCGCAGCACCTCGAGCTCGAACTCCGCGCCGTTGGACTGGAGGTAAACGCCAGTGGCACCGGTCAGGCTGTGCCGCAGCCAATCCGGGTGATCGTCGACTCCTCGCTGCAGGCCTTCATGCATTCCGTTGAAGCGATGCCTGCCGATGCAGTGATCGCGCCGCCCGAAGCTGACCAGCATGCCCTGACCCTGCTGGATCGCTACCAAAACTGCAACGCGGGCGAGACGGTGTTGCTGACCGCCGCCGCCGGCTGGCCGTTGGTCGACGCGAGCATCGGCCGCTGGGCATTCGGCACGAAGCCGCCCCGTCGCCCGGTCCTAGCGCCGCTCGCCCCCAAATCATTCTGGATCGGAGTCTAAACGGTGTTTGTTGACGGATACATCGGCCTGGTCGCCTCGTTCGCCGGCAATGCGGCGGCAGAGGTCGCGGTCGCTGGCTACGGCCGGCAGCCGATCAGCTTCTCCGTGCCAGTCGACGGCACGTGCGCCAATTCGACGCCGTGGAGCTTCGGCAGCGTGTTCGGCGGCGCCGTGCAGCCGACGCTCGCCGGGCTGGCAGTTTACGATGCTGCCGCCGGTGGTCGGCTCTTGCTTGCCTGGCCGTTCTCGACGCCGCGGCAGTATCTCCCCGGCTACTCGCCCCGCTCCGGCGACGTAGGGGAGCTACGGCTAAGCCTGGCGGCCCTGGCTGGCATTCACAGCGGGGCGGCGTTCACGGGCACCCTGCCTGCGGCGACGGTCGTCGGGCTTGCCTGGGACAATTTCGACCGCGCCGGCCACTTCGCCGACCCGGGCGGCTCGGTGCCGATCCAGCAATACAACCGCAACCCCCTTTCGAGCGGGATCGGCCTGACGATCGCCCGCGGCATTTTGGCTGGAGCACCATAATGACCGGTATCGTCCCGCCCCCGTCGGGCCTGTCGGCCTTCAAGCGGTGCGTGAAGCGCGGAGAGCGGCCGCGCGACGCTCGCTTGCGCAAGAGCGTGACAGTCACCTCGAGCCGCGTCGGCGACCGCACCTTCCGTTTCACGATCAGCACTGCGAACATCGATCGGGATCAAGATACGATCAGCACGACGGGCTGGGATTTGACGGCGTTCGTGCGCAACCCGGTCGTTCTTTGGGCGCATGGGCTGGATCCCACGGTCGGAACGTGGCCGATCGGCCGCGCGTTCGATGTTGGACCGGACGGCGGTGTGATCCGCGCATCTGTCGAATTCGACCCGTCCGACATGCCGATGACGGGCCCGGCCGCCGAAGCCTGCGTCCGCAAGCTCGCTGCCGGCAGCCTGGCTGCCGTGTCGGTCGGGTTCCGCCCGCTCGATTATACCGTGTCGGACGATCCTACCCGGGACCCGACCGGATGGATGCCTGGCATCGACTTCAAACGGCAGGAGCTGCTCGAGTTCTCGGTCGTGTCCGTGCCCGCCAACAGCGAGGCGCTGGTGGTGCAGCCATCCGAACTGGATGACGTGCCGCTGGGCAAGCCGCCGACCGTCCAGGCTTACCACGAAGCCCAGCGCAAGCGGGAGGCGGCGTACCCGCTTCCGCCGGCACCGAAAGCCGGGTGGCACCAGCCGCGCGATATGACCGCACACGAGAAACGTGCCGAGCAGAACCAGCTATCCGCCTGGGTGGGGTTGGCCAAGCGCCGCCGGCACCTGAACGCGACGCAGCGCCACGAAGTCGAGTTCCTGACCGAGCGCCTCGCCGTCCTGGCTCGGGGTTTCGTATGACGATCCTGGGCTACTGCACCACGATGGACGAGGCAGTCGTCTGGACGGATAGCGAAGTCATGGCGGCCTCTGGGACGCACTGCCACTTCCGCAACAAGATGGTGGTCAATCCGCTGGCGGGTGCCGTGATAATCGCCTCCGGCTGGGCCGCCCTGGCGGAAACCGCGGACCGGCTGTTCGCTGGTGCTCGCGACGTCGACGAGGTCGCCGATCTCCTGCCGAAGCGCCTGCGAGCCCGCACGATTGAACTGATCGACCGTCGCTATGATCCGCAGAAAGCAGCGCAGCAACGCGTGTTTCTGATCGGTCACTCCTCATTTGCAGGGCGAGTCGTCGGTTGGGAATTTGTCGGCGACAACTGGTTTGAACCGGAGATGAATGCGCGCAATGCATCGCCGATGGTGACGTCGGCGCCTGGATCGGGCCTGCCGAGTTCGTCCGATATCATCGCGATCGCCGGAGAGCAGATGCAGGCGCTTCGAGAGACGTACCCGAGCGCGCAGGGCGGCATGCTCACGGTGGCGCATATCCGAGACGGGATGGTCATGACGAAGGCGTTGCATGACCTCCGCGAACCGCGCGCCACGGTCGAGCCGGTTGCCCCTGTCCTCGAGCTGGTGGCCGCATAGATGGCCGGCCTCAGCGTCGTCATCTCGGCCAGCGACAACGCCAGTGGCGTCCTCGCGAAGGTCAATACCGGGCTTGAAAACCTCAACCGCCGCATGGTGGCCGCGCGGGCGCCTGTGGATCGGATGACCGCCAGCTTCGGGCGGTTTGGGCAGCTTACCGGAGTTGACCGTCTTGCGTCCGACATGGGTGGCCTGGGCCGGCAGATTGGTGCGACTGTTGCAGGTCTCGGGCGATTTGCCCCAGCGCTGGGCGCCATTACCGGTGCGGCCTCCGTCGCCGGGCTGGCCAGTTTGGTCGAGCGGTGGACGGCGTTCGGTTCCCGCCTGGGGTTCGACGCCCAGCGCATTGGTGTGACCGCCAGCAGCCTGCAAGGCTTGCAGGGTGCGGCCCAACTGGCCGGTAGCTCGGCCGAGGCGCTCACCTCCGGCATGCAGTCGCTGGGCGATAACCTGACTAATGCCGTCGCCGGCCGGTCGCCGGAAACGGTTCAGATGCTATCGACACTCGGCCTTAGCTTCAGGGACACCGCCACGGGCGGAGCCCGTTTGGCTAAGGACGTGTTGCCGGAGATCGCCGACAAGATCTCCAAACTAACGAGCCCGACGCAGCGCGCGATGGTGGCGACGACGTTGCTCGGGTCGGCCGGCGAAAGCCTTATGCCGCTGCTGATGCGCGGTGCTGGAGGGATGGCTGCCTACAATGCCGAGGCTGCTCGATATGGGCTGCTCAACGACCAGGGCGTCGCTGCTGCGAACTCGATGCGGGAAGCGCAGACCCGGCTGCAGCTGGCGATCGACGGCGTCGGCTACAGCATCTCGGAGAAGGTGGCGCCAATCCTGGTGCCGATGCTGCTGCAGTTCTCGGACTGGATCGCGCTGCACCGGCAGGACATCTCCGGGTTCTTCGGCGATGTTGCGCAGCGCCTGCGCGAGTGGGTGGACTCTGGCGGGCCGAAGCGGCTGCAGGAGCAAATCGAGCACGTTGGCGCGGCTGTTCAGGGCGTGGTCGACAAGGTCGGCGGCTGGACCAATGCCTTCGAGATCATCGGTGGCGTAATCGCCCTGCGGATGCTGGCCCCGCTGGCCTCGGTGATCGGGGTAGTTGGCAGGCTGACTGCAGCGCTCACGATCGGCTTGGTGGAGGCCTTCGCCAAGGCTGGAGTCGCGGCGAACCTGTTCAGCGCCAGCGCCATGAAGCTGCCGATCTTCGGTGCGCTTGCGGCAGCTGGTGCGACGCTCGCCTACTTCACGGCGAAGGGATGGGCCGAGTCCGACCAGGTCGTCGGACGCGACGCCCAGCTGCGAGAGACTGATCGGCAGCGGCGGCAGAGCGCGATGCTTACGCCGCAGGATGGCATCGGCCCGGATGGTTACCCGATACGGCCCCAGCCCGGTGAATATGGCTATTCGACCCCGCGGGAGCGGATAGGCGCAGGTATAATGCTCGGCCGCGGCACTCCGGCGCCAACCACCGCCGAGCAGGAAAACCGTGGCCGGCACGCGATGAACACGCTGGTAGGGCTTGGCTGGAGTCCAGAGCAAGCCGCTGGTGTGGTCGCCAATCTGCACAAGGAAAGCGGGTTCAATCCGGGCGCTGTCGGAGATGGTGGCGCGGCTTACGGCATTGCTCAGTGGCACCCGGACCGCCGGGCGGCGATCGAGCGCGGCACTGGCCGGAGCCTGATCGGGGCCAGCCTCGACGATCAGTTGCGGGCGCTCGACTATGAGCTTCGCCACAACGAAAAAGCTGCTGGCGATCGGCTTCGAGCCACGACAACCGCTGCAGATGCCGGGGCAGTAGTATCGCGCTATTACGAACGGCCAGCTGCGGCCGATAGCGAGGCTACCAGCCGTGGTGCCGGAGCAAGTCGCTGGATGACGAAGCTTGCCGATCCGGTGCCGCCGGTTCCTGCGATGGCGGCGCCAGGCGCACAGGGCCAACCTGGTCCGGACGGTAAAGCTACCGTGCGTCTCACCTTCGACAATCCTCCCCAGAACATGAGGGCGAGCACCGTGGCGCAGGGCGGCCTCAAGATCGAGACACCGACTCTGGGGGCGGTGCCATGAGCGGCGCTCGAGTGATGACGGCCGAGGACCTTGAGCTTGCCGAGCGCCTCAACGTAGTCATGCCGCAACTGGCCTATCAGCGACCTCTTTCTCAGGCCGCCAGCTGCGGCAATCTCGACCTCGCATTCATCCAACGGGACTCGGAGATGCCGCGGACCTGGCGGAAGCTGGGCAACATGCCGCTGGTCGCCGTCATCACCGACGTCACTGGCAAGCCAGCCGGCCCTACCACCTGGCGCAGCACGGCGCCGCTGATCGCGTGGGCCGAGATCGCCATCTTGCACTGCGCCGGAACTGAAACCGGGCACTATGCCCACGCTGTCCAGATCGCCAAGACGCACCTCTGCACCCTGCTGATTGAGGCACCGGCCGAGACGTTCGACGGATGGCTCACGCTGCTACGCGGCCGGCCGGGGCTGCCGATTGAGGTAATCCGATGAAGCAGCCACCCCAACTCATTACCCTTACGCTGCCCTATTTGCGGGTTCACGACGCGATGCGCCTGGCTGGCAGGATCGCCAAGTGTCCAGACGACGATGCACTCCGCACGTTCTTGGTCCTGCATCCGACTCGTCTGCAGGGGTGGGCGCAGGACATGGGCGTGGTCGCTGACTATTTCGAACAGTGGGCAGCGGCCGTCAGGGAAGCGCGGGAGAGAATGGCGCCGATTGTGACCACTGCCTGAACGTGACCTCAAGCGCGCATCTCGAGCCGCCGTTGTGGAGGATCGAGCTAACCTTGATCCCGTCCACCGCGGCGACCGAGCCCGAAGCCAGAGAGGCGCTCCGGGGCATCAAGGCCCGCCGCCGCAAGGGCGATCCGATGACCTGTTGTTGCTGTCCCACCAAGCTGGGCGCGGCGCCGTTCACGCTGATCCTGGGGCGCTGCGGTGACGACGCAATCCCGCCGGCCGAGGCTGGGCTATGCCGGCGATGCGGGCCGGATCTTGAGGCGGCTGGAGGGAGGGCGGCGCAGATTGTGCGGGCGGTCTGGCCGGGGATGGTGGGGTTTGATGTTGAGGTTAAGGAGGTGATAAAGGCGACGAGAGTACTTGCGCAAGAAACCGTGTAACCGGGAGGTCAGTCGGCGGTTCTGACCCCACTAAAAGGTTTGACCAACTGCCCTGACGTGCGATCCACTCGAGCCGGTTTATTAAGCTCCCTACCGGCTTTGCCTGTCTCTCCATTGTGTCAGCAATTAAATCAAATACACCGATTTGAAAGGCCCGATCAGCTTTCAAAAACTCTTCTGTTGGCCACTTCATCATGTGAAGCCTCATCCCCGTTACGACATTATATGCTGCCGAAATGTCAGCGACCTCCTGAACTGGTAGTCGACCGAGTTTCTCGGAAACTTTGTCGAATACTGGATGGCCGGTCGGAAGCATCGGGAGCGCAGCGAGTCTGGTCATGAGCTGTTCGGGCAATATGTATTCAAATGAGCGCAAGTTTGCGGCTATCTGAATCGGCTTAAGCAATGTGAAATATGCAGCGAGTTCGCCAGCGATCGCGGCTGCAATAGCTCTGCGATCTCGAGCCCGTTCCAACCAATCGATGTAGAGTTTGGCCAGCAGAGCAAGGCCGGCTGTCGTGATCGCTCCAGCTAATCCATCCATCACATGCAGGGTAGACTCGTTCCTGCTGTGTCTCAATCAGCGACATGAATGAACGGAGGAGAGGCTGGAGGCGTCGCGGCGGTCCGACCTAGTCAATTCCACTCCGACATGGATAATGGGCGTCTGAACGATACAGAGATTAAGCTTTATGTCGATGACGGTGAGTGAGGCGGATCCGACCCAAGCC
>Ga0160427_10002655_pt1 | contig 10714 bp, 9 predicted proteins | sample SolpanmetagenomL_FD_108194 | JGI IMG/M metagenome (GOLD analysis project Ga0160427, IMG submission 108194) | Solar panel surface microbial communities from Lawrence Berkeley National Laboratory, California, USA - L | ecosystem: Engineered > Built environment > Solar panel > Unclassified ...
AAGATGGTTAAGACGTGTAACATACAAGGCTCAAAGACAAAGAGAGGCTCCATGAGTTGACACGAACATTCCACATTGTGAACTCAATCAACATTCTATGCTTTGCTTTCGCGTGCAAACAAACGATCTTTGCAACATTCCCTTCCATCTACGAACAAACCACAATCTTCCATATCGTATAAATATATATATCTACAAACATCACGTCGGTCGCCAGTATATTATTGCCCATTTATTGAATTTCAAAGACCTACAATCAACCTCCAAAGTTTGCATTTTGACCATCATCTCACTCTTATGTATAGCATAGAGCACACACTCAGATTATATTTAATTCTTGAATCGTAATACTAGCACGCACAACGTTTATCAAGCAGTCTATCTCCCATAGAAAAAATGAGTGATCACTGGCAAGACTCACCATCATGGAATACAGGATACTCCACTCACTCCAATCGTTCATTAGTGAAGGCTTCCCTAATGTCCCCCTCATTACCTCTTGACAGATCAACTACACACAGACAAGCTGCCATAATCCCAACAGCGGAAGATATTGCTAATGGAATGACTGAACCCTGGATGTTTGACAAAAATGAAAACAATTTCTATGGATTGAAAATAAGGACCAGAATTGGGTCACCAGAAAAAGTGCCCAAATCTAAAGCGATGCCATCACCTGACTCACGTACTCGATATGAAGAAGCTGCAGCATTGAGAGCAAAAAAGAGAAAGGAGATAGAAGACGAGCTTGAAACACAAACACCATCCAAAAAACGCAAAGGTGGTAGAAATGCTAAAGCACAAGATTACAATGACGTTCACCATTATTCACCACCGACCGCAGCTCAGCTAGAAGCCGAGAAGGCTGGAGCTGTCAAAGATAAAGCAATGATTGAAAGAGAAATGGACAAGATATATCGACAGGAAATAGCTGAAATCAAGAAACTCAATCCAAACTTTCCTTCACCTTTACGTGATGACTCTGGTCCTGAACCTGATGTAGCAATTGAAGAATCAAAGAATGTAAAGAAGCTTAACAACACCAAAGCGAGGAAGGGTGCACAGAAGGAAGTCAAAGAAGTCTCTTTATTCCCTGTAGAGCAAATCAAAACACAGAGGACAATTTCAAAGGCCAAAGTCCCAGCTGTAGAAATCGAGGATGAAGATGAGTCTGAAGACGAGAATGATGCGAGTGAAGATGACGAAGGAGAAATTACCCAAGAATCAATTGTAGAAAAGACCCCAAAGAATACTGGCACATTCCAAAAGACACAAGTTGCTGTAGAACAAGAGCCAGTGGAGATTTCCGACGAAGAGTCTGCTGATGAGGAGATTGAACGAAATGTCACACCAACACCACCTGCAAGGAGGAAAACAGCAGCGTTGCCAAAGATGAAGCCTGCAGCAGTCAAAAAGGTTACAATAACAGCACGTGCAACCAAGAAAGTGGTGGAAGTTGTGCCACAACCAAAAGCACAAGCAAAAGGAAAAGCAAAGGTCCAACCCAAACCAAAAGCAGCAACAGCAACCAAAAAGCCAGCAACACCTCGTCATCCAAAAACCAAAGCGCTCAAGTCTACAATCCACAGCCCTGAGATCGTTTCTGACGACAACGTTGAAGACGCAGATGAAGACTATGATGAAGTCGATGTTGATGTTGATGTTGATGTTGATGTTGATGTTGATGTTGAGGATGATGTTAATGATGAGGGAGAAGGAGAAGACAGCGTCACTGATTCAGACACACAAGGTTCTTCCGCCGAAGAAGAAGAAGAAGTAGACGAAGATTCTGATATGGAGGAGCTTGAAGAAGGAGAAATTCAAGAAGGAGAAGATGTTGATGAAGGAGAGATTGTCGAAGACAGCCAACCAGTCACCAAATCTACCGCTTCCTCATCCAACAAAAGGTCACTACCAAAATCACAACAGCGAATACCATCACAACCACGACCACAACCAGAACCACATCCGCAATCAAGTACACAACCACAATCAAAGTCTTCCAAATCATCCAAATCATGCAAGTCATCAAAAGCTTCCTCAAAAACACTCAGCACCAAATCAGAACCCGCTTCCAAAACAAAGGCAAAAATCAGCAAGAAGAAGCCAGCGGCACCACTATCAAAGAAGAAGATTATCACACAAAAAGACGAACCAAAAAAGGAACCAGAGCCAGCTCCAAAACTCTCAGGCGAGAGACGTGATCGTCCTGACGGCTTGATTGACTATCAAATCGTACGAACCGAATGGAAGTATGAAATTCCAGCATATTTTAAAGTCATCAATAGATCGCCATATTTGTTTCGCGGACGAAAGATGATTAGTTATAAGGGAATGTGCTTTTGAATGATCAGATAGGAAGTAAGTGTCAAGTTACTAATAGGTCGTGTTGTTAGGAGAAAAGGTGAATGCAGGACAGAAGAGCAAAGAAAGAAGATCCAAACAAAAGAAAAGAAAGAGAACAGAAAATTGCACAATGTAGCAGTATGCATGGAAATAGAGTTGTTAGTTTTTGGTTTAATGTGGATTTTTCAATTGATGTTTTTGTTTTTTGTTTTTTGCAGAATACGAGAGGAGAACTGATATACACTGTTCGAGAGATTGCATGTTTGGACTACGAATCTTTTTTGTCCTTTTTTTTTGGTGCACATAGAAGCTGGTTGCGGTTGCTTTTTTTCAAATTTCGTAGTTAAGTAGTGTGTGCTGTCAGATAATAATAACATATCGCCATACATTGTTAATTTTGTTCTTCACATACCTAGGTATTGCTAAACAGTAGAATTTTGGAAAATCTGTTGGTTTGACAAGTGATAAGTCTTGGAAATCCTTAGTATACGATTCAAGGTATAAGTGTTTACATATTCAAGCATGTAACAAAAGTTGCGATATGTGGATTCAGCATTTGAGAACTATCCTTACCACATACTTTGCAAATTCGACAGAATGGTTGGAACTCTATATGTGATGGACATCATCTAGTTACTCAAGTGCATATACAAACTCAAGTGTATTTCAAGCTCTCTTTTGATGTCGACAGCTCGATAGTAGACATGTGCTATGGATGTGAGGAAGTGGAGCTGCACCTTACGAAACAATTATAGTTCTAACTTCATGACGAACAAATGCGTAGAGATTCTACATGTCTTCACGGTCGGCACTGATCATGTTGCCTGCTCAAAAAAAAAGTCTAATGGTGCTTTCTATTTTCTTTGGAGAAGTGATAATGTTATACAATATTAGTCAAAATCATTCTTCCTCAGCAGGAACCTCCTCTTTAGCTAAACCATGCTCTTTGAGTAGTGCATTTATCTCCTCTGCGGCCCACATACGGTGGTAAATCTTGCCGTTTTTCACACCTACTGTCGCAAACTCCACTAATCATACTGTTAGTAAAATTCCATCAATCAAACACGTGTGTTCCCAAGCACAGATAGTCAAGGACAGTAGAAGAGACGGCGTTAATGGTTCAAGGATGCAACATACGTTTTTCACTTGACAAGTTTGTGCTATCCATCGTCTTGCTCAACACCTTGACAGCGATACCACAAGCCTCCTCTAGTGTACAGTCTTCCTTGTAATCTTGCTTCAACAAACTTTGAGCACTAGCGTTGTTTGCACCAACACTAGTTGCCTTCCAGCCGCCGTAATTTCCTGAAGGATTTGATTGATATAGTTGAAATTGTCGTAGAGAGTCGAAACCGGCGTAAATGAATGAGACACCAAACGGTCTTAGACCTGATCATTTCGAAAAGAGAAGCTTTTAGTTTTGATTGTAACTTACTGCAGCTATTGAATATGGAGAGAATACAGGAGGAGGAGGGTCTGAAGAATGGAAATTTTACCTCCGTGTTGTGTATATCCTTGCTTCAAATCACACAACCTCTTGACCAGTTGTTCACATGGAATCTCTTCGCCGTATGTTCGTAGGTAGTTTTGTGCAACTTGACGAGCATAGTTGATTAAAATATTGGCGTCGGCTGTCATTCCTGCAACTGCACATATCATATTGCTATAAGGGAAAAATCCTCCATATCAATCACGCACACACCACCAAACGGGATGCGGCGCGAAGAATATCAAGTCAGCATATCCATCATTTTGTCTTTTTCTCCAACACCCATTTTTGTTGTTGTCATTTTTGTCTGTGTATGTGATTATTCCTTCTTTTGGTAGCTCACTCGTTCAAGATGTAAAGCTTCTCAGCTGACGTATCCTGCTCCAACAGCTTGCTTGTAACTTTTCGCTCGGCGGCAAGAACGATTCCATCTGACGCAAGGATACCCAAAGCTGTACCGGCATGAGAGATGGCTTCTAGTGCATATTCGACTTGGTAGAGACGTCCTTCAGGCGAGAAGATGGTAGTCTACATGCGTGTGTTTTGGAATGGTCCCAATATCAGCTTTTTTGTCCAAAAAATTCGTCACATATGGATTGGGTGGTGGGTAAATGCTAACTCTAGAATCGTATCGCCTAGACATTTTGGAGGTTGTGGAGATGTATAAGTGTTTTGAGTAGTGGTGGATGAAGATGTCGAGATGCAAACAATCAAGAAGGAGGATGAGCTATTGAGCTACAGAATACGCGGCGTAGAGTAATGTTTGCTTGCTTGCTTGTGTCAAGTAAGTAGTTCAGCCAGTACATCATCAATCCATCTATCAGGTCCATCTTTCGGCCGAGAGACTGCATCACCACAGAGCACAAATGATTGGTGACGCTAGGCATTTTCGACAATCAAACAATATAATAAAGAAGATGATCAGCTCGACTTTCACATAATCACTCTGGACATGCTTATCAATTTTGTTTAGTTTGTACCATACTTCGTGCGATACAGCCGTTACCTGTGGAAATACATTAGGTGTGCTCTATATATGTACATGATAATGATCCTGAGTCTGGCCATCCAATTTTGACATAGCTCTACGAAAATCGAAAAGTTGTAAGGACTAGATTACATTCACTCCACTAGTCTCAGATATTTGATATCCAGCTTTTCTTGGCAATCTTGGGAATACTACCCCACGGCTGTGATTGCCTCAGAATACCATTCGGTGTAAGAACTGGTCGAGGCTCTGTCTTCTTCACAAACCCTGAAATCACTGTTCTATCGGGGTTTACTCCATGACCTTTAGGTGGCTGTATTTGTAACCCAGCGTGTGTTGGCGAGAAGTGCACAGCTGGCTGGTATGTAGGGCGATTCGCTGTTGATGGATTGTAGGATCGGTCAACTCTTAAACCACTTCCATCAACTGTTGACGGAACTAAATGGATATTGTCTGTTTCACGTGCTTTGAATGGGTTCACGTTGAATCTGATCTGGTCGCGAATTTTTTCGGTTAAACCCTCAAAATATGGACGTGGGTTCCCATCAGGCTTCTGCAGTGCATTCCCGTCGTCCCGCATGCCTTCCTCTGAAAAAAAAGGTATACGCGACGATCGGGATGTTATCTGATCAGGAGTTTCATTGATTGATGTTGGAGCTAGTATGGTGTTGTTTCCTCTCTTCGACTCTTTCCAATTTGGCCCTAGAACTCCGCGATCCCATTTCTTACCACTTCTCTGCACTTCTCGAAAAGCCTTGCCTTCTACGACCCTTTTTCTAGCGTCTTTCATCCTTTTTATTGTTTTAGGATCTCCTGTTTCTGATCCATCTTTATTGAAAGTTGCTGTGATAAATATATTTAGTTTCGTTCGGTGTTGTCGCATAGACGTCAATTCTTCATTACTGTCTATTCCAGACATTCGGTGTAGTAGCTTGTCGCAGAGTGAACATGTGGTATTACAAAATTCAAATACTCGCTCCATCTGTGGCAAAGTCTTGCCTTCAGTCGAGAGGAGCTCTCGCAGGTTAATGTAATGTGGTCCAATTCTGTTATATGCTGCTTTCATGATTGCGGTATCGTCGGTGGAAATCGCTATTTTGACAAAATGTAGGAGAACTCTGGGATCTTGACCAGACTTGTGGGTATGCATAAGATTGAGAATTGTTAATGCATCCTTGTAAGCAAGCGGTCGATCCCGGTTTCGTTGACATGCTGAGATGGCAATAAAGTAAGCATTAGGTGGCATGACTGGTCTATCAATCTGCATATGCTTGATATGTTCGACTGCCGCTCGGGAATTTCTTGCACCAGCAAGCACTCGAAGATAATGGAGGTGATTATCGATATCTGGTGTCACGGCAGGCGATAGGAGCTTCCAATATTCCTCGCCTTCTCGATAGGCTCTGAGAGCAAGGCAGGCTGACAAAACCACGGATACAAGCTGGTTGCCGACTAGAGCGTGAGACTCTATTGAGGGCTTAAGAACATCAAAAAGGTGGGTTTTGTATATGCTTGGGTCGGGTGGCACTGTTCCGACAACTTCTTCTGAAGGAACTTCTGCATAGAAAGAAGGCATATCACCTTCTTCAGTCTCAACATCCTCCTGCCACCCTCTTCGCATGGTGCTCGCTTTCGAACCAAGCTTTGGTACTAGCCGTGGAACACCAAACACTTGCTGTATTAGAGAAAAAACCGAATCCCAGTTCTCTGGTCTCGAACTGGTCAATAAGGCTTGTGCCATTGTGCAAGCTAGTTGCTCGTCAATATGCAGAGTACCAGCTTGCCATCTTGTTACGACTCCCTCCCACAGCGACATTGCATCAGCCAGAGCCCTCTCCTTGCCTCCTTCACCTACAATCCTAATAGTATTTAGCATTGTTGTATAAGTCCTTGCATCAGCCATCTGCCGACCCGATGCAGGAATGTTTTCAGCGACTGTCCACATCGCGTCCACATCCCGCCATCGAAGACAGCATTTCAGCATAGAATTGGTGTGGAAGATGTTTTGCTTCACTGACGAAGAGGGACTCGCTAATTTGTGGTATAGAGTGAGGGCTTGTGCTAAGGCAGGCTTGTAGTCGTCGTTCATCGACAAACCGTCGAGTAGAATCCCATAGGTTCGCGAATCGGGTTCAATTCCAATCTTTTTCATCTATGAACAGTCTCGTTAGCATATTGTGACGTCCTGGTTAGCTATCCTCAGTTGCCTTTACCTCGTTGTACAATTTCATTGCTTGTGCCTGCGAATTGTTCTTCATTCTATTCAGGATAATGGTGTTCCATGATACAACAGTGTTGACTGTTGAGCCTTGCTTTCTTACGAGTTTCAACGCCGCCTCGACACCGTGTGTTTGTAAGAGCCTTTTTGTATCTTCTGCCAATATGTATGGATCTACCGTGGAGCTCCCACTTTCCGCCAATTCTGCAGACCTTCCCCCTCTTTCTTCAAACACTTTTGGTCCTCCTCTTGTGATGGGTTTACCGTGTGCATTAACATAAGTCTCTGCAGGTGGTACGAAAGCGTGACGTGCTCGTTGTATGGGGACCTCGACGCTTTCTTCGTATTTCCGCACCTTTTCTTCGTGTTCGAGCTTCCCAAGCTCTGTTTGGTGTTCCGCTCGAAATTTTGCCGTTTTTAAGTTTCTTTTCATTATGTAGTTTTTGGCAGCTTCGCTGTCCTGCTCCGACCAAGATTTTGCTTTTTGGTATTCATGATTGATGGCCTGGGGACTAAGCTTGTTTAATGAAGCCTGGTGCTGTGATGCCGTGGAAAAGTAACGGGGTTGGATGGTTGTCGCATTTGGGGCTTTTATGCTCGAAGTAGTGAAGTGTAGAAAGAAAGGCGTTTCACTGCGGGATAGCAAAGATGTAGTGTAGCTTCTGTAGCAGTGAACACATGTCATTGTCGTGTATGGATGTCACTGATACTGCCGGACAAGCTGGAGTGGAGGTTTAATTTCATGCAGAGGTTGTGAAGAAATGTGCGCATCACGGAGGGACAAAAGAAAGAATTTATCCATGGGCACTAAGTAAGTCCTTCACCTGCTTATAATTACTAGTATCAACATCGATGCCTATCTAGGGATTAAAAGTGTAGCGGGAAAAAAAAAGACTAGACATGATGCGCAACCATCAATTCGAGATCGCAATCAAGTGGTGGGTGCGCTCCAGACATGTTAGGATTCAACATGTTTTTCCAACAACAACAACCACAAACAATTCTCCCTATATGTATATATATACATACATCCTCTAGCTCTCTCAAACAACCTCGTCACTGACAGTGTCCTGGATGTGCCTTGAAGCATTCACACCACATATTCACAATCGATTATCTATCTCAAAGAACGCAACTCATTAATCTCCTCATCTTTCTCATTCCTGGTCATCAAACATCTCTCGGCAACTACAGCTGATACTAGGTAAGTGTTGACTCTTGTATATTATTATCCTCATCCAGGTCTTATAGATTTTGAGTGCCTCATGAAGCTGACACAACTTTACACAAGTCAAACCCACAATATCGACATCATCGCGTAGGGTCGAGGAGTCGTTCATATTGATTTTATTGAGAATGAATTTGATACAATGCAGGATACAGCAAAGGAAGTTCTCCAAAGTTGGATGGATGGTGGAATCGACGAAATCGCGATGAGACACAATACAATCGTAGTGACGTACGAAGATGGGGAATCTTTAATGGAAGAGTAGATACACTCAAAAGACAATCATGTTCGTTACAAGCCAAAATCGGGCCACTGGAGGAGGATGTCTCAAGCTTGAAGTGTAGTGTTACGAAGCTACATAAAAAAAAGACAATGGAAGCTGGTGATCGAAATCGATGGAGACTCGCAAACAATATACTTCGTGACCATCCAGAAGTTGGAGTTCCTTACAGTCTGCATGTCAATCCATCAATAACTCGAACAGGGAATGCCATAGCTCACGACGCCGATGCAGAGGTACGCTTTTCCTCTGGAAATGTTCGCAATGATTTTAGACTTTGCTGACTAGTTTCTAGATTGATTATCTGGTATTTTAGACAACACCCACGATATTTAAAGCATTATATGGCATTTGGAGGCAGTCATTTGGTATGTGGCAACACAAGACACCCATAGTCGCTTTGCGGAATGCCTTCCTCAACAACGGATTTCACTAAATGCCAGTTTCACACAGGAGTTCCCCGGACTCGTTGAGTTGATCGAAGATCCAGATGCCCAATATCTGAGTCTTTGTAGGAAAATCGAGACTCTACTACAGGTTCCACAGCAGATTTTACAAGAAGATGGGCGGACGATCACTTTTAGAGATATCTATAATAGGGAGAAGTGCCTGTTAGACATGAGCAAACAATAAGAGTCGAGTTCCAATCAGTACACGACTTGCTTATTCATATACAAGTATGACTTTTCTTTTAGGCTACAGCCTTTATTGTTGTTAGTAAAAGTTGTTTGATTGCAGATTATATTGTTGGTATCAAGAGGGACTCTGTAGCCCAGTGCAACTTGTCTGACGAATTGACACTTTGATGCGTATAGGAAGACCAAATGGTTACTTATGTAATCTTTACAGTGGTGGTGAAGCTTAATGTTGAATGAAGTTCTGTAAGACTCTGTCTGATCGGTAAAATCATGGGTCTTGTCAACCATCCAAACATTTCTCCGAATCATCAACATTATTGCGACCCACTCTTTGCTCAGAACATGACCAGTCGTACTCTTACATTACACATGCACAAATCCCAGAGACATGAACAATCACTGTAAAGGATTTCATTCGCCACAATGGCCACAGTCAAAAGGTCTTGCTCACTACTAAGCAGGTAGCCTATTATTCCCCGTCTAGAGCAATGACACTGCTAAGTATGCATTAGCTCTACGACTCTCATTCCATAGTAATCTAAAGGTTGCTCTATTCTCCTCTTTGACCTAAGAATAATAGCTATATTTTAAAGGGATACATAAAATTAGATATAGAATAATGGGGGAGACTTTTTTCCCTGCATCGAGCGTTAAAAAATCCGCCGCGCCAGTAAATTTTGTACGAAGCGCGAAATTTCTTACTTATCACAGAACAAATGAAGATTTTATCCTAAAGTGTTTTATTTTCACTGCTAACTTATTGACTTTACTACAATATTAGCTTATCATCGTTTTTTATATATAGCTACTTTAAGTACTTTCTTAGCTCGGCCAAGTTGGGGGTTGGTTGGTGCAGTGAAGAATCGTTGTCTCGAAACAAAGAATTTCCATCCCCCAAGACTCCCAAGATAGCACTCAGAGGTCAATACATCTTGTTCCCATTTATGCAATCGACGAAGTGATCGGTATATGGCATCCTACATCAAACGATGGTAAATATCTTTAAAAAAGCAAGGAACCATGTAAATCTAGCGCTGAAACACGCCATTCTATCGGCTGAGAGGTGACAAAATGAAGAGGTTATAACACTGTTCTTTCAGGCAAGGCAGAAGATACACAACCAGTCAGGAATGCAAGTATAAGTACATGAGAAAACAGCAAACAAAGTATAAGACACCAGATCAATCATGCAAGCATCGTTTGTGATCACCGTGGTAGTGGTCAGTGCCAAGTACAGTGACCTCGCCTACTTTACCTCCAGTGCCCATAGACTTGTTCTTCATCTCCATTATCTCCTCCAACGACTTTCCCATCCATAGATTGTGGGCACTCTCCCCCTGCAGTTTCTTTGTGACTGAGTCGACATCAACATCGAGATAATCTCTCAAGAAATCGCCAATCTCTGTGTTTTCATGGTTTCCCCACAGTTTTTTGGCGACCTCTGGTGGACTTGCGTAAATGTTTACATCAACCGCACTGTGACCATGCGTGGACCATCCGATTTGTGCGCGACGAGACACCATATCA
>Ga0160427_10002656_pt1 | contig 10712 bp, 18 predicted proteins | sample SolpanmetagenomL_FD_108194 | JGI IMG/M metagenome (GOLD analysis project Ga0160427, IMG submission 108194) | Solar panel surface microbial communities from Lawrence Berkeley National Laboratory, California, USA - L | ecosystem: Engineered > Built environment > Solar panel > Unclassified ...
CGACGTCCAGTCGGTCGGGTAGTAGTCCGAACTCGTACGTTGCATTGATGAGAAAGCAGAAAGCCACTGTCTGGTGTGATCGTGCTCAGGTATGTCAAGATTTCAAACTCGACTTCAAGCACACATTTTAACCTCTCTGTAGCAAGAAGATCCCCGCCTACTAGCCGCCCAGCGAGCAGCAAAGCAACGCGCAGCAATGGAAGTTTCTTCCTCTTCCTCTTCCCACCATCATACCTCCGCTTCCAACCGCACCGGCACACTCGGCGGTGTCCGCTCCAAGATGCGAGGTCATCACGGCGGTATGAAACCATCGCAATACGCACCTGGATTGCATCCGGCCAGTGGTGTACCAATGCGGTTGAGTGCGAATGAAGTCGACGATGACGAGGAGGAAAGGGGTAGTGATGAGGAAAGACGATTAGGAACGATGAGCGGGCAAGGAAGGTGGCATAGGAGGACGGAAAGTGCAAGAAGTAGTTTGGGAAGTGGAAGTCGAATGAGCACGTATGGTGATCGGACGCCGCCTGCACAACAACAACCACAACAACAATACTCAGCACCAGCACCAGCACCACCAGCAACCTTCCACCGCTCTTCAACGGATGACACACACTCAGCACAATCACCCTCGTCTAGTTTCTACAGCACACCGACACGTCCGGCATCACCACCAGAACGAGATAGCGACGACACGGATCGAGAAAACAGCTTCGGCGGTGCTGCAGACCTGCCGCAACGGTTTGGAAAGGGACAGAGTTTGGGTGATGATTTGGGCAAGTCGAACTCGGATGATTTGAAGAGGAGGGGAAGTGTGGATGAGAGGACTATGACGATGAGTGGGTATGGGAGATTGTTTGTTGCGAATCCTGATTTGGATTGAAGGAACGCAATGCCCTGTATTGTGTACGAAGGTGGGAAGTGAGAAGAAGATGCAAGGCTTGATTGTCTTGCATCTTGAATGCTGAGGTGTTGTGATGATATGATACTGAAAGGGAGATTGGTTGAAGCCATGAACAAGCGTGATCAGTGGTAGTACTACTTATTTTGAATAGTCAAAGTCACCCATTCTGTAATACTAATCTATGCCCAAGTATGTAAGATTGGGCTTGTTATTGTTTCTGAGTGTGATACACCTTCCATCAGTTCTGAGGAAAATACTATTTGTCTCTTTGCTAGTGAGAATGCCATTCACTATAGAACTTGGCAGAGCAGGATATGTTCGTAGAGCTAAGATCAGAGTCTCCATTAGTGCTGATGATGGAGGTACCTTGATCGTAACCACTACGCCTTTTCCCAGAAACTCCGTACGTCCTTCTTAGTTTTCGGATAGGATAAATGTTGAAGCGAGCAATTGACGAATCGGACAGCAACATCAGTAAGCAGGCAACATAACAAGCATCGTGACCAAGCTGAAACAAGCAGTCATAAGACGAACCAGCGTCGTTTTCTTGGCTGTATAGTTTGTAGGACCAATCCTATCGCCTTTCCATGTCTTGGAGACAAGCATGCTTTTTGTTACCCCTCTTTCTTCTCCAGCTTTCATGCAGGTGGTCTTCTGACCGAACTCCACCTCGCTTGCTCTGTTGTTCCTGTACCGTGAACTATAACATCGTGACCTTTGCGCTGGTCGCTGTCATGACTTCTTTGCCACTGTCCTCACGCTGTCATACCATACTCGTTCAAACAACGCTTCGTGTCATCGACCTTACGTGAAGGCGTATAGTTCCTGCTACTCGTAGCTCGTCGTCGTTGTCGTCGCCGTAGCCAACAACTTCCACCACTTGTATTGTACAGACCATACGAGCCAACATCCATACCTGGTTGCGCCACGCATATTGTCCCTTCTCTCTCCTTTCCCATCTCCGTAATGGCCTCCATATCCTCTAAAACCGCCAACAACACCACCGCACCCCTGCACTTCCCTGCCTCCGACCACCTCGAAGAAACCACCTCCAACCGCAACCTCACCCACAATGCGCGCCTCGCCACTGAAAAAGAACGCAACATGTCGCTCTGGCAAGGCATCAAGCTCTACCCAAAAGCAGTCGGCTGGTCCGTCCTCATCTCCACTCTAATCGTCATGGAAGGCTACGACGTCTGTCTACTCTCCAACTTCTACGGCTTCCCACAATTCAACGAAAAGTACGGCACGCGGCAGCCCGACGGCAGCTATCAGATTAGCGCGGCGTGGCAGGCTGGCTTGAGCAATGGCGCGAATGTGGGCGAGATTCTGGGATTGTTTTTGAATGGATATGTGAGCGAGAGGTTTGGGTATAGGTATACGTGTATGGCGTGCTTGACCTGTATTATTGGGTTTACGGCGATTTTCTTTACGGCGCAGAGTGTGGTGGATTTGCAGGTTGCGGAGGTGTTGTGTGGGATACCTTGGGTTTGTCTAAATGGTTTACATGGTTGTGAGTGAGCTAACGTGATGTAGGGCGTTTTTCAGACACTGACGATTTCTTATGCGGCTGTTGGTTATATGAATGGACAACCGAATTAGATCGAAATGCTGACATTGATCTAGGAGGTCTGTCCTGTTGCACTCCGTGGATATCTAACTACATATGTAAACTTCTGCTGGGGTCTTGGTCAAACCATTGGTATTGGCGTCATCAAATCTATGCTTAACCGTCACGATGAATGGGCCTACCGCATCCCGTACGCATTGCAATGGATGTGGCCAGTCCCCCTCCTCATCAGCATCGCGCTTGCTCCAGAATGTAAGCATCCAACATTAAGATCAAGATTCCAAAACACAACAATCCCATCTCCCACCGTATCATACTAACATTCCATCCAGCACCATGGTGGCTCGTCCGCAAAGGCCGCATCAACGCCGCCAAACGCAGCATGCTCCGCCTCACCTCCCTAAACCGCGAAACCTCCTTCAACGTCGACGAAACCGTCGCCATGATGCAACACACGACGATGCTCGAAGAAAAAATCACAAAAGGCTCCAGCTACCTCGACTGTTTCCGCGGCTCCGACCTGCGCCGCACCGAAATCGTCTGCATGGTTTGGGCGATTCAGAACCTGGCTGGAAACTCGTTCAGTGGGTATTCGACGTATTTTTTGCAGCAGGCGGGCGTACCCACGAGCAAGAGTTATGATTTCGCCCTGGGACAGTATGGGATTAATATGGCGGGCGTGTTTGGCGCGTGGTTTTTGATGAGTTGGGGGGTGGGCAGGCGGACGCTGTATTTGTATGGGCTTTGTGGGTTGTGTTCGATGCTTTTTGTTATGGGTGAGTCAGGCAGTTGGTTCTCGGTTACGACGTCCATGCTAAACATATGATTTTTTTTTAGGATTCCTAGGTCTAGTGCCAAAAGCACATAGAGAAACCGGCGCGTTGGCAACTGGAGCGATTATGATCTGTTGGGCTATGATTGTGCGTATACGAAAAATTCCTTTGATTTGTCTTCCTATCATTCAAGCAGTCATTGCTAATCTTGTGATCTGTTTAGTACCAACTCACAGTAGGCACAGTCTGCTACTCGCTCGTCGCCGAAATGTCCACCCGTCGTCTTCAAATCAAAACAGTCGTGCTCGGGCGCAATCTCTACAATATCGTAGGCATCGTCTGTAGCGTCTTGACGCCGTACATGCTTAATCCTACGGCGTGGAATTGGGGAAATTATGCTGTATGTTCCATCTTCTTGTTGCACCCTCCTACCCACCACTTCCTTCCACCTCCTTAGGCGTTATTCTACCACGCAGTCTCATTACTTCCCCCCTCCCACCCCTTACCATCCCCCGTCTCATCTACACACCCAACTCCCGTCCCCACCACGATGAAAACCACACATCCCTCCCTCCCAACATCACTCACGCACTAACTAATAAAATCTTACTAACATCATTCACAGGGTTTCTTCTGGGCAGCCATCTGCTTTCTCTGCATAATCTACACCTACTTCCGCGTCCCCGAACCCCGTGGTCGCTCCTTCGCTGAACTGGATCTGTTGTTTGAACGCGGCGTTAGTGCGAGGAAGTTTCAGAGCACAAAGGTCGATGTCTTTGAAGATGATGTTAGTGAGTATTCAACTTTCGAAGCTCCTACTGGAAGTGGGAAGGAGGTGAATGTTGGGGAGAAGTATTTGTGATGTTTTTTCTGGCTGTTTTGAAGAGGCCCTGGACGGGGCTTCGGGGAGGAGAACTGTATGTTGACAGATGTTTGGGGTGGATAGCCTACGGGAAGGAATGAGATGTGCGTTGGGTGTAGTATAGCATAGTATAGTATAGTATAGTATAGTATAGTATAGTATAGTATAGTATAGTATAGTATAGTATTGTCACCCATTTTCGATTTTGCAGATTGAAGTAGATGATGCTCTTGTCATTGTTTCTTTCTAGCTTGCTCTCTTCCTCTTTCTCTCTCTCGCTTTCTCTCTCTCGCTTTCTCTCTCTCGCTTTCTCTCTCTCTCTCTCGCTTTCTCTCCCTCTCCCTCTCTCTCTTTCTTTCTCCCTTAAGCCCCTCCAGTCCTTCCACGCCCCCCAACTCCATACTACAGCCCCAACACAAACCTCAAGCTCGAAACACAAGACCAGTGTTGAATCAATCTATCGCTCTGAATACGAGAGTACAGGAACGTGACAGCGTTTATGGGATAGACTCCCTGTTCTTCCGTATCCTCTCTCCCCGCCTCGTCAATTCTCAAAGCACTTACGTTCACGTCGTTATTGCCTTTTGTGAGTTGTGTTTTAGTTTCAAGGGCTTTATCCTCTGACTGAGCCCTTTGGATCCTGATGGGGTTTCTTATTTTTCATGTCTTTTGCTCTCCTTGTCTTTTGCTCTGTGTTTTTGTCAGTCTCTCTTTCTTCCTCTGACTCTCTCTCTCTCTCTCTCTCTTCCTCTCTTCCGCCAAAATGCCACAGCCACACGCTACGGCCACAGCCATAAAACCTCAAGATCACGCCACAGACTCATAGGAGTTAGGTACTGCAGGTAAAGGTAAAGAACTAGAACATACCAGTCATCATATGTGGAGTTCCTGGCGCACCCGAGAGTCTGGAATTAACCGTATGCATCCGAAGTAGCGTGAGCCTTTAGTGTCGTGGCTATGCAGAGATTCAAACGGCTGGCTGCGTGAGTGCTGAGAGAGTCCGAGACTATGACACAATACGACGTATTATCCTAGCTATTGTTAGGACCTGGTGTGTGTCGAGTACTGAGTGTTAGATGCTTGTGGGAGGAAGGCAGGCAAGGCAGGGAGGGTGGGAAGGAGTAAAGCATAGGAGGTAGCATAGCATATCTTAGCCTATTCTTCACATAAAAAAAAACCAACAACAGTGCACGAAACGCTATGCAGAAATCATAATCTATAAACACAATCACAACAGGAGGGGTGTAGAGTAGTGTGTTAGGTAAGTGGGTTGGTAACGTAGTATGTAATGGGTGATGGGTTATTTTGCGATGCGTTGCGGTCGTGTCGTGTTTTAAGTCACAAGCTTTTGGGAGAATGAGCACGAGGAACTCATGCTTCTTTCTGTATCACTCTCCTTCATTAGGTATGTGATATAGGTAGTGTTTGAACGATGCTTGTGCGTAAGAGGAGAGAAGAGATGAGCAATCATGAAAGCAAGGGAGTCGACGCTTGCTTGGCATGGAATTTTAGTAACATGTAACAGCTTTGTTTTTATCGGAGGTGTAGGAGATGTATGAGATGTAGTGTATGTGTGATATGTATCGCGTGGTTCGCAAGAGAGATTCTGCATTCGCGGAAGGATTGATGAATGAAGATGCAGTTGGCAGGGCTTTGTGGCTTCTCTGGCTGATGCTTTCTTTCCAGGTTGAAGAGCGGGAGGAATTGCGAATGTACTTGTCCTTCTTAGAAGACTTATCTCGTACATCTATGCGAACCACACGCATATTAAAGAATTGAGGTCTTTACTTTCCCATCATAATGACGACATAGCTTACCCTCTGTATTGTGGCCGTCGCCGTTGCTTGCGGGGAAATCTTTGAATGTGAAAGATGCGAATGTGCCGGATATCTTTCTTCTTTCTTCTCTCGCCCCGCTGTAGTTTCTTCTCAGAAGAGTGGAGGTTGCATATTTGCTTTGCGTTGTCAACTTACTCGGGCACTATGAATCAAACATCCTATTTAAAAATGAGGTCTTTCCATCACAAGCGAGCAGCGTACAGTACCGTGGAAAACTTCATATTCATCACTCTCTCTTTGTTGCTTCGGCCGTTGTCGTTGCTTGTCGTGACCCATCATGCATGTACTCCGTGGAAGCTGAACCATCCCACTGCCATTTCCTATCATGCTTTATTTCTTTCCTTCTTCTCTTCCTTCCTGCTCCTTCTGGCTCGTCCTTTACCTTCTCCTGCTCTTAATGTCCATTCCCGTTCAAAATGTCCACATAACCCATCACCCTCGCGCGCTCGCTCAAAACTCTCCACCCTTACCATCCCTCGTATTCATCGCAGCAGCACCCCATACCCCAATAAGCCCCCACATACCCACCCTCCAACCCCTCCACAACCCAGCAACACCCTGCCCCTTCCTACCTGCTGGAGGCTTTTTATGCGCAAACGTCCCCAGCTTGGCAGCAGTATCTTCCAACCCCTCACCTTCTGTACGCACAATACCCCAAAGCGTGCTGATCACACCAGTGTAAGGACCAATATCCACAACCGTAGCCAGTGCAGGACTCGTAGATGCATATTCGACACTGCTTTGTCTCCGATGCGCGCGACTTCGTGGTGGAGAAGATGCTGACGACGGCGACGCAGATGCAGTAGCAGCTACTTGAATCTGGCCTCTTCGTAGGATAGTTTCGAAGGGCAAGGTGACGAAGAGGTCGAGGACGGAGGAGAAAAAAGTGCTGATTGAGTAGGCTGTTGGTGTGAGGACGGGGTCAATGTGGAAGTTTGAGCGCAGGAAGAGAGGCGTCGAAGAGGATATTAGTGTTGGGAGTGTGCTGTGCAGGAGGGTTGGCGCGATTAGGGTCGTCGGACAGATCCAGGAGCGGAGATTGCGCAGACAGGGGAGGATTGCGCGCGGTGGGTGGGAGATGGATGTGAGCATGACGCTGAGATGTTAGTGTTGATGTTTGAATGTGTTTGGAGGAGCATGAGCTTACCGTGTGCGGACTATGTCGAGAGGGGAGAGTAAGAGTCCTGCTACACCTGCTGCAATCACTGCGACTCCTAACGACGCGAGTGGTGCTGGACTGTCTAGAATGTCTAATCCTCCCACCGAACCGTACGTATTACTTATTGATCCGGGATCTGGTAGATTCAGTAGCGCTGAGAGCATGCTCCTTGTCCAGACCTCGATCGTCTTCAGCAGCAAGCCGTAAAGGAAAGTAACATTCGTGCCTTTCCAAACGCCCCAAGCACCTTCTCTCGCCCATGATTGTCCCAGTACTTCCAGCAGGGCATCTTGTCTCCGTAACTCAAGCTTGTAAACTGGTTTTACTTGAGGTTGTCGTATCGAACCATTGGACGTTCTTGACGTTCTCGATGCATTACTCCTGCTCCGTCCTGATTCCGACTGTGATGTATAATCTCTGAACCGCGACTGTGGTGCAGAAGAGGTAAAGTACGACGGCTCGTCATCATCTTCATCCTCTTCATCTGCAGATCGATAACTATGCTGCATTCCACGATCACTGCCATAACTGCTGCCCAAAGATCTCCGCTGATATCGTTCTTTCCGACCCAAACCTGTTACCGCACCACCTCCATACCCAGGAGCGCGCACTTGTAGCACCAATTTCGCGACTTCAAAGGGTTGTGCCATGAATACACTCGAGTACTTCCATGCTGCTTGATCTGCCAGTGCTCGCAGTGTTTCGGTGGTGCTGGACGCGGATTCACCTAGGATATTGTTATAGCTGAGATCTGAAAGCATGTCACGAGCGGATGAGCCGAAACTGGGCGAGCTTGAGGCCTTGCTAGCGGAGGCACCGCTGTGAGGTGTGGAAGATGGCAAGGGATCTGAGATGCGTTCGCCGATGGAGGGTGGTCTGTAGTAGGGTCGGTATGGGTTGGGACCTTCGTGGGAGGCGACCAATGGGGTGTAACCTGTAGAGTCCATTTTGGAGGAATGTAATGAAGAGGACGGAAGCCTCTGTTGAAGTATGAACTCGGTCGAGGAGGTACATGTATAGACGCCGGAGCATGTGCTTCATGACGCCTCTCCAAGTTTTTGTCTTTTGCGCAGCGTAGAACAACGACTAGAGGACATACTGTTTACAATATAAACACTTGAAACATTGCTGGACAATCCTGTCTACCTTGGAATAATCATTTCCCATCTCGGTCATCCTAGCATGTCCGCCTTCGCTGTTGCCGCTCGTCAATCCCTCCTCCGCATCGCCCATACTTCATCTTCTCGCCTCACTACAACACAGCATTTAGTTACTGCTACACAGTCGACTTCACAACCACTACGGACCACGCGCGCACAAATATCTAGACCCTTTTCTACATCTCTGATAGCCAGACATGGCCACCTAGACCCACCCAAACCTGGAGAGGAGTATGTTAAGAAGGTCCCTATCACAATGTAGGTTAGAGACTAACGAGATCACTGCACAGACTACACGTCACATTCATAGATAAAGAGGGCAAACCACACACATTTGAAGTGGCAGAAGGAGACAACCTATTAGATATTGCCCAAGCGAACGACTTGGAAATGGAAGGTTCGAACGAAACACCACCATTCGAAAGGAGCAAAGGGTACATGCTAACCTTGTTCTCAAGGAGCTTGTGGAGGATCTTGCGCTTGCTCTACCTGCCATGTCATTGTTACCTCGGAAGACCTTTATAACAAAATGGCAGAACCGGACGATGACGAAAATGATATGCTGGACTTGGCCTTTGGCTTGACGGAAACAAGTAGACTGGGTTGTCAAGTGAAGATGAACAAGGAATTGGATGGAGTGGAGGTCAAGCTACCGACTATGACGAGAAACATGCAAGCGAGTGATTTTGCGAAGAAGGGGTGAGCTTGGAGTGTATATACTGGAACTGCTGACCACAAAGCATACGGTGTTGTCCTCACAGTGGGAACAAGGGAAGGCAAGAAAGCAGAGAATAAAAAGGGACAGCATGGCAGTCTGCATTTCATCAAGAAGGCCAATGGCCTCTCAAGGAACATTCAACCTTATCGTCAACGAAAAGACAATGAATTGGATATTCTGTACAGCACTGTCTCACGTCTGAGGTCACCACCACTGCTCATTTGTGATCGGTAGCATCCGGTGCTGAAAATCACCTTGATTTGCCAAGCTCTGGAGTTTTCTTCAAGTACATGACTGAAACCCATCTGAGACATATTCCGACCCTAATCCAAGAACCTTTAACCAATCCAAATCTTTTAACCATTTTCAGTTTTCTTCAATCAATCCGAAACCAACTCCTTGACCAAACTCCAATGGAATTTTCAATCTGGTTCCTCCTCTGCAGCTTGCTGGAGAGATTTCCAACACAGCAAATGTACTTGTCAGCAACTGCACTTGTGACTGCAGGTTGATCCGCCTCGCTCCATCTCAGCTCTTCGCATGCTTTGTCCTATCAATCTAAAGTCGTGACTCTCTCTTAGTCTTCTGGCTGTGGACTGTTTCACGGCATTGGCAAGTCGACCTCCCAGAAGAGGGCTTCGCCTAGTGAGTTGATATGTTAGTCAACGAACCTAGTAGGCTCGTTCTATTTCTTACACGTTCAGTACGGTCTTCGATCTCCTTCTCGAGTCTAGTGGTCGGGGCCTGGAGTTTGGTGACCATGGCTTGGGTGTTCTCGACATCCTGATCCAGTTTGCGCATTTTTGCGCTTAGAGATGCAATCAACGCATCCTGTTGGTCGATGAGAGCTTCAACGTTGTCGATGATCACGGGGAGTTCTGTAGTGTTGACGGCCATGTTGGAAGCTTCGTTTGTTTGCATCTTCGGCTCTAGTCTCTCTTGGATCTGTCTTTCGACTGTGCTTGAGTACTGTTTGATGAGGGTATGAACGAGAAAAGAAGACACATTAATAATTTGTGGAAGGAATTCAATGTTGTTTTAGATATGCAAGCAAGGGCTGCGCTCCAAAAAGCTTGTTGATCATGAAGGGAAATACATAGGGAATAGTCATCAAGCTTGTCATTTTTCAACTCAGCTCCAGCTCATGTATGGTAGATGTATGGCACAGGATGTCAATTGTATAGAAAGTACATAGGAAGTCTTCAGAAGACCTCTATGTCGATCAAACAAGCTTTCCCCACATCTGTCCCGCATAGTCCTCATCTTGCCTCCGCCTCTAACAACAGCTTCTCTTCCACTAAACAACAACAAAATGTCTCGCAATACTCCCGACGATGAGAACAACCCCTTCGTAGCCTTCCGCAAAGTCATCGACGACCAAGTCGTAGCAGCCACCCGCCTCCTCTCCGAGCTCCCCGCCCAGCTCACCACCGTGCGAGAAGACCTCCGCAAGAACGTAGAAGCAGCAGATCAGAGCATTGAAAGAGCGTTTCGACGACTCGGCGATGCTTATGAACGGTCTACCAATCCTGAAAGAACTCAGATTGTGGGGAGAGGGGAGGACCTTAAGCATGGCGTGACACAAGGGCCAGAAGATGGCAAGGATGATAGCAAAAGAAGAGGACATATTGAAAGATGGAATACTACTCGTCAGCTACCCTTCCACCCGCTTGATATTCTTGCAATGTTCCTCGAGCATCCTGCATCCGATGATCTCGCTGCAATGCACGC
>Ga0160427_10002657_pt1 | contig 10712 bp, 6 predicted proteins | sample SolpanmetagenomL_FD_108194 | JGI IMG/M metagenome (GOLD analysis project Ga0160427, IMG submission 108194) | Solar panel surface microbial communities from Lawrence Berkeley National Laboratory, California, USA - L | ecosystem: Engineered > Built environment > Solar panel > Unclassified ...
AGCGGCGCCTCCTCGTCGAGGCGGTCCAGCGCGATCGTGGACGGCGGGAGCGCCGTCGTCAGCGGGGTCGGCCGGGCCGGAGCGGCGAAGGGCTCGGGGCGCAGGGTTCCCGCGGCGCGAGCCACGACCCGGGTGCGCACCTCGTCCAGGTACAGGTCCCACGCCGGGACCGGCTGGACGGTGGGCTGCGGCGGGTTCGCCAGGACCAGCTCCTCCGCGCGGGCCGCGTCGACGACCGTGCCGTCGGCCTGGACGGCCTGGTGCGTCAGGACTTCCAGCGGGGAGGGCATCCCATGCCGGCGGGCGACCCGGGCCCCTTCTCGGTGCGGGGGCTCCTTCAGGGAGGCGTAGAGCGACCCTCCTCCGAGGGGGCGAGTGTGTCGCACGGTCACCCCGTCGAAGATCCCGCTCCTGAGGTCGAGGCCGGGGAGGATACCTTGCCAGACCAGGTCGAGGCCGTGGCCCGACTCGCTGTCGCCGAAGGTCGGCAGGCAGGCGTCCAGCGCCCGGCGGCTGAACATCGGAGCCATCACTTCCACGAAGTTGGTCACCCGCAGGAGGAAGCCCGGATGGGTGAGCGTCGTGAGGTGCGTGAAGTAGGAGTCGGTGGTCAGCGAGGGCTGCGAGAGTCCCAGACCCAGGTTGACGTGCAGCTCGAACAGCTCGGAGATCGTCGCAGCGTCGGTGGCGAGGTCGTCGTCGGGGAACCAGACGGCGTCGTAGCCCTCGAGCAGCTCCGGATTCGCCCGCAGCAGCGCGTGCAGGCCCTTCCACTTCGAGCCCTTGGTCTCGAACACCCGGTCCGCGGTCCCGTCCCAGCGGCCTGGCGTGTCCCCGTAGTAGTCGACGACCAGGTCGAAGTTCCGCTCTCCCTGGACCCAGGTCGGATGGAGCGACGAGTCCCCCACCCTGGTGATCACCAGGTGCGGACGGTCGGTGGTCCCCGCGGCCGAGCTGGGGATGCTGTGCAACGCCACGTCCTTCTCCTCCTCCGTGCGCGGGAGGGCCCGCACATCACCTGTTCGGCGTCTCGAGCGCCGACCTTGAACGGTCGATGTCGGGACGTCCTCTCACACCGACCGTGTTCCCGATGGCGATGCCGGAGGCGTTCGTCCCTCGGGTGACTCCCCGTGCCTCGCGGTCAGCGGCTCCCCACGCCGATCAGCCGCCGGCCCGGATCGTCGAGCACCCACAGCTGACCTGCCTGACCCGTCGCCCGCAGCCCGCTGACGGCGTCGAAAGACGTGGGACTGAGCGTCAGCGCGGCCCGGTAGGCCCGCGTGGCCGACGGCAGGTCCCCTCCCAACGCCATCGCGTCGCCCATCAGGTTGGCGGTCAGGGCCGTCAGGCGCAGGGCAGCCAGCTTCTCGATCGCGGGCCCCACCTCGCCGACGGCGAGGTGCATGATGGCGCTCACCACCACGGACGCGTCCTTGCCGAGCGTGGGGCTCAGGCAGCCGTCGATCACCGCGACCGCCTGCTCGGGGAATCCCCGCCGCCAGAGGCACAGGCCGGCGAAGGCCAGGGCGACGGCCGTGGCGTCCTGGACGGACCACCCGCACAGGAAGGCGTCGGGTACCAGCGCCTCGAGCGGCTCGCTGCGCAGCAGCCGCTGCAGGACAGGCAGGTCGTCCGTGGTCGTCATGGTGGCGAGCGTGCTGGCGGCGTGCTTGCGGTAGAGGTACAGCGGCTCGGGGAGGTGGACCCCGTTCGCCGTCGGAGCCAGCTGCCGCATGAAGTCCACGTCGTTGTTGATCCGGTCCCGCGTGTGCGTGGCCGCACCGATCGACGACTTGCGCCACATCACCGTTCCGCAGTTGAACGGGCAACCCGTGCGGAGCATGTAGGGCAGCACGTGCTCCCGTGAGATGTTGCTCGCCCTCTGGTATCCGAACTCGCGGCCACCAGGGTCGACGAAGAGCATGTCGTGGTGGACGAAGTCCACACCCGGCACCATGGCACCGACCATCCGCTCCAGGCGCTGCGGCAGCGCGACGTCGTCGGAGTCCTGCCACACCACGAACCGGCCGCGGGCCAGCCGGATACCTGCGTCGCGGGCGGGACCGTCACCCCCGTGCGGAAGCGGGACGATCGAGACGCGCGCATCCCCGATGGCCGACACCACGGCCGCACTGTGGTCCGTGGAGGCGTCGTCGAGGACGATCAGCTCCAGATCGCCCAGGGTCTGATCGAGGATGCTGCGCACCGCCTCCTCGACGTAGGCCGCGGTGTTGTACATCGGCATGACGACGGAGACGAGCGGGCCATCTGACCGGAGAAGAGACGCCATGTGGAGCCCATCGGAGCAGCGGGTGACGACCTTGAGCCGTTGGGGGGACTGCCCGCAGCCGTCAGGGTGAGGTCCACGTCATCAGTGACGCACCGTGACCAAGGCCCCGACAGGGAAACCGATCAGCCCAGCTGCCGGTCCTCTGCACGCACCGCAGGCGGTCTCGGAGCCGTCCCCATCGTCCTCCTCGACTCTGCACCTGACCGACGCCTCGGACACGTGCACTCCTGCCTCGCCGCTCGCACGTCGTCCGGGCGGCCTGCGCACCGTGCTGGGCCTCACCTGAACGGCGCAGGCGCGAGAGGGATCGGACGCTCTGCGGGAGACGCGTTCACCCGAACGGCTCAAGAGAGCGACGCGAACGGCCGATGGGAGCAGAAGGATCACCGCGGCCCCCGGAGGCACTCAACATGAGCGTTACGGCCAGGAGCGCCCACCTGTGCCTGGTGCAGCCCGACGGCTATCTGTACTCGTCGGCACTGGTGGACCCCTTGCACTACGTGCAGCACCAGCTGCAGCGTCTCGGCGTGGAGACCACCGTCGCCGTCAACGAGCTGTCCTCGCAGGCGATCAACTTCGTGTTCGGTGCTCACCTCGACTTCCACCCCTCCTGGCTGGAGGAGGTGGATTGCGTGATCGTCAACCTGGAGCAGCTCGGACAGGACGGTTCCTCTTGGCCCGCCGACTACGTCGAGCTGCTGCGGCAGGCGGTGGTCATCGACTACCACCCTGAGAACCGCCGCGCCTATCGCGACGGCGACGGCGTGGAAGCGGTGCCGTTGATCAGCTTCGGCTACGCGCCGTACTTGTGGACGTCGGCCTCGGAGGTACCGCTTCGGCAACGGCCTGTGGACCTGTTGTTCATCGGGTACGCGACGCCCCGTCGTCTCGAGATCTTCAGGCAGTTGGACGCCGCCGGTGTTCGACTCCACGCTCCGACCAAACCCGTCTACGGCTTGGAGCGCGACGCTCTCGTACGCAGCGCCAAGGCGGTGCTCAACATCGGGGCGTACGACTCGCCACGCTTCGAGCAGGTCCGAGCGTCCCTGGTCCTGTCCTGCGGCACGCCGCTCGTCTCGGAGCGCCGAGGTGAGCTCAATCGGGTCGATGCCCCCTTCGCTGACACCGTTGAGTGGTTCGACCTCGACCAGCTGCTCGACCACCTCGGCCACGGCTTCGCGTCGCCGGCACGACTGCAGCGCGCAGAAGAACGCGTGCGCGCGTTCCGCACCGTCGACCCGGAGGTGGAGTACCGCGACATGTGGCACAGCGTCTGCGTGGCGCTCGCGTCCCACCGGCCCACCCCCCCCACCACGGAGACCTCTCACATGAACCCTGCTGACATCTTGGCGACGGTGGAACCACGAGCCAGCATCGTCATCCCACTCTTCAACCGCTCCGACTTGACCCGCGAGTGCCTGGCGGCTCTCGTGGAGCACACTCGGGATGATCTCTACGAAGTGATCATCGTGGACAACGGGTCCACCGACGACACGGCTGATCTCCTGGCAGGGCTGTCGGGCGATGTCACCATCATCTCGAACCCTCAGAACCGGGGCTTCGCAGCGGCCTGCAACCAGGGGGCTGCCGCTGCGCGTGCCGACGTGGTGCTGCTGCTCAACAACGACGTGATCGTCACCGAGGGATGGCTGGAGCCCCTGCTGGAAGTGCTCGACCTGCACCACGACGTCGGGGCGGTCGGTAGTCTGCTGCTCTACCCGGACGGCAAGGTGCAACACGCGGGTGTCCTACTCGCGGACACGGTCAACTGCCCGCTGGAGGCGATGAACGCCTTCCGAGGTGCACAGCGCCTCGACTCCTCCGCCATTTCGACTCCCCGGAACTACCAGGCAGTCACAGGAGCGCTCATGGCCATCCGCACCAGGGCGTTCGCGGAAGCCGGCGGCTTCGACGAAGGCTACTGGAACGGCCTCGAGGACGTCGATCTCTGCCTGCAGCTCGGCCGGGCGGGCTGGAAGGTTGCTTACGAACCCCGCTCTGTCGCCGTTCACCTGGAGTCGCAGAGTGGTCCCGAGCGATTCAGCAAGGTCACTGAGAACGTCATCAGGTTCACGGAACGCTGGTTGCCCCTCGCGCTTCCAGACCTCCTCGTGCGCAACGACCGCTTCGAACCCCACCCCGCCGCCAGCTCGGCTGCAGCTGCAGCTGCCTGGCGGCGCACCAGCACGACGGGCCGCCTGGATGACCTGTGGCCCACGTCGTCGACTGACCTCCTGGTGGACCGCCTGCCGGTCTCGGCGCTCGTCCTGAGCGATGGAGCCGAAGCGGCCGACCGCACTGCTGAGAACCTGCGGGAGTTGGTGGAGACCGTTCTGGTCCTCGAACGTGACCCAGCTGCAGCCGCACGTGCTGGTCGTACGACCCTCGACTGGGACGACGACGGCGTCGTTGCGCGGATCGTCAACGGGCTCACCGATCCATGGCTGCTCGTCTTGGGTGCTGGCGAGACGCTCGTGGTCGAGGACCTGGAACTGGTGCGCAAGCAACTGGAGCAAGTCGACACCGAGTCCGCGGGGCTCGTCCTGTCGGACGGCGGTTGCGAAGTCCGTCTCCATCGCGTCAACGAGCTGGCGGCGACTGCCATCGGGACTCCCACGAGCGCCGCCTTGGGTGGGGTCCGCTTGGCCAGCCTGGACGCCGCTGAGCCTCCCTCGGCGGGCTCGGACCCGTCGGCGACGGCCTCGCGCCAGGAGGCGGCGCACGTCGAGGCGGTCAGGGAGACGGCCGCAGCCGTGGAGGAGCGCAGACTGCTGCACGCTGTCCGCGACGGTCGAGATGTCTGCTGGCTAGAGGACGAGCACGACATCAATCCTCTGGTGACCATCCGCATCGCCACGTACGACCGTGGCCAGATGGTCGTCGACCGGGCGATCGCCAGTGCTCTGGCGCAGACCTACTCCAACATCGAAGTCCTCGTCGTCGGTGACGCCTGCGACGAGGCGACCGAGCACGCGGTCAGATCGGTGGCGGATCCTCGGGTGCGCTTCGTCAACCTGGGGCAGCGGGGCATCTACCCGGCGGACCCCATGGACCGCTGGCGCGTAGCTGGTACGGCGCCCATGAACGCCGCTCTCGGCTTGGCGAGAGGGGCTTGGATCGCACCCTGCGACGACGATGACGAGCTGACGCGGGACCACGTCGAGGTGCTGCTTCGACACGCCAAGGCGAACCGGCTCGAGATGGTCTGGAGTCAGGCGGCCATGGAAGTCAGTCCGGGCCAGTGGGCCTGCGTGGGAACGCAGCCGCTGCAGGCCAACCAGATCAGCCACGGCAGTGTGCTCTACTCCCTGGGCCTTCGCTTCTTCCAGCACAGCAACACGTCGTGGAAGCTGGACGAGCCGGGCGACTGGAACCTCTGGCGACGCATGTCGGCAGCGGGCGTTCGCACGGGCTTCCTGGAAGAGATCACCTACCGTCACTACTTGGAGAGTCATCAGCGCGTCGCCACGGAGGAGGTTCCGCAGCAGCAGGTCCGCCTGCGGGTCGGGGCCCCCACCCAGCCTCTCGAGGGCTGGAGTGTCATTCCCCTGGACACCGACGTCCCCGATGAGGTGCACCGATGCCTCGTGGACGGGCTACCCGCTGACACGTCGAGCGTCGACGAGGTGCACATCGGGCGTGAACTGCAACGACTCCCGCGGGACGTGGCCTCCGGCCTGCTCCAGGAAGCCAGACGAGTGCTGCGACCCGGGGGCCGGCTGCGCGTCTCTGTCGACGACCTCGAGTCAGAGGTCAGGCGCTACCTCGATCGTCGCGCCCACGACTCTCGGCGCAGGACTGAAGAGCTCGGCGCCGTCGACAGCGCCTGTTCGCTGCTCAACGACTTCATCCGGAGCAGCCGGAGCGGCCACTTGTACGACAGCGAGGACCTCGCCCAGTCGATCGAAGGAGCTGGCTTCGGGTCCGTGCAACGGCTGGACGGGGTCGCTGCGATCGAGGGCACGCTCGTCGTCGAGGCCGAGGCGTGAGGGGGCACCGCGCTTGTCCATCCGTCACGCCCGGTCGACGGCACCGCCGACTGGAACAGGTTAGGTAGCCGTGAAGCGCATCCTCGTCGTCGGTGCGGGCGGTCAGGCCCGCGAGGTGATCGACGTCATCGAGGCACTGGGGAAGGCTCGGGTCCACGTCGTCGCCGAGGGTCTCCCCGAGAGCGACAGCCTCTCGTCCCTCGGCTACGACGTCGTCGGCGGATTGGACGCGTTGACTGCACACGCCGGGTGGTCCTTCGTGGTCGCGATCGGTGACGGGAGGGCACGGTCGCGTCTCTCGGCTGAAGCCGAAGCAGCAGGTTGTCATCCGATCACGCTCGTGCACCCGAGTGCCAGCGTCGCCAGCCGTGCTCAACTCGGGCCCGGTTGCGTCCTGCTGCCTGGAGCACGGGTGACGAGCGATGCGTGGCTCGGCGAACACGTCCACGTGAACCTCAACGCGACGATTGCGCACGACTGTTCCGTCGGAAGCTTCTCCTCCATCAGCCCAGGCGCCCACCTCAGCGGTGGCGTCCGGACGGGGAGGAACGTCTTCGTCGGGACTGGAGCGGTGGTGAAGGAACGGCTCGAGCTGGGCGACGACGTCATCGTGGGCGCGGGCGCCGTCGTCCTCCGAGATGTCCCACCCAGCACGATGGTGGTCGGCGTCCCCGCCCATCCGCGAGGGCGGCGCGCCTGACAGTCAGGGACGACCCGCTGGGTGTGCGGTGACCTACGCCGAGGCAGACTTCACCAGGTCATCGGGAGGTTGGCCGTGCTCCAGAGAAGTGGTGGCCGATGCTCGTCGTGCTGACACCTGTCGAGAGCACTTCGGCGCGTGAGCTGAGGCTACCGCGACGGTGCTTGCGCCTTGGTGGGGCACGGAGCGACCGGTCCCCGCCCTGCTGGTTGGCGCCCCGTCGCGCAAAATGGTCGTGCTCCGGCCGCTGCGGTTGACCAGGTTGCGCGATCGCCGGGCTCCAGCTGAGGACGGGTCGTCCCTCGAGTCGACACGGCCGCGCACGGGTGTCGGGCGCTCCACACGGATGCTCACCGGCGATCGCTCATCCTCCTCGAGGTCGAGCGCGCCAGCGTCAGCCGTGGGGCACGTCGTCCACAGCACTCCGTCCAAGCCCAGTCCACGCCCCGGCGAGGCTGCGGGATGTCGTCTGTGGCCGCTCTCTCACCGCACCGTCCGCCTGGTCGGACGGCCGCCGGCGGCCATGGCCCGGTGGGAGCGACTGAGGCGTCAGGCGGCAGACGTCCGCCGAGCACGGCTGACCGACGTGTGGGCGAGCCATGACCGTCATCAGCCGGAGAGGCTCTCAGGACGGGGCCCACCTGGTGGATGCGCCGAGTGTCACAGGCTCACCGGTCCCCACGTCGATCAGTCCCGTGCAGCGAGTCGGGTCGTCATGCCACGCCGCGTGAGGGCTCTGCGTGCAGATCCACGCCGCGATCTCCGGCGACACCCACCCCACCCAAGGCACCAGTGGAGGGACATGCTCGTCGCCTTTGACCAGTGGTCACGCTGACGGGGTCGTCATCCACCAGCTCTTCCAGGTGCGGTCGCCACCGGGGTGGGCGGAGCCGCCGGTCTCGCAGCGTCGGAGCGCTCGACCTGGTGGCCAGTGATTCCGTCGACAGGGCAGCCGTGGTCGTCGAAGTCAGTCAAGGCGGTTCCGCCCCGGGGTGCCGCACGGCCCTCGCTGCGAGGTCTGGACCGGCCGGCTCAGTCGAGGTTCATCTCCCTGCCGAACACCTGCAAGCGTCGACCGATCTGCAGGTCGGTGTCGAACAGTCGCTTGGCCTTCTCCTGACCAGCCGTAGAGATGCTCTGCAGCGCAGCGTCGTCTGCGTAGTACTTCGCCACCGAGGCCGCGATCCCCTCCGCGGACGTCGGCACGATGACGAGGTCCTCCCGTCGGACCAGTGGTCGTTCATCTCGAGGGGATCGGACACGAACAGCGCGGCCCCGCAGTAGGCTGCGTCGACTCCCAGGGGGAAGCCGTCGAAGTTGCCGGGATAGAGCACCGATGCTCGACTGGGAGTGGGGCAGACGTCCATGCGCGCATACATCCCAGCGAGGAACTCGGGTTGACGCCACCCGTAGAAGGTGAAGCGGTCCCGGACGGTGGTGACCTCGACATCCTCCTCGGTGACGCCGCCAACCACGTGGCACCGCACATCGTGGAACTGTTCGGCGAGCAGGTGCGCAGCGGCCACGAAGAGGTCGTACCCCTTGTCGCGTCCCTGATGCGAGTACTCGGCTGCGACGAAGCACAGGTCGAAGGTGCTCTTGTCGGTCCCTCTCCGGTGACGGGGCCTGACGTCACCGTCGGTGAACTGAGTGAAGCCACCGTCGACCGTCTCCACCTGCTGCGCGGAACAGAGTGCCATGTCGAGCGGGTACTTCTCGGTGATCGTCTGGGTGACGATGACCCGTCGGACCACCGGGCTCGCCAGTACTCGAGTCAACATCGCGTCAGACCCGGGATTGTTCAGACCGGAGGCCCCGCCAGGGTAGAAGACGAAGTTGAAGGGGATCTTCTGCTCCTCCAGGTAGGGGAGCAGGACGTACGTCTCTGCGAGGAAGTAGGAGTAGGCCAGGCCGAACCTGTAGCTCCGGCCCGGCTCGAGGTACCGGATCCGTCCGCTGTTCTCGGGAGGATGGCGGAGGTACCCCTCCAGGTTGGCGCAGAAGGTCTCCATCGAGTTGCCGCAACCGTGGTCGAACCACGCTCTCCCATCCGGAAGCCTGGATGCGTCCCGTAGACCGCCGCACCGGGGAGTCGGTTGAGGTACGCATTCGACTCGGTGTTGCGAAAGCCGAGCGGAACCCTCTGCGGAACCATGTGGTCGAGTACTGCCAGTGTCGCGTCCAGCGGCATCACAGAAGGCCACAGATCCGCTCGACGACATCGTCAGGCAACCCGGCGTACAGCGGCAGGCAGAGGATGCGTTCGGCGATCGACTCGCTCGTCGGGCAGGGCCGCGTCGAGGACAAGTACGGCAGCTTGTTGAGTGACGGGTAGAAGTACCGGCGCGCGAAGATGTTCTCTGCCGCGAGGGCACCGAGGGCTTCGAACAAGTCGCTCTTGCTGGGGAACACGACTGGATAGTAGGAGTAGTTGGACTCCGTGCCCGACGGCCTCTGTTGCCTTTCCAGCTGTTCAGGCAGGTGGGCGTCGTAGGTGTTGGCGATGCGCCGCCGATCAGCCCGGTGCTGCTCGAAGTAGGGCAAGGTGACGAGCCCCATGGCCGCCTGGAGCTCGTTCGCCTTCGCGTTGATGCCCAAGGTCTGATGTTCGTCGTAGTCGTGCCCGAAGCGCCTCAGCAGGTCCACCTTGCGATCGACCTCGACGCTCTTCGAGACCACGCACCCCCCTTCGACGGTCTGGAAGACCTTCGTCGCGTGGAAGCTGCAGGTCGACACGTCGCCGAAGCTCAGCAGTGAGCGGCCTTGGTAGCGGGCCCCGAAGCAGTGAGCGGCGTCGAAGATGACGGGGATCTGGTGCAGACGCCCGAGGCCCTCCAACGCGTCGGTGTCGCAGGGATTGCCGAAGACGTGCACGCCGAGGATCGCACTCGTGTTCTCGGTGATCGCCGCTTCGACTCGACTCGGATCGATGCAGAAGGTGTTCGGGTCGATGTCCACGAAGACGGGCGTGCAGCGTTCCCACAGGATCGAGGAAACGGTGGCCACGTAGGAGAAGGGGGTGGTGATCACCTCGCCTCCGGTGACGTCGACCGCCTTCAGCGCGAGCTGCAGTGCCAGGGTGCCGTTCGCGACCACCTGCAGCTGCTCGACACCCAGCTCGGTGCGCAGCTGACTCTCCAGCTCCTGCATGAGCGGACCTCCGTTGGTCAGCTGTCCGCCACTCCAGATGCGGTCCAGCATCGCTTGGTACTCCGCTTGAGGGGGCAGGAAGGTGCGGGTGACGTTGATGCGCTCCTGATTGCCGAGAACACTGTGCGGCCGTAGAAGTGCTGTTCCAGCCTCAGGCACGTTCATGGGTCTCCTCGCGTACGCCTACTCCATGTGAGTGAAAGACACTTCGACGCCCCTATCGACCGGGGCAGTCGTCAGCTTGAGCCCTGGCTGGCCGGAAGGGGACCGTCCCGACCGGCAGCTCGTTGACTCCCTGCCAAGTCCCCCGCGCCAGAGGCTCGCCGCGAGGCGCGCACTGTCGGCGTCGGCTGCGGCGTCCGGTCTCGGGTGGCCCCGAGCAGTGTCGGGGCGGCTGTACGGCGCACCGACGCAGTGGCGCACCGCGGCGCGCCTCAGGCGCTGCGCGCGACCATCCGGGCCGGCGCCGCGGGCGCGGAGAACGCGGACAGCGCGAGCCGTGCGCGGAAGTCGCTCTGCGACCCGACGGCCGCGAAGTAGGCCTCCTTGCGCCGCACGGCGGCGCTGGAGCCGGTGGGCGAGC
>Ga0160427_10002659_pt1 | contig 10704 bp, 9 predicted proteins | sample SolpanmetagenomL_FD_108194 | JGI IMG/M metagenome (GOLD analysis project Ga0160427, IMG submission 108194) | Solar panel surface microbial communities from Lawrence Berkeley National Laboratory, California, USA - L | ecosystem: Engineered > Built environment > Solar panel > Unclassified ...
TGCCTAGATATTCGGTATTGATGGGTACTTCTCAATCTCAAGGCAAATCAGCATCGCTCAGGAGCTTAAGTGATGTCGCCGAAACTCTTACTAATCTCAATTCTTCTATCACATCTCCCAATCAATCTCAGTCTGCTCTCAGACCAACATCAGCGCCACGACGATCAAGTGCGCCTAGCACAGCTGTATCGCAGCGAACAGCTACACAAGCAAAGCAAAGTAGAGCCACGTTGCCAACAATCCATGGCGCAGAGGAAAGACATTCTTTTCCTACTCAAGATAGCTCGTCCAGGGATGCCTTGTACCGTTACGGTTCAGACGGGTCACGATACATCAATGGTGCTCTGATCATGTCTCCTGATAGACACAAAGTACTCGTCCTCAAAAGCACAAATGAAACGTCTAAATCCGTCTACGATCTACCTCGAGGATATTGGCAGGTTAACGATGACAATGGACAAGCAGCGGCAGCTTTACGAGAGGCATGGCAAAAGGCTGGGGTTATTGGTAAAATCATCAAGGGAATTGAACCTGCACCGGCCGAAGAACCAGATGAGAACGGACTTGCGGATTGGCACTCCTACTTTGAGGTCGAGGTCGAGAAAGAGAGACAAAAATGGCCAAGTTCTCAACAATGGCAAAGAATATGGTTAAACTATAGAGAGGCAAGAACCAAGCTTAGTGATCAGCCAGATCTGATCAGAGCTCTCGAACGCTCAACCATTTTCAAGCGTGGAGGCTCACCAGAATCTACACTTATGTCTGCGATCTTGCCTGGACCACCTGTCAGACGAATATCACCCCCACGAAAATCACGAGAAGTCGAGATCCCACAACAAAGAACTAAAAAGCCAAGAACTTCTTTCCCGACAAGAAAGTACAGTGTTGTCTCACCCGTCAAGGATAATGTAGCTGTCTGGAGAAGTGACGTACTGCCTTGGTTGCGAAAGAACTTCAGCACCGTCATGGGTGACAATAAGAATGGCGCTATCGAGCTTTTACGCGTTCGCGATCAACCCACTATTTGCATCACATGCACCGATCCCAAGGCTTTGCAATTGCAAGAGTTTGAGAACGTTGTTAGCGGACTATTCCCAATGCATGTCAAACCTGGCATCTTGTCAAGATCAGCAACGAACCAACCTAAGGCTCGCTCATCGGAGGTGTCTCATGATACAAGCTTTGAGGTTGTTGATGTAGATGGAGAAGAGGAGTCCGGATACATTGATGCTTCAGGATCTGAGGCCGAGAGTGCTTTGTCTGACGATGAGGTCGATAGTGACTTGCCTCAAAGAACCTTTCCACTACCACCGGTGTTCGGCAAATACCAACAGCGCCCCTCATGTGGCACACCTATTGGTGTCGCTGACGATGAAGAAGGTTCTGGTTCTGCAGGTACATTTGGAGGAGTCGTTATTTTAGTTGAAGATGGTGTCGAGACGCCTTATGGCTTGATCTCGCATCATGTTTTGGAAGAAAAGACTGACGATACTGAGTTGGGTGTTGGTGTTGACAAGGGGTTCCTTGTAGACTCAAAAGGCGAACGGGAGTTTCCAATTCAACAACCATCCAAGATGGACATTGATGAATCAATTGATAGTCTCAACATGCAATGGTATTATTGTCAGCGAGACGAGAAGCGATTCTGTGATGATGACGATGGTAAAACTCTACGGACGAAGAAAGCCTTTGTAGAAAGCTTGGATCCACAAATGTTGAATTTCGGACATGTTGAGTACTCTTCTGGATATGGATTAGATATGAATCGTCATCAGGTAAATCTCGATCCTGTTATGCTGAATACCGTCGCTTGAAGGAGAATCATTGGCTTATTTATTTTTTATTCTTGTCATTAAGATGGATTGGGCTCTGATTGGTGACATACCTGCTTGGAGACTCGAAGACAATATCGTTGCGGGCGCAGAGACATTTTACGACCTGCACTATGACGGACGACCAAACGCATTGTATCCTGTAGAAAAATCTTTTTTCAGTTTTCTCTCTGAAACTTTTCAGGATGAAGACAAAAAGGACATGTCTGATCTTGACCCATTGCGACGAGTCCATGGAGTTGGATCATATAGTGGCATCATGGATGGTCTCGTATCAAGTGAGACTAGCTTCTTCAGACTGGATGGAATCGACTCAGAAGAGTGGTTTTTCACTCCAAGGTACAATGGTGGTCTTGGTGTCAAAGGCGATTCTGGTACATGGGTGTTTGACGACTTTGGAAAAGTCGTTGGTCAAATCATTGCTTACAACTACTCTACGCATGTAACCTACTTTACACGAATGGACTACCTCTTTGAGCATATCAAACACAAGACGAAGGCGACCGAAGTCTTCTTCCCACATCGTGGGTACTTGGAAAAGTATCAAAGCAACACGATTGGAGAGCAGATTCGCTTACAGATTGTCGAGGAGGTAGCCAGTCGAAGTGATGGTGTCACCGATTCTGGCTACGGAGATAGTTCGTCTGGTACCTCAAAGACTGGTGATACGGAGATCACAACACCAAGTCAGAGTAGTGGTATGTCAATGTCCTTTGGTAAAGGTGATGGAGGGTTAGGTTGGGATTTACGGCGTTCTTACTAGATGTGTGTGTCGTCGAGATGCGAACATGTCTTCTTGTTGATTATATGTCTCCTGTTTTCGATTTTCTTCTTTTGACTTTCTTCTCTTGTCGCTTTTGTGCTTTTGCTATCAAACATCACTCATGTACTTTCTTAATTTGCTGTTTGAAACTCAGCGATGGCGTTATGGCGAACTCTTTAATATAATCATCTTCTTGTATATGTAGCGAGAATTCAGGGAAGACATCACATAACGTTCCATAACCAAGTAGCTACACTTCATTATATGAGATTTGCTCATCAAACTTAATGCTTTTTGTCGTGCTGTGATGATATGATATATGTATAATGTCGGATCCTGGTGGGGAAATGGCCGACAGATAATACTGTATTGATGGCAATACTGCATTGATACAATATTCAAAAAGTATGCCAATTTCACACTGTATGTAAAGCTTATATGACAGAAGTATCTCCCTCAGGTTATCATAATAGATTGCTCAATAAAGTCATCTTATTTTATCATCTTGTGACGCGTATGGCTTGAGGCAGTGAAACAGATTGGGTAGGCTACTTCCCTAAAAGAAACAACGATATATATGATAAATTCTCGTTATTCCTTATACTAACTTATGTTATCTTATAGCGAATCGTACTTTAGATATCCTGACAAGATTGAAGTTTGATTTCTCATTTACTTCTAGTAGTATACGAATACAAGTTATAAGTTCATAGAGAATGATAATAGAATTGCTTGTTCTCTACAAGTCCGTGGATATATCAATACTCTCTCTCCCTACTTATACACACACACACATTAGGTAGTGTGCTATTAAATCACTTATAGAAAATAGCTATATAAATCTAGCTGAAAAAAGCTTATTGATCGTGGTTGGAATATAGTGTAAGCTATACACAATTAGCGAAAGTAAGTTTATCTATAACAATCTTCATTAGTATTATTTATGCTATAATATATCTTGTCTTTCTTCTATGTTATTTCCCATACGATAATATTTATGATAGGTGTTCTTAAAAATTTCTAGTTTTCCCTATTTTATAGTTTTTAGAACATGTATGATAGCGGTTTACCCAAAGGGGGGCGCTTTCTCGTAAGCTATAAGGTTATATGCAAGAAAAATATTAGGGACTAACAGAATCAATATATCTATTTAAAAAGGTACCCCCATGTATTGATCAAGGAAGTTCGACATCAATAATCGATTTGGTAGCTATATTTTGAGTTTGTGTTTGTCTCCGAGCTTTCGCAATAACTTCTTGATATTAAGTTTTTTAAAAAAGGACAAATCTGGTTGCTGCTTATCTGCTAAGTAATTCTGCTTCAACTGAGATGAGCAGCGTTGTTTTGTGGTTAAATTTTCTTCCGGGCATCGTCACTGTTCCTCCCGCGTTACCCCTCCATATCATTCCACTCGGGAGATACATACGCGCGATCGTGGAACCAAAAGAAAAGGATTAGGAAGAACTCAATAAGTTTCAAGCATTCATGTCACAAATCCCATGTCACAGCTTTAGTCGAACTACTAAACATTTTCATGGTTATATCCAACAACGCCAATCTGCGTGAAAATACATGATGATTACAATCTGAATTGGTTGGTTTTTTTTCCCTTGGGGTTTTTTCCAAGGCATTGGTCCCCACAACTTGCTTCCGAATAATTTTCTCATCCAATTAATTATCGTCCCTCGTGTTTCTAATTTTTCGTGTCAAGAAATTGATCGCGATCACATACAAACCTTATTTTACTTCAATTGGTATTTATCTTCTGAAATTCTGTCCTGTCTCTCAGCCTCTCTTTCTCTTGTATCATCGAATGCAAGAGTTTTGTACATAAGGAAAGAAGCACACATACATAAAACGTTTCCCCACTAGTCATCGTCGTTCCTCAAACTAAGAGCTGGACCAACTGCCGAATCGATCCTAAAGAATCCAATACAATTCAACTTGCTCCCGATAGAACATTATTATCATCATAATACGCACACTTACAAACGCCATTTAACCTTTTTTTCCCTTTCTCATTAAGGATCATCTAAGTACCTACCTGTTTGCTGTCTGTGCATCATCCATGCTTCGAACTACTTTGCGAACTGTCCATGTGCCACTCAATGGCGCAGGCCGCCATTGTGCCGAGAATGGCTCACCTGCTACTAGTGGTGGTGTTGGTGTAGTGGGAGGGATATCCAGCAGTAGTTCAAACAGAGGAGGGGTTGTCGCTCGACGAAGGTTCACATGCATCTCACGGCCTGCCACAACAACAACCCGGTCACTTACCCCATCTTTTGCTTTAAAGTCTTGGACAACTTCTGGTCCCATCAAAAACTACATCAACATCAACATCAACGCCAACAACAGCAATACTTCTAGATTATTCTCATCCACAGCAGCAAGAATGGTACTGTACAGTTCGCAGAATATCCTCTGTTTGTTTTAATTATTGACCTGTTCAAGATTTCAGCAAAAAGGCTGACAGACATTCCAGTCAGGAACAAGAACAGAGTCAGACGCCTTTGGCGAAGTCCAGGTTCCAAATGAACGCTACTATGGCGCTCAAACACATAGGTATAATGATTGACGATGCTCGCTTTGCTTAAATTTCAAGCTAGGAGGGGAAATAATTGCTAATTTAAAATAATTTAGATCATTGACAAATTTCAAGATCAACCAGCCCGCTGATCGAATGCCAGAGCCTGTCATTCATGCTTTTGGAATACTCAAGAAGGCTGCAGCGACTGTCAACATGACCTATGGACTCGATGAGAAGGTTGGCAAGGCTATTGTTCAAGCAGCTGATGAGGTTGTCACTGGAAACGGTAAAATTACTGCTGAAGATTTTCCACTTGTCGTATGGCAGACTGGCTCTGGTACACAATCCAATATGAATGCCAACGAGGTCATATCGAACAGAGCGATCGAAATCTTGGGTGGAAAGATGGGTAGCAAGAAGCCGGTTCATCCAAATGACCACGTCAACATGTCGGCCAGTTCCAACGACACATTTCCAACAGTCATGCACATTGCCGCTGTTGTTGAGATTGAGACAAAACTATTGCCGTCACTAAAGAGTTTGCATGCAGCGTTCGAGAAGAAGGTGAAGGAATTTGATCATATCATCAAGATTGGTCGAACCCATCTTCAAGATGCAACACCCCTTACTTTGGGCCAAGAGTTCTCAGGCTATTCAACACAGCTCGAACATGGTATTCGTCGTGTAGAGTCATGCTTGCCACATTTGTTGTTATTGGCACAGGGTGGTACAGCTGTGGGAACTGGTCTCAATACCAAGAAGGGTTTCGCTGAAAAGGTCGCCGCTGAAGTCAGCAACCTCACAGGTTTTGAGTTCAAGACTGCTCCAAACAAGTTTGAAGCACTAGCTGCTCACGATGCCATCGTTGAAGCTAGCGGTCAACTAAATACGCTTGCTGTCAGTTTGATGAAGATTGCCAATGATATTCGTTATCTAGGCAGTGGTCCAAGATGTGGTCTAGGAGAATTGAGCCTTCCAGAGAATGAACCAGGTTAGCAACGTTGACTAAAAGAAGGCATGGAAAGCATATGACTAACATATTTCTAGGTTCTTCCATCATGCCTGGCAAAGTCAATCCAACTCAATGTGAATCCATGACCATGCTATGTGCTCAAGTTATGGGTAATCATGTGGCAGTCACCATTGCTGGATCCAATGGTCAATTCGAGCTCAACGTGTTCAAGCCAGTGCTAATCAAGAACCTCCTGCACTCTATTCGCCTTCTTGCAGATGGTATGCACTCCTTCGAGGAGCATTGTGTCGAGGGAATCGTTGCGAATGAGGACAAGATTAGTAAATTGCTCAACGAGAGTTTGATGTTGGTCACCTGTTTGAACAGCAAGATTGGATACGATATGGCTAGCAAAGTTGCCAAGAATGCTCACAAGAAGAACTTAACGCTCAAAGAAAGTGCTATGGAATTGAAGGCTTTGAGCGAAGAAGATGTAAGTTGAATGTTTCTGTCTTTATTTGTGGACTTGGCAATCAGAAGACCTTTCACTAACAAATCTGTTATCTAGTTCGACAAATTGGTTCGTCCAGAGTTGATGATCAATCCAGAGTAGAATTTCCTCCTCTCCATCGCTCAAGTCTGCGAGACATAAATCCTCGAATGGGTTTTGTATAAAAGAATTGTTTGTCTGTACATATAGTGCTATCGGGGTGCTTAGATAGTTGTTCTAATGAAAAATTCAACTATGCAAGCTGTCTCTCATGTTTACCTAAATATCTGCCATTTTTTTGTGAAAAGAATTCTTGGAGTGAAAACATGTTCGAAGCCATTTTGTTTCCGTAATGCCAATATTTAATTGCAAGTATTCTCTCTTGACGCGAACATGTTATTTCGGAAGTACAAATGATGGTTATCAGCGATAATGATCAAGTCGTGTATATACACCTAGTACTTGGTACTTATTATATTACCATCAGTGTGTGTCATGATCATCATCGTCATTCCAAACTGCACACACACACACAACACACAAAAGGAGCTCTAGCTTGCTTTTCCGTCGGCAACACACAAAGACTTCCACCATTTGACATCAACACTCTCCTTCTTTCTGTCCTTCTACGTTCCTTCAGATCTTGCAACAAAAAGCAACAGACAGAGAATTACAGACACGCATATACAGACATCCATTTACAAACGATTGTTAGAGTAGACAAATACTTAGATCTTCATGCTAGATGTCCTTCTTTGGATTTGACACAACTCTACCCCACGATCGTGGGCGCGGTGGTGCTAGCAGCAAAAGCAAGCACCCGCAACAAGCACCAGGGTTTAGTCAGACGCAAGATGCATTCGCAGCACTGTCCTTAAAATCGGGTGGGGCTTCTACAGCAGCTGTGGAGAAAGGTGGAGATGATGATGGGTAAAATGAAGCTCCCGATGCTCTTTTTTTCTTTCTCCATCTTTGCCTTATTTTTGATGCTCGAAGAGATGACCTTTCTGCTAATTATTTTGACTCTCATAGATATGATTTCGAGGATACATACGATGGATTAGGGGATGAGTTGGATGAGGCCGGCGACGCTTTCAATGACGATACTTTTGGTGGAGGAGAGACTGAAGGTAAATGCAGAAGTCTTTAGAGGAACGCTCATGCCCTGTGGACGTTGACTTAAGATGTGCTTTATATTAGGCAAGGAAACCGACTTTAACTATGCTGAGAATACAGCAAAGGTGACCAATGCTCTTCAAGAAGAGCAGGTGCTTTATCAGGGTGGGACAGGAAAGTTTGCACAGCAACAGCACCAGCAGCCGCTACCACAACAGCACCAACAGCAACAGTACCAGCAACAGCAACAGCAACATCAGCACCAATATCAGCATCAGCAACCAAATAGAGAGCAATTGAGAACACAATCTTCATATACGAAGCCAAAGAATGAGCCGCTGCAACAGATTCCTGATCTCAAACCTGAGATGTCATTATGGCAGACGACATCAGCGTCTACTGGATCCCAAGCTCGATCAAAGTTGGCACAGGCGCATTATCAACATGTTGAACAAAGACAAACACCTCCTCCGGTTGTTGCTACCCATGTTCCTCCTCCAGCAGGAAGGAAAATGATGAGTTTAGAAGAAATTGAGGCACAGATCAAAAATCAAGCAAAGAGTAGACCCCAACCTGTTTCGATGCCATCAGGAGGCCACTCCCCAGTCCCTCCTTTTGCAAATCAACATCAGCCTTATCCAAATCAAGTTCCGCAGTTTTCCCAGCATCATATGCATCAAATGCAGCAACAACATCAGAAACAATTGCAGCAGCAGAACCAGCAAAATCAGCCATATAATCCTAATTTGAACCCAAATTACCATGCCCAGCAACAGTTGAGACAAGATGTTCCTTCTGCAAATTATGGCAAACCACCTATCGCCTTCGATTCAAAACCGCAGCAACAGCCACCACAACTATCTCAGTCCTTTGGACAGCAACAGAATGTACAAATGGTACCAAATCCGCAAGTATTCAACCCACAGGCTGGACCAAATCAGAGACAGCCGCAATTTCCTGGCAATGTTCCATTTCCAATCAACAATCTTGGACCCCTACCTAACAACCTGGCTATGAAACCACCTACTGAACTTACTGAAGAAGAACGTGTAGCTCTAATGCAAGAGGAGCAGAAACGTATGAGGCGCAACGCTAAGATAGCTCAGCTTGTAAGTCTGAAAGTGAGGGATGATTATTCTTTAAATTCAGCTAATTTTTCTAGGCGCGATATAACGGCTTAATGACACCATCAGACAAGAATTTTATTAGCAAGATACAGTTGCAGCAACTTGTATCTGTAAATGACGATGCTTTTTCTGAGGATTTTTACTATCAAGTTCATATGGCAATCAGCGTTTGGAGCCATCCACAACAAGCTCCAAATCAGTTCGCTCAAACATATCTACCAGGATCCGGACAAGGTAATATGCATGGTCGAAATCGTCGTCAAGATAACCATATTCAACGGATGGAACAACAGGTACAAAGAGCAGTTGCAGCCGCCAAAGCTCGACCAAAAGCATCGCAATTAGTTCTTGAAGGATCTTTAGGGAAAATTTCTTTCAGCAACGTGAAGACGCCAAAGCCGCTTCTAAATATTAAGAGACCAGAACTCTCAAGCACCAATACAGATACTACGAAGAAGACACAGAAGGCGGCATACGACGGTTTAGACAGAAAGCATTTGCTCAAATCCCTTGAAGATGTTTACGATAATCTCCTTGAACTTGAATTGCTTGAACGCGCACATCACCTGGCATTACAAGACCCGAACAATAGAAATGAGGCAGCAGTTGAGGAGTTTCAACAAAAAAGAGAGGCCTTCTTGGGCAAGATGTGGCGAGCACTCAAAATTATGGAACCAATCAATCCTAGGTATGATTAAAGCTGGAAGTCGATAATCTGATTGTGAAACTAACGGATGTGATTTGGTTTAATAGCTCTCAAGTTCCTCATCCATTTATAGCCATCCTGTCATACGCCAAGGGGAAAAAGGCTATTCCACGGGCCTTTCGTCATATAGATAACGAACAGCGTGTCACTATTCTCACAATGATTGTTGTCCACCTCGATCATCTTGACGTAATCAAACATGCTCACTACCAACCCGGCGACACCGATCTTCCCACATCTACCCGCGAAGAGATCGAGCTCTTCTCTCAAACTGTCTTCCCATGTTTGTTATCTTATGTTGCAGAGGCACCTATGAACATGATTATTGGACTACTTGGAATCTTGCTAGAAAGAGTCGACGTGGTGTTTATCAGTCAGACACGAATGGGATTAGCATTCTTGACCATGTTTGCTAGCCGAGCAGAGATTATTAGACAGACGGGATTAGCTGATCCTGCAGAGTTGGTCAAGTGGAATCAGACGTACAACCGCCTGTTTACGATGCTGGAAGATCATATCATTGAACTATTCCCTCCACAGGACGTCAAGACAGATGACGTTTATGTGTGGCAATTTTTAGCAAGCATGGCGGTTGGCGCGAATATGCAGCAACAACAAAAATTGGTGACAGCGGTCAAGTGAGTTTCATCTCTCTTTTCTTTTAGTGATATGATGTCTCTTTACGTTTTATACTAGATTACTGACAAGCTATGCTTTAATCATCCAAATAGGGATCGAGTTATGGAAAACGTTATGGCGAGCAAAACTCTACCTGCCGAGCAAGGCGCTCAAAAAGCGGCAAATACCAACTTGTTTATGAGAGCTATAGGATTAGATATTGATGTGAGTCTTCTTTTTTGTTATGTTTATATATACAACCTATCAACCAAATCACAATGAGTTGCCTCATGTCCCTTCTATTGCCTTGTCCACGTAGAAGCAATAAAACCTCTTGGGAAACTTATTACATCTACTGACCTATGTATGTCTCAACTACAGCTTCTGGCCTGAGAGCATAGGAATAAGGTCGCTTTGGGTCTTTGTACCAAATTTCTTTCATGAGTACATGATGACTAGGATTTTGTTTTTTAATGTGGATAAAAAGGATAAGTAAGCAGGGTGATGAGTGAGAGAGGGGGGTTGAATGAATAGGATAGGACAATTAGGCAACGGAGAGGGGAAAGAAGAGAA
>Ga0160427_10002660_pt1 | contig 10703 bp, 13 predicted proteins | sample SolpanmetagenomL_FD_108194 | JGI IMG/M metagenome (GOLD analysis project Ga0160427, IMG submission 108194) | Solar panel surface microbial communities from Lawrence Berkeley National Laboratory, California, USA - L | ecosystem: Engineered > Built environment > Solar panel > Unclassified ...
CGCCGTTCCACGCAACCATGCACGCGGTCTTTTCCCAGCTTTCCCCGCACCAAACGTCTCGCTGCCTGCCTTGCTACCTTGCTACCTGCCACACCTGTTTCGGGTGGTCCTCTTCCGTTAGCTTCGATGGCGTGGGGTGCACAGTGTTTAGGCGGTATATGGCCGATCAGCTCTTGCTTTTGGCCTTGCGAATACATGTATTGCTTTAGCTTAGCTTTCGTTTTTGCCGCCCCCGTTGTATACTGTAGATGTCTCTCCCAAGAAACATCGTTTGTCGTTGTGGGTGCACCACGTCTTGGTGGGCGGGGCAGCTCTCTAGCGTTGTTTGTGCGTTAGGTCCAGAGATAAGAGAAAGCACGGTCTAAGTCGGCGCGGAGAATGAGGTGACAATACAAGAAACACAAGAAGAGAAGACTTGATTGACACAAGAGAAGCAGGATTGATTCTTCGTATGACTAGTTTATTATCATCACCTCCAAAAAGACATGAACCATTTACGTAGAGCGTTCTTTAATAGTCGTCAACCATTTACGTATAGCAATCTTTAGAAATTAGGTCCATTATATCGAGATCGCTAGAGCACCACTCGCAAGCGAGGTCTCTCTCACTTATCCTCTACTACAACAACAACAAGAGGTTACACCAATGGTTCGTCCCCTCTCCGGTATCATTTTACGTGTTTGGTGGTGTCCAAGCTAAGTGGTAGCAACATCCAGACTTGCTCAAACAACTCTATGCCTGATAGATAAAAGAGGCTAGTGCATTTACGCACCCTCCTCATCATCACCGACACGGATGTTGCCCTCAGAGTCGAATCCGTGTGACCAGAATCCGCCAAGGTCAATGTTGGTCTCGGGCATGCTCTGGTGGCTAAGGAGGAGCCACATACCGAAGACGGGCTTGGCGAGAACATCGAGGACAGCGTAGGAAATGATCTCAGCGTCAACGCTGGCCTTGCGAGAGCCATCGGCGATACCCCAAACACTGAGACGTTGTTAGCAGTTGTTGTGAGATAGGAGTAGATAGAATAAAAACATACATTGGGTAAGCAGTCCAGAGGATAAGAGTGAATCCAGCAATGGATGCGAAAAGAGTCCCGACCTTTCCACCCTTTGCAGCAGCCTGCTTGCGGCCGTGAAGAGCCAAGTGCCAGATGATGACGAGGTAGGCAATGCAGGCAATGGTGTAGTATCCCCACTTGCCAGGGTTGCTCTCGCTACCGAAAGCAGCAAAGAGACCAGTCAAGACCATGACGAGATCAGCAACAATGGCGAGGAAGATGTAGGCGCCGTTCATGCCAGCAAGAAGGGCGAGATCGAGAAGGAGCATGGGGGTGGTGATAGACCAGTCCACGTAACGGGCCCAGTAGACCTGGCGGTAGACGTCCTGGGTAGTGTCGGGAACGTGCTTGTGCTGCTCGGTGATGGTCGTGTGGTGGTAAGAGATACCGTCACCAACGGCCATGGCGAAGTAGGAGATGGCGGCAGTCATGACGATGATGGTGGTGATGATGTGGTAAAGACGCTTGCCCTGTTGTTCATGTTAGACACAGGTAGTTAATCTCAGATGATTGTTTGAACTTACAATAGGGATGTTCCATGACATGGCAGAGAAAGCAGCAGTGGCAATGGCCATGATCACGAAGACCACCCTGAAGTGTATGTTAGCCACAGCGATGTCTGGTTTTCATCTTGTGCTACGTACCATAGAGTCCTCTGACCAGCATCACCGGCCTGCTCGTAGATAGCGTTGTTGCCAGGGATAACCGAGGGGATAGGAGCGACAGAAGTGGCGGAGTGGTGGTGGGTGTGGGTAGCAGTGCTAGCCAGGCTGGAGGTGACAGATGCGAAGCTTGAGCCAGCGCCGGAGGTAGCAGATGACAAGCTGGAGGCAACGCTGGAGGTAGCAGATGACAAAGTGGAAGCAATGCCAGATGTGATGGAGGGGATCTGAGAAGTGGCTGAGCCGAACTTGGAGGTCAAGGACGAGATGGGGTTGCCATAGGTCTCAGATGGCAACTTGGGGAAGTTAGCCATAACTTGTGCGGGATCAACAATCATGATGGCGAGTTATTGATGGAGGGATGTGTGTTTGATGGGATGAAAGAGAAGTTGAAAGCAGAAGCGAAGGCAGCAAAGAGCTTAAAGAAGAGCTTTCACAGAGGCGCATGCAGGATGCAGGGTCCACCTACTACGAAACTGGTTTTGGTGACTTGGTGACGTATAGTATGATCATCGCCCACGAGGAGATAAATCCTCTCTGTTTGGCAGGATCGTCGGCTCCGACAAGCTTGCCTGGACGTGTACTTAATGAGTATATCATCGTGCTGCCTGGTATGTAGTTTCCCTCCATTATTTGCTTCATGCTGAAACCAGCAGGCTGTTACTTTTCGTGGTCGACCGTCACCAGATTCTCGCGTCGTCATCCAGTTTTGACAATCCTGGATCGATCGCGGCCATCGACAAAACATAATCACGGTTGAGGAGCTAGCTAAAGCCACAAAGCTGCGGGGAGAGCTTCAAAAAGTCTAAAGATCGTCTGCGGCTTCAATTCCGATCTGATGCTGCCGCAAACCCGGCTGAAGACCATTTGTATTACATTTTGAAACAAGTCTGTAACACCAAACAAGTTCTTGAAACATATCGTCAAGGATTATAGTGATCAACTCGATATACACTGCTCATCCGTTCTTGCGACCAGGAACATCCGACTAAAGATTGAATAAAATTTAGTCAGCACTCCTCACGAGACGATACCATAAGCTTACCTTGAAGTTCTTCTGTCGATTGGCAATCTTCTCTACTATCCATCGTTGCTGAAACATAGCCCTGTTCTCTCTCTTCATGATCTTGTGCTCGGTAGCTGCTAAAGCTCGTCGTTGCTGATCGGGAAGACCAATGAGGCCCATTGTATCTCTCATTGCCAGAGATCTGGTATGAATTGGGTTGGTTGTTGACGAAGACGAGTATATGGCGTTTTGTACCTCCGCTATTCGTCGTGGAGCAGACGCTTTTCGTGACGAGGTTGAAGCGCCTCTGCCAAAGCTAGTCGATACTTCGCTTGGTGCAAAGACTCGTACGCCTGAAGGTAGTAACATCTCCGTCTCTGACAGTTTCTTTGCGCCTCCATCGAGCTTTGGGGGTTGCGAAGGAACTGCATCTTCAGAGGCTGCATTATCGTCTTCTAGGAATACCTTTTCGACCATCCAGAAGTCCAGAAAGTCAGATCCTTCGCTCATGTCAAGCATGCAGTGTCCCTTCGAGATCATATGTGCCTTGGCTGCCTCTGCAGAGTATTTTGAAAAACCGCAAAAGAGGCAAGAATTGAATTCATAGATGACGCATCGAAGATAGTCTATTAGTGTCTCCGTGTCTGTTTGCAGTTGCTCAATATCTGGAATGTGGAAACTGTGAGCAGATGCCATGTGCAGCAAATTTGCGTCGACAGATTGAGCTTGCTTTCGACAAAAGAGGCATTGCGATGGCAAGATATCATGCCAATTCTGGACACTATCATGTCGACTGGATGTGCGCTCGGTTCTGATAGATTGGCCCTTGGAGGACTTTTTGTGCTCTGGTGTTACTTCTGGGGCATTGTGCTTTTCCTCGAATTCGAGCCAGGATATTGAAGTTTCTTCTATCAGTCTGCGCTTCAGGTTGAACACACTGGATTTGAGTGAGCATGGTAGCAGCCAACACAGCCTTGTTAGCACTTACTGCCAGGGATGTCGCATATGTTCTCGTCGAACTGATTGCTCATCGAACGATACAGCACAAACTCTGCACATGAAGGAGCTCTGCATTGGTGAAAGAGAGGAAGACACGAGTATCAGGCAGTAGTTGGGGAAGAAAGATTTGCTAGCTTGAATGTCTTTGTAGATTGAGGCGAGATGTAGATATCCTTTTATTGCAGTGGTCCATAGCCATCACTGTGCATTCCTCGTATGAATATCATCTCAGCTGTCACCTTGCTGCTTTGACTCACTACTGATAGACTGCATCAGAGAAAGTGTTTGTACGGATGTGGAAGGTCGACGTTGACACAGCAAATTTGGTGAGATTGATCGACTCAACGATCATGATCGCCAAGTTTATGGTCACAAAGCACCAAGAACACAACATAAGCTAGCATCCTTCACACGCAGCTATTGTTTAGGAGAGCAAGTCCACAACAATCACAGACGCAATGGTTTCCAAAAAGACATGAGGAAGTGAGGTTATCAGTCGACAATGGAAAGTCCAATGGGAAGAAGGAGCTCATTACGTAATAGCCTTCTTTTGGCATCTGGTGATGATTTTGAGGACCTTGCTGGACCTGGTCCTCCAAAAAATCGAGTCCGTTCAACCGGCGACGTCAAAGTCTATAATCCAACCAGCGCAACCTCATCTCCTCTTCATTCTCACTCCTTTTCACATAAAATCGCCACGTCCAATCTTTCCAGAGCACCTCTTACGAACATCACATTCATTACGTTGACTGATCCAAGTGAAACACTCTTGCGATATTCTGAAGCCTGCCGAAATAAGGACAAAAGCTTTGGGAAAAGGACATTGCCTGGAAGCGAGATAAAGGTGTATATATAGGTGTCGAGGGAGAAGATGTCGGAGTGTAATACTGGCAATGGTTATGATGGCCAATTGGGTGCTCGTGTCTCGAGTATCTTTGTGATACTTGTCGGATCATCTTTAGGTAAGTCTTTACGCCTGACAATTTCAGTTCAGTGACTGACATCAAGCAGGGGCATGGTTTCCCGTATTTTCACGCCGACATGCAGCAGTCGGTATGCCCGAGTGGGCATTTTTCATCGCAAAGTATTTTGGCTCGGGAGTCATCATAGCTACTGCATTTATACACCTGCTCGCACCAGCGGTAGACTCACTCACAGATCCATGTCTGACAGGACCAATCACAGACTATGATTGGGCAGAAGGGATAGCACTGATGACTATCTTCGTGCTTTTCTTTCTTGAACTGATGGTCATGCGATATGCCAAATTTGGCAATGAAGACGATGGCCATGGTCATTCACATGGCCAGGCCCACAATCATGCTCAAACACAGCTCGACACACCCACAAATAGCAGCGGTAATTTCCTCGACGATGCATCCTCGCAGCTTAATGGCAAAGTACCGATTGAGTACGAATTGGAACAAGGTAGAGGCATGACACATATGCCTGGAGAAGATCACCATGGTCATGCCAGAGACCATACGGACAACGAAGACATTGCTGTAAACTGGCAGCAAAAGGATATGACGATACTTCCGGAAGCATACAGCGCCCAGCTCACGGGTATTTTCATCTTGGAATTCGGCGTCATCTTCCATTCAATCTTTGTTGGCCTTACACTGGCCGTAGCTGGAGATGAGTTTAAAACGCTCTACGTTGTTCTAGTCTTCCACCAAACATTCGAAGGACTTGGGTTAGGATCACGACTCGCATCAGTTCCCTGGCCCAAGAGTAAGAGATGGACACCTTATATCCTGGCTGGAGCTTATGGCATTACCACACCCATTGCTATCGCAATTGGATTGGGTGTGCGTAAAACATACCCACCTGGCTCAGCAACGACTTTGATTGTTAATGGCGTCTTTGACTCGATTTCAGCTGGTATCCTGATCTATACTGGACTCGTTGAACTGATGGCACACGAGGTAGGCCCATAAAACTACACAATTCTATCTAGCAATTTCAGCTAACATATCTTGTCTAGTTCATGTTCTCCTCCGAAATGACAAAGGCACCTATCAAACAGATACTGGCAGCTTTCGGTCTGATGTGCCTAGGGGCAGGTCTCATGGCATTGTTAGGCAAATGGGCTTGAGGTGCATGCCTGCTGATGCTGTATATACTATTGATGGTAGTGTTATCTGCCGTCCTAGACTTTCAAGTAGCGTATAAACGATACTTCACTTTCTAAATACTCATGACTGGGCCTAGCTTCCAAATCCAGACTCCATATTCCAGAATGACCTTGGTGTATGTAGGACGAGAAGGCGAGGGAACAAGCACTCCATTCTTATTTACGATAACTCCGGCGATCTTTCCATGCCAAGCCGACTCGGGAAAGGTACAAAGTTAGGCCGAAGGTGTCAATAGAGCTTCCGACTCTCAAAGACCATTTGTTATAGATGCAACCTTGTCACAGCTTTGTTCTGATCCCTATCTACTTACACTACTCATAGTCCTCAAATTACCACATCAAAAGTAGCAGCTCACTGCTCCCTCATATCTTCCTATCCACCATACCCTGCACATCACCACAAGCAAATGGCAGAATCATTCTCAACTTTCCTCTACGATCAATTCGTCGCCTCTGTTCCTGATCCTCAAGAATCTCTTGTAGGCAAGACAGCCATCATCACTGGTTCCAACACCGGGCTAGGTCTCGAAGCCGCTCGCAAATACGCTCAACTAGGCGTCTCCAAGCTCATCTTAGCCGTCCGCAACACCACCAAAGGTGAAGAAGCCCGTCAAGACATCCTCACATCCCTCAAAGTCACAACAGCAAAGACGCAATGGGTATCGCAAGGTCCGACAGGCGGTGATGTCGCACAAGCAGAAGACGCAGCCAAGCGCATTCAAGTCTGGGAGCTCGACTTGGGCTCATACAAGAGCGTGCAGGCGTTTGCGGAGCGCTGCGAGCGAGAGCTGGAACGGATTGATATCGTGATTGAGAATGCGGGGATTGCTACATATCAGTATGTGAAGATGGAGGACAATGAGAGCACAATCACGGTCAACGTTATATCGACGTTCCTACTTGCAAACATGCTCATTCCTAAGCTTAAGGAGACGGCACAGAAGTTTAGCGTTCGTCCGACATTGACCATCATCAGCTCTGGCGTACATTTCTGGGCACAATTATCTGAGAGGTCAAAGGTGCAACCGGGCGGCAAGCTCTTCGACGTGCTCAATGACCCAAAGACGGCGGTAATGAACGATAGGTATAACGTGTCAAGTAAGTTTACTTTACCAATTGAGATAAAAGATGCTCATGAATTGTATTAACTATAATATTGTTTGTAGAATTGCTTGAGGTCTTCTATTGTCGCGAGTTTGCTGCTGAACATCCAGCTACCTCATTCCCCATTACGCTGAACTTCGTCGATCCTGGTTTCTGCTGGAGTGGGTTATCTCGAGAAGAAGGAGGCTGGGGCATGTATTTGGGACGATTGGCATTAGCTCGGACGACAGAGCAGGGAAGTAGGACGCTGGCAAGCGCTGGTATGAGTGGACAGGAAACACATGGACAGTTTCTGGCGAGTTGTAGACCCAGAGATGTCTCCCTGTTCGCAAGGAGTGAGGAAGGAGGGAAGCTACAGAAGATGGTCTACCAGGAGGTCAACGAGAAGCTGGAGAAGATCAGAGTGGGCGTGACAAAGGTTTGAAAGACTAAGAGCTGTCAACAAGATGCTTAGATGTCAATATTGACATTGCATTGCCATGCCTCTCCCACGCCACGACCCCGCGCAACGGAGCCAGACCCGGCGGCGTAATGAAGTCATGATCATCCCGTGCATATTAGCTCAACATTCTGCTTCTTCTTCTCCTTGTTTCTTATATCCATTAAATGCTCATCCTCCGTCCCACCTCTCTCATCTTCCGTCACGCTCTACGCACAGTTTCAAAACAATCTTCTCTCAAACAACTCACCCCACTTGCCTCAAGAACCAACTTCAGCACCACCTCCATCTTAAGAATGCCTGATTCACTCTCCAGTCAAGAGGTCAACTCCAAGACCGACCCTTCCGTTGCAAAGCAATGGGACCATGAGACTCCTATGCACCAACAGTGGGAGGAGCTGTATGGTAAGATATACATGCTCTCATACGGTAGTTGAGCATCAAGAACTAACATGCTCCTCCAGGTATCGTTGACAAGCTCAAGATCAGCTTGTTGACTACAAACCGTAAGGATATCGGTCCAGTTGCCAGGTCAATGGCTGTCTCGAAGCGTGTATGTTTTGCCTATGTTGCAAGTTCCCGAACAGAAACACTGACATTCTGCCCAATTAGGTCGGACCTGATTTCCTGTATTTGTCAAACAACCACTCGCAGAAGTTCAACGACCTTGAGAACGACAAGACCTGCACAATCACTTTCCAGGACTCGTCGACGCAGAACTGGGTTTCCATCACTGGCACTGCCGCTACTGTCTCAAACTCTGTACGTCCTCAACATTCATAGTAGTCCTTTGAAGACGGGCAAGACTAGAAGTGCTTGAATGGGGATTTGCAAAAGTTCAACGGCTAATGAGACTCTTGCAACGTATAGGACCCTAGGATCAAGGAGATCTACAGCAAAGCCACTGGCGCATGGTTCGGTGACCTTGGCGACGGAAAGCACGACGGTATGTCCTTACCACACTAACGCTACCCTCCACTGACCACGCTCAACCACTAACATTTCTTCAGGTGGTCCCAACGACCCGCGTATGACCTTGATCGAAGTCAAGTCAAAGTATATCGCGTAAGTAAAACATAACTATATCTTAAAGTATGGTCTTTAAGAAATCATAATTACTGACGTTTCCAAAGATACTGGAAGAGCACCTCCACCACCCTCGGATTCGTTAAGGAAGTCGCCCAGGCTGCCATCACTGGTGCTGTTGCGCAGACGGGTCTTCAGAGGGAGTTCAAGGAGGCTGATATTGAGAAGGCCAGACAAATGGCGTAGGTTAGCTAAAGCTACCATCCTCCAAGACGAGGTATGAGTCTGACATATTCATGTGATGGCAGAACGTCGTCTGCTTCCAAGCTATGAAGGAATCGGAGAAGGGGTATGTTGTACTCCAGTAGTAGTACTCAAAATAGTCAACTTGATGCACCATTTAATGACAAAAAGCTGTGCCTATTGTCGTCCTGTTATTTGCTCATTCTTTATGAGGGAAAGAATTGTGTCCACCAGTACTCAAGTCTACTCGCCACATCATACTCCACCACCACCACGATCTCGACCTAGTCAACGGTACTTTTATTACCCTTCTCCTTATCCTCCTCGAGTTTACCACCACGCCTGCCCCAACCCAAAACCCAAGCTACAGACTAACAAAGTACTTAGACTGAGCGTGATAGATTCTAAGCTTAGTATCGCGCTTGAACTGATCATTCTCCCCATTATCAGATCTCTTCTTCTCAATTCACACCTTCTCGCAATTCCTCCTTTGCTCCAACCTCCTCTTCTCTCCAGCTTCCTCCAGCACTCTACACAACCAGCTCAAGCCTTCCTCACTATCTCTTGCCGCCCTTCGATCTCAACATGCGTCAACCGAGATCCAGCACTATTCTTCAAACCGATGTTGAGCTGACTGAGGCTTGACGGCACTCTTGGCGTGGAGACTATGTTACCACATATAGCGAGCTTGCCTTCTTACTAATTCTAATTGCTAACGCTCTCGAATCAGCACAGACCGAAGAACAAGCTACTCCGTGAGTTTTCAAAAGGCCCGCCACTCTGACCCTCTTAAGCTAAGCTTTGAACACATCACGCATCACGCAAACCGCTAACAACAGCACCAACACTCGTGGGTAGATTCTGAACTTAGTATCGCGCTTAGACCATTCATTAACTGTGGCTATGTAGCGAGCTTTCCCTTCCCACCATTTCCAATCGCTAACGAGCTCGAATTGTCGTGGTACGAAGAACAAACTACTCCGCGACATCTAAAAAGGCCCGCTGCTTCGACCCTTCCAAGCTCACCGCTCAAGAAATCACGCACAACACATCCCAACTCGCCAGCAGCCAAGACCAGTATCATAATGGGAAGAAGTCACCTTGAGATATTCCACTGCGGCACACTTCAAACGAGCTATAGTAGTTGCTCAGCAAGCCCCTCGTCCCGTCTTTGTCCTTTTTCAGGCTCGAAGCAGGACTCAAAACCTAAATCACAACTTTCGGGAACCTAAATAAATTCTTCGAATCAACGAGCTCTTTTCTACCGTCGGTAAGCTACTTACTTGGTATCGAGGGGATTCGCATGGCCTTTCCTATTGTACGTGCGTACACTAAGTATGAGATGGGATAGGCGGCACAAGTCAAATGATACGATCACTACTCTCCTCCTGAGTCTTTGTGGCAAGAGCTCTTACGAACACTCCTATAAGAACCCCCCGACAGCTCTATCAGGTCCTATTCGTTAGCAACTACAATAGTCTCGAGAAAGATTGTCTACAACGCCCTACGACCCGGGAGCACAGCACAGTCTACGACGAAGAAAGGAAGCCACCTTTTAGTCACAGACAGTCATGGTAAGAAACACGAGTTTCTGCTACCTCGTTGAAGCAATAGGTGGGTACCATACGCACAATCTGCATGACAAGTAAGTGGTATGAGTGAATAAACAGAGCTCTTGGGGAAGCAATGGAACAAGGACATAACTTCCGCAAAACACTGTTAATATCTAAGGACTTCAGTAAACCTAGGGAAGGTGAAGTAGAGAGATAAGGAGACTTTTGACAAGAAGAAAGAGGCCAGACACAACCTCACTATGTTTACAAAAAGACAGTTCACAATATTAGTTTAGCTATGGGAATACACAATAAATATCCAAAAAGCTGTCATTATCTCCTCCAGACCATAAAGAACCACACCATCACATCCCTATCTAAGCCTCAGACCAGATAAAAACCTCCCACCACCACCCCTACCAAACCACCCAGCCGCCACAACAACAGCAACACCAACCACCCCGATAGCCCCCA
>Ga0160427_10002661_pt1 | contig 10702 bp, 11 predicted proteins | sample SolpanmetagenomL_FD_108194 | JGI IMG/M metagenome (GOLD analysis project Ga0160427, IMG submission 108194) | Solar panel surface microbial communities from Lawrence Berkeley National Laboratory, California, USA - L | ecosystem: Engineered > Built environment > Solar panel > Unclassified ...
GAACTGTAACCATAGAGCCTATACTTAGGGTGTGATGTTCCGGTTAGTCGCATGCAAGTCATTCTTTTTCAATCGACTGGAAGAAATCGAATTCCCCCCATCCATGGATATGGTTGGTAGTAGCCGCAGCATTATTCTTTTATAAGCATTTTATGCTATACGATTGGCTCACCACCCTACACAAATTTTTTTGCAATCCAGACATGTCAAAAAATTTTATAAGAAAGGAGGACAGTTCTATGGGTCCCGCTAAACGATGCATTTTTATTTGTTCTGTTTTTATAATAGAAGTCATGGTGGAGGTCTTGCTTGCTTAATGTTACATATGAGTCTACACCTCCACACCCTGGTAGAAGATGTCCAGTTGGAAGAGAAGAATGGAATGGAAGAGTTGAGTTGTATATACGTATACGCGTAAGTAGAACGAAGAACGAACCAATGCTTTGGCTTTTGAATTTGTTTTTGATTTCCTCTAGTCTTTTGCTCCATCAATCTGTATATCGCCCTGAGAAGAATGTCCTTATTCAATCCGAGTATGTGTTACAAAGTTGATTTATAAGCTTAGCATAAACTATTATAGAGTCAGATCTGCAGATCGAGAATCACTCTCTCATATCAGAGTATTGTATGATAAATAGTCAGATCTGGTTAATATAATATGTCCCAATATTTACACGTTATTATTTAGAAAAATTATCGTATATAGCAATGTTGATCAGTTGATATAGACATTACACACTGACTTCCATCAATACCTTCAAAACATAGCAAGTGTCTATAATTTCGTAGTAAATGAAATCTGTCTACTAGGTTTCTAGAGCTCCTGATCCGTTGTAAGCTTAGCTGTATAAAAGTACCAATTTATGAAGGTAGCTTTTTAGGTTACCTTTAAGGCTACACAATATAAAAGCATAAAATAATCAAGAATAGGCTGACAGAATGCAATATTCAACACAACTTGACTCATATATGCACACCAAACAAGATAAAGCCGTATCTACTAGCCTCGATACAATGGTTCAGAAGAACTTTCAGTATACTAGTATTTCATTCTATATTTTACCTCGGTAAGTAGTTATTCGGTGTGCCCTCTATTTATTATATGTCTGTACTTTTTATCTTGTAGATACTTCGTCCTTGATCTTATGTTTCAAGTACAGAAGAATGTGGTTACAGAAGGTCATGGTGTATAAACCGCTTTTTACGAATTTACTGGTCTACATTGCTCTAAACTAAACAGAAAAATTCGCTAGGTTGCAGCTTATGAATGCTCAGCTTACGCATGTAGGTTACATGTAGATATACGTTAAGTAAATAAGCAAGTAAGCCGAAGATCTTGGAACAACCTTTTTGTCTATTGACAGAGCACTGTCAGCCAGATGTTTTAGTTTTCTTTCTTTCCCTCCTTGATTCTTCCTCGAAAACAAACATAATTGCAGAGCCTCGTGTTTTTCTTCTACATGCGGTATCGTATTGCAGAGTTGAAGCTAGAAAACTTTGATGAAACAGAGTTACTGTGGCTGTGAAGTTAATCCAATCATGCGTAAAAGTGTAGTTCTTTTTTTTCTTTCTACAGTCTCTTCATATTTTTTCTTTCGCTCCGGGGCTAAGCTAATACATGTATGCGAGAGAAGAAGAATGAAGTGTGATGTCAAACTGCATGACGAATGAAACGGGTGAGCGACCGCCAATTGAGGCATGGAGAGAGAGAAGGAAAGAGGACCAGACGTGATGTGATGCGAAGTACTTTAGCCTCGTTATGGATGAAGTTGTGGATACCTTTTTTTTGACGTATAGCACTAACAAGATTGAAGCACAATAGCTGCAGAGCTGTCAAACAAACCGACTTGCGAGGATTGATCTATTTCCCGTCTAGTACGAGGCTGCTTTAGATAAAGTCTGTTATTCTGGCAGCTCTTGTTGTTTTAATGATCAACTTGGTTGTAGTGAAAGCTAAGCTTATAAACATGTGGTGCGATGATGAGCCCCCCCTCTACAGAGAACAAGAACTTAAAGATGATGTTTAAAAAGTAAAAATAAAGTATCAAATGATACTAATATGCTGAGTGACGGTGTTAGTTTCATCATTGGCGGTCAAGCCACAATTGGTAAGCTACTGCAGTGCTGCTTTAGAGACCTTCCTGACATCACCTTGCAGTTATGGCGTAGCTTATTCCCTTTTTCCTTGGTGGTTTTTGGAGGGAATTGAACGAGATTCGTCATGCAAGTATATGTACTATCACGGGATAGGTGAGTGAGCAAGCTTAAGCACTTAGCCTTTGCTTTGAGAGCAAGAGATATTTGGTAGTTGATGCTAAGCTCAACGTCATTCGTGCCTAATAATAGAGGAGGACATGACCATAAGCATATGATGAGGTTAATGCAGTGATTCAACTGGGACATATTTACCTTGAAAATGCGCTCGTTTTTTGGTGATTTTTTAGAACCTACATCTTCGATTCAACAGGCATGAGAATCTCTAGGATGAGATTTAGTCGGAAGAATTGCACAAACTTTAAACACCGATATTGCCGATTTGTACCTAAATTTTAACTCACATCAGACCAACAGTTGTAGACTAGACACGAAATATATAAACTAAATTTCAGACTTGAATTGGATTTAGTTAGATTACTGGAGGACAAAGAGACTAGCTTATCAAGCAGAATATTACCCGGTGTCACTTGCTATTTGATCTAGTAGAAGAATCTGGAGCTTAAAATAATGATGATGATGATCCGAACAGAGGAGAGACATCTGATAATTGTCTGTGTGTGAGTGAGTAAGTGAGTGAGTGAGTGAATGAATGAATGAATGTGCTCTCTTCTTTTGAGCATTATTAATCGAAGCTCAAAGGCTAAGAAGAAGTGAAGATCTTTTATGCAAGCTGACGGGATTTTAGTGAGTGCCGTCTCCTGTTCTCCAGCTTTGACATCATTTATTCACTCTCCGAATGTGCACCTTTCTTGGAAGAAGCAGAAATCCAATCTAATCCAGAGTCTTTCCTACTGTGCCGTTGATTGAAATGAGCAATAATAACTAGCAATAATAATGTCGATGACTGGTGTATGTCTGTATATTTCTCAGCATCTTGTCATGATGAATTGCTGTGGTGATGATGATAATAATAATAATATTATTCCTATTGATGATAATGCTCTGCTCGATCTGAATTTTTAAGTTTTAAGCATCCATCGTCTTGTCCCTACCCCTCCATCCACTCACTGCGACTCATCACAGCATCACACAGCATCTGCTCATTCACCCATACATTCGCTCACTCCCCTCTCTCCTCCCATCATCTTCTCCTCCCATCGTCCTCATACTACAGACATACATATATACAACTGCGTTATAGCCACATTCTCCTGTCGTATCCACTTTCCACAGCCACAAACTTGGATAACGAATTTACGACCTTCGACATCCGAAATATTTTGTTGACAGCTTCTATCTAGAGCCTTCAACACCTTGGCACAAAAGTTACATACAACGAGCACAGATCCTTCCCCAACACCTTAACAGCGACACTCTTCTACATCGCCGCGGGCCCTCTCAGTTTTCTCGCTCCTTCAAACACACAGAGTATTGTAAGATTACCACTATGCCGATGATTGAAGTAAGTGGTTGCGAGTCTCTTATGCTGGTCACTTCATCTTGTGTTGCAATGCTGTTCCACAGGCACCTTGAATCTCCTTTTTTTTGGGACGAGTTTTGAGTTTGGATAACATGCATTCTATCTTCTTTCTTGGCATTTCAAGCAGCGATCATAATTGTTTATGATCATCTTGTCTAAACCATTGACTGGCTTCATACTCTCTGTATCTCTCTCCATCACGAGCACATATGTGTTGTGATGTTGATGTTGTTGTTGGAGATTGTTCTTCTTTATCGCAGACACTTACCAAGATAATGGGTCTTGTCTCATTCCAATCTGCTTCCTCCCTCCCTACACACACATCCACATCACGCTGGGAAAGAGATCGTCGTCAACCAGTCTATCCCCTTCCTTACAAGCCTTCCGTCATTGCACATGACGACACACCAGCATAGAGCCTGATCTGCTTGCTTGCTTTCCTGCTTGCTGCCCTTTTGCTGCTTTCCTCTTTTCCTCCCAAGAGACATGTACAGTACATCATTCTGTTAGCATGACCCCCCGTTTACTTCGGCTTTTTTCGAGACGTTCCCAAATTTGGTTCTTTCCTTGATTTCCGTCCTTCTTCCCTCACTCAAATCTGTCATTATTATTGTACCCATCAATTTTAGGCCTTGGCTCCTACGTCATTTCTACCCGTCCCTTACAGACAAGCGCTTACCAATATCGCTACACCTTTGACCTCATCTCGTCACGTCAATTTCCTTGCAATCACAATTCCATTCTCAATCCATATTCCATCATCTTTCTTCATTGCAAACACATTTACCCCATCAAATTTGAGCCTTTTCTAATGTCGACTTTAACACAGAATCTGAAAAACTTTATTCGTCATGGCAAACAGGCCAGAGACCCGGGTCCGTCCACTGCAACAACGGCTGCCACGCACGCACACGCTGTATCGGAACCATCAGGTATAGCACAAGTCGGTCAACATGACTATCATGGCCAGAAGGCTCAGGATTTCACTATTGCAGGAGGTCAGCCCGGAGCAAACATTGTTGCGAAAGCAGAAAATCAAGCAGCTCAACGGCAGCAAAGAGATCAAAAATATGAAGAACAAGAAGCATTGGAAAGAATAGTTGCTGAGGAACGAGAGGCTAAGGGAAAACTACCAAAATATCCCGGACTGGAGAGATGGCAGCTCATAGAAAAGATGGGAGATGGTGCTTTCAGTAACGTTTATCGTGCCAAGGACTCTTTAGGAGAGCTAGGTGAAGTCGCCATTAAAGTCGTTCGCAAGTATGAGATGAGTTCAAGCCAGGTAAGTTTTACATGGGACCGATTTTTTTCTTTTCTTCATCTCTGTCTGTAACATCTCATGTACTCCTTCATCTGTGTCGTTTTGGGAAATTATCGCCACTGCCTCAATACTCTTCTACTACTTCTTCAATTCCTCTGGACAACGATGGATATGGGTGTCTTCATACACACTGTCAAGATACCGTTATATCTACTTGCTTTATGGATTATCCTGACCGAAGCAACGTGGAATAGGGCGCCAATCATATGCATCCAGACTTCAAAAAGGCTCCAAAAACCGTTGAGGTGCGGTAACTATCATTCATAAGACTCTTACCTATCAATTCGTCTCGTTCACAATTTCTCATCCAAAGCGTCGCATATTTCAAGTCTTGTTCATGAATTTGTTTTACTCTTGTCCGTGGAGTTTGATTCATTGGACTATTACTGATGTCTTATATAGAGAGCAAACATCCTCAAGGAAGTCCAAATCATGCGAAACCTCAATCACCCAAACATCATTCAATTAATCTCCTTTTCTGAATCACGTTCCTACTATTACCTAATCCTAGAATTATGCAAAGGAGGAGAGTTATTCCATCAAATTGTCCGTCTTACATATTTTTCCGAAGACCTTAGCAGACATGTCATCACACAAGTGGCAGAGGCCATGTTTTATCTACACGAAGAAAAGGGTGTAGTGCATCGGTATATATATCTTGTGTTTCTTGGTATCTCAAGCTAACGTTGTTCTTTAGTGACATAAAACCTGAAAATCTCTTGTTTGAACCAATTCCTTTCATGCCAAACAAGCATCCTAAACCTAGAAACCCTAATGATGAGGACAAAGAAGACGAAGGTGCTTTTGTACCTGGTGTTGGAGCTGGTGGTATTGGTCGCATAAAGATTGCAGACTTTGGTTTGTCCAAGGTTGTATGGGACTCGCAGACCATGACACCTTGTGGAACAGTCGGATACACTGCACCTGAAATTGTCAAAGATGAGCGATATTCGAAATCGGTCGATATGTGGGCTTTGGGATGTGTTCTCTACACATTGTTGTGTGGTTTCCCTCCATTTTACGACGAGAGTATATCAGTTCTTACCGAAAAGGTTGCCAAGGGACAGTACACCTTCTTGTCTCCATGGTGGGACGACATTTCTAAGCCAGCTCAAGATCTTGTCAGTCATCTTTTGACCGTTGATCCAGAACGACGTTATACCATTGAACAATTCCTACAACACCCATGGATCCGAAACACCAAGGAGGAAACCGTACCAGCCTTTGATGCTCCACCACTTGCTACACCTGCCATCACTAGAGCAGGAGCTGCTGGTTATGACGCACATGGCTCACCAATGATTCTCGATCCAGACTTTGCCACTCCAGGAGGCAAAAACAAGTACGACTTCCGTACACCAGGACATATCGCTCTTCGTGAGGTCTTTGATGTTGGGTACGCCGTTCATCGTCAAGAGGAAGAGGGCAACAGAAAGCGAAAGGTACAAGGATATGGTGCCATTCCTAAGAACATGACATTGAATGAGGAGGATGAAGATGAGGAAGAGGGATATGCCCCTTCAAATGATGTAGCTGGTGTAGAAAGAGATATGCGAAAGGCTACCATCAGCAGCAGTGCGAATAGAACAGGTCGAACACAGCAGCAACAAGAAAGGCAGCCAAGAAAGAAGAGGACCGGGTTTGAGTTGAACATGGATAATGCGACACTGTTGGGTAGACGAAAGAATGTGCCTATTCTATCATTGTCATAATTTGTCCTCCTCTTATTTATTCTACCAATGTTTGTATTCTTCACGTTACCCTTTCAAGGTCAGAAAAAGAAAACGTTTTTGCCTTTTATAGGTCTTTCCTGGACATTTCATGTTACGAATGAGCTTCTACATCTTTCTGGGCATTTTTTAACTCTCTCTGCGTTGTGATTCTTATTTTTCTCTCACTGCAAATTAATGTTGTTTCCCTTCTTGCTGTTGTGCAAAGAAAGCATAGGTGAAATTGAAAGAGGAGCTTTTGTGTGTATTGTATACTCTTTAATACATTGTGCATAATGGGTGGAGGCATTTTTTTATTTTGTTTGTTATCTATAGTCGTAGGTTTGTTATAATAAAAAGGTTTTGGGGACGATGATGTGAATGAATCTTTTTCCTTATGTCTTGAGTTCAATGAGGTGTTGTGTGGGTGGAAAACACTGCGTGTGTGATTTAAGAGGGTTGAAAGAATGGTGCATTGTGTTGCGTGACAGGGACCAACATGCATCACAACGAAGTTGCTTTAGATGTGGGGTTGTCTTGATGTAGTGTATCTAACATGACAGGAACCGATTTGGATGATTGAGCTGTTGAAATATGAAACTACTAAGTATCTACTTAAAGTAAGTAACTACAGCAACTTTGTGAAACTCTACTTGTGCACATATTCCTTTATATATGAGAGGAGTCTTCCCAAAAAATTTCCATTTTTTCTTCTTCTTACTTTCAGCGCATTAATTGCAATTTATCAAGGGTGCGTTGTTGATGGCTTACAAAGATGATAAAAAAGCATACTTTAAATACCTAGGTATCTTTAATGGTCTGATAAAAGGGTAAGAAAAAAGGATTTAAAATGAGAAGAAAAGGACAAACAGATAGCTAAACTATAGAGTTTCCCCTTTATAACTCCTTCTTGTCATCTTGTCTACTCTCACTACTGATGCTGTTACTATTATCAATACTGTTACTACTACGACTACTACGACCAAGCCCAACACCCAACAAAAACATGATCCTCACCATTGCGGCGAAGTACACAAATCCCAAATTCCCCCAGTCCATTTCATTCCATTCGTGAATTTTGTAGTATACACCCCATCCTCCTCCTCCCATTGTTTCAACTAATTGATCTTCAAGTTGTTGTTGTACTTGTTGCTGATCTTTAACATAAACACTCAATATATGACCAACATCTGCAACAAGTAATCCGATAATCACAGCGCGCCAGACTTTCATGTCGTTTGTGGACCGGAGGACTGTGGATTCGATGATGGCGACGAAGAGGTACATGTTGGCTAGTTGGGAGAGGATTATTTGGGTGGTTGGTGGTACGGATGGTGCTGCTTCTGCTGCTGTGAGTGAAGATGGTGGTGGTGGAGAGATGGGGAGGTGGGAGGTTAGACGGATGTATTCGGATGCGCGGAAGTGTGCCATGTAGGTGCCGGCGACGGTGATGATGGGTTCCAGGTAGAGGAAGAAGAGGGTGTAGAAGAAGGGTCGTTGTGGTGTTGTATAGGAAGAGGAGGAAGCCATTTTTTGTGAAAGGAGTTGTTGTAGATGTGTGTGTGTTGTTTTCTCGTCTGGTGTGATGAAGAGGTATGCTTCTTGATGCTAGTAGAGGCGTAATACACAGAAGGATTATGTGTTGGAGGTTATATTTGTGGATCAATGTGATTTGGTTATTTGATATTAATGGTAGGTGTTGAAGGTCCTCAAGAACGGATGAAATGATGCTCTGTGTCGCATGAATGATGAATTGATGTACATTGGAGTGCGCTTTGTCAGTTCGCGTTTTTGGAGCTTTTGCTTTTTTTTGGTCGCAGCTAATCAAGCTTAAACTCTATTTGTATAATTAATGCGGGGAGGACAGGCATATTTTTTTTTAATCATACTGTAAAATGCAAGTACAAATCAATCATGAATACAAGTTTTTTTGTCCTATTTGTTTTCCGATTAGTCTTTATTTGTTCTGATAAGCTTGGTAACTTTCGTCTTCCAAAAGCACTACCACCTAGCTACGGTCAAGTTTGCCAGTTGTAAATATGTGTTCCATCAACAGCAATCTGGACATGAGCTCTGCGACCATCGGTTGCTGTGGCCTGATTGATAGGAATACCAAGAATCATGTTCATCCACAACCAATATTTATCTGATTGCTTTTCTCGAATGAAAATGGGTGCGTGAGGGTTAAGTCGGAATTTTGGTGGGTTAAAAGTTGGAATTTGGATTCTTTCAACAGTATTGTTTAATCTGGGATGACCTTTATGGATAAGTGAGTCCTGTAGATGATTGGAGCCCTTATTGGTATGTATACTATAATCTACATTATTCACTTGGTGGAGAGGTTTCTTAGGGTTTAATCTTTTGTTGATTAGTTGTATAGAATTTGGATATCTACGTTTCTCAGTAGCTGTTTGCTGATTTGATCTTATTCCTTGATTATCATTGTTATTGTAGAATTTATTAGTGTTGTAAGTATTCCATACGCATGGACCGTTACAGCGTTGAGTGTACCTGTCTAAATTCTGTCGAGTCTTATGGTTATCTCTGTAATTTCTAGTTTTGGAGACATATTGCTGTCTGGCTATAGATACATATTGTGCTGGAGGGACATAGCCATAAGTAGCTATTCTGTGCGATCGATTATTGGGATATCCAGGCAACTGTCCTTCAAAAGGCCCATGTGGTTCTAGTTGATAGCAAGCGAGAGGCTGCATGGTATGAAGATAATCTTTGTGGCTGAGCTTAATTATATTATCAAGCCGAATTTGCATCAACCACACCTACTGGTAGATGTGCTTGTGATTGTTGAGGGTTAAGATGTTCGAGAATATTGAAGACTTTTGATAATATAATTCAAAAGTAGTTGACAAGTAAGTGGGCTCGCTTTATACAATAACTTATGGGTTCAATAACTTGTAATGGCATCTTTTATTCTACCTGCATGCCGATACGAAAATATTATTCTCATAATTCATGATATATAATTGTGTCATATAAAATTTCATGGACAAGTTAACAGTGTACTAGAGAACAATGATATATAGTGTTTAGTGTTGTCAAACATGTATGGCAACTTGCAGAACGTCATGAAACTAAACAATAGAGATTATGATAATAAGTGTTTGGGAATTAATTTCCAAGATAATTTGCTGTATTATGCTAGTGTTCCAATTGCGATAAAAGTTATCTCACAATACAACATAAAAGACGATGCTGTTTCAAACTTGATTTCTGATAGATCAATTCACTATACACCTACTTAAGTATATACTAGTTAAATGTGTCAAGAGAGCAGCTTTGCCTACTTATAGAGCAAGCTTGCACGACCTCTCACAAAGAAAAACAAAACAAAATACCCAAATAGTGGTTAGTGCTTGGATCACGTGGCCATGAGCTCTAGCTGTACCACATGCCTCGCTCACCTCGACACATCCTTGAGCTCCTCAAAGATCAGCTGCGTCTGCATCTCCATGTCCATATCCATTTGTCCATCCTTCGAGCTCGTGTTTCCTTCTGCATATTGTTTCTTAACAGCGTCGCGCGTTCCGTTACTCTTGAGTTCTCCACCTTTCACAATCTTTCACATCCGCAATTACTCATTGTTTTCACTACTTGCTGTCAACTCCATGTCGCAGCGGCATGCCATCATACAACTTCGATCAAGGAAACGAGTCGCAATTTGACAGTGTCGACCCAGCTCCACGATCAGGTCGTCATCGTGTTCGCAGAAATTCTTCGCCGACTCGCAATACTGGGGGTATCACCAGAAAGTTATTAGGAAACTGGGGCAGGAAGCTATCATGGCGCACAGGAAATGCGGCTGCTGGTGAAGATGATGTGGATGATCTGACTGATGATGTATATCCGTGGTTGCAACATGGTAGAACTGTATGGAATTTACCTTGGAGAATTCTTAACCCGAGTAAGGAGACGGTTGCGGGTTGGATGGAGACGTGGTGGAATAGATTCCTGATCCTAGTAGCCTTACCGGCTTTAGTGGTAGGTAGAGCTTTCTGAAGCTTGAAAAGAAGCCAA
>Ga0160427_10002662_pt1 | contig 10700 bp, 9 predicted proteins | sample SolpanmetagenomL_FD_108194 | JGI IMG/M metagenome (GOLD analysis project Ga0160427, IMG submission 108194) | Solar panel surface microbial communities from Lawrence Berkeley National Laboratory, California, USA - L | ecosystem: Engineered > Built environment > Solar panel > Unclassified ...
GTATGCCATTTACCTGCGCTCTCATTCTCTCGGAATTGCAATGTGGTATTAGTTAATCGGAAATTCTATTTCAATTATTCGGGTGAGAGACAACTTTACGCGACAAAAGGGTGACGTCAGCTCTTGAGACTCTTCAGATCAGTCTCAAGCTCACACTTGTTTTTCATAAACATTGGCCGCTATTGCTCTCAAGGCGTCCCGCACCATACAGGAATTAAAGTCTGGCCCAACAGAGCCTTATCGAGAATATTGAAGAAAGTGTAGTTCTCTTTTCACTCCTATTCAACAATAAAATTCCACTCACTTTCTCTCCCCCCGTCCCCCCTCCCGCCATTCGAAACTCTTGAATCAACATTAATACACGAGTCCTTCTCCAAGAATCGAAAATTAGCAGTCCTTCACGTCCCCACCAGTGCCGATGGCTTCATTCCATTAGTGAGGACAACAACGCGATATTCCATTCCATCGCAGATGTTGGGGGGAAAAGTGGAGGTTATTTGGCAGTTTGTGGAGAGGAATGTGAAAGAGTTCTTGCAGAGACACTTTGAAGGAGATCAGGAACCCTTTATGGATGGACACTTCTTCAATAATGCAACAGTCGAGATATACGATTGCAAATATACAACCATGAAATACCATACGGATATGGCATTAGACCTCAAACCGGAATCTTGGATCGCATTGTATTCCTGTTATGAAGATGATAGTGAACAGCATCTAAGGACACTCAAAATCAAGAACAAGGAGACATTAGAGGAACAGGAAATTACATTACACAATAACTCAATCGTACTCTTCTCAACAGAAACAAACAAGAAGCACCTACATCAGATCATGTCAAAACATAAATTGCTAGGATCAAAGCAGTGGATCGGTGTCACCATGAGAACAGCAAAGACACTCAAAAGTACAGAGAACGACAAAACATGTATCAGTACACAGAAAACCCCAAATCCAAAAACACAATTGAGACTCGCGGATGAAGATGAAGTAAAGACTTTCTGTTTATACAAAGGAAAGGAGAATTCGACTCAAGACTTCGTTTACCCGGAGATAGATTTTACAGTGAGTGGGAGTGATCTCATGTAGATTATGGAGCTTAATGAAGCGGTCTGCTATAATCGCCGCTATTGAGACTAAAATTGACCTCTGGGTAATGCAGCTTTTTAGAAGTCACATTCTCTTCTAGGTATAGCATCTTCAGTTCGCTTGTGCCTGCAGGGGTGGCCTCTTCCAGCTTGACTCTTGACCCGTCCTTTTCTATAAAAGTACTGCCACCTTTATGAATTGCAACCGTATCTAAACCATATACGTGAGCCCGACTTCCTTTGAGGGTAAATTCTGTGGTATCTTACCTGAACATCGAATCACATACCCGAGACGAACAGGGATTCTAGCGACCGGAAGGGTGGTCGGGACAATTTCGTGCGTATAAGTTCGGTTAGTCGAGAGTGGTATCAGCAGTATTGAGTTTGGGTATAGGGGTACAGAGAACTTCTCTGGTCCTTTTACTATGGCGTCATCTTTCCTCTTGAAAAGCAGACTCGTGAGCACTGTGGTTGACTTGTACATGTATTCATGATCATCGGGAGACTTCTGATCGATCAGTGATTCAATGTTGTCTGAATAGAATGTCACGAATGCGATCAATCCGTTTGAAGGCATGTCCTTTGTCTTGTCTGAATGCTGCTTAATCTTCGCCTTCTTTTCTTTCAGAGTTTTCTGATCTGAGAGCTGTATTGAGTTATCATATACTTGTGCTAATACGTGATTCAATTCTGCTGGTTGATCAAGATTTTCTCTTGCAAGTTTGTTGACCTAAGAAATAATGTTCATTGGTGTTACTTGGTCAATTCTTAATATACCGATTGATACCTGTGCAATGATCTGTTCGTCAATCTCCTTGAACCCTTCTGTTGGTCCATCAAGATTTGTGGAGCATCGAAGAAGATGAAACTGTGTTTCTTGCGTTCCTTCATCGGTTTTCACTTTTGACATATACAGTCCTCTACGAAAGGATTTTCCTGACTTGTTGGATTCGGTCAGCTCTTGAAACTGATGTTCCTTTTGGAGCTGCTCAAAATGCTGGCTATCTGATTACGCGCAATTGAGTGAAATGAAGGAAGGATTCGTGTTAGATCTCTGATGAAAGAGGCATACCTCCTTTCAATGGCTCGATCGCATTCTTAAATAGAATCGCTAGATTATGAAGATTTCCTCCATGGTTTCCTTTGATTTTGGTCTCCATTTGTGTTGTTTGTTGTGTCTGTTGTTTTTTCTTGTGTGTGTTTTGTTGATTGTGTTTGTGTTTGTTCTTCTTGACACTGTGGAATCCTATAGAACCCTGTAGAATAGACCACAGAGAATAAGAGAAATTAGTACTGTAGACAGTGAACACAACAATTTCTGTAGATCTCCTTGTAAGAGTACAGCGTCGTTATTTACCGATCAATGACTATTGAGCGATCGATCTCGGCGCAAGTCAGCTTATATATGGGCATCCAATTAGAAAGCAAAGCGCTTCTTCCTTGATGGTGAGTCTACTCTCTTACTGGAAGCGAAACTTCTCATGATGGCAGTGCGTCCAGATCATTGCAATGTAATGGCCCTCTCCATCAACAAAAGATGATTACAAAACGCTGAATTACCCTCGTATATAGTTCCTTGGCACTACATTAAGTTTCTCAATCCCAAGACCTCAGTATACAGGCATCCTCGCTCCGGTTGACCCAAAAGCGGACCCAACGAAGCGTCCTCTTAGTTTTACAAACTCGCTTAGGACTGGGTGAGGCAAATCAAGGATCTTTTCAATACTAATGCTACACTGTTTGGATACGATGATATCTCTTACGTGCGCCAACGAAACGATTATGCCATCCGAAGTCGGATTGCAGATCTGGATCACCTTTGGCGTGCAGTGGATTTCGACGTCATACTCATAATTCATGCCGCACTCTACGCCAATGCTCTTGCGTTACGTCCCCTAGTGAATCTAGATCTTGGCTGTCATCGCTTACATCTTGATACTCTCTGGCCATCGTTATTTCATCAAGATGAATGAACTCACTGCCTTTCATCATTTCATTGTCTCAGTGTGGTTAATTTTCGAACAGAAGAAATATACTAGACTTAGTATGAGTAAAATAACGTATGATTGGCACACCTGTGGTATGTACACAAAAGAAACAACGGAATACTAATCATTGATATATGGTGGTTCTTCCTTTCGAAGGAAAGGTTAAGTGGATCGTTGGAACATAACAAGCATCGTGACTTCCCCAAAATCGAATGCAACCAAAAAAACGGACCCGGCCTTGCGTTAGACAAATATCTTGGCAGTGTACAACAGCACACTCCTAATTCATTGATCATTCGTAATGAAGATGTCATCCTCTCTTGATATGTCGGTCCAACAAGCAATGAGTTATCAACTGCCGGCGCTCAAAATGGTTCTTCGAATCCAAGCCCGCTAGGGCTTCTAATCACATGTTTGCCCCAACATGTTTAAGATAATCAATTCTTTGCAGATCGTGGAAAGGTTATCATCAGTTAGTATGGCAACTAGAGTAGTGATCCCCTCAACTAGGTCATTGCTAAATCGGGAGATGGAGGTGAGGGCAAATCGCTAGAATCCTGACACAACCAAATTACGTATAGTGGTCAACATCAAATGATAGTACGTTGCAAGATGGAGAACAATTGGCAGACGAAACCTTTGAGCAAAACATAAAAACAGAATAATATGCTGTGCAGCACGACATCATGCTGTATGAAGTCTAGAAGAAACATAGCTAGGTTGCCAGGTTGCCCACTTGTCGACAGTATGTGTGAATGTGCGAATCAGGGCAATGTCGGCTCAGTTACAAATCTTCTAATGGCATAGCAGCATTGTCACCAAAGAGAAGGACGCCAAATTTGAAGCATAATCCATTTCATATGCGCTGAAAGATCTACATGGCTTCTGCTGTTTGAATTGCCATCTTTGTGTCCGTCTCGAGAAAGCTGATACTAGAGGCACACAATGCGGGTCACCATTGATTAACCTCGCATAGCCCAAGTCAAATCAACCATAGCCATTCTGTCGAAGTATCCTTCTACTGGGTTTGGGGTGTTTTTCAAAGCAAGAATGTTCTCATCACAAGCCGCCAAAGAGACATCACTGATCGTTGAGAACTTCCAGTTTTCTTGATCGCACAGAGACCGTGATAAACTGATGATAAACTTGTAGCTGAGCTTCTTGGTGGGATTGGTCATGTCTTTGCATTGCGAGGAACACGGCGGAAGAAGAGTCACGCAGCGGCACTGGAAAGATAGAAGCAGTGTTAAGTGGTTAAAAAGACAATGATGGTTGTATTGCCTGCTGCATAATAATGGCAACAACCGAGACCAGCGGAAGCGAGCAGATCTCGTTTTGAGAGACAAGCGGCAGCAAGCAGAATCATGTGGTGAGAGACCAGCAGCGGAGATGTTATCCCAAAACACGCTGGAGAGTGCTTGACGATCTGTTCAGAGCTCTAAGGCTCAATGGAAGCCGTTAAAGCGGAAACTCGGTTGAAACAGATAATATAGAACTAACCCTAATCTAATTCTAAACTCTTAACAACACTGCAGTACACGGAACTAATTCGATGTAGACCTGTCCTTTCGCCCGCGACATGTAACGGCTCCGCATTCACAATTGAACTCCATTCGTCCCGAATGATAACTAATGCGGAATTCTGAATCCGCTTTGTATATAATAGCGGCCTTGTCTTGAATCACCTTTCCAATCCATTTCAATGACTGGATGACAAGTTTGCTCTTGGACCAATTAGCGACATACGGTGAGGATGGATATGCCTCCCCAAATCCAATATTAGCATCACATTGGTGATTTGCGAAAGCAATCATTCCAAACAGTGATGCAAATCCATCAGCGGCAATACCTGGTTTTTCAAACTTGACTGAGATTATACTGTTATACTCGTGACCAATGTCGGCCATCCATGCGATTCCTTGCATTGTCTGAAGAAATTGATCTATGTCGTACCCTATGAGGTCTTTTTGGAAGAAGAGTCCAAGGCCAATTCGAGTCTTGCGTATATTCAGGTAGTTGCTTGCAGCCCCCGTAATCTTTTTGTACCAAGTGTTACATACTCTTCTCCAAGTCTGACAGTTCAGATCGCCGTATGATGGAGGTCTCTCTGCAGTCCAGTTTCTGCCGCATTCCATCTCAGCAATGACATCCCAATCGAATCTCCCTTTGCTAAAATGGTGTTGTGCAAACCAGTTCTGCATTGCGAGGTCTCGGGGATAATTTCGGTCTCGACGGAATGCTTCCATCATACTCGTTCGATTCGTATCATGCTGATCTCTGGATGCTTCCTTAACGAAATTTTTGGGTATATTGCTATAGCGCAATTCGGTGGTGAAAGTTTCAACCTTTGCAAGGAAACCTACGTTCGAATACCGATCGGGAGGCCGGCGAGCACGCACCGGTCGCTCAACGGGAGCTATCTAACTATATTTAGTCACTGATAATTGGATGATACCCCAAGTCCTTACCATAAGCGGTTTGCGTCTGGTTCGCTTGTACTTTTGCTTCATCCACACAACATGTTGATCCTTTCCATCAATTCAGCACAAACAAAAGGCTATGTCATAACTCAATCATACCGTTGTCTGATTACTCCGCGTGCGCATACCGCCTCAGAGTGTTAGATGAGAGATGAAGAAGACAAGTCGCGTGAACAAAAGCATACGTGCCTACGTAAGGTTGACGTCAGACGAAATACATTTGACTTAGTATGCTTAAAATAACGTATGATTGGCACACCTGTGGTATATACACAAAAGAAACAACAGAATACTAATCATTGACATATGGTGGTTCTTCCTTTCGAAGGAAAAGTTAAGCGGATCGTCGGAACATACCAGGCACCGTGACCTCCCCAAGATCGATTGCAACCAAAAAATTGGACGCGGCCTGGCAGTCTACAACAATATACTTCGTGTCCAATGATTATTTAAGACTGTAACAAACTGACTTGACACAATGTTCATATTGATTTCAATATCAATACAAAGAATACGCAGCGATCATCAACACCGCGTTGAAATTCCATTCACTGGTATAGTGCGATTGGTACAGTTTCTCCATCTCACTGCATACTGTGAGACTGGTTCGCGTTCATATCTGACATATCACAAGAATAGCTTAATAGATAACGATTGTCGCTTGGTAGTTGTAATCGATATGGACGGTTCCACACTTCCGTTGTCCGTAGATTCCCTGCTCACACTCCGTATAACCTCACTTCTATCATCCTTTCTAAACTTTACATTACGCCAACCTCATAGGCTAACGAACATAAGCCGCATAGAGTCAACAAATGGAACATAAGCCGCATAGAAACAACAAACAAAAACAAAGCAACTCGAGTAGCGCCTTCACAAAGCAGATACTGAACCTTGTCGATAGAATTGTTTAGTCTATCGCAAACAGTATGCCCAAGTCGCCGTCAACACGGATCAGAATGAACCCGAAGAGGCGTTGCAACAAGATCATGCCCGCGATACAATGATGAAGCATCAGAGACCAACCCGCTAGAAGCTGTACAGCAATACCTATACGCGCTTGCTTGACACCATTTATCCAACCCAAAATTCATCTCAGAAATAGATTCAGCATGATCCATACAGCACGTACGCATCGCAACTATTTCCGGCACTTGAACATACAGCTCTTCGTCGCGGAACGATATTACCAGAACAATCTGTTTGCATGGGAGAAGATCAGATCAGTACACGACACGAAGAACCTCCCTTCAGCAATGTGAAACATGACTCCCGCTCACAAGCTGCAAGTAGTACAACAGTACATTGAACGAATGGAAGCACCCGAATGGGCAGTAAACCAACTCTGGGAGGCTTGGGACTCTTTCACACAAGGACAGCATGTGATAGATCTCGACCAATTGTTGAAGAGCCTCAAAAGCCCTGTTTGGTTAGGCAAAAAATACCTGGGTTGCAACAGTACGACCGCCGTCGATGTAATGCTGAGAGACGGAACCCATCTTACAGGCGTTGGAGCACTCTATGGCATCACTTTGTTCATCACTCATCAATGCAATGCAAAGTTGGCGTTCGATGAACATAAGGCGGATTGTCCCGCTCAAAGCGGCAAAAGCTGGAAGGACCGGGATTACATACTAGCTGATTTGTAGATCATATCAACATTGTTCACATTTTGCGTGTCAAACCGACAGCAGCATCAAAGTGAAGATTGAGAGTACCCACGACATGTCTATAAGATTGATCAATTCCAAAATGCATTTTCAGAGATCAGTAGGCTGTTTGGGATCATGATTACACAGAAGGATCTTCCGAAGGAAAGAGGAAAGAGTCTCGAATCATATACGTTGTTTGCATTTCGGCGATGGCTTTACAAAAGATAAGTAGCTTGGGGAAGAAGAGTGATGTCATCAATATTCCTATTTCAATACAAAATCTCGATTTTCACAATGCTGGCAGTTTCTATTTCAATTGGAGGGTCACACTTTCATTCGTTTGTTGTTGTCTTTATATTCCACCTTAACTTCATCCGGAGTATATCTTACAATCCATACATGAGGTTCTGATACGCGAGTCGTCATTCTGTTTTTATGAGCAGTGTTCCACGCTCCGTCTGTTGTATATCTGTTATAACATTCATTGCATGGAAGATCACAAACGTCACACTTTCTCAGGTCTACTGGTATGTAAGTTTTGTTGGAATCCATTTGGTAATTGGGATATTCTCCAAGTCTGGTTGCTGGAATGAAAAGAGTTGTCGCTGTCTCTTGTGTCATCGTTGATATCTGTAGATGTAGTCTTTAGTGTTCTACGTGGGAAAGAGGGGAAGAGAATGAGAATGAGGGGAAGAGAAAGAGAAAGTGTGCGATGACAAAATGAGAGAGTTTGAGACAGAAAAATGAGACAAGAATTTGTTTCTCTGTGTGACCAGAAATCTACCGCTTCTATTTTAGTTTGGGCTCTAAACAGTTTCACGACGAATCGAGCTGTAACTGTTTGTACTTCATACTGTAAATGCGTACCTCAGTGGAGACAAATTGAGTGAGAAAGTTGAAGCAGAAAATAAGTACTAGAGAAATGGGACCCTCGTGCTTGGCGTTCTTGTCGTTTTGCCGCCTTGCCGTTCTTGTGCACACCATTCCCCCACCAATGCGTTTTCCCGTGCCTACCTGTCCAGAATACAGCGACAAACATTACAACACTGTCGACAACATACAATGCTCTGCAACATTTTCCCGCCCAAAAAGATGAGTTGCATCATTCCTCAAGCCATCGAATCGGAGACCCTGATTATACAATGACGGAATCTTTGGTTCTAGACGAAGATGGAGATGAGCTCATCGACAAAGATTTCGTTCAGACGATCATTACCATTGCAGAGAAATGGATATGAGGTAAAAACAACATAAGACGTAATCTCTGTCTTGATCAACAAATACGTCAAACAAGTACGTCCAAATGTAATATAGACACATTGAATTCGTTATCGGCCAGTGCCATCTGCCACTGCTATTCGCTGACTGTGCTAGTCACTGTACCTTCGCGACGAACGCTAAATCCTTGAAAATACTTGCCATTTCCAATCTTCATACCAAGACAAGCAATCCACGTTCATCAAAGCGTGCTTTCATATGAAACAGATGTACCAAGAATAGGAGCTGTCTATCCTCCAAATTTACAACACCACGAAGATCCCAAGTCGTCAGGGTCCCGTATAGAAGAAATGTATCGATACTATTTGTACTTTGCTATAGCATTATATTTTGCGATGTGCAATTGCAAGACAGCATGGCAATCAATGCAAGATCATTGACATAAAGACAGAGTCACAGCAATGTACTATACTAATGAACGAATTCAATAACTGATGAAAAATGGTTTTCGAGAATGCTTTCGAACGGACACATGATCAAAGCCTGTTGTTCGATTCAAGGGGTGAAGCATCATCATTTGGATCAACGGCATAAATAACATCGTGCAAGCACCAAATATCAAACAGTGTCCGTAGATCTTGAATCAACATGAAGTGATGCTGTAATCGAAAAACCCTGCCGGTAAACGGAAAGTCATGCAAGGTTTATAGAAGGATCTCGAACTTATCAGCACCTTCTCCTATCGGATAGTTTGTGATTTCCTCTATATCTGGCTTGTTGGCTAGAGCAGGTTGGATGATGTAAATAGAGTGATCCGGCCAAGTTAGATCTATTTTGCTAAATTGCAAGGGCACCATCACTGGTCTTTGAGGTTGTCAGACTTTCGGCGTCCATAGCTACAGTGGCTTTGATGGATCTCTTTCGATGGCATAATGCCTTCCCCGAGAAGGGAAAGCTTAACTATTGATTAAAATTGAGAACGGTAAAGGTACTCGTAGGTGATGTGCTATAGAACTATCGCTCGAATTGCCAGTATTTATTGATAGCTATCTGAAAATCACTCGGTATGAGTTTGCAAGGAATCGGCTCGCCGCATCATCACGCCCTTATTCGACTAAAAGTTTCCTGGCCGTATTGGCCCTTCGGATTTGGAAAGGTGCGGATCGACATAGGACTCTTTCAGATACACACTTACGTACAACACACTCTCAAGATTGGCTTCATCATCTATGTGTCTCTTGAAGTGCCCGCGATAATCTTCTGTATAAAAGAAAGTGTACAACTTGAATGTTACAACATTGATCAGTGTTCCACTAAACAGGGAATACTCCGCTTCCAAAGTGACATTACTCACCTCCAAGAACGACTTTTCAACTCCTTCGTGGCTCATACACCCTAACTTCAAAAGTGACATTACTGACCTTCTTCAACAATTGTTCATCTTCTTTGCGGGTCATACACCCTATCCTTCTGTTTGTTAAGATTGTCTCCTTTCGTCCTTAACGAACGAATATCCAGCAATGCGCACCTCTCCTTCATTTTTGTTTCTGGTGGCTATTGTTCGAACAGCGTACTGACTCATATGTGCTTGTTTCTTTCTACCTTGAGAACAGTTCACATAAACAATGGAAAGATCGGGGAGACGTATACTTGGTCAGGATGCCGAACGGAGTGTCTCCTCCAACCAAGAAAGGAGCAATCAAACAACATATGGTCATTGCTGACGTCAAAACGAAACTACCCATGGTTATCTGTGAAAAATTTATTGGGTATGTCGGACATTAACAAGAGAGGAAATTTGATGTGAATTGTCTGCCACATCAGTTCAACGGAATGCTGGAAGGATTTCTGAAAGGAACGCTTGGATTTCAATGTGCAAAAAGGTTGGAGTGACTTCTGTAAAATAATTTAATTATTTTATTGGTTCCAAAACAATGATCTTTTTGCGAAGACATTGTATACACCTTACCTTCAGAAGATGCAGGAAAACGGCAACAGCAAGACGCAGAAGCGCAGACTGTATGAGCATCATTATCCTCCTGTCCATGCTTACATGGATTGGGCATATCAAACAAAACGATGGGCCAAGATTTGGGCTACGGACTATTGAATGAATCGCCGGGCCCAAGCCATGCAGAAGGTCATTCTATTGTTCTCGTAAAGGGGTTCAATGATGCTGTGGTTGACTTCTACAATTCGTTGGGCAATTCGTCCTCTATCGTATCAAAGTCCGCATTTAGAGAGCATTCGAAGCAGTATTGTCAGATGTTGCAA
>Ga0160427_10002663_pt1 | contig 10697 bp, 12 predicted proteins | sample SolpanmetagenomL_FD_108194 | JGI IMG/M metagenome (GOLD analysis project Ga0160427, IMG submission 108194) | Solar panel surface microbial communities from Lawrence Berkeley National Laboratory, California, USA - L | ecosystem: Engineered > Built environment > Solar panel > Unclassified ...
AACCGTCAGATATTCCAGCTTGTCACCTCTTCTGAAGAAGGTAGTGATTGTGACGTGCGAGACGATGCCAAGGGACGTCAGCCTCAAGATCACCTGGAATACTGTAGTTTTGGTCTTCCTACATCTTGAAGTTAGCACGTTTCGAGCATAGGCTTGAGAATACTAAATACCTATCAGAACAACACATCCCAACCAATTACCAGCTCAACTCCAGGGCATGATTCCACATTTTCAACCAGAGTTGCTCAAGCTTATCGTCTCTCCCAGAAGATACAACGATTGTGATATACAAGACGATGCCAAGAGACATCAGTCTCAATCATCACCTTAAGAACTACAAGTTTCAAAAGCTTCCTCGTTGTTGAAATCGATGTCGAATTGGACGTTGAGATGGATGTCGGTTTCCCACTTTGGTTCAGGGTATGATTTCACAATCTCAACCAGAGTTGCTCAAGCTTGTCATCTCTCCCAAGGGATACGACGACTGTGACGTACGAGACGATGCCAAGAGACATCAGCCTCAATCATCACCTTAAGAACTACAAGTTTCAAGAGCTTCCTCAAATGTCGGAACCAATGTCGAAGATGGGAGAGTAGCGTTTGGACCATTATGAGACATCGTTCAGAGCAGAGGATCCAAGAAAAAAGACGACCAGGACGAAGGACTAGGAGTTTCATCGAAATAGACAAGCCTGTCATCTCTCCCGGAGGATACAACGACTGTGATATACGAAACGACGCCAAGGGACATCAGTCTCAATCATCACCTTGAATTTTCAACTCTTCAGCCAGCCCTCAAACCCAGACATTTTGGAATGATTGAAGATATTTGACGATCTTGAGTAAACGCAAAATCATACCAACAAAGTCCGACTGGAAAGCTGTGTCAAAGGAAATCATTTTTGATAAATCATGCTCGTCTTGATGTCTCAATCTTGTGGTATTCGATTGCTGTATCGATGGTGATGTATGGTTTGTCGATGTTTTACAATTGGACAATGGACGCAGGAAATGGAGGAGATTTGGAATCACTTTACAAGCATATCTTATTGATTCAATCATGGCAATGTATTCAATCATGCATCGTTCATGCAATGTGGTGATGCTTCCAGACTTGATGATGCAATTCAGATTCAGGAACTCGGTGGTTATTACCTTTTTGGAAGTTGTCGTTGCAGACCGGGAGCGGTTCATTATAGGATTAAGCTTAATTTGAGCGTGGTGTACTAATGAGAATCATATGTACAAGAATGGTCGTCACATGACCCTACACATATTACTAAGTACCACCAACAGCCCCTCGCGAGAATTACGGTAATGAATAACGAGAGAAATGAATGAAAGTGAGATCGGAAAGCAACAGGTTGAGAAAGTGTGGGATAAGAAAATAGAAGAAGAATATATAATGTACATGGTATTAACAGATAGCAACTTGTGTTTGGTTTGCAACGTGTGCATGAAAAAGAAAAAAAAAGTCTTGCAATTTGTGCAAGATGGCACCACAATTGCAAAGATAGAACTAAGTGCAACATGTGCAGCAACATAACAACGTTTCTATATATGTACCCCGTCTCGTACACGAAAAATTAAGTACTCGAGTAAAGTATACAAAAAGATCGACACGATTTAGCTTCATACGGAAAATATTTGTGTGACGAGACAGAATCGTACAACGTTTTAAACATTATCCGGGTATATCGGATATACTAGTCAAGTACTTTTTGTATTGTGTTTATTTTTTGCCGACTTGCCGTTATATAGAATATACTATAGCCCAAGCAATTCGAAGAAAAGAAAAGGGGGGTAAGAAGCGAACCAGACATATTTGAGACGAATATGCACCAGGTTCGTCATCGCAGTCACTGAGCTGATGCGAAAATTTTAAATATATATAGGACTTTCCCTTTCATTTCCCCGGATTTCTCATTGATGATCAAAATCTGTCGCGTTTATAATCAAGGATGTCCCATTATACAGAATATAACGAAAAACCAGAGGAGAGCCATGTAGATCGTCAAAATGATTTGGCCTCAAATGGTAAAAATGGTAAAAGAGACAACGAGTTCAATGGCAAGGAATCTCCGACAGCTTCAACCGGCTTAGAAGATGACGATAAGGCTGTTAGGCGGCTTCTACTCAAACTTGGCAGGTCCTTGGCAATATCTTGGAGCAACATGCATGACTAACAGATGGTATAGATCTTGGCATATTGCCTTTCGCTGTCCTTCTTTACCTATCGGCTTACCTTGATCGAGGTAATCTGTATGTTGATACATTTAAACTCTATTTCACGCCACCATATTAACGAGATCTCAGCGCCAATGCTCGTCTTCAAGGTCTCGAAAAGACTGTCCTTGATAATGACGATACCAACTACTCTATCGCTTTATCATGCTTTTTCATCACATACATTGTCTTGTCTGTATGTTGGCGTCTTCCTGCGCATGCGCTCATCACTAATTGTATAATAGATTCCAGGTACACTTTTAGCCAAACAAGTGAATCCATCCTACTCGATCGCTGCAGGTGCTTTAATCTGGTCCATCGCAGCTACATGCCAAGCAGCTACTTTTAACCGCGCCGGCTTGTTTGTTTGTAGACTATTTGTCGGTGTTGGTAAGATCTGAACTCACTTTTGGTCGTACATATTCTAACCGTACATAGGAGAAGCATGCTTCGGCCAAGCAATGGCTTTTCATCTTTCTTTGTGGTATACTAAGAAAGACCTTGCAAAAAGAGTTGGTTTATTCATTTCTGCTGGTGCTTTGTCCGGTGCTTTCGGTGGTCTCCTTGCTTTTGGTGTTTCCTCCATCAAACACGCGAAAATTTCCAATTGGAGAATTCTCTTTCTTATCGAGGGTGAGTACGCCGTTTTCCTTCAAGGCTTGCAATAATTTAACTCAACAGGTTGTCCGTCCGTCTTGCTTGCTATCTGTGTATGCCTTTTCATGCCCAGCCGACCAGAGACAAGTCGATATTTGAACCAGCAAGAGCGAGCCCTTTGTTTAAATAGATTAAATGCAGACAGCTCGGTTGATAGTAGCGCTGGCATTGACTGGCGGGGTGTAAGAAGGTGCTTCACCGACTGGAAGACTTATGTCATTTCCATTGCGTAAGTCCACTCTTTTCATAAGGAAGTGCAATACTTATAGATAATTCAGCTATTCTTGTATGAATCTTGGCCTTGGTTCGGTTGGTGGATTTTTGCCCACTATCATTAAAGGGCTTGGTTACTCCAGTGCTAGAGTAAGTTTCTTGCCGTAGGGTAGACATCATACTGAATAATCCAGGCTCAACTCTTCACCGTTCCACCTTATGCAGTCGCTCTTGTCTTCATGCTCCTGCTCACGAGCTTCTCCGATTGGCGTCAAACTCGTGGTCTACCCGCAGCAGCCGTCTTCTGTATTGGTATTGTGGGTTGGTCCTTATTATTAGGACTCAATGCCCACCATAATTACCATGCAAGATACTTTGGTTGTATATGCGTTGTTGTTGCTGGCTATACCAACATTCCTATCATCATTTGTGAGTTTTCTTTGAAAAAATCAAGTTCTTTCAGTCTAATGAAATCAAATAGCTTGGCAATCTGGTAATACTGGAAATCAATCTCAAAGAGCTGCGTCTCTTGGTATGCTCAAAGCTTTGGGTCAATGTCTATCTCTGGCTGCCGCTTTCTTGTTTGTCTTCCTATTCCCTATGGAATACATGTGCTGACTTGCCCATGCAGATTCCCAAGTAAAGAAGGCCCGCAATATAGAAAAGGGGGTATCGTCAATGTTACTTTTCAATGTCTTGGTCTATTATTAACTCTCGCTATGACTGTTTGGTACCGATACGAGAATAAGCGTAGAGATAAGGTAGAAGGCGGAAAGCCGGTTAAAGGCGAGGTCATAGATACCTTGAACCAATTTGATCTTGCTCCTGGATTCAGATACGTTGTTTAAGTATATCTGTACGTTCCGGTCAGTTAATTACAACCTACAAAAAAGATGCCTCGAGTTTAAGTTTATTGTCTTTTCATGAAACGAAATCCTACTTCACGTTGATTGAAGACTTAGGAGATATTTAACATATGTACTATGCAAACAGAAAGGTCATAACTACTAGCTATATCTCACTCTTTCTATGAGAATTCCAGTTGATCAGGCTTTATGATAGCCATACCTTACGCTTAATATCATGTCTACACTATGCTTCTCCTTATTGGGTCTTCTTCAGACCCCTATATTGACGTAGGCTTCACGTGCTTGGTCCTGTGTCCTCAAATCGATTCGACAAGTTCTCCCTCCAAAATATAAGCTATTACTTGATTCTAGATGCTTTGAACAAATAAACAGTCACATGCCCAAAAAGAGGTTAAAGTCGTCGTCAAGATTAACAAAGTCTTTCAATTTACAATCAGAATTTCAAGTCGCACAGATATTTCCACTAAAGTCGAATACCTGACTATTAACTACTGAATTCTATTATAAAGTACTTAATGATTACAACGGTAAACGTAATCACGTTCAGTACAATGCAAAACTATTCTGTTAATGCTCAACTTAGCTGCGATACTGTCTTGAGGGTTTACATTCAAAGCCTAGCACAAAGCACAATATAGTGCTTCCTAATTAAGTAGGAATTAGCAAAATATCATGACTTATTCTCGCCGAATTGCCAAAACGTGAAGATTTTATTATATCGCTGCCATTCTAGGTAGGTCCGGTCATGCGGGCGAAAATCCAATTATCGCTCATTTTCAACCTGAGCCGAAGTCCGAAGAGCGGGGAGCCTTTTTACCACCTTTCGTGTTCGGTCAGAACTTCAAGGTGAAAGAATTTCTGACACTGAGAACAGCTCTTGTTCATGAATTATACAATAAACATGATCTTGCGCCAAGCTATACTTTTTTATAGATGTTCAAAGAAAGGGTTAAAACACCATTTGTGGTTCGCGCCGAATAGGCTCCAATATGCCAAGCTTCAAAGACATGTAAATTTTGCTACTACCAGTTTCCTTCTGGAAGGCAGAGAACCGTTTATAGTACAACTGATACTACCGTCAAGGATATACACGTTAGCTGATGTCTCTTGGCAACATTTCTGGCTTCCATAAACTCTTATCCATCGGTTCCAATCATAACGACATGACTTCTTGTCAGGTTTAAGACTTATACAAGTCATCCTAGACAGCATAGGGTTGCGACTTTGAGCTATCGACATATGTTTTGATCTCATCATTGATAGATATTGAATACTCATGCTCTTCTTTTATATATAAAGACTGGTAGAAGCTCCTTCGTTTTTCGACCATGTGCCCTTCTTGCTTAATATCAATCTCACTATGAAATACATTTTGTTCTCAAGTTTTGCCAGCCTGCTTTGCTCATTTGTTTTGGCAAAAGAAATAGCGCCTGATACAGCACGAGCAGCCGCGATCTTCGATAATGGTTTAAGACATGAAGAGATCATGTCTCGCAAGCATGTAGGTTCTTATACTTCATCTCACCAAAAATAGTTGACTAATCGTTTGAAGGCTGCTTGGGACGCGAAGAAGGCAGCTGGTGTATTCACCCAAGAATACACATCGTTAGATTTTACTCCTTGCGTCAATGGAATTGCTGAAGCCGTCGCTGGTGATGCCAACAATACATTTCGATGCAATAATGTATGCTTATTCATCACACGCCCTTACAAGTTTTCATCATACTCACCCTCATAGATTGATCTGTATCATTTCCGTTCACATACCGATCTTGGTAGTGCAACAGGACAAGGTTCTTCCTCATGGGGTTGGACTTCTCCAAGTGGTCGTGAATTCATTGCAATGGCTCAAGCAGATGGCGCAGCATTTATCGAAATCTCATCTGAGGGAAAGATGATTTATCTGGGAAGACTACCTCATCATCACGAAGCACAACCAAAAATTTGGCGCGAAATCAGAGGTTATGAACATTATATGCTTATTGGAAGCGAAGCGATCCATCATAATATCCAGATATTCGATATGACAAAGGTACTATTCGTAACATGGCGTGCAAATCATTCATGCTAACATGAAACAGCTCGAAAACATTGACCCAAGTCAACCAATCACCTTCAACACCACGACAGATATTACCAGTTTGTTTCGGGGATTACCAATTGGTAGAACACACAACGTAGTCGTAGATGAGAAAAACAAGTATGCTGTTGCTGTTGGTGCTCAACCTCGAAACGACACTTGTAGGGCTGGATTGATTTTCATCGATCTTACCGACATTACAAATCCAGTCAGTCCAGGCTGCGCATCAGAGGACGGATACGTTCATGATGCTCAATGTCTATCATACAACGGACCTGATAAACGATATCAAAACCATGTTGTCTGTTATGGATACAATGAGGATACATTAACAATGTGAGTACATGTTTGCTTAGTTCTTGAACTTCCATTGACTTGATTAGCTACGATGTGACAGACAAAACCAATACAAGCATCATTTCACGAACATCATATGAAGGTGCCCAATACACTCATCAAGGATGGGTTCTTGATAAAGCCTGGCAAGAATATCTCCTCATGGACGATGAATATGATGAGTACAACCGTACAGGACTAGCAAAAGACGGATATCCAATCACATATATCTGGGATATCAAAGATTTACAAAATCCGAAACAGACCGGTTACTACAAATCTAAGCACTACGGTATCGACCACAATCAATACGTTGTTGATGGATATACTTATCAGAGCAATTATGGCACTGGTTTTCATGTTCTCGATGTTAGTTCTATCCCAGCAGATCCTACAGGCAAAGGCGTCGAGGAGGTTGGATTCTTCGACGTCTATCCAGAAGACGACAATGAGCCAAATGGAGGAACGATTGATTTCGAAGGCACTTGGTCGAGCTATGCGATGTTCAAGAGTGGGTTTATTTTTGTGAATACTATCGAGCGTGGTGGGTTTGTTGTCAAAGTTCAGGATAATGTTCTTAGAGCTCGTTAGATTCAAATAGAAATAATCAATGGTTCATAGGATAATGTGTATATACTCTTAGGAGTGTGTTTCAACAGAACTTGTGATGCCAAGGTGATATTGTCATTATAATGTCATTTTGTGCCTTCTCTCACTCACAAATAGGTTGAACAGTCTGAGTAATTGCTCTTTATTTGGGAAGGTGAAAGTTGTACTGTAAATTGTGAGCACAAAATGATTCAACACAAGACCATTTCGATGTCGATCATGTCTAACCTCAATATCTCGACACTAATGACTATCAATGATCAAATAAACTTTGCCCATACTGTATATTTCTGCAAAGAACTGAAGCAGCCTGACGTTACGAACTCAAGATCACAATGAAGCTCTGGGGCATTGTAGCAAGGGATCTACAATATTTTATAAACTCCTTGTTTCAGCGCAGTCATAGCATCAGGTTCCATTTGATCTTCACCAAGCGACTTCGAGTTTGTTGGAGACGTTGAAATTACTTTTGTAAACTATTTCGAAGATGTATTATGCCGAAAGAGATTGTAAGACCTAGCTCTAGCGGGAACGATGATCCTAGATATTCTATACCACGTCAACTGTACTGGTTCAAGTGGACATCTAAGGTTTTTCAGGAATTTTACTGTCTTGACAACTCCAACTCTTGACCTCATGATAATACCTTCTCTACTTCTGAGTTATGTAGCTCAATTTGATATCATTTTTTCCGGACGCTGCTTGGAAGGATCGTATTGGCATTGCCAGCTCGGATTCAAAAGTTATGTTTACAACAATATCTACAGACCGTGAACTGTCCATCTTCGCAGTTCTGAAGATATCAAATGTCCATTGCGCTCTCACTCCTCTACCTCTAGTTGATATCATAGATATCAGTAGGTCTGTGAATCTTGAAAATTTGTATTCAATGCTAATGTACACTGGCTAGTAATCCTTTGCAAATCAATTGCTAAACGCCGTTTGAAGTCACCTCCCATGCAAAATATTCAAAGTTGAGCAACTCCAGTAACATCTCTAGGTATAAGGACAAAATCACTGCCGTACCTCAACATTAGAAGGGCGAGGGTTTAACGCTGTCGTAACTGGAAAAAAGTGGTCGCTAGGCACCAAAAGCTCAAAAAAGTTGTCATCATCTTCGTCATCTATCTCGTTATTATTTGGCCACACAGTATCCTCATCTGGAACCCATCTTTGCTGAGTGACGGGTTCATGTTTGGTCTCGTCCAATATACTAAAAGGTACGTCTTTGATAAATTTAGTACTGTTCGTGTCTGTCGTTGAGAGTGGGTTTGACTGCTGTGGTTGTGGCGGGTTCAATGTACTCAATCCCAATGACGGCTTATCTTGAAGGTCTCGAATACTTGGACGCTTACGATCCGAACGTCTAGGTGTATAATCAGAATAAGCCCAGCGGAAGAAAACTGAGGCTGTCGGTGTGCAGATGGTAAGTGTAGCAAAAGTAATTTCCACAAAACTGAGAATGATAAATGTACAATAAGGTTCTAGAGCAAAAGAGGTTTCCATTTTAGTTTTGACGAGTTTAAATTGGATCATGTTAAAACTTACCTGTCGCATCTTCTTCTACCGTTGGTTGAGCTTTGACAAGCTTCTCTAGTCTTGCAATCGATACACTAAGGGTTCTGCAATGATATAAGCAACAAAGGATTTGAAAAGTCCAATCACAGGAACCAAAACTTACAGAAGTCCAAATATAATAATACAAATTATTTGATGCATTCGCCGTTTTGATAATCGCTTCAGCTCAAACACAATTGGCAAAGGCGACAATAAGACAATCGTATCAGTTGATAAACCAACACTACATATTACAATCATCGCTTCCAAAGTTGCGCCTCTTGTTTGAGCTGCCTGCTGAGCTGTGCTTTGCTGTGTCGAGATTTTTGGACTTGTGACAATCGCCAACAAAACGACACTGATAAGAATAACAGTTTCCAACACTAAAAGTATATTGTATACCCATCTGGTAGAGCGCGCTCGGTGGAGAGGAGAAAACAGACGGCGAACGGAGATCAGAAATGAAATTCGCAAGAGACCATGAACAAGGAGAGCCAAGATAGTATAAGGCACTATAGGATTGATTTGGGTTAGTCGTGTCGGCTGATAAGTGCATTATCATAGAAAGGATAACAAACATGCAAGCTAGGGTATGTCAGCTTATCTTGTCAAAATGGTTATGCGATATGCTCACATGGTAACCTTGAGCAAGGTCTTGTAGGCGATACTTCCATTCCTGAGTAGAAAGGTCTGGTCTACGACTAATGACAGCAGCGATGACAAAAGAAGCATATGTTGCAAGCTGGTTTGGACCCTATATGTCAGCCAACTGGCGTGATACCTAGTGAAGTAGGTTGTGGAAAAATCATACAAGACTGAGCAGGAGAAGACAATCTTCCATATAGGGTATTAGACTTTTACGATTTCGTTGTGTAAGAAACACTTTGACGATGGCAATGCACGACACAGGCACCATGCCAAGAAGTGTGAGCATCAAATCCCTATCGTAAGCCTCCTGCGATACATATGTCATTGTCGCCGGCATGATAGAGTATAGATATCGCGTCTTGTATCGATTATATCAAGGGTCTGCAATCGACATGATGGTTGTAGGAAGGAAGTTTCGTGGAGTGTAGATTTGATGAATAGTGCCTGTTCTAATACTTTGAATGATATCTCAGCTATTGTGATATTCAATGTGTTTCAGGTCCATGCACTAGTTTTTGGTATGGTGGAGGTGTGGGTGTTCCGTTTCAAGCAAATCCTTGCGGTAGCTATAATAGCATCAGCTGGTGCATACACTTTTGGCTATCATACACCCGGCGCGGGTTCTGTGTATAGACTTTGTACTTCATCCACTGGTTCGGATGCGTTTTCCGACATAATTAAGATTACGGGTTTGGTCTTTCATTAATAATGATATCAGAAAAAGTTTGAGCTATTCCGCAGGCGAATAGTGGAGGCAAAAAGGCATACCTCCCAAGAATTATTCCGGCATCTATACTGAATGAATTCTTTTTAGGGTTATTCATTAGTCAAAATCGTGCCCTCAAATCCTTTAAAATCAAAAAAATGTGGATACGCCGGGTGAGGGATACAAAATATAAAAGCTACAAGAAAGGTACAAGTTGGTTCTCCAATAAGATAATCCCGACATATACAATCCAGGGGGAACTGTATCTATGCTGTCATACTTGTGCTTGTACGTGAAGTCGTGCGTTTTTCAATCTATCAATAACCCAGACTATCTTTTATCATACAGATGACTGTTGCAGCGGGTAGTTTGACATCTTCAATCTTTATGTCGTGAGGACTACAAACGATGACTACTACAGTTGATTCTGCTATTTCGATACCTCTGCAACACCCGTTATCTTTTATCGCTAAAATGGTGCGACGGTCAAAATACTACGGGACAACGAGTTGTCCATTGTATGTCTATATAACGTAGATCTGATAATACACTAATGTGACAAACTCTTTTTTATCGATCTTGCTTAGTACGTTTCACGACTGATCAGTTATACATACTATTGTATTCTAGTCTACAATTACCAAGTATACCTGGATCAAGTGACTTAATCTATCTTGTCTTTCTACCAACGTAAACGTCTTAATAGTTGGTTATTCTAGCCACATTTTTGTCTAGCGACTTGACGTAAATCTAACTCGAAAGAGGAAGAAAGAAAACACAAATTCACCGAGTGCGA
>Ga0160427_10002664_pt1 | contig 10697 bp, 9 predicted proteins | sample SolpanmetagenomL_FD_108194 | JGI IMG/M metagenome (GOLD analysis project Ga0160427, IMG submission 108194) | Solar panel surface microbial communities from Lawrence Berkeley National Laboratory, California, USA - L | ecosystem: Engineered > Built environment > Solar panel > Unclassified ...
AGCTTCTCGCCGTCGAACACCGAGCCGCTGGTGATGTTGAGGTCGAAGCGCGGGGCCTGGCCGCTGAGGGTGATGGTGCTGCCGCCGTTCTGGCGCACGATGAGCACATTGACGGCAATATCGGCCCGCACGGCGGCGCCCGACGAGATATCGAGCTGAAAATCGGGGGCGGCGTAGGGGCCGCTGGCCGTAACGGCGGCGCCGCTGCCAGCGGCCAGGGCGGTGAGCTGGTCGGCGGTGACGGCCACGCGCAGGTGGCGGTTTTGACGAGCTTTCTTCGAGTTGCTATCGCGCTCGTCGGGGTTGTCGTAGTGAATGCTGAGCACGCCGTCGCGCACGGTCGTCAGGATGTGCTCGCGCTGGTCGAGGGTGGTAGCGCTCACCTCCACCTGCTGGGCGTGGCCGCCGGCGAGCGTTAGCTCAATGCCGGTGCCCACGTTAAGGGCGTGAAATTTGTCGAGGGGCCGCACCTGCGGGGTATTGGCCGCAGCGGCGGTGGTTTCGGTTTGGGCCGCGGCCGGGGCCAGGGCCAGCAGCCACAGCACGGCGGGCAGCAAGTATTTTTTCATAAACTCAGAAAGGTATCCGGCCGCCACTATTTGGGGGCCGGGTGCAAAGAAATGGCACGCCGCCCGCCCGGACGCCCAAACCGGCTGGCCGGGTGCACGCGCCGGTAGCGCCACCCCCCGGCCAGCCAGCAGCCTAGCGGCCGCCGCCGTTTACGCTGCCGCCGCTGCTGGTGCGCTTGGTAAGCTGCGGCGCGCCCTGGTAGCTGATGCTGCCACCGCTGCTAGCCTGGGCTACGAGGTCGTCTTTCACGGCCACGGCTACCGAGCTGCCGCTGCTGGCTTCGGCGCGGCAGCGGTCGGTTTTGAGGTTGTAGGCGTCGAAGGTGGCGCCGCTGCTGCTTTGCACGTCGAGGCTGGCGGCGCGGCCGCTCAGGTTGCTGGTGCTGCCGCTGCTCTGGCGCACGGTGAGGGTACCGGTGTCGAAGCCGGCCTTGACGGTGGCGCCCGACGACACGTCGAGCTGAAACTCGGCGGCGTCGAAGTCGCCGCTCGTGCGCACTTCCGAGCCGCTACCCGCCGTGAGGGCCGTCAGCTCGTCGGCCGTCACGGCTACGCGCAGGTAGTTGTTGCGCAGCTCGTTGCGGCGCTTTTCGTTGCGGCCATTTTCATCGCGCTTGTAGCGCAGCGTGAGCACGCCGTCTTTCACGGTGGTTTCGATGCGGTCACGGTATTCGTCATTATTGGCGCTCACTTCTACGCGCTGGCTGTGGCCGGCGGTGAGGGTCAGCTCGATGCCGGTGCCCACGTTGATGGCGTGGAAGGCGGGCACCGGGCGCACCTGGGCGGCGCTTTGGGCGCAGGCCGGGACGAGGGTGGCGAGCGAAAGCAGGGCAGGGAGCAGCAGGTTTTTCATGAGGCAGGCGGTGAAGAAAGTGAACGACGAAAGGGAGGGTAATGCAGCGGTTACCGGGGCCGCCAGGGGTTCGTTACAAACGACTAGTAAAATATTTTTTGGCAGCAACCAGCTGGCGCACTGGCCAGATGCGGGCCGGGCGCGCGCCGTTGCCCACCGCGCCGGAAATCATATTTTCCAGGTAGTAGCGGCGCGAAAGGGCCGCCGGGCGGTAGCGCTGCCTACTCCTCGCGTAGGGCCACGGCGGGCTGAATGCCGGCCGCCAGGCGGCTGGGATAAAGCGCGCAGACGGTAGCCAGCGCGTAGAGGCCCACCGTGGCCATCGCCATCGCCGTGCCGTACACGCCGGCTTTTATATTAAACACGCCCAGCAGCGGAAACTGCGCCGCCACCAGCAGCCCCAGGGCCAGCCCAAACGTGGTAATCACCAGGATTTCGCCCAGCACCTGCCCGCTGATGGCGGCGGCCGTGGCGCCCAGCGCCCGGCGCACGCCCAGCTCGGCGCGGCGTTGGTTGATGGTTTGCCAGAGCACGCCAAACAGCCCCAGCGCCACGTTGAGAATGAGGAAGCCGCACACCAGGCCCAGGGCCACCAGCGGCGTGAGCGTGCGCTTGAGCTGGGCGGCGCGCTGCTCGGGCAGGGCCGTAATGCCTACGCTCCAGCCCTTGGCGTTGGCCAGCAGGGCGGTGCTCATCTGGCGCTCCAGCTCGGCGCCGGCGCCGGGGCGCACCCGCAGTAGCAGCGTCGAGGCTTCGTTAAAGGTGGTGTCCTGCGGGCTTACGCGCAGGAAAATGGCCGGCCGGGGCTCTTCCAGGTCGCCATCGGCCCGAAACTGCTCGACCAGGCCCACTATCTTAAAGTCCTCGCCGTTGCGGTTTATCACCTGGCCCAGGGGTGCTTGGTGCGGAAACAAGCTTTCGGCCAGGTCGCGGGTGAGCACGGCCGGGCGCAGGGTGGTGGCATCGTCGCGCCGGTCAAACCAACGGCCGGCTACTACCGGCAGCTGCAACACCTCGCCCAGCGGGTCTTCTACCGAGTGGCCGCTGACGTGCTCCACCACGCGCTTCTCGTGGTCGGCCGTTACGGGCGAGCCGTTGGTGCTGCCCGAAAAAGGGGTGTTGGACGACGTGCGGCCCACCGCCACCACGCCCGGCATGGCCCGTAGCTGGGCCATGAGCTGGCGCACGGTGGCCAGGCGGCCGGCCTCGGGCTGAGTGCCGGGGTCAAGGTCTACGCGCCACACCTGCTGGTAAGCGTAGCCCAGCGGCGTGCGGTAGTTCTGCTGGTTGTACACGAGCAGGCTGCCCACCACAAACAGCACTACGAAGGCCATAAACACTTCGGCAATGAGCAGGAAGTTGGCCCGGCGGCGGTTCCAAATCAAGGTAAACAGGTGGCGTATCATACGGAGGTGCTTTCGCCTTTGAGGGCCTTCACGGCTTGGAGTTTAGACATTTTGTAGGCCGGGTACACGCCCGACAGGATTCCGAAAAACAGCACCGCCAGCACCGCCCCGCCGAATACGCGGCCGTTGAGCCCAAATTCGGTGTAGGCGATGAGGCCGCTGGTGTTGAGCAGGTGCAGCGCGCCCGCCGCCAGGTCCAGGCCCAGCACACCACCCAGCAGGGTCAGAAAAATATTCTCGACCAAAAACTGCCGCACTAACGCCCCGCTGGTGGCCCCAAACGCCTTGCGCACCCCAATCTCGGAGCTGCGCTCGCGGATGCGACTGATGTTGATGTTGACCAAGCTCAGGGCGGGCAGCAGCATGAAGAGCAGCAGCAGCCCGGTGCCCAGCCGCCCGAAGCGGGCCACGCCGGGGTCGGGGCCATCCTCGTTCATAAAACCACGCACCTGGGTGGCCAGCAGCGAGCCGGCGTAGAGGCGCACCTCGGCGCACCACTTGTACACGTCGGTGGGCAGCGGCGCGCGGGCTACAGCCTGGGCAAACTCCTGCTGCACGGCGGGCACATCCGCGGGTGTGCGGGCCAGCAAGATGGCCATGCACGAGCCCATGTACTCGGGGTTGTGAATGTCCTGGGTGCTGGTGGTGATGGGCAGCCAGATGTCGGCGTAGGTGAGGTCGCGGGTGGCGGGCACGTCGCGCACCACGCCCACCACCTGGTACCGGGTTTCGTCGGTGACGAGCGTGCGCCCCAGCACGCCGCGGGCGGTGCCAAAGTAGCGGCGGGCGCTGGTTTCGTTCATCACCACCACGTGGGCCGCGTTGCGCACCTCGCTGGCCGAGTAGGGCCGCCCGTCCACAAAGTCGAAGTCGAGCACCTGCCAGAATTCGGCGTCGGTGTACTTGTGGTCTAGCGTGAGCTTTTGGTTGCCCACGTACGACACCATCGTGCCGCCACCCGTGCAGATGGACACCTTTTCGGGCGTGCGCAGCGGCCGGATGTGGTGCTCCAGAAACGAGTAGCTCGGGTGCGACTGGTTTTCGGTACGCGGCCCCCAGATGTACATGGAATTGGTAAACAGCAGCCGGTCGGTGCGCTTTTCGGGCATCTGCGCGCCGAGCGTGAAGTCGAACAAGGCGTACACGACCAGCAGAATCATGAGCGTGAAGCTGATGCCAAACAGGCTGATGGCGGTGAAGAACTTGCGCCGCAAAAGGACTTTCCAGGCGATGTTGAGGTAAGAAAAAAGCATAACTTATTAATTATGAACTAGAAATTGTGAATTATGAATTGGTCGCCCTTACTTTCTGAAAATCAAGAATTACAACGCCCCTACCATGTGCAGCAAGGCAAATTCATAATTCATAATTTCCAATTCATAATTAATCAGGCTACCTGCCGGCCATCGAAAAAGCGGATGAGGCGGCCGGTTTTCAGCGCCTCGCGCTCGTCGTGGGTCACCATCACCAGGGTAGTGCCCTGGCGATTGAGGGCCAGCAGCAGCTCCATTATCTCCTCGCCCATCACCGAGTCGAGGTTGCCGGTGGGCTCGTCGGCCAGGATAATTTCGGGGGCGCCGGCCAGGGCGCGGGCAATGGCCACGCGCTGCCGCTGCCCACCCGAAAGCTGCGCCGGAAAGTGGTTGACGCGGGCCGTGAGCCCCACCTGGTCGAGGGCGGCCAGGGCCAGGCGGCGGCGCTCGGCCCCGCCCACGCCGGGGCGGTAGAGCAGCGGCAGCTCCACGTTGTCGCGCACCGAGAGGTCGTTGATGAGGTGGTAGCTCTGGAAAACGAAGCCGATTTTGTGGTTGCGCAAGCCAGCCAGCTCCTTGTCGGAGAACGACGTGACGGGCCGGCCGTCTATCTCGATGGTGCCCGCGCTGGGCTCATCAAGCAGGCCCATCAAGCTGAGCAAAGTCGATTTGCCGCAGCCGCTAGGCCCCATCACCGACACAAACTCGCCGCGATTAATCGTGAGGTTGACCTCGCTCAGGGCAATGGTTTCGATGGTCTTGGTCTGGTACACTTTTTCAATACCGGTGAGCCGGATGACGGGGGCGGCGGAAGGGTTTTGCATAAGAAAGAAGTTAGGAAGACGAGGGAAGTAGCGCGCTACTCGGCGGCCAGCGGCTGCTGGGTTTCAAAGTCAAATAACGTGAGCCCCCGCAGGCGGTAATACCCCACCCAGCCCGCCCGCAGGGCCAGGATGTAGCCGCGCCGGGCCAGGTCCTTGGCCGCCGAGGCCAGCGTGAGGTCGGTGAGGCTGAGGCGGCCCGCCTCGTAGGTGGCGCGGGTGATGGCGTAGCGGCGCTGGGCCAGCGTATCGGCGCGGGCGGCCAGGCGGAGCTGGCTGGCCAGGGCCGGCACCTGGCCGGCCTGCGTGAGCACGGTTTGCTCGAAGCTGCGCTGGTCCTGCGCCACGGCGGCCTGGGTTTGGTCGCGCAGCAGCTCGGCGGTGCGCACGGTGGCGCGGCGCCGGCCCCAGTCCACGAGCGGCAGCGAAAAGGCGAGCGCCACCTGCTGCTGGTTTTGCAGCGCCAGGTAGCTATCGCGCAGGTAGGGCGCCTGGTTGACGTAGCCCAGGTTGGCGGTGAGGGTGGCCAGCAGGCCGGTGGTGCCGCGCGCCTGGGCCACATCGCGGGCCGCTTGCAGCTGGCGGCGCGCCAGGGCCAGCACCGCCACCCGGTGCTGCCGGGCCTGGGCCAGGGCCTCGGCGGGCACCACGGCCAGGGCGGGCGCGGCGGGCGGCACGGCCAGCGGCGGGGTGGCCTCGGCCGCGTCGGTGGTGGGCAGGGCGCAGTAGGTGCGCAGGCTAACGGTGGCGGTTTCGGCGTCGAGCAGGGCCTGGCTCTGGGCCTGCTGGGCATTTAGCAGGTTCAATTCAAGCTGAAGCAAGTCGCTCTGCGAGAGGCGGCCGAGGGCATATTTTTCGCGGCCCACGCGCAGCTGCTCGGCGGTGGCCTGGGCATTCTGGCCGGCCACGGCGGCGCTTACCTGCTGCAAGAGCACGTCGAAATACAGCTCCGTAACGCGCTGGGCAATGGCCTCACGGTCTTCCAGGTACTGGCGCTGGCTTTCCTGGTACAGCAGCGGCTCGATGCGGCGGGCCCACTTCAGGGCGTTGAAATAGCCCAACGGCTGGCTCAGGCCCAAGGTAAAGGGCTGGTTGTTGTAGCGCTTTTCGGTGCGAATAAAATCATCAAAGCGCTGCACCTGCGAGCCCACCACCACCTGCCCGCCGGTGAGGCCGATGTTCTGGGTCAGGTTTAGGGCCAGCAGCGAGTTGTTGTAGCGCACCGACTGAAAGGCGGTGGTGCCATCGGGCTGCACCACCGGAATGATGGCCCGGTTGAAGCTGGGCACCACGCCTTGCAGGCCCAGTTGCGGCCGGTAGCTGGCCTGGTAGGCGCGGTAGGCCCAGTAGCCGCCCTCGCGCGCCGCCCGCGCCTGCTGGCCCGGGGCCGCCGTGGCCAGCGTTTGCTGAATGAGGGCCGGCAGGGTGAGGGCCGGCCCTTGCTGGGCGGCGGCCGGGGCCAGCCTCGCCCAGGTGCCCAACAAGCCCAAAAACAGGTAGCGCAACGTGCTCATACTTAACTTTTCTTAGGCAAATACTACTTTAAGGCTAGCGGGCCGCGCCCGCCGTGAGGGCCTGCCGCAGTTGTTCGCCCAGTTCGGTGAGGCGGTCCTGGCTGATGTTGTCGTTGACTAGAAGCACCACTGCCACGTCTTGCCCGGGGTACATCGCCAGCCAGGTGTTGTAGCCCGGAAAGTGGCCGCTGTGGTAGATGCGCCGGCTACCGGTGGCATCGGTATCGAGGCGCCACACGAGGCCCACGGCGTAGCCCTGGGGCAAGGTGGTAGTGGGCTGGTGGGCAAGCCGCACGGCCGGGTCGCGCTCGGCCAGGTTGGCCTGGGCGTAGCGCAGCAGGTCGGCGGGCGTGGAGGTGAGCGTAGTGCCTCCCCAGTAGCCGGTGTAGTTCACCGGCACCTGGCCGTGCTGGGGCGTTTCGTAGCCGGTGGCGTAGCGGGCCTGCTCGCGGGCCGAGAGCACGCGCTTGGTATCGCGCAGCCCGAAATGCTGCTGCACGTAGCGCGTAATGAGCTGCTCATAAGGCTGCTGGTACACGCGCTCAAGCAGCAATTGCAGAATCAGCGGGCCCAGGTTGTTGTAGCGGTAGGTGGTGCCGGGCTGCGCCGTGGGGCGCATATGGTGCAGGTCGGCCAGCAGGCTATCGGCCGAGTAGCGGTTGTAGTAGCCCAGGCGCGGCACCAGCGCCAGCGCCCGCAGACTGTCGCCCAATACCTTAGGGTACACGTGCGAGGTGCCGGGCAGGCTGGCGGTGTGGTTGGCCAAATCAACGAGCCGCACAGGGTGCCCTTCAAATTCCAGGTTCGGGTACTGGCCCGGCAGGTAGCGCCGGATGTCGTCGGTAAGCTGCACTTTCTTATCGAGCACGGCCTGGGCCAGCAGCGTCGCCACGAAGGTTTTGGCCACCGAGCCCATATTGTAGTAGGTGGTAGCTGTGGGTAGCTGGCCACTCCCCCGGGCTACCTCGCCGTAGTTGTAGAAATACTGCCGGCCGTTTTTATATAAGGCAATGGACAAGCCCACTGCCGCTGGCTGCTGCATGTAGGCCGCTGCCGCCTGCTGCACGGCCGCCTCCAGGGCGGTGCGCTGGCGGTTGTCGGTGCGGGTGGGTGCAGCTGCCGCCGGGCCCTGGGCCAGCGCGGGGCTAACCCAGCCAGCGGCCAGCGTTGAAATAAGCGAGAAAGCGAGAAAAAAAGTACGCATGGCGACAAGCAAAAAGAGGAGAAGGACTGGTGAGCGGCTCTGGCGCCTACTGGCCCACGGTTAGCTCGGGGGTATCTACAAAGGCTTTGGTATCGGACACCACTACTTCTTCTCCCTTTGCCAAGCCACTGATTACTTGCACATAATCGGCGTTGCTATCGCCGAAGCGCACCACGCGGCGCACGGCCCGGCCGCCGGCCAGCACAAACACCGGCTGCTCCTGCCCGCCCTGGTAAAAGGAGCCATTGTGGAGGCGCAGCACGCCCCGGTGGGCGCGGGTTATCACGTACACGTCGGCACGCAGGTTGGCGCGCAGGGCCGGGTGGTGGTCGTTGGCCAGGGTGGCGTAAAAGGTGACCACGCCTTTTTCCACGGCGGGGCTGATGCTGGCCACGGTGCCGCGCAGGTCGGTGCCGGGGCCCAGGCGCACTAGCACGGCATCGCCGGGGTGCAGCTGGTCGGCGTAGGTGTCGGCCAGGGTAGCGCGCACGCGGTAGCGGCTGAGGTCGGCCACGCGGGCCAGGGCATCGCCGGCCTGCACGGTGGCGCCCAGGTTATCATTGACCCAGGTGAGTACGCCGGGCAGCTGGCTGCTGATGTTGGCCTGGCGCAGCTTGGCGGCCTGCTCCGCGATGCTGCGCTGCTGCATCGACACGGTGTAGCCCAGTTCGCGGCGGTCGGCGGCGCTGGCCAGGCGCTGGTTGGCTAGCTGCTGGCCCAGGCGCTGGGCTTCGAGGCGGGCGGTGCGCAGGTTTAGCTCGGCCTGGCGAACAGCCTCGGCGGTGCCGCCCCCGATGGCCAGCAGGTGCTGCTCATCGCGCAGCGCCGATTGTAGGCTGCTCACTTTCAAGGCCTGGCTTTGCTGCTGGGCTTGCAGGTCGGTGAGGCGGCCGGCCAGCGTGAGCTGCAATTGGGAGTTCTTGTTCTGGTTGCGCAGCTGCTCGTCGTCGAGCTTGGCCAGGGTAGAGGCGGCGAGGTCCTTATCCAGCTCCACAATGGTTTGGCCGGGCTGCACGCGGGCGCCCACTGCCAGGGCCACCCGCCGCACCGTGCTCGCAATGGGGCTGGTGATGACCACCTCACGGGCCGGAATAACGGTGCCGGCCGCCGTGAGGGTGGCATCCACGTCGCCGGTTTCGACGGTGGCCGTGAGGATGTCCACCCGGCGCAGGCTGGGTTGCAGCACGGTGCGCAGGCCCAGCCCAGCCAGCAGCAGCGCCAGCACGGCCCCGCCGCCGAGCAGCCAGGAGCGCAGCTGGCGGCGGCGCTGGGTGGTAGTGGAGATAACTCTGTCCATTGGTGGGCGAAAGCGTGGGGGGTTCTCCTTACCTGAGCCAAGGCCCGTGCCATTCAGGCAAAACTCTCTAATTCAGAAATTTACGAGCGCAATTAGCTAAGCCGTATGCGCAAAAAGTGTCCATTTCTGAACAGGCCGTCCACCGCCGGACAGAAGTAAATCAGGTATTTCTACCTGCCGGTTTCGGGTATTATTACCAGACCGCGCTAGCTACTCGGCAGCAGACCTTTGTCCCACTCTTCTCTCCACCTTTTTCTGCTATGAACAAGCTTACTGCCCTGCTACAACCCGTTTCGCTGTGCTGCCTGCTGGTCGTGGCTCACCTGAGCCACGGCCAGCAGCCCGAAACCGCGCACTTGCTGGCCACCCATGCGTCCACCGCGCACCAGTCGCGGCGCGTGTCTTCCGCGCCCCTCGACAACGCCCTGCCCGCGCCGCTCATGCCGCTGCCCAACCCCACGCCGGGCTGGATATCGCTAGCCGGCAGCCTGCCCACCAGCGCGCCCCTCACCGCCGACCTGCTCGGCACCGGGGCCAACCCCGTAGCCAGCCGCACCTGGCGCAGCCTGCCCAATGGCCGCGTGCAGCTAGAGTTGAACCTGGGCAGCGTGCCGGCCGGCGCCTATGTGCTGCGCCTCAGCCAGGCTGGCCAGCAGTGGCGCCTGCCGCTGGCCGTGAAATAACGTATTGCTTGCAAACCGCTTCTACCAAGTTCTTCGCCCTTCTACCCGACTTTGCCTCCCGGCTGCGGCGCACTGCCGCGGAAGGGAGGCATTGTGGCATTACCGGCCGCCGCCACACCGCGCCGGCCCAGCACCCGCCCGGCCGTGCGCCCGAGAATGCGCAGGTCGAGCGCCAGGCTTTCGTGGTCCACGTACCACTCGTCGTAGGCAAATTTCTCTTCCCAGCTAATGGCGTTGCGGCCATTTACCTGCGCCCAGCCGGTGAGGCCGGGCCGCACGAGGTGGCGGCGCGCCTGCCGGGGCGAGTACAGCGGCAGGTATTCGGGCAGCAGCGGGCGCGGCCCCACGAGGCTCATATCGCCGCGCACGATATTCCAGAGCTGCGGCAGCTCGTCGAGCGAGGTGGTGCGCAGCCAGCGGCCCAGCGGCGGCAGGCGCTGGGCATCGGGCAGCAGCTGGCCGGTGGCCGCGTCGCGGGCGCTGGTCATGGTTTGCAGCTTGTAGAGCGTAAATAGCTGCCCGCCCAGCCCCGGCCGCGCCTGCCTGAATAGCCAGGCCCCACCGTTTTGGCCAGCGGCCAGCGCCGCCGCCAGCGCCAGCAGCGGCGCGGTGAGCAGCGCCAGCGGCAGCGCCACGGCCAGGTCGAGCAGGCGCTTGCCAGGGTACATTTTTTTGAGTTATGAGTTAAAAGTTAGGAATTAGGAGTTGGGCAGCTACCTCCCAGTGCAGGGTGGACGGGGGCAGGCAGCCTTTTCTTTGTGCGAAGTAAGGAAAAGGTGAGTTGAAAGCCGTGACTGCCCAACTCCTAACTCTTAACTTTTAACTCATAACTCCCCCTTGCTTTCCTTCCCCAACGCCAAGCTCAACCTGGGCCTCTACGTGACGGCCAAGCGGCCCGATGGCTACCATGCGCTGGAAACCGTGTTTCTGCCCCTGCCCTGGACCGACGTGCTCGAAGTGCTGCCCGCCCCCAAGGGCCAGGCGGCGCCCGACCTCACGCTCACCGGCCGGCCCATTCCTGGTGCGGCAGCTACCAACCTGTGCCTGAAGGCTTATGAGCTGCTGAAGGCCGACTTTCCGGCGCTGCCCGCCGCGCA
>Ga0160427_10002665_pt1 | contig 10693 bp, 8 predicted proteins | sample SolpanmetagenomL_FD_108194 | JGI IMG/M metagenome (GOLD analysis project Ga0160427, IMG submission 108194) | Solar panel surface microbial communities from Lawrence Berkeley National Laboratory, California, USA - L | ecosystem: Engineered > Built environment > Solar panel > Unclassified ...
GCGTATTTCGGGCAGAAGGATTTTCAGCAGGCGGCCATCGTGCGGCAGTTGGTGGCCGACTTGTCATTTGACCTGGAGCTGGTGGTGTACCCCACCATCCGCGAGGCCGATGGGCTGGCCATGTCGTCGCGCAACCGCCGCCTCTCGGCCGAGGCGCGGGCCGTGGCGCCACTGCTGTACCAAGTACTGACGCAGGCTGCCGGGCAGGTACGCCAGGGAGTGGCGCCCGCGCAGGTGCAAGCCCAGGCGCTGGCCGCGCTGAGTCAGGAGCCGCAGTTTACTCCCGAGTACTTTGAGGTGGCCGATGCCCAGACCTTACAGCCGGTGGCCGCGTACGAGACCGGCCGCCAAGTAGTGCTGTGCGTGGCCGCCCACCTGGATGGCGTGCGGCTGATTGACAACGTGGTGGTTTGAGTAGCGCGAGTAGTTGGAGTACTGGAAGTAGAGTCGTTTAACTGATAGAACGACATTACCCCAATTACTCTGACTGCTCGCATTACCCCTATTTTTCTACCCCCGGGCCTGGCCGTAGTCGATTTCGGTGTTGTCGCCCAGGTTCAGGCTGTGGTTCAAGCCCTTGAATGAGGCGTCGGAGCCCATGATGCAATCACTCATTACGGCCGAGCTAAGTTCGGAATACGAGCCGATAATGCTGTCGCTGATAATGGTGTGCCGGATGATGGTGCGGTCGCCGATGGCCACGTTAGGGCCGATGATGGCGTGCTCGATGCGGCAGTCGGCCCCGATGCTGACGGGCGGAATAATGACGGTATTGGGAAACTCGGGGTAGGCGCGCACCTGCCGAAACTCGGGCTGGTCGAGCAGGCGGGCGTTGGCTTCGAGCAGGGTTTCCTTGCGGCCGCAGTCAAACCAGTTATCGACGGCGGCGGTGTGCATGGTTTCACCTTCCTCGATGAGGTGCATGAGCGCATCGGTAAGCTGATACTCCTCGTGGGTGCGGCGGCCGGTGTCGATGAGCCATTCGAGGGCCTCGGCCAGCTTTTCGGGGTTGGCGATTTTGTAGAGGCCCACCATCGCGTAGTTCGACTTGGGGATGCGCGGCTTTTCGACCACCCGCGTGACGCGGCCGGTAGCGTCGGTTTCGACCAGGCCAAACAGGCTGGGCGTTTTCACCTCCTTCACGGCCAGCACCGAGCCGGGCTGGCGCAGCAGGGCGGGCAGGTCAATGTCCACGATGGTATCGCCGAGCAGGATGAGCACGCCGTCGGGGTCGTGGCGAAAGGTGTCGCGGGCCATCCAGAGGGCGTGGCCGAGGCCCTCGCGCGGCTCCTGCACCACGAAGGTGGCGTCGAGGTCGGGATAATGGCGGCGCACGTACTGCTCTATCTTCTCACCCAAGTAGCCGATGATGAACACAAACTCGGTGAGGCCCGCCCCGCGCAGCCGGTCGATAATGTGGCCCAGAATGGTGTTGCCGGCCACCGGTACCAAGCTTTTGGGCTGGGTGTGGGTGTGCGGACGCAGGCGCGAGCCGATGCCGGCCACTGGAATAATAGCTTTCACCTTGGAGGGGAAACAGGAATCAGAAAATGAAAGACGCTCGGAATGCGCCGCCGCCACAACGGTAATAGGGAACTTGCGTACTTTGAGCCGCCACCAGCCATTTAACCGCTGGCGAAGGCTTGGGTTCGGCCAAATTTAGGGGAGCGGCCGCATCCAACTCCTGCACCCCCATTCTTTCCACACACCCCCCTCCCCAAAACCTCATGAAACGCCTTCTTCTCTATTTTGCCGCGCTGGTGACCTTGCTCTCGCAATCGTCGTGCGGCTACAACGGCATGGTGCAGCGCGACCAGGCCGTAAAAGGCCAATGGGCCAACGTGCAGAGCGCCTACCAGCGCCGGGCCGACCTCATCCCTAACCTCGTAAACACGGTAAAGGGTGCCGCCAACTTCGAGAAATCGACGCTGGAGGGCGTTATCGAAGCCCGCGCCAAGGCTACCAGCGTGCAGCTAAACGCCGACCAGCTGACGCCCGAAAACATTCAGAAATTTCAGGCCGCCCAGAGCCAGCTATCGGCCGGACTGGGGCGCCTGCTGGCGGTGAGCGAAAATTACCCCGAGCTAAAGGCCAACGCCAACTTTCAAGAACTGCAAGCCCAGATTGAGGGCACCGAAAACCGCATCAACGTGGAGCGCAACAAGTTCAACACCGACGTGAACGACTATAATACCTTCACGCGCTCGTTTCCGAATAACCTGTTTGCGGGCATGTTCGGCTTCCCGGCCAAGGGCTACTTCGAGGCCGACGCTTCAGCCAAAGAGGCGCCGAAGGTAGACTTTGGCGATATGGGCGGTGGCAACACGCCGGCCGGCAGCAAATAGGGTTAAAAGTTATGAGTTAAAAGTTATGAGTTGAAGGGCGGTCAAAAAGTATGGTGAGTGAGAAAATCCTGCTCTACCTGCTTTTTGGCCGCCTTTCAACTTTTACTTTTTACGACTCATAACTCATAATTTTTAACTCATAAACCCTCACTCCATGACTCATCCTCTTACTCCGGCCCAGGAGGAATCGCTGGTGGCAGCCATCAAGGCGGCCGAGCTGCGAACGTCGGGCGAAATCAGGCTCCACCTGGAAGAAAAATGCCCTACGCCCGAGCCCCTCGACCGGGCCGCCCAGGTGTTTGCCGAACTCAAGATGCACCATACCAAGCTGCGCAACGGGGTGCTGTTTTACCTGGCCTGGCAAACGCGGCAGTTTGCCGTGGTGGGTGATGCAGGCATCAACGCCTCGGTGCCCGATGACTTTTGGGAAGATGTGAAGGAGGAAGTAGTGGGCCACTTCCGGCAGGAGCAGTACGTGACCGGACTGGAACGCGGCATCCGGCTGGTGGGCGAGCAGCTCCGGCACTTTTTCCCCTACAACGCGGCTACCGACGTGAACGAGCTGGACGACGAGATTTCTTACGGCGGTGACGCCCCTACTCCCTCCTCTGGCCGATGAATGCATTCCTGACTACGAAGCGGCCAGCGCTGGCCGCGTGGACCGGGCTGCTGGTGCTGTGGCTGGGCCTGGTGCTGGTCCTGACGGCCCGCGCCCAGGACGTGCCCCCACGCCCCGACCCGCCGCGCCTCGTCAATGACCTGGCCGGGCTCATGCAGCCCCAGGAAGTGGCGGCGCTGGAGCAAAAACTGGTATCCTACAACGACAGTACTTCCTCGCAGATTGCGGTAGTTACGGTTCCTTCTCTTGGCGGCAACGACATTGCCGACTACGCGCAAAAGCTGTACGAAGGCTGGGGCATTGGCCGCAAAGGCAAGGACAACGGCATCTTGGTGCTGGTAGCGCAGCAAGAGCACTTGGCTCGCATCCAGACCGGCTACGGCCTGGAAGGTGCTGTGCCCGATGCATTGGCTAAGCGCATCATCAGCAATACGCTGGTGCCGGCGTTCAAGCAAAATCAATACTACGCAGGCCTCGACCGGGGCACCGACCAACTCATTGCCCTGGCCAAGGGCGAGTATAAAGCCGACTCCGCCGACGTGCAGCGCCAGCAGGGCAGCGGCGACCATTCGGGCTCAGGCGCTGGCTTCTGGATAATTATCGGCGTGCTCATCCTGGTGTTCTTGCTGCGCTCGCGCGGCGGGGGCGGTGGCCGGGGCGGGCGCGGCGGAGGCGGCTTCATGGCCCCCATCATCTTCGGCGACTTTTCGGGTGGCCGGGGCGTATTTGGCGGCGGGGGCGGCGGCTTCGGCGGCGGAGGTGGCGGCGGCGGAGGCTTCGGCGGCTTTGGCGGCGGCAGCAGCGGCGGTGGCGGCGCCAGCGGCAGCTGGTAACTCACTAGGAGCCGCTTTACTGAACACAGAGAAGCCTCTCTACTACGCCATAAAAATCGGGCGTAGTAGAGAGGCTTCTCTGTGTTCAGTAAAGCGGTTTCTTATTCCGGCTCCCGCGCTTTCTGGTAAACCGGGTGCTCGTAAAAAGGCCGCAGTAGGCGCACCACCTCCAGGGCGTCGGCCAGGGCCTCGTGGGCTACGTGAGGCTCAGCGTCGCCGGCCCGGGCCTGGCAGATGAGCATACTGGGCAGGCGCGAGTCCTTGTGCCAGTTGAGGTAGAAAGCGGCTGGGTCGAGCACAGCGGGCTCGGCCTTTACGAGGGTGCCCCAGCCGGGCAGCTGCCGCAAAAAAGGCAGGTCGAAAGTACCCACGTTTTTGCCGGCCAGCGTGATGCTCACGCAGTCGTGCTTGTCGGGTTTGAAGCCGTTGGCCAGCAAAAACTCGCGGAGCTGCGGTACTACCTCGGCGGGCAGGCAAATGTCAGGCGCGGCCAGCTTGGTCTTATCAGCCAACTCACGCAGCAGGCCCACGTTGAGGGCCAGTGCGCCGGGCGTGCCGGTAAGCTCGCGGTAGCGCAGGGCGCGGCGAAAAGCGGGTAATTCGGCTAGCGGCGTGGCGGCAGCGCGGCGGGTGTCTTCCACCACCGCCGCCAGCTCCAATACCTGGTGGCGGAGCGGGTCGGAGCCGCTGGTTTCAAGGTCGAGGGAAACGTAGCGCACGGAATGAGTAAGGGGGAAGGAGAGTAGTAAGAGTAAGGTCGTTCCGTCTTTCGAACCACCTTACTCCTACTACTCTCCTTCCCCCTTACTCGTTACTCCCAGCGCAGGTCGAGCAAGCGGAGCTGCAAGGTGCGTTGGCCACGAAACTCGTTCATTTCCAAGGTATAGCACACGCCGATTTCGGCCTCGGGGCTTTCGAGCAGGCGCGGCAAGTAGTGTCCCAGCCCGAAGCCAATGCCTTCGAGCACCAAGCCCGGCGACTTGCCCGGCTGCATGAGCCGGATTTTGAGGTGGCCCGCCTGCCCCACCGGCCTCACCGAGCCCGGCACCGGCCGCACGCCGTGGGTAGTAAAGATGGGCGCTGGGTTGCCCGGCCCAAACGGCTCGAGGCGTGCCAGTTGGTTGAGAAATTCCTCGGTCAGCTGCGTAAAATCCAGCTCGGCATCTATTTCTACCGGGCGCACCGGCAACTGGCCAGCGGGCAGCCGGGCCGCCACCTCGCGCATAAACTGCTCGCGGAAAGCCGGCACATTCTCGATAGGTAAGGCCAGGCCCGCCGCCGCCTTGTGGCCGCCAAACTGGCGCAGCAGCGGGGTACAGGCTTCCAGCACTTCGTGCACATCGAAGCCCGACACCGAGCGCGCCGAGCCGGTAGCCAGCCCGTCGCGCTCGGTCAGGATAACGGTGGGGCGGTAATACTGGTCGAGGCAGCGCGAGGCCACGATGCCCAGCACGCCCTGCGGCCAGTGCGGCTGGTAAAGCACGGTGGCGGGCGCAGTGGCCCCGTCGGGGTCCTGGGCAATGAGGGCCAGCGCCTCCTGCGTGGTGCGTGCGTCGGAGAGCCGACGCTCTTGGTTCATGTGGTCTACCACCTCGGCGGTGTAGCGGGCCTCCTGCTGGGTAGCGGCCAGCAGCATGTTCACGGCGCGGTGGGCATCGCCCATGCGGCCCGCCGCGTTGATGCGCGGCGCAAAGCCAAACACCAGCGAGCTGAGGCTCAGCGGCCCCTGGCGCGGGGTAGCCAGCTCGTGCAGCGCCGCCAGGCCGGGGCGCAGGCCATCGGCCGCAAAGGGGTCTGGCTGGGCCGGGCGCGGCGCGGGGCCATCGAGCGTATCGGCCGAGGCCAGGGCGGCGGGCTGCGTCACGGCGAAGGCGGCCGCCTGCGTCACGTTGAAGCGGCGCAGGCCGTGGGCGGCCAGAATGCGGTTTTCACCCGTCACGGGCACCACGTCGGCCGCGATGCTCACCGTCACGAGGTCGAGCTGCGCGTAGAGCGGGGCCAGCGGCAGGCCGGCTTTTTCGGTGAATGCCTGCAAGAGCTTGAAGCCCACCCCGCAGCCCGACAGGTCGGGGTAAGGATAGCTGCAATCCAGGCGCTTGGGGTCGAGCACGGCCACGGCGGGCGGCAGCGTATCGCCGGGCAAGTGGTGGTCGCAGATGATGAAGTCGAGGCCCAGCGTGCGGGCGTAGGCTACCTGCTCCACGGCTTTCACACCGCAGTCGAGCGCAATTATCAGCCCCATGCCGTGCTGCTTGGCGTGGTCCACGGCCTGCATCGAGATGCCGTAGCCCTCGCGGTGGCGGTCCGGGATGTAGGGCTGCAAGCGGCTCTGCTCCTCGGGGGTATCGGGGGCGTCGGCCAGGGGCCGCAGGTAGCTCACCACCAGCGCTACGGAGGTAATGCCGTCCACGTCGTAGTCGCCGAGCACCAGGATTTTCTCGCCGCCATCCAGCGCCTGGCGCAGGCGGGCCACGGCCCGGTCCATGTCGCACATCAGCCAGGGCGAATGCAGGTGGGTCAGGTCGGGCTCAAAAAAATCGCGGGCGGCGGCGGGCGTCACAATGCCGCGCTGCACCAAAAGTTGGGCCAGCACCCGGCTGATACCCAGCGCCTGCCCAAGCCCCGCCACCTGCACGGGGTCGGGCGCGGGCGCATAAATCCAACGTTTGAGCGATATAACAGCCATTAAATTTTTCGGACAAGAATAGCCCCAAAAGTACACAAAAATTAGTCGCCGTACCTTCGCAGCCCCCAAACCCTTCGCTATGAGCAGCCTCCGCGCGTTTTACCAACGCTACCGCCAGTACATTCTTTCCGATGGCCTGATGTACGTGGTGTTCATCCTGGCGCTGGCGCTGATGTTCGTCTTTTTCGGCTAGCCCCGGCCCTACTGCACCGCGTCGCCGCGCAGGCGCCGGAAGCGCTTGCGCGCCTCGGCCACGTAAATGCTGCCAGGGTATTTGGTCAGCACCTCCTGGTAAAGCGTTTGCGCCCGGGCCTTGTCCTGCAAGTTTTCGTCCTGGATTTCGGCGGTCAGAAACAAGGCATCGTCGCTGAGCACGTCGTATTTCGGGTTGGCCGTAATCTGGCCGAGCGTAGCCACGGCGGCGGCGTAGCTGCCGGTGCGGCGCTGGAGCCGGGCCTTCAAATACAGCGCATCGTCCTGGAGGGCATGGCCAGGGTACTTGCGCAGCAGCCCATCGAGGCCCGTGATGGCCTGCGGCAGCTTGTTCTGAAACACCAGCGCCTCCACGGCCGCGTAGTCCTTGAGGGCCAGGCCCAGCGTGTCTTCGGCCGTGCTTTCCTGGATGAGCAGCGAGAGCTGCAAGGCGTCGTTGGCGATTTCGCGGGTGGTGGCTTCCTTGAGGATGTCGAGGTGGCTCTGGGCCAGCTTGAAGTCGCCGGCGAAGTAGCTCAGGCGGGCGTTGCGGAGCTTGGCCTCGTAGCCCAGCGGCGCCTCGGGGTGCGCCTTCTCCACCTGCGAGTAGAGCAGGGTGGCTTCCCAGGGCTCGCCTTTCAGCAAGTATAAGTCGCCGAGCGTGGTTTTGGCCTCGTCCACTACCTCGGCGTCGGCGCGGGGCATCTCAATGGTTTGCTGAAGCAGGGCCATCGCCTTGGCCTTGTCGTCGAGCTGAAAGGCGTAGAGATTAGCCAGGCGGCGCATCACCGGGGCGGCCTCGGGCGTGCGGCCCAGCTCGGCGAGCAGCTTCTCGTAGTCGGCGGCCAGGGCCCGCACCTGGGCGAGGTCTACGGGGTAGGTGTCGCGCACCTGGGCCTCGCGGGTTTGCAGCAGCAGCTGGCGGGCCAGCTGGTAGTTGGGGCCGGTGCGGTACTCGCGCACCACGTAGTCGCAGGCGGCGATGGCCGTGGCGTAGTCGCGGTTGCGCTGCGCAATGCCCGCCAGCAGCAGCACGCGGCTGCCCTGGGCATTGGCGCGGCGGTCGAGGGCGCGGGCCTGCACGAGGGCGCCCACAAAGTCGTGGCGCTGCACCTGTAGCCACAAGAGCAGCTCGCTGTAGCTGTTTTGGTCGGGCTGGGCCTGCACCTTGGCCACGAGCAGCTTCTCCAGCGCGTCGAAGTCCTTTTCGTCGTGTAGAGCATTCTGGAGCATGTTGCGCACAAAGGGCAGCTGCTGCTCGTCGCGCTCCACGAGGTGCAGCGTTTCGGCCAGCAGCTTGTCCTGCTCCTGGCTTTGGGTGTAGAGTTGGATGAGCTGCGGGGCGTATTCGGTGTTGCTTTTGCTCACCTCGCGGCCGCGCAGGTAGGTGCGCTCGACCCAGGCCGGCAGGTTGCGCCGCCCAAACTCGGCCGCCACCGGGGCCACTTGCGCCGCCGTGAGCTGGCTCACCACGTGCTGGTACTGCTTGTCGGCGGCCGCCACGTCGCCGGCCGCTGCGTAGAGGCCGCCCAGCGCCACGCCGTAGCCGCCCTCCTCGGGGTGCTGCTTCATAGCCTTTTTAGCCAGCTTTTCGGCGTCCTTGTAGCGCTTCAGTGCTTGCAGGGCGGCTAGGTAGTCGGGCAGCACGGTGGGGGCCGTCTGCTCATCGCTTTTCAGCTTCTCAAAGAGAAAAACCGCCTTCTCGTACTCGCCCCGGCGGGCGTATTCGCGGGCCAGCGTGGGGGGGTCGATGGGCGCCCAGCTACCCGGCCGGGGCGGGCCGCCCTGCGTGGGCTGGGCGTGCAGGGGCGTGAGCGCCAGCCAGCCGGCGCCGGTCAGCAGCAACAACGAATAGCGCATCGAACACACGTTTTTCATACTCTGGCAACGCCCGGGGCGCCCTGGTTTGTTCAACTGATGGCCGGGCCCGCCGTGGGCGCCGGGGCAAAAAGAAAGGGGCTGCACCCGAAGGTACAGCCCCTTGGCTTTTGGCCGGCAGCTGGGCCTAGAAGAACCGCGAGCGGTTGTCCTGCACCTTGGCTTTGCCCTTGATGGCTTCGTAGATGAGGCCGTCTTGGCGCTGCTGGCGCTGCTGCGTGAGCTGCTGGCGCACCACTTTCAGGTCGCTGGGCGTGGCCGGGAATACGTTGGTGGCTTCTACCACCAGCACGCCCTGCTCCCCCTGGATGGGAGCCGACTTCTGGCCCGGCTTTAGGGAGAAGGCGCGGCCCACGGCGTCGGGCTCGAAGCCCACGTTCGGGATGGTGCCCTGAGCCTGGGCTACGCCCTCGGCCGTTTGCACCACGGCGCCGGTGCCGGCTGCCTTGGCCAAGTCTTCGAGCGAGCCGGTTTTGCCAGCCAGCTTACCCAACAATTCTTTTGCTTTCAGCTCGTTGCGCACGGCAGCCGTCAGCTCGGGGCGAATGCTCTCGATGGTAGCAGTGCCTTTGCTGCGCGCGTCCGTGACGGCGGCAATTACGTGCTGGTCGCCGATGTCAAACTTGCGCACGTCGCCCACTTTCGTTTCGGAGCCGCCATCGGGGTTGAAGCCGAAGGCCCAGCGCACGATTTCGCGCGAGCCGGGCAGGTTAGCTACCGTTTGCGCGTCGCGGGCTACAAACTTGGCTTCCTGCTTTTGCAGCGTCTTGTCCTTGGTGGGCAGGGCGCGGAAAGCATCGAGGGTGGTGGCGCCGGCTTGCAGCTGCTCGGCCTTGTTGTAGGCAGCTTCGCGGGTGGCGTCGCTGGGCTGCACGTTTTTCACCACGGCGGCCACCTGGTAGGTCTGGGTGGTTTTGGGGGCCGTCACCTTCACGATGTGGTAGCCGAAATTCGTCTCAACCAGCGTGGGCAGCAGGCCGGGGCCGCTGGCCGCAAACACCGCCTTGCTGAACGCAGGTACCATGCGGCCCTCGTCGAACCAGCCGAGGTCGCCGCCCGTCTCCTTCGTGCCATCGGAGCCAAACTGGCGGGCCATCGACGCGAAGTCGGCGCCGGCCTTGATTTTATTCAGAATATCCTGCGCCTTTACCTTGGCCGCGGCCTTGGCTTCGGGCGTCGTGCCCTCGGGCTTGATAAGAATGTGGCTAGCACGGGCGGCGGGCTTGGTGCCGGCCTTGGCGCCGGTCACTTTGTAGAGGGCCAGCGCGTTGTTTTCCACGAAGGGGCCATACACCTTACCCACGGTGAGGGGTAGCTGCTGGCGCAGCTTCTCGGGCAGGTCGGCCGGCGAGAGGAAGGCGCGGTTGTAGGGCTGGTCGGAGTTGGCGCGCACAAAAAGCGAGTCGACGGGCGCCGTGGCAAACTGCGTGGCCAGGCTGGCTACGCTGGTGCGCAGGGCGGCGCTATCCTCCTTGGTGGCCGTTTCGGGCACCACGATGTACTCGATGCTGCGGCCATCCTCCACCTTGTAGCGGCCCTTGTGGCGGTCGAGGTAGTCGGTCAGCTGCGCATCGGTGGGCTTGAAGGCCGAGTCCGACACGCTGGTGTAGGGCACGAACAGGTAGCGGAAGCTCGCCTTCGAATTCTGAGCTTGGTCAAACACCTTGGCCTCGGCCGAGGTCACGTACACCGAGTTTTTGAGCAGGGCGTTGTACTTGTTTACCGGCCGGTCGAAGTCGCGCAGGCTGGCTTCAAAGTTGCGGAACGCGGCCTGGGCATCGGGCGGCAGCTTGTCGAGGTTCTTGAGGTAGTCGATGAGGCGCGCCTTGTCAAACTGCCCCGTCTTGGGGTCGGTAAAGGCCTGCTTGATGGCCGGGCTGGGGTTGTCGCCCTGCACGAGGTCCACGGCTTCGTCATCGCCCACGCTCAGGCCCAGCTTGTCGATTTCGGGCTGGAAGGCGCGGCGATACAGCAGCTGGTTCCAGGTCTGGTCGCGCAGGTAACCCAGGGCTTGCTCATCGGGCGGGCGGCCCTGCTGGTTGGCAAAGTTTTGCTTGGCTTGCTCTAGGGCGGCGGTGAATTCGGGCAACTCAATCTTGCTGCCGTTTACTTCGCCCACCACGTTGCCATCGCGGCCGAA
>Ga0160427_10002666_pt1 | contig 10691 bp, 1 predicted proteins | sample SolpanmetagenomL_FD_108194 | JGI IMG/M metagenome (GOLD analysis project Ga0160427, IMG submission 108194) | Solar panel surface microbial communities from Lawrence Berkeley National Laboratory, California, USA - L | ecosystem: Engineered > Built environment > Solar panel > Unclassified ...
AAGGGGTATATTACGATAAACTAGGTTATAGTCTATAGGTTAACTCTACGTAAAACGACTTAGGGTTAACTAGAAGCGGTATATAATTAAACCTATAGTATAGTCTAGTATAAGGATATAATGAAACCGACCTAGGTATTCCCCTCTCTATTTACTTTACTAGAAGATAGCTATATTAGACGTTCGAAAGATTACTACGATAGTATAGGGGTAGTTAGTAATCTATACTCGAATTTAGATGGACACGGAACTAACCTAAGAATTATTCGCTTCTACTTCCTATCTAGGTATCTCTTATAAAAAGAACGGCCCCGTATTCTAATAAGTAACGATATTTAGTTAGTATCGTTTCTAGCGCTTAGGCTGCGATTACACCGACCTAAGATCTATCTATTATACTCTATTCTAATAGTTCTTATAATAAGGGCTAGTACTTAGCCTAGAGTACGTGATTATACGGTTAGTCTTATTTATTTTATTAATAAGTATATCACTAACCTAGGATTTATTATAGACACTATACTAGGGCAAGTCCTATAACGTAATTATAGAGTTAGTATCGCGACGTTCTACTTAGATAGCCGTTAGACTAATCTCCGTTTCTTTAGGCGCTAAAGAACGTTTTTCGATACGTAATTATCCTAAAATACTTAATTAGTCGCCGTTAGCTTTTATTATAGAGATTGGGCTAACCCTATATAATCCCGGCTATACTACCTAACTATTAGGTATTAATGTAAGTTAATTATTTCGGGTCTTTAACGGCGTTTCCTCTAACGATATATCTAATCTCTTACTAATCGCCTAGATATTATCTATACTATTACGATATACGTCGGGCCGACTCGGGCGTAAAAGCCTCCGGATCGATAAGCTAATTAGTATCTAACCTTATATCGCGTACGATAATAGTATCTATTAGTTATTATATTATTTAACGGCGCTCGATAGCTTAGTCCCTCTATTATACGAAGTGACCTCTAAAAAAAGCTTAGGATAAGTATTAGTAAAAGGTCTACTAGCTAGTAACTAGTCTAATATATCGTCCCCTCTTATTAAATCTAGAGCTATCGTATTCTTTCCCGTATACCCTTTTTATTCTAATAGCGTATAGGCGAGTAATATCGAGACTAGATAGATTATATAGCTAGTAACCGGTGTAAAGTAGTACGCAGTTATCTAATTTAGCGCACATTTATTCGGCGTATTAAAGAAATCTTTTATAGTTATCGATATAATTGCCGGTGCTAGGAATCTACCTTCTAAATCTTTCTATACTCTATAATTAGTTACTAGTATTATTCTTATATACGATCTATCGTACTTATATTAGAATAGTCTATTAGTTCGTACTTATAGTCCTAAAGTAAGCTAGCGATCTTAACGTCCGAGCTTTCTAAAATCCTAAACTCGAATTCCGCGATTATCCGTGTAAAGGATATTAAATAACCCCGTTACGTAGAGATATAGTTAGCTAGCTAAATATATTAATGGTATTAAACTACCGTTATCGTACTCTACTAACCTACTTAATAGTCGTTATAGATAATTCGTTAATGTTTTAGTCCTATAACGCCTTCTTCTCTTTATTCGACCGCGTAATATTTATTTTCTAGTATATTAGTATAGCACCGGCTATCTATATTTGGTTAGGCTACGGCGATAGGCAACGTTCGTACCCTATAACGACTAAGAACTATATAAGCTAGCCTATCATTCTAGTAATCTACTTCTATTATAACCTTAGGCAAAAACTTAGGAATCCCGCGCCAAGACTAGGGATCGTATAGGGAAAATCCGGGGAAGAAACCTTAAAATATAATAGGATTTTACAACTTCAATGCAACTATTAAAATACCTTAACTTTTAATACAATTTTCACACCATTTAGAGCTATACATTCCGATCATTCTTATCGAATAATATTTAAGATTATTCGTTCGATCGACGCCCGAAGAAAGAATACGTCGGGTACCTATACGATAAAAGTCTTAGTATATATTCCGTACCTTTCGCTATATACTACCACTCTACTCCGCCTTAGTTAGAAACTTCTTTAATTAGGCCATTAACTTCGGATATTAATAGTATCATTATTACAAATAAGAAGCTATTAAACTATTTATAAAACACGTGCCTGCCCTCTTCCCCTACAAATACCCGTTAAAATTAATAAAATCTATAGCCTACGTAATGTGCAATGACGCGCCGAAGATTAACTTCTATTCCTATATATTTGCCCCGTTTTGGAACATAAAAATAGCCTCCCACTTCATTATCCATCACCTCTATTACCTCCATCTCCTACTACTTATCTATAATAGTTATAGCGCCGCCTAAACTCTCTAAAGACGCTAAAGTAGCCTGCCGTAATAGTATAAGTCGTATAAGTCGAGCCCGTAGTTAGCTAGCTAGACGTAATAGTAAACGTAGTCATTCTACGTCCCTTTTAGAAGGATTAGCCACTTCGAATAATAATAATCTAGAATCTCTAAGACTACTAAGGGGTCGTAGATTAGAGGGGAGACCTCGCCGTTCAATCTATACTTATTCTTAGCTATAGGTTAAGTAATAATAACGTTAATCCGACGCCTCTTAACGCGAGCTAGAATTATAATAATATAGGCAACTATAGGAACAGCGACGCTAATCTAATCTCTATTAGTACGAGCTTAAGCGGATTAAATAGCGGCGACGTTAGGTTAGTATCTAATAGCGGTAATTCGAGTTATAGTAGAAGGGATATATTCCACAGGCAAGGTTATCTTCCTCTAATCCTACTATTAATTCGAATATCCGTAGTACGTTTAGTATTAGTAGTCGGCCTTTAGACCTTCACGGTTTAGAATATTAGCTAGTATAGTCTTCCCCGGACCTACTATAATCTAACGCCTATATTAGCTATAGGATTACGTAACGGCCTACTTCTCTTCTACTATAGCCTACTTCTCTTCTACTAGTACCGCTATTAAACCCGTACGCTCCTATATTCTACCTATAGATACCTCTACTAGGTTCACGCCTCCGTTAGGTAGTTAATCTACGAAGCTCGCTACCCCTACCCCTATAGACGCTATACCTTCTATCTTCTCTCCTCGCTATCCCGGCTTAATAAATACCCCGAACTCGCTAATATATCTCTTTAAGAGAAGTACGAGAAACGGAGTTATAATAGACCTCTCACCGCCGCACCCCGAGCTTACCTAGAAGAGACGATAGTAATAGGGATAGTAAGAAGGATAGTAATAAAGATAACAATCCCTTATCGGATAATAACTCTTTCGACCCTAATAAATAAGATAAGCTAGGAGGTAATATCCCAGTTAATACCATTAGTACTACTAGCGATTAACCTAAGTTAAGAGAACTAGGTAATAACTATAATACTAATACGTTAGATATATTATTAGGCCTTAGGGTAGACGTTGCTGCTAGGTATACTTAGGACGATATCGACAACCTTAATACTCCTATAACTCTAGAGGAGGAACGGCAAGCTAATAATCTAGGTAAACCTATAAGTTAATATCTACCCCATTGCCTAATTAATTTACTAATTTATCTTATAGGGTATCCTTAATTATACTAAACGTCCTTCCTACTATAGCGATATCTTACCTATCTATAATACTTTTAAGACGTCGGCCCGATATACCCTCGTAGCTATTTCTAAGATAATCGATATTCGCTACGTTCTCGGAGGCTATACTATTATCTATTAATACTATAGTACTAAGTATTAGGCGGAGAAGACTATAAAAGGCACGTACAGTAGGAATCGTTAGTATACTACGGTCTTTTAATAGTACTATAGTAATAGTAGGGTCCTATAGAGTAAGCCCGAGCAGCCGTATCCTTAGGTTCTCCGTAATCTCCTCGCTACTACTACGTTTAATACTACTATAGATATAATAAGGCGTACCCTATAGTCAGCGGCATTCTATAAGCTTATACGCTATATTAATAACTCTCTCTCTATAACTAGTACTAGTATTACCCTTAATACTCGAGGAGGGGTAAATAGCCCGTAGGTCTTCAGGATATAGGGCGCCCTTTATTATAAGGTAGATTCTCTATTACCTCCACTAGGTAAGCCGCTAGTATACTTGTCACTCTTTATATTTTTACTAGATAAATAGAAAGATCTTTGCGCTAAGGCTTTTAGAGGCCGTGACCGTATAATATCCCGAGCCATTATAGAGGTTCTCTAGGAGGTAAATCCCTTTATTCGGTTCTTACAAAGTAACACTTAGACTATTAAATAAACTATAGCCTTAAAGGTCTGGATTAACCTCCTTAATTCTAACCTCAACGACCGACGGCGATATAATAAACCTACTAATAAGTCGATTACTACTATTATCCTAGAGATAGAAGAGGGAGTACGTTATCGAGACCTTATTATTAGACGTTAGGATAGTATTTTAGTTCGCCTTTATAAAATGTCACCCTTCTACCTTACGGTTCGTTATCCTATTCTCTTCCCCCGCGGTAAGAGATTATAGACGCCTTTAATACCTACTATAGGTTACTAGGTATAGAACGTGCCGCCTAATACTTAGTGATCGACTACTATAGCTACTATAACCGCGAACCAACGAGCACGTATTACCTTCTAGAGAATAGTACCTAAACTTATACCTATAACGGTTGCCCTAGCTACTATAGCTCCTACTAATTAACTACATCGAGGCCGCGGTTAAGGAGGTTCTATTTAGATCTCCGCACGTAAATAGTACGCCTATCTATTCTATTAGTATAGTAGTTTTAACCTAGTTCTCCACGCCGGGATACTATTCTAGGAGTTAGTTGTTAATATAGGTGCCGTTTATAAAGAGACCAAATTGTCCTTTTATCGCTATAACCAAAAGACCTTACGTACTAAGCTCTATTAAGGACTCCGTAATTATATTACCGCTAATACTAACGCCTTTACTAGAAATTAGATCGGTTTACGGATTATCCTACCTGCGACTCACCCTAGATCTTCTCGCTATATATAATAGTTATACTAGGATTCTATAGCTATTATTAGGGATAAGGGCAAACTAGATCTATTTATAACCTTCACCTATAACCCCGGATAGATCGAAATTACTAGGGAACTTAGTCTAGGACAGGCTGCTAACGATAGGCCTAATTTAGTTACTTAGGTATTTAACCTAAAGCTTAAGGCTCTACGTAAAGAAATCCTAACGTCTAAAGGAGAGATCTTTAGTCTTACTATTACTAATATATACGTTATTAAGTTTCAAAAACGTGGCCTTCCTCACGCCTATATACTCATAATCCTCTCGAGAGATAATTTATCTAAGGAGGCCGCTTATATCGATAAAATTGTCTATACTAAGATTCCTAATCCGGAAATAGATCTATAGCTATATAACGTAGTTATTACGAGTATATTTTATCGCAAATACGGTGCAGCTAACCTAGACGCGATTTGTTATAATAATTATAATAAGACGTATAGAGCTCGCTTTCTAAAACCTTTCGTTATAGAGACTATTATTATAGATAACTCCTATCTAAAGTATCGCTACCGCAATAACGGTAGGCGTATTAAGATAGGAACTTATATCTAGACCAACTAGGATGTGGTACCGTATAACCCGTATCTCTTACGCCGATTTTATACCTATATTAACGTTAAGATAGCTAGATTAATTAAGTAGTTAAGTACATGTGTAAATACGTCTTCAAAGGTGGTAATTATATTACTATACGTATCTAAATAGAAGTAGAACCTAGGGTTACCGTCGTTATTAATAAGATTAAGGAGTACGTCGATACTCGCTAGCTAGGTCCTCCGGAGGTAATCTAGCGTCTATTTAGCTTTAGTATACACGCTTATTCGCCACCTATCTATACCCTATAGGTCTATAAAGAGTTTCAGTAATTAGTCTTTTTCGACTTATAGAGTAATTAGACCGTAGAGTAGGTACTTAAGCGTAGATTGAAGACGACTCTTACCGCTTACTTTAAGGCTAACGCACGCTATAAGGCCGCCTTTACGCAAGGTATAGATCCTAATTTTAACTATACTAATATTACGTACCTTAATTTCTCTAAAGAGATAAGATAGATTAAAGTAGATAAACGTTGGAAGAAGCGTAAAAAGTATATAGATTAAATCGGCCGTCTATGCTTCGTTAGCCCACGCTAGAGAGAACGCTTTTACCTTCGTCTATTACTTCTTACTATTCTAGGATTCACGTCTTTTATAGATATAAGAGCATTTAAAGGCGTTACTTATCTAGATTATAATTCGGCTTGCTTAGCACGAGGTCTACTTACTAATAATACTAAGTAGTTAAATGCCCTTAGAGAAGCGTTAGGTATATATACGGCACGTTAGCTTCGATATCTATTTTTTACTATCGTAACGCTCTATACGCCTTCTAATCTACTACAGCTATAGCTAGATTATAAGGATACGCTATCTAATAATACTAAACACCGCTTATAGGGATTACCCTATAATATGTCTATAGAGGCTATCCTTAACGAGTATGCGTACTCTTTTATATTATATAAGATACGACGTTTACTTAAGAGATCTAGCGCTACTCTATATAGTATAGAACTTTTAAAACTACAGCATAATTTCATTGAGGCACTTAACAACGAACCTAATAGGATAATTAGAGATAAGCTTCTCTACGATATACAGCGCTTAGAGTAGAAGGTTAATAAGTTACTTCCGATTACTAACGCTAATTAACGTACCGCTTATAATACTATCTTTAACGTAGTAGAGTAGAGATTAGGTGGGGTTTTCTTTATCGATAGCCTAGGAGGGACCGGTAAGAGGTTTATATAAAATCTTACTCTCTCCCGCCTCTATACTCTTAGGAGAGTTTATCTTATAATCGCAACTACGGGTATTATAGTAACGCTATTATCTAGAGGTGTAATAGCCTATAGTAAGTTCGGTATCCCTATAAATGGGTTAAATATCTCCTCTACCTATAATATCCGTAAAAATACGGATTATACATCGCTACTCCAGCGAGCTAATTTAATCTTTTAGGATAAAGCGGTTATAGCGTATAAGTATATTATCGATTACGTAGATAGGATACTCCGGGATCTTCGTAATAAGCCTAATAAGCTATTCGGTGGAATCACCATCTACTTTTATAGTAATTTCCGTTAAATCCTCCCTATTATACTAGGAGGCAACCGCCCCTAGATTGTTACAGTATTAATTAAATACGTAAAGTACTAGGAACACGTTCAACATCTTAAGTTAACTATTAATATACGACTCTAACGCTAAGGCATAATATAGGGCGAAAAATAGCGCGTTAGTGACGTCGCTATACGTCTCCTTTATATCGGTAAGAATATAGATAAATATAAGAAAATCCTCTAGGGAACCGATAACGTTATTTATAATAATAGTAAAGAGGAACTTGCCCGTGCGGTATTCCTAAACCTCTAATAGTATAACTTATTAATTAAGGATCTCGTAAAAGGAGCGATCCTAGCACCTCGCAATAACGTTATCGATAGTATAAACGACCGTCTCTTAAATAAGATCCACGGCCTAATCTATACTAAAGTATCTCGAGATCGCCTACGTAATAATAATACGAGAGAAGAGTATAGTATTAAGTTCTTAAACAGCCTTAAATTCCCTACTTTAGTATACTACCTCTTTAAAGTCAAGGTTAGTAGCCCTATAATCCTACTTAGAAATATTAATCCGTCTATTAGTCTATATAACGGAATACGCCTAAGAGTCTAAGTAGTTAGGGTTCGTACTATTACCTGCGTTATCCTCTTAGGACTATATATAGGCTAAATTAAGTTAATACTACGTATTCTAATAAACTCGCTAACGTTAGAACGTTAGCCTATTAATTTCATCCGCGAGTAGTTTTCTTTAAAGCTCGTATTCGCTATAATAATTAATAAATCGTAGGGCTAATTACTAGATCGTGTAGGATTACTGCTACAGCCAGAGGTGTTCTTATATAGGTAACTTTATATAGTATTATCGCGTGTTATAAATCTAGGAGGTATTAGTATAGTAGTACTAAACAACTTACGTAGTAAGATTAGAAACGTAGTTTAGAAGGAGATCTTTACTAACCTACGAGAATAATAGTAGTAAGCTTATAAGTAAGCTCTACTTTAATAGTAGTAGTAGGTAGCCCTTAACGCTTAGCTTAAATCGTTAAGTTCTAAATTAACTAAGCTATAATATTAGATCCTATTCGTAAATAAAATACTCCGCTCCGTAAACGCTCCTACTAATATTCTCTAGTTAGTTAATGGGAAAACGTCTCAAACGGCGTTAGAAAACCTCTCTAAAAATAGCTTCGATTTTATAGTAACTTCTACTTTATAACATTAATTATCTACCCACCCTAGCGAAAGACATATAGTATATAGTAATACTAGGTTCTAGATCCTGCCGCAATACGGAGGAGTATTTATAAGCCTTAACTATACTACTATTACCTTTAAAGGTACTTATTTTAGTATAGGCGGAGAATTTTTCATATACTTTAGCTTTAGATTTTAGTTTATAATCCGACAAACAAAATAAACGTTTATAAACTCTAAAAACTTTATTCTATATATAATTACGTAACTCGGCAGATAGCCGAGTAGTTAAGTACGAAGTCTTAATACTTAGAGGGCATATATTCGAAACCAAGGATCTAGGCCCGCTAAACTTTTTTACTTTTTTCCTAACTACGGGCCTAATCCTTATATTTTATATATTAGCCGATAAGCCTAAGATATAAGAACGTCGTTCGCTATCCTTAATAGCGTAGTAGACTACGCGTAATATCTTTAGATATATATTATTAGGGCTACGTTCTATTTTCTCGGGCGGTAGCGTATAATTGTCTTTCGTATAGGACCTCTTATAATTATATTACTTCCTCTTCTAACGATGCTATCTCTTCTAATTATCTTTTTATTTCTTAGCGGCTATAGTCGAGTTAGAATAATTAATATCCTCTTACCCCTATATATTTTAGTTATCTTCTATAGTAGTAACTAGGACGTAAAACGTATAGTTATTATTATAACCCGTTTACCTAGACTACTAGGTAACTTCTATAGATTTTTACTTGCTTTAGAGTAGCCCGTATTTTCTCCCTCGCTCTAGCTCTTCTCGCTCTAGCTCCCCTTGTTCTTACCCTTCCTACCGCTCTTTTTCTCTAATCTACTATTAGATAACTCCTTAGATAATAATAGATTAATAGTATATTTACTAGACGGTATTTCTAATCGTATTAGTTCTAGTTAACGAATACTAATCTATATACTTACTAGTTGTTACTTTCTAAACTAAATACGTATTATTTTAATTAAGACGGTAATAGAAATTACAATATATACGAGACTAACCGTAAATAGTTATACTAGGCGGTTAGCTTAACTAATTATCCGGTTATATCGTTCTAATCTTAGCTAACGGTTTATCTAACTTATAAGGCTAAATATGTAATAGGACCCTTTAAACTAAAATCGACATCTCTAACTCCTATTTTTACTTATTTAACTTATTAACTATTAGCCATACCTTAGGTAGTACGTAAAGCTAATAATAATTATTACCGTTATTAAATAGGCAAGAACGATTAGCTACTTCTGCCAAATCTTACTCTAAAAACGGCTATATAAGCTTATCCTCCTACCTACGTCTTCCTCTTCCTTATAATAACCTTAATCTTTATCTATAAGGCGGACTCGTTAATAGAGACTCCTTAGTCTCGGGCCTAGAGCCCTCCTAGTACGCTATTCTAGAGTACTAGAGTAGTATAATATTACATTAGATTAAGGTTACGTTAGGTTAAAAATACCTCTAGGGAGTACTAAAGGGTTAAAAATAGTTTTAAAATACTCTTTACCCGCTCTACTTACTATACTAACTCTTAGTAGTATCGATATATCGTTAGTTAAGGGGTTATATTAAATATTAGGTCCTACTAGGCCAGCCCGTAATCTATATAGAGCTTATATTAAGCTCTGCCTTTATATAATATTAACCTCCTTCTATATAGATAATTACTAAATTATATAATAATTAAAAGCTTTTAAGTACGCGCTATTTAACGTCGATATCGTAATACCTATATATTACTATATCGTACTTATAGATAAAAGGCCCTTACTTATACTAATATAGTGTATATAGTAAACTCGCTTATTATTCTCTAAGTATTATAGTACTTACTAATTATATTAACTTAGTCGAGGTATAGTAAACCAAGTATAGCGTATATAAGCAGCTTATAACCTAGCCGTAAATACTACGAGATAGTAAGAAATACCCGTAGTAAGCCTAGCTCTAAATTAACTCGACGGAACTTCGACTATAGCGTATATAAGTAGCTTCTAACCTAGCCGTAAATACTACGAGATAGTAAGAAATACCCGTAGTAAGCCTAGCTCTAAATTAACTCGACGGAACTTCGACTTACTAATCTAGGTAGCCGTAACCTATAATAGGCCATGTATAATAGTAGTAATAGGAACGATATTATCCACACGCGGCGTAGGTATAATCTAAGCCAACTTCTAATTAAGGCTTTCCTTAATCTTAAGACCCTACGCTAATAATAAGAGGAGTCCTAGGCGTAACTAGCGGTCTAATATCGTTTCTCTTATACTATACGGTAGTAGCTATAGCCGCTAGGATATACTCTAGTACGTAAATATAG
>Ga0160427_10002667_pt1 | contig 10691 bp, 14 predicted proteins | sample SolpanmetagenomL_FD_108194 | JGI IMG/M metagenome (GOLD analysis project Ga0160427, IMG submission 108194) | Solar panel surface microbial communities from Lawrence Berkeley National Laboratory, California, USA - L | ecosystem: Engineered > Built environment > Solar panel > Unclassified ...
TCGAGCTCTTTCTTGACATTCTCTGGCTGTCACGTACGCGGAAGTTCTTGATATCATCCATGGAGATACCGTAACCGAAAAGGTGGAGGAGAGCATATTGTAGCATGCAGCCGTGGCCGTTTCTGCATAATCACGGGTATTAGTCTTGACAGTTCCAGGGGCTATAACGTGAAGATGTCTGCTAGATCGCAAGCAGATAATGTAGAACAACGTACGAGAGGACGAAACGATCGCGGTTGAGCCATTCCGGGTTCTTCGGGTTGAAGGTCATGAATTTGTTGAAAAGAACGTGGGCAACTGGTGCCATACCCATAGGGGCACCGGGGTGACCGGAGTTGGCCTTGAAGGTAGCATCAACCTGAGCAGAAGAGTCAGTATATGTCAATGGGCATTCCGCTGCATGTAAGCTATGTTGTAGCTCATTGCCAGGTGGGGTTCTGCAGAAGGGATGAGATAAGACTTACAGCCAACAAACGGATGGTGTTGATGGCGAGAGTATCTGTGTCGGTGTAACCCATCTTTGCGGTGATTATGACAGAGATAGGGGAAGTGGTGGAAGAGGAAGAAGAGTTGTTGTGAAAAAAAGTTAGGACGAGATATCTTTCTTGATTGAGACGATGAGGGCACTTTCAACAACTGCCCCACCAATGTTGATTGCCGGCTAAATAACCTAGGAGGCGACCACATAGGAGTTTATGATTAGTAGATCGTTCTAGTAGAAGATACTCCATCATACACCAATCTCACCTTACCATAATAAAAAAGACTGTGACTGTGACACTATGCCACCGATACCATCTTCCCAAGACCTTACTCAGCAAGAAGACCACTCCGTAACTCCTTATCCACGCATAGTCTGCTACCACCAAACCCACTTCCACAACGACGAATACATCTCCATGCTTCCTCTCCTCGAAGAGAACACCAGCGTCACTCATATAATCCTCGCTGCAATCCATCTTAATGATGATCCGAATCACATCACTCTTAACGACGACATCTACACAGATCCCAAAAACGATCTCGTCTGGGCAGAAGCCGCGGTCATGCAGTCCTCTGGCGTCAAAGTCCTCGGTATGCTAGGTGGTGCTGCTAAGGGTTCCTACCAGAAGCTCGATGGTGATCGGCTATCGTTTCTGAGGTATTACGAGCCACTGCGACGGATGATCAAGGCCATCGGCCTGGACGGAATCGACTTGGATGTGGAGGAGGATATGAGTTTGGCTGGGATTGTGAGGTTGATTGACCAGCTAAAATTTGATTTTGGAGGTGCCTTCATTATTACTCTAGCGCCCGTGGCAACTGCGCTGCAAGGACTGAGACATCTCAGTGGATTTGACTATGAGGCATTGGAGAAAGCAATGGGTAGGCATATTGCTTGGTATAATACGCAGTGAGTTCTGGGGCCATGAACAGACACTACCTAAACTAAGTCCTAAGTAGATTCTACTGTGGATGGGGAAGTGCAGAAGACACGACCGGCTACGACTTCATCATGCGAAGAGGCTGGCCTGCTAACAAAGTCGTTCTCGGACTTACGACGAATCCAGAATCCGCTTCTGGCTGGGTTCCTGATGACATGCTCAGAAACACCATCTATCGCCTCATAACTAGGTATCCGAACTTTGGTGGTGTAATGGGTTGGGAGGTATAACTAATACCGGGTGCAGGACCGAATATTATAGGCTAACATGTCGCAGTATTTCAACAGCATAACAGTAGCAGAGCCATATGGATGGCCTGAAAGCTGGGCAAAACTTATGACAAGCATCCTGAGGCCTGATTTGACAAAACAGACAGTTACTCCAGACACGATGGTAACGCCCGCAGCACAAATACCAACGGCCGATCGGCCAGAAAATTGAAGACAGAGCATCATCAATTTCGGTCAACCACGAGTGAATGGCTCCGATCATGAATTAGCCCGCTTTATCTATTGGTGATTGACTATTTAAGAGGCCGCTTGCATCAGCAGATCAGGCGATCGAGACACCACCCGCCGGACAGTCATAAGAGTATCTACCTCAGCTTTTGTCTAGCGAATGTGGGCAGCACAAAGGCGGCCTCGTGGACCTCCTTGTTGTAATATCTGCACTTCTCCGTCTCCTCCTCAGGCGACCAACTCCTCAAAGGCTTCTTTACATTCACCTTGGAGTCCTTGCAGCAAACCATGAATCCGATCTGGCCAGAGGGATATGTCGGGATAGTGGTGAAACCGTACTCAGCGACGGGGAAGATTTCACGGCAAGACTTCTGGATATCCTTGATCAGGTCAAGATGGAGCCATTGGTTCTCGGCTATGAGGGAAGGGGAGATTATCGTTAGCGATACGGACGTGTGCGAGTAATAACTTGGCGCGAAATTGATAGTGACGAACCTTGTGTGGTAATCACACCGCCGTCGCGGAGAGCGTCGTGGAGGAGCTGAAAGTATGGCTTCTGGAAAAGTGACTCGGCGGGTCCTTCTGGGTCGGAGGAGTCGGTGATGATGACGTCGAAAGAGTTCTTGTAGTCTAAAATTGCCAAAGTCAATGGGTTTTCTAGGAGATGTACACTAGAGATAAGGAACGGACCTGCAAGGAATTTGAAACCATCGCCAATGTGTGTCTTGACCTTGGGGTGTTCATATACAGCGGACATATCAGGCAGGTATTCTGTAGGCGTGTCAGTGAATCCAATTCTAGCTGCCGCTAACTGGTACGCGTACTCTTAGACAAGCGGATGACGGCCTGATATCCGTTAGCAGATGACCAGCATACTAAGAATACTCGAACGTACCTCATCGATATCGCAAAGAACAGCCTCCTCAACACAGTCGTGCTTAACGACCTCGCGGAGCACACCACCATCACCACCACCAATGACCAAGACTTTCTACGACGTTATTGTCAGCGCAAGGTCTTTAGGCACAACACACCGGAACTAACCTTGGGTTCAGGGTGGGAGAACATAGCCAAATGTGTGATCATCTCCTGGTATCTATCCTCAATCAGTCCCTTGTCGCATCATCAGATATCGGCTCTTTCTTCTCTCTAACTCACGAGAACTCGTCTCTCTCGGTGCATTGAATGACGTTGTCTAAGATCAGTACATTGCCGTAGTCTGTAGACTCGAAGACGAGGACGTCCTACAGGTCCAGGAAATTAGCCTTTGAACGCTAGCTAGCTTGTGGCATCTTGCTGGAACGAACCTGGTACTTGGACTTTTCGTGGTGGAGAACATTCTTGACTTTCAGAGTCATTGCCTGACCGGGCCACATGTTAGAGATCTCGCGGAACCAGCCATCTGGCAGAGCAGTGTGTTAGTTATTGGATGTTGTTAGTGGTGATTGCGGGGTTGTATAGCTTGCCCTTGATGGTGGGGTGAGTGATTTCGTTGCTCATAGTTGTGATCTTGTTGTAGGATGGACGGGTGTGTGTGGGTATATGATGTACCCACGGTTTGTTGACGCGGATTGAGACAAGTGGTGATAATCGAAATGTATTAAATGCTTTGAGCATGACAGAAGATTGTCGACAAAATAATTTCTGCCATTGGGTTCGGAGCCAGCTCCGTCGCACTGAGATGGCAAAGGTAAAGGCAACTCAGGATCCGCAGCACAAATATCAGTGTCAGACATGGATAAAGCCTTGCAGGATCTATTGTACAAACAACGCCGCCAGTTCACACAAAAACAATGACTTTCGAGAAAATTCAACGCTTTCGTTCTTGGGGATATACATCTACAGCAGTTCCATTTTCCACTCCATCTATACCTGGAGACCAAGCTCACCGGCGTATGGCAATTGCCAGAGGTCACCAACCGAAGAAACAGTAGCCTTGAACTCAAGCAGTGTCTTGGCAGCCTACGATGAAGGATGATTAGCATTTCGAAACTGTCCAGGAACATAATGTAGAAAATGCTCACCTCTTGCACTTGCTCGGCTGATACTTCACCAATCTTCTGTGCCGAGTCATCCAATTGGTATGGCTTGCCATCCGAAACGAGACCAGCACCTGTCAATTCCAAAGCAGCCATTGTGTTTTGACCGTATTCCAACTCCTTGAACTTGGCAAGAGCTCTCGCCTTGGTGAACTGCTCTTTGTCGATTTTGCCATTTGCCAGCTCCTTGATAGCCTTGACCGTGGCAAAAGCAGCATCCTTGACCGATGTGGCGGATCCTTCAAGAGTAACGTAGAGGAGGCCAGCATCTGAGTAGATTGCAGATGTGGTCGTGATGTCGACGCTGGGGTTGTTGCCCGCGACTTGACCAAGGATGGAGAAACCAGGTGACCACTTAATTGTCGACTTGCCTCCGAGAAGAGCAGCGAGGACGGAAATCTCGGCCTTGTAGTAGCTACCAGTCAGGGATGAAGAGCCAGGGAAAGCAAGGACCATAGTGTTGCCATTGCCGTGTGCAATACGCTCCTCTCCTCCAAAGTACTTGGTCTGCTCATTTGCCAAAGGTGGGATACCAGAGGCAGCTTCCGTACGGATTGAGCCGAAATATTCATTGACCCATTTAGAGAGCTCAGAGTGCTCAGCGCCGTTGGCTACAACAGCGAAATTGGATTTGCGGTATGCGAGTGTAGAATAGGCACCGATGGCGTCGTGGCTGAGGTACTTGTTGAGTGGTGTGGAAGATGTTGGGTGAAGTGGTTCACCGAGACCTCGATGGAAAGCGATACCGTGTGCAGAATTAATGGCCAATTCCCTTGTGGACGCAAGAACCTTCTTCTGTGCATCGTGAACCTCGTCAATGACCCTTTCCCTGTACTCGTAGTCTAGTGGAATGTTAACTTTTGATGCAACTCCTCCGGACATCCTGAAAGAAGCATACCAAGGTATTTCGTCTGACCAGCTACCTCAGCAAGAGATTCTACAAAATAAGGCAAATCGTCGCGGAAGAACTTGGCGCCAATGACCACGCTTTCACGGGTGTGGTTAGAAAAGTATGTAGCACCCATGAGTTCGGCTTCTCTTTGCAAACGGAGGCCTGAACGTCTGGCAGTGTTCTGTAGTGAAGAGGGGCGTGTCAGTCAGCGTCTTTATTCTTCAGTCAATGGCTAGCATGGCAGTTCCCATACCTTGAATGCAAACTTCTCAAGACCTTCTGCAAGTCCGGGCAGAGGTTGATATCTTGTGCCAGCTCTTGAAACGACTGCCAAGGTTGTAGTAGGACCAGCCATATCTCTGCTGGCAAACTTTACACCAGATGCACTTCCTTGCTCGTATGCGAAACTACCGGAAGCTGGTGCAGCAAGTCCTCGTCGAGTTCCGGGGACAGCTGGTTGAGCGCGGATGGCCTTGGTGGCCTGACGGCCGAGGGTTTGTCGCATGGCCATCTTCGTGGTTAGGCCGAAGACAGGCGTTGCAAGTTGGTATTGGGAGTGGAGGAGGGAAAGGAGTGGCGGAAAGGTAGTGATTGAGCTCGTCGTCGAAAGTCGCCCAATTGAAGTCTCAAGTTCTGAATGTTAGGTTACCAACCCTAGGCACTATGCAAAAGGCTTGGCATCACAAGCAGTCGCAAGAGTCAAACTGAATCTGAATCTCGTGCCAGAGAAAAGTATTATTGAGCGCAAGGCAAGAAGGATTACGACATGTTATAGCAAAGCTTGAATCCATCCTACAAACAATCTTCATCTTCTCTGCTTCGTGCAGAGTCACACATGCGACGACACCGGTAGCCTTGCTGGTTGTAGAGAAGTGAGAGCCTCTGCAACCGTTCTCATTCGAAAATGTCAAAAGTACTGGAATCCTTTCCACGACTGTGCTTGAGAGGCAGCAAATACTAATGCCCACTCTAGCACCTTGCAGAGCTCTGCGCTCTACTTATAGATACAACATATGGAGGACTTCCTGCTGTAAGACTTTTCCTCCGACCAAGCACATCCTGCATTCGAACCCTCGAGGTGCTTCAATTGAGACCATCTTGGACTGACAAATCAGCGAATCTTCACTATCCTCTTACAAAATGACCGCCTTACACTCCCACAGCTGACCCGTGCCTCCAAACTTCCTCCACGTTTCGTCCATCATGGACTGGTTGTCCTGCTTCAACAAGGCCTCGCTTCCTATCATACGAATGACAGCGGAATAACGTTCTATGAAGTAAGTCCAAAGCATGCCTATGATATTGTAAGGGCAGGCAAGCAGCAGCAGATCTTGACCAACTACTACACCGCACAAGCTGGCAATGTGACCTCGACTTTACTCTATCACGGATATGCTGGTGAATCTGAACTACTGGACGCAAAAGCCGCGGAAGACATCGAGAAAGGGATCGCACAAGAAGCAAAGCTGGCACAAAAAAACAGCACGTCTAGGGAAGCCTTGTCACCAAACGGTGGGCCTTCGAATGGAGAGAACGGAGAGAAAGCAGAGGACATTGATGTGGTAATGGGAGATGCTCTGAGTGACGATGCGGACAGCGCTTGTAAGACTGGTGATTCCACTACAAGAGAGCAATCATGCTTGCAGCTGTTCACCGAAAGGATGGTGGTCAGGCAGCGGGTCGAGGATATGATGCCAGAGTCAAACTTCAGTGCTCTGGTAGCCAAGACGGTCAAGGATGAGGATTATGGTGGCGAGGTTAAGGGTGCGAAGTTGACAAAGCAGTTCGACGCTGCCGTAAGGAAAAGATCGCTCGAATGGCGCGACGACAACCAAGCTACTAGACAACAGCTTCATGCTCCTCGATCCACAGCCAACCCAATGAAACGTGGCCGTGACGATGAGGAACAAGCAGAAGCTGGCCAATCGATCAAACGACGCAAGGGGAATGTGGGTGAGACAGTAAGCACAATTAAGGTGGATGGTAATGCGAAAGATGCTAGTGGGAAGGATGACAGTCCTCCAGTAAGTTGCTCGCCTTGTGCCTCACAGTATCTATACTCATGTGTATAACCACAGACATGGAACGCGTTTCGTCTCAACCACGAAAAGTTGGAAGTTGCACAGCGTAGTTACTACTTTCACCAATTCGCTGCTCGGTCTCTCGGTGCGGAAACAGCAAACGTCTACCTCAGGACTCTTCGTCGAATTGAACAAAAGATACCCAGATGTCACGAAGAGATTGTAGAACACCCAGATGGAGAAGATGCAGAAGGCGAAAATGACGAAGGGCCAGATATTGACGATGAACGTCTGCAAGATACTACTGCTTACGAAGTTGGCGCAACCTACGAAGATAACGAGACTGTCGAGCCAATAGAGGATAAAATTTCTAAAAAGGTCAAGCCGGAATCAATGGACGATGACACCACAGTGAATGGTATGGATGACGACGACGACAAAGTCCCGGCAAAGAAGAACAGGCAAGCACTGAATCAGAAACGAATCAACAATATCGAGAGCCACATGCGTGTACTATCAGAAGATCCACGTAAATTTCTAATCCGTACAGACGCCAAATATTCTTGCGACTACCAAACTGTTACCAGGGCTCTCATACAATTTGAACTGGACAATATCATCTTGGCTCGATTTGGAACGACCGCGAAACGCATCATCCGCATCTTGTATGAAAAGGGCAAATTGGATGAGAAACAATTGGGCACGATTGGCCTCATTCCGCAAAAAGCACTTCGAGCCAAGCTCACCGCTATGCAAGAAGCTGGCTATGTTGATACACAAGAGGTTCCTCGTGATAACAGTCGCCAGCCAAGCAGGACAGTATACCTATGGTTCTTCGATCAGGATCGCGTCCGTAAGCTTGTACTCAACGATCTCTACAAAGCGATGTCGAGATTATTGCAGCGAATCAGTGTCGAGCAGGAAAAGGTACACACCGTGATTGACAAGGCAGAGAGAACAGACGTTAAAGGAAACGAAGAAAAGTATCTTACGAAGGCGGAGCTGGATGCTCTTCGGACATGGAGGGAGTGCGAAGAAAAATTGTTGATTCAGTTGAGTCGACAGGATGACCTTGTGGCATTATTGCGGGATTTCTTGCCTATGAAGTGATAGACGCAAAAGCAGAGAGACATCAGCGCACAGGCACAAAAGAATGGTTTCTATGCCCCGCGAAGATGGATTACGGTCGTACATGATTTCGCATGATAGAAGACTATCAAGGTCTTTGTCGTTGTGACGATGCATCAAAATATGGCGTTGGAGGTTTCTTTGAGAACGATGGTTCGCAAGGATTATTTAACAAGATGGATAGATTTCTTTGTGTCTTCACTTTACGTTAGTCATATACATGACCTGGTCGAAAGAGATCATGGGTTTAAATTTACGTCTCTGCTTTCGAAGTCTCGTCTTTCTCACATGTTCAATGGATTTTAATGCCTCGGTTACATTGTCCATATTTCATTTTGTATCATTATCAACCTCCAGTAGTAGAAGGACATGATCTCATGAAGCCGCTCGACACAGTGCCACCAATCACCAACACAAACCTTCCACCAGCTCACCAATCATGACAAGCCCTACCTCCACCTCTTCCACCGCTCTCTCAAGCGGGCGACGGCCACCCAAGGTCATCTTCTTCGACATCGGAGGCGTCTGCGTCCTCTCCCCCTTCCGCGCCATTCTCGACTACGAAACAAAACACAACATCCCGCACGGCTGGATCAACTATGCAATCAGCAGAAGCGCCCCGGGCGGCGCCTGGCAAAGATTAGAACGGGGCGAGTTTCGAGCCGAGGGCAAGTTCTTTGACATGTTTAGAGACGATTTGACGCACGAGGGGAGGTGGAAGGAGTTTCATAGACGCAGGAGGGGACGGAAGGCGAGTACGAGTACTCCTAGTGGGGGAGTGGGCAATGCTGCCAGTGTTGGTGCGGCGATGGGTGCGCGGGCGGCCATGTTGAGCTCGCAGGGGGCGCCGGCTGTGATTCAGGAATCTGCGCGCGGAAGCGATAAAGCGGCAGCGGCGGCAGTAGGAGCGGCGATGGGAGCGAAGTCGGCTTTGTTGTCTTCACAAGCACCACCACCATCAGTAGCACAAGAATCGACTGCAGAAGGAGAAGAAGCAACGCCGCCTCTTCCCACCATCGACGCCGAGCCGCTCTTCTGGTCCATGATGACCATTGGCCAGACCACCGACCCGCACATCTTCCCTGCCGTCCTGGCTCTGCGCAAATCGTCCAGATTCATCATCGGCGCGCTCTCCAACACCTCTCTCTTCCCAACGTCGCATCCGCTCAGCACGCCACCACGGGATCCGGAGTTCAATATCCGGTCAGCTTTCGACATCTTCATCAGTAGCGCCCATTCCGGGATGCGCAAGCCCGAGAAGAGAATCTATGAGCACGCGATGGAGGAGGCGAGGCGAGTATGGAAGGAGAGTGGGCGGGAGAAAGAGGAAGGCATGTTGGAGGTGGGAGACGTGTTGTTTTTGGATGATATAGGGGAGAACTTGAGAATGGCAAGGAGTATTGGGTGGAGGACTATTAGGGTGAGATTGGGTGAGACGAGGGAGGCGGTTAGGGAGTTGGAAGCGGAGACGGGGATGAGGTTAGTGATGGAGGAGGGCAAGTTGTGAGAGTAGAGTATACAGAGTATTGTAGTGGTGGATTGTTTACAACCTATCATCTCTTACTCTGGTCCGGACTCCAAGCCGTCTCTATTCTTAGCACGTTGATTGAAGATCACCCCAGCCACAGTCATAGCCACAATCTGGTCACGTCAGTGCGAGAGGATTGGATGGTTGTTCTTCATTCAGCAAATGTCGAGACTGACGGCCATGTTGGGAGTGAGTACGACAGTGCAAGAATAGACAGATGTACAGCTAATGCTTCTGTTGTACGCGCAACTTCCAAGGCTGAGAAGAAAATTAGCACAACTTAAGCATTTCGCCCACGTCATAGCAATCTTGGCGTTCGTTGTGTCGAACGCGAAGGGTAAACCGGCTTGTTGTGGCTGGCTGGCGATTGCCCTGGAAGGACCGATAATCTTAAATTCTTCCCATCTTCTTCTTCTTCTTCTTCTTCTTCTTCATCTGCTCTAATTCCTCCTCTTCACTACTCTCCATCTCGATCCGTCAAATCACAAAACATCAACTAAATCCAACAAACTCATAAACAACAGCCCATCATGCCTTTCACCGGAAGGTCAGTACCCAACCCCCAACAACATGCGCCCGCGTCTGCGACTAGGCAGCAGCCAATCTATACCATCAGCGACTAACAACATCATCATCACAGCGATATCCTCAAGATCATCCTCGCCTTTGTCCTCCCTCCTCTCGGTGTCCTATTGGAGCGTGGTGTAGGAGCGTAAGTCCATACATCCCTGTCGAGACGTCAGGTATCAGCTAGCTGACACATCATAATCGCCCAACAGTGATTTCTGCATCAACATCATCCTGACTATTCTCGGATGGATCCCTGGTATCATTCACGCACTGTACGTTTTGCGAATCCGGTCAGATTTATACTGGATCTTGATTGCTGATACGTTTATAGCTACATTATCTTGAAGTATTAGAGGACTAGCGACTGTTCTAGTGGAGAATGAAGATATACATGATACCCCAATACCAATTAGCCTCTGTCATCCTTCCCGCAGCAAGAACGTGACTGGTCACTATAAAGACCTATGCTGAATGCTATGAGGCGGTCACGCATCAGTCATAGATTTGGTGGAAAGGATGGTCGACCGGAAGCATTTGGTTTCCTTCCCTTCTGGCTTTTTTGTTTTGTACATTAGGAAGCGCGTCTGCTGGTAATTGTAATGCTTTAAGAAAAGAACTCTCGTCGGTTAGA
>Ga0160427_10002669_pt1 | contig 10686 bp, 3 predicted proteins | sample SolpanmetagenomL_FD_108194 | JGI IMG/M metagenome (GOLD analysis project Ga0160427, IMG submission 108194) | Solar panel surface microbial communities from Lawrence Berkeley National Laboratory, California, USA - L | ecosystem: Engineered > Built environment > Solar panel > Unclassified ...
CTAACACCTACAGCCGAATGCTGGCAAGACAACACTCCGCACGACCTCCACGGCAACGTCTGTGTGCAAGACTTCTATGAGGTTCTCGAGACAGTCAATATCGACAAGAAGATCACCTACGTGGAAGAGCAAATGGAGCGTGCCGCTGCATGCGTCTGCGCACTTCCGGGAATCACCACAGACGCCACACATCCGGTACCGCCGCAACCGTTCTACCTCAACTTCCTCAGCGCAAGTAACTTCTGGAAGGTGGGTTGCTGGCCGGAGCGCGTGGCGCAGAAGTGCAACCCGGCAGCCGTTGAGTGGCTTTGCGTTCGACATCATGCGAATGGCCGGATGGGTGACGGCGGAACGGGAATTGTGGTTTGTGACTGGGTGGGATTGGAAGGGGATTGGGATTTGGTGAGATGTATTGTAGGGATGAACTCGAGGTTGATGGCGAGGGAAATGTCGTTGTGATGATTGCGCCGTTGTTATGCCGTGGTGGAAACAGTTTGAGGAAACGTTGGATCATAGAGATAAATCCGAGTGTGTTCGTTGTGCAATGACGCAGGCTTCGGTCAGGCCTGCTTCGCTTTCCTTGAACGCCATCCATCCGTTGTCTTCTCCGACCATCCGGCCAAAACTCCAATTCCCCAAACCATGGTTTTTTGTGTATCTCCTTTCTGCATAATGCACCTCCCGTCTAGCGCGCCTCAAACTGCACCATTCTGACCTCGCAATCAGCACCAATCATTCTCTGCTCGCCTTGCCAACACTGAAACTCACCGATTCGTCCTTTCCTTGTACAGCACCCGATGCCCGCACTCCTTGCATCGCACCGGATCCTGCCGCCGCAGCGAGACTTTGGCGTTGCAGTCGCCGCAAAGATATGTTACTGGGCGCGCGGTTTCTTGCATTCCCGAGGCGGCATTTGGGCCGGCTGAAGAGGATGCGTTGAGGCCCGAGAGAGCGGGTTGGGGGATGAGCGTTGGCGGGGCGTAAGCTTCGCGGGACATGATGGTTGTGGATGGGCGATGAGAGAGAGAGAGAGAGAGAGAGAGAGAGAGAGAGTAGAAGAGTAGTTGAGCGAGAAAGTGTTTGTTTGTTGCAGACGAAGCGTAGGTGTGTGTTAGTCAGCAGGCAGCCAGCTCACCTGGATGCTGCTGTTAGTCAGCAAGCAGGCCACGGGAAGGACCCTGCATCAGCTGCTTCCTGGCACGGCGGCGGAGAAATATTCCATCCAAGTCGCCACCATGCGTGGAAGCGTCGAGAGATGCGAGGAAGGTGAGCGAGAGAGAGAAGTAGAAAGAGAGAACCAGGGAGACATATACACACACACACACACAGACATCCAGTCATAACACAGACACACAGTCACGCAGAGGTCGAGCAACGCCGCTTTCTTCGTTACTCCTTCTTTTCGCACCTCTCCCTCCCCTCCACTATCAAAGTCCCCCTCTCGTCTCTGAGAGATGAGCGCAATCCTCTCCGCAGACGACCTAAACGACTTCATCTCCCCCGGCGTCGCCTGCATCAAACCTGTCGAAACCCTCCCCTTCCAAGTACCTACCGACCCCTTGAATCCTTACGAAGTCACCACCGAAGACCGTCTCGCCGCCGCTGCTCCACCCCCGCCTGCCCAAATCTCACTAACAGACTGCCTTGCCTGTTCTGGCTGCGTGACGTCCGCAGAGGCCGTGCTGATCTCCTTGCAGAGCCACGAGGAGGTTCTCAACACACTCAATAATCATCCATCTCTATTGCCCGACGAAGTATACGACGATACCTCAGATGGAAGAGTCTTTGTGGCTAGCGTTAGCCCGCAAACCCGCGCCAGTCTAGCGGCGCTATACAACGTCAGCGAGACTGAGGCTGGGTATATGATCGCGCAACTTCTTAGCGGACCCAATGGACTCCGCAGTGGTGGCCGACATAACAGCGGCTTCACCTACATCATTGACACCAACACACTGCGCTCCCTCTGCCAAGCCGGATGCGTCGAGGAAGTCGCGCGCTCACTCTCCGATGCTGCGAGCGGCACCGCACCCAAGAAACCCATCCTCGCCTCGGCGTGTCCCGGGTGGATCTGCTACGCTGAGAAGACGCACCCATATGTGCTGCCGCATATTTCACGTTTGAAAAGCCCCCAGGCATTGGCCGGCGCGCTGGTCAAGTCGGTGCTGGCGCGGCGATTCGGCATTAACCCAAGCAAAGTCTGGCATGTCGCACTGATGCCGTGCTTCGACAAGAAGCTCGAGGCGAGTCGCGAGGAGTTGACGGATACATACTGGCAGGTTGAGGAAACCTCGCTGACCGAGAAGAAGCCTCGTGGCATGCGCGACACCGACTGCGTCATCACAGCGCGCGAGCTCGTCATGCTCGCAGACTCGCGCGGCATCAGCTTCCCTTCGCTGCCGCGCATCCGGCTGGATCCGCGCTACACTCCTGCCTTCTCAGACCCGACCCTCGACACATTTCTTTTCCGTAACCCCTCGTCTTCTCTCCGTTCAACCTCCATCGCGGGGCCTTCGGGCGGCTACGCTTACGCCATCCTCGCGGCGAGCCAACGGCAGCATCCTGGCAGTGCTATTGTCGTAGAGCGCGGGCGCAACATCGATGTCATCGAATACTCGCTGCGCAGCGGTGACGAAGGCAACAATATCATCATGCGGGCGGCGTGCTATTACGGCTTCCGTAACATACAAAATCTTGTGCGCCGGCTAAAGCCCGTCAGGAAGAGCCGTATGCCGGGCGCGAGAACTGTTGCTGCGAGAGCGGTGGACAAGGCGACCGAAGGCCAGGAGTATGCGTACGTCGAGGTTATGGCTTGTCCGGGCGGGTGCACAAACGGTGGGGGGCAGGTCAAGGTTGATGATGTGCAAGGCTTATTGCCACGGCAGGGCGAGGAGAAGAAGAAGAAGGCGGGCCCGACGGAGCAGAGGGAGTGGCTGGCGCGGGTCGACGAGGCGTACTATTCCGGCGATGAGGAGGAGCCATTATCCAGTGATCATGAGAGCATGGATGATGACGAAAATACACGCGCGAGCGGTGAGGACGCTTATGCACAGCGCATCATGGAGCATTGGTCGGCGCTGACAGGGGTCGAGCTGGGCAGGCTGCTATACACGACGTATCGGCAGGTTGAGAGCGATGTAGGCAAGAAGAAGAGTGGGACAGACATGGACCGCGTTGCTGGATTGGCCAGTAGCATCGGTGGTGGGTGGTGAGTAGAGGTGCTGTTAGTGTCAAACTTGATGGTGTACGATGATAATTAACTACACCCACCCCAAATATTGTGTTTTTAGTGTCCTATTACCATTACGGTGTTTTAGGGGCATGTTTTATAGAAGGGTTTGCAACAAATTTATATATACTATTATTATATCTTTTATAATATCCCTCCCACCCTAGCTCTAATAATATAGTAAGATTTTATTTTAATACCTACTATATTCTATAATTTCTATTAATATCTTTATAAGGTATAAAAGAGAGTATTAAGATAGAGCCGTAGTACAATATACTAGTAGACTATATATTACTATTTTATACTACTAAGATAGAATTAGATTATATTGGTTTATTAATTACTAAAAAGAAATACAATATCAATTAGAGTTAGGAGTAGGACTTGAATTATTCCTTCTACTTTAACCTATATTTATTAGATGTAAGCTAATATAATAAATACTTAAGATAAAGATACTATCTTTATATTATAGAATAAAGATCAATTATCTCTTTATTCTATCTTAACTATATAATACTTAAATAATTCTATGATTATAAATCAACGCTTATAAGCTTATTGCCTCTTAGTATAATACAATAATAACAATCTCTTACTTAAGTACTTCTACTATATATTAGTATATAGGAATTCCTATAATATAATAGAGCCTTATAAAGTTATTACGGTTTAAGTGTATTATATATAAAAATAACTCTCTAGATATAAGGTTATAATAGCTAGGATATCGATACTAACTCCTCTAAATCTAATTCAACCCTATATAATCTACGCTAGTCTTACTACTAATCTAATTTGATTATACTATATCTAATATTAATACTGGATATATGGTTAGTTCTTGATATATCTATATAGAAATTTATATTCAATTATACTTTATCTTAGAAGGTATAATAGTTGAAAAAACTATCAAGATATAACAACAACTAAAGTACCTATAGCCGATTAAATATTAAACTATACTATAAACCCTACCGCTAAGGGACTAACCCTACTCTAGACCTTAATATAATAGCGTAATTAGCGCTAATAAAAATATAAATAGAATAATAAAATCTAATAATATCTATTTATTAAGCAAATAATACTATAAAGAGCGTTATATAAAATAAAATCTATATGTATAACACCTATCTATAATATAAGTAACTTTCTTTATACTAAGAGCTACGTTTTAAATAGGCTTAGACCTAAACTTCTCTCTACTTTTTAAATAGAAAGACAATCTTAATTATATATTGAACTATATTATAACCCTTACTACTAAGACTTAAGTCTATAGTATAGAACGATAGGAATATAAATATATATTTAATAGTTTTAGAAGTACTAAAACTAAGAATATTAGAATATACTATAATTTAACCACTAAGATACTCTTTTTGGTAGATCTATAATACGTAAATACGTAAAGATAGATAGACGGCTAGATATGACCTTAATTAAACTAATCTAATAATCTAGAATACTATACCTAAAGATATTCGTATAAACGTCTATGCTATATATGAGTTAGTAGTTCTTAAGATATCTATATAGATATTTATAGTTAACTGTAGTCCGTCTTAAGAAGTATAATTATAATAAAAGCTAACGTAGTTATAGAGGTACTAATATGGTGTATAGATAAAACCCAACAATATAAGATATATGTTCGCGGCTAAGGGCTAAGTTTACTCTATACGTAAAAAGAATAAGTGTTCTAAGTATAGATATATCGTAATACTTAAGGTTTTAAGTAGATAGTATATATAATTATAGAGAGTATCTAGCCTATCTCTCTTTACTAAAATATTAAGAGGATATATAAGAATAAAGATAAGGATAAAGACGAGGTTTAGAAGTTCACTATTTACAAGTAATAGAAATTTACTTCTTAACTATAGCCTATATGCTAAATAATACTTATTATGTTATAAGACTAAGTAAATAAGTATTGTTTAAGTTCGCAATTCTATCTTGTTTATAAAAATAACGTTCTTTAAGCGTTATATGAGTATAGATAGATTAGAGTAATTATGCTTTTTGCGTAAGATAGTAAAATGGGCTTAGGCCCGAATTTCTTTCTATTTTTTTAATATAAAGAAACGAATCCCTCCCTATACAGGCTTAATTCTCGCACTGAATATAGATACACTATCTTAGATACTAGAGTTATATCAATCTAAAGCTTATAGCTACTACTATATTTATTAACTATCTATATTAATAACTACCTATATATACTTTATTATTAATTAGTAGGTTTTACTATTTAGTTTATATTAATAGACTACTCTACTTATTAACTACTTCTTTCTTTAGTACTCTATATAAATGTTTAGTTAGATTTAATCTAGTAGGTCTTATTAGATTATAAGCTAATATAATGGCTAAGATAAAGATACTATCTTAGATACTATTATCTCTTCATTTTATCTCAACTATATAATACTTCAACTATTTTATAGTTATAGATCAACTCTTACAAGCTTGTCACAACTTAGTATAATATGATAATATAATCTCTTACTTAAGTTACTTCTACTACGTATTAGTATACTCAAATAAATATATATCCTTCTACATATCTAATCTATAATTTAAATTACGCGTCTTATAAGCCATTTAATGGTTAAGTTCATAGCATATATTAAATTATTGCCTACTAGAATGTATTATTAGATTTAAATATAGAATTGTTAGAAGGATTCTCCTTATTTAGTGTCTAAAATAATAACTTTAATTTAAACTGAATTTGAATAATTTAATAATAAAACTAGTAATTAGAGATATATAGGTTTCAATCAATAGAAAGATTTAAAGTTTATCCGGATATCTGCCGCTTAATACACCAAAATCAAATTTAACGGATTTATATACTACACTCTCAATTCTTAGTATAAATAGATAAAACTTATATATTTAAAATTTGCAAAATATGGGCTTCAAAACAATATAGCTCACAGCAATCTTTAATTGATATTTGATTTTTAATAGAATGTATAAATAGTTGTATTTTTCAAGCGGTAAAATTACGGGATAAACTAGGTAATTGCCCTATCTAAGCGGTGAGTTATAGGAGACTATTCAAACAATAATATTTTCTACTATCTTATACAAGTTATAGAGAATATTCTTTTAAGATCTGATTCATTGCATTCTTATTAATTCTAAATATAAAAACCATATAAAAATCTATTTACAATTAAAGAAGTTAGAGATTTAAGGTAGTGGAGTGTTTTAGTAATATTAAGCCGATCTAGGCAAACTTCTTAACGGAAGAAGTATTTGTAAACTACGTAAAAAATAGAGTATTGTATATAACATTCTAGTTAGGCCAAGCTCCTTTATAATAGTTATCTTTAGCCTTATTACGTTATGTCTTAGTGAATGTTCTACCGCGTGCTTCTAAAGAGTTTAATCTCTAATTTAACTGGAGTTACTAGTCTCTCTATCCTATACTAGAGGTTATATTAAAGTTAGTAATAGGATTGAAATACTTTAACTTTACAGAGATTTTCTTTAATACTATAAGATAAGGTTCTAAGCTATTCATCAATTAAGTCTAAATCAATACCCGTTACAACTATAAGTATAGTTAGCCAGTCTATAAGTTTCTGTCTTTTATCAAATTAATATTAATAATTAGGGCGCGTCTACTAGTTCTAATTCTATATAAACCTAGCTAGCTTATTATCTATATCTTAACATTACGCTTTTAACCTATGCTATATTTAATCTATATATGAATCAAGTTTCTGAATAGAGATAATTATATTTAACGACAATAGGATAATTTAGTAGTAATAATTAGAAGTACGGGGTAAAAAGAACTTTTAATATAGTAAGTGTATAGTTTCCTATAATCTAATACCTACTAGTGTATTTATACGTTTAAGCTCTCACTTATAAACTCTAAAAAAGAGTAAGGACTTTAGTATATACTGTAGAGCTATAACACTAGAAGCCTATAAGATTTATTTAAGAGATCTTCTTCTACTTAGTATAATCCTTTCTATAATTCTGTTCTATTTCTACTATAGAGTCTTTATAAGAGTGTTTGTTATCTCTTTATACGATAAACTTAACCGCTAAGAGACTCTTTTAGATTATTCTAGGATATATAGATGGGTATATAAATATAGGAGGACATTTAGATGACTAAAGACAACTTTAATTCTTCCTAATCTAATTAATTAAGAATACTAGATGCAGTAAATACTTATGTTTAATATATATCGTTATTTCCTAATATATCACTAAAAGAATTAGGAATTAACTATAGTTGATTCAATAGAGCTTATTAATAAAAAACACATTAGGATCTATGAGAAAAAAAGATTAGCTAATATTCTTTTACTAGTCTATTAGATTGAATCGACTATACGTTATATAATAAACACATGTTTATATACAAGCTTAGACATACTCTTATCGTAGATAATATATTTAAATATAGTATTTATATCAATAATACGTCTCAATATACTGGTTTTAATAGAAGTTACGTAAGAAAGATTAGAGGATATTACTTATCATAAACACATCTAAATTAAATGAAGTTTTACTATCTTGATAAGATGATATTCTTCTAAGGTTGACGGTTTAGATGAATATATATACAATCCTTATAATAAAATCTTCTTATAAGTAATTTAATCAGATATTCTATCTCTAAGGCTATAGTAACATTTCTTGTAGTTGCATTAAATAAGACTCTATAATTATATATTATTTTTAATCCCAAACTTAAGAGATATCTAACTATCTTTATCAATTCTAGAGTTGATATAGAACTATATAGGAACTAGGTCCATATATAAAGTATTTCTCCACTTATCTAAAAATAAACTTTATAGATTCTAGGCCTAAGCTAGTTTTAAATGAAAGGCCCTTAACTTTAAAGCAATACACTAAGCTACTATACTAACTAATTTCATTACTTTATTGGTTTATAGATTTGTTTTTTAATTTAAGGTTGATTTTATAGTATTTACAATCTTATTAGACTAAATACGCAACTATTATAAGCCTTATATTTATATCTATATCTAGACTGCTACAAGTATATGAATTTTATTAAGATCTTAATCCTTCTAATATTACCAAGCTCAGTAAAGTAAATCATACTAGATTATTGCTTTTACTATAGTCTTAGATTCTCTTAAAGTAATACTTACCAAACTATCTATATTATATCCAAGACTTATAATTGTACTAAGTGAGATATAAGCTTATATATAATAAGTGTTAGGATTGTAGGAAAGGGTTCAAATTATTATCAAGATTTACTAAAAGCGTAATAGTATATTGTATAAGGTTTCTGTAAAATATAGAATTGCTATATAAAAATAATATAATATACAGTAGAAGAGTCTCTACAACTAGTATTAATTATATAACTACTATCTTTTAGAAATTAGAATACTAACTCTTAGAAAGAACTAACTGTTATAAGAAATATTTACTAGAATCTTTAGTTAAGATAAAATATGCCCGGAGTTTTCTATGTTGGTTTAGTTCTAAACCATAATTAAAAATATACTCTAGAGATAGGTCAAGTTATGATAATGTCTATATACAAGTCTGAAATTCAAGATTACGTATAATTGTACTAAAAAGAGAATTATAGAGCAATAAATGGTTTAGTATACCTATTTAATATGCTAAAACATAATAAAAGTAACTTGCTTGTGAGATTGTACTAAGTACTATAATAAGAAATATTAAATTATACTAATTGAGAGTTAAATTTACGGCTGCAGAATAGCCTTAAAGATGATTAAAAAGACTTAAGATAGATTAAAGAGACAACAACTCTTTATTCTATAGTTCAAAGATATTTTGTATATATTAGAGTATTGTGTTAGCTTATAGTCTAATAATAAGCCTTTATAATATTCAATAATAGTTAATTTATATAGTCAAATATAATGTCTAATATATACTTGTCTTTAATGTTATAAGAGTAAAATGATTAATTAGAAAGTCTTCTTATTATTTGTTGATCTATATATATAGCTTCAAATCTATATTCAAATTAATACATATATGAAGTATTATTATATATAGAAGTTGGTTTCTATTTAATTAGAATTGTTATTATTAGAACTTAATAGAGATGTATATTAAGTGCTAAAGAATAGAGAAGTATCTTAATAAGAAATGGTAGTAGGGTTGAAGACAAAGGGCTTATAAGTTAATAGTTATAAGTAAGAGATTAAATTGACTTATAAAAGGAAAGAAACTAACTAAGAGATAGACTAGGGTTTATATATATAAGGTGGCAGTCCAGAATAACTAGAAGATTCTACAGATTTGTAATATAGAATGTTCTAGTATTTCTAGCTTAGTAATGTTGGATTTCTAAGCTAGCTATTAATAGTAGAGTCTAGATAGATCTAGAAGGTAATAGAACCTTATAGGATCTTCTAGAATCTACTAGTTCTTTTTTCCTTACTAAATAGCAGAACTTAGTAATCCTTACTATTAATAACTCTAGTATTTCTAGAACATGATAGAATGTTCTAGAATACTAGTGTTTCTAACAATTACACTAAGAATGTTTTTACTACTATTTTAATGCGGTTATACTTAATTAACATTCTATAGTTATAACGACTAAGTAATTAGCATAGGTAGTTGAGTTTAAAAATAATAATCTTACTCTACTAGTAAAGTATTATAGTAGTAAAGCTTAAGCTATATTTATAAAAATGTACTTAATAATAGCTACTTCTAGCCTTAGTAGAAGTAATTATCGTTATTAATAGGGAAGCTTTTATAGGAGAACTTTGTCTATTTATGCAACTTTTACTTATAAAAGAGTAATGGCTATTAGATTATAAGCTAATACAATACTATACTATAGACTAACAAGCTATTATATTTTTATTTTATCTCAACAAACTAGAGGGTTTCTTAGTTAGAGATGCCTTCTAGGTAGCTCTTCAAGTAGTATAACTATATTAATTTTATAATCTTATCTATTAATAATAAGAGCCTTAGTCAAGTCTAGTATCTAATATCTCTTATGAATAATTTAACTACGGTATCTACTAATGTTAATAGCTACTTGCTCTAAAGTTGGAGGAAGTTATATGAAGATAGTCTTAAGCATTTACTTAGCTTGACTTTAGCTCAGAATTTATAATAATACTACTTAACTAAAAGACTAAAGCTACTTTTTTAAAAGTTAACCAGCTATACTATCTTTTGTTAGTATGTAGAGATATCAGCTTTTTATAAACGATTAACTAAAATTTCTAAATTAAGGCTGTTAGATTATAAGCTAACATAATACTTAAGATAAGGACACTATCTTAGACACTATCTTTATATTATAGAATGTAGAGTTATCATCTCTTTATTCTATCTTAACTATATAATACTTGAGCAATCCTATAGTAGTAGATTAACTCTTATAACTCTTACAAGCTTATTACTTCTAAGCTTAATATAATAAACAA